>Ga0326727_10003130_pt1 | contig 53939 bp, 42 predicted proteins | sample MB2enrmetagenome_FD_207643 | JGI IMG/M metagenome (GOLD analysis project Ga0326727, IMG submission 207643) | Lab enriched peat soil microbial communities from McLean, Ithaca, NY, United States - MB29MY | ecosystem: Environmental > Terrestrial > Soil > Wetlands > Peat | place: USA: New York...
AAGATTCTGCGCAATAACCTGTTCGGCGTGGATATCGACCCGCAGGCCGTCGAGATCACCATGATGAGCTTGTACTTGAAGGCGCTGGAGGGCGAGAAATCACAATTGCCGCCCAAACAGCACATCCTGCCCGAACTGAAATACAACATCATGTGCGGGAATTCCCTGATTGGCCCGGATATTTATGACCAGGGCGTCCTGTTCGCGGAAGATGAACGCGACCGCATCAACGCCTTCGATTGGAATTTCGTCCCCCCTGTAGCGGCGGTCTATGACCGCCGGGTCTTGTCTGAAACAAAAGAACCGGCGGTCATAGACCGCCGCTACAGCAAGCGTACACCGTTCACCCCCGCCGTCTTGCCCTCCATCGGCCAGGTCGTGCGCTCGGGCGGGTTTGACTGCGTGATTGGGAACCCCCCGTATGTCAGGATGGAAGAGTTCAAGGATCTGAAGAATTATCTGAAGGCACACTATAGCTCCCATGCCGAGAGGTCTGACCTATATGTCTACTTCGTCGAGCGAGGAAACGGTCTCCTAAAGGAGACCGGTCGATTTGGGATGATCCTTTCTAACAAGTTCCTGCGCGCGAACTACGGACAGCCACTGCGGGCATTCTTGAATCACAATGCGAGACTCGAACGCATCGTCGATTTCGCTGGGCTCCCCGTCTTTCCTGGCGCGACCGTTCGCACCATCGTTCTGATTACCTCAAAGAAAGTCGGAGCCAAACATCCAACCCTTTATAGCCCTCCTGTCGACCCAAGTCGATTTGCACAGGTCGCGAGCGGCGCGGTTTTAGTAGACGAGGCTGTTGCGGATTTGGCCTATGAGGTTGCAGCCGAAACATTGGAACAGACTGTTTGGAGGTTCGCCGAACCTAAAGCAGAAGACCTACTAACGAAAATAAGAGAAGCTTGCGTAACTTTGGCACAGTATTGCGAAGGAAAGATTTGGATGGGCATCAAGTCCGGCCTCACGGATGCGTTCGTTATAGATGCGGAAAGGCGAGACGCCATACTGAGGAGGAACCCAAGAGCACGCGAGATCATCAAGCCATTCCTAAATGGGCGCAACGTGCGCCGCTACTTTATCGAATACGAAGACCAGAATCTGATCTATACGTACCACGGGGTCAGCATCGAAAAATATCCTGCTGTGGAGAAATACCTGGAGCAGTTCAAGGACCAGCTAAAAATGCGTGCGACGAGGCAGCACTGGTACGAACTCCAACAGCCGCAGTATAAGTTCGCGCCTTATATGGATAAGCCGAAGATTGTTTTCCCTGACATCTCAACATCACCGCGCTTCGCGTTGGATGATAAGGGATGCTTCTCCTCAAACACTACTTACTTCATTCCGTCAGCCGACTTATATTTACTTGGACTCTTGAATTCTCGTCTGGGGTGTTTTTACTTTACCAGAACCTGCGCCGGGTTGGAGGGTAAGAACGAAATTTACCTGAGATTCTTTGGCCAGTATCTTGAAGGATTCCCCATCCGCCCCATCAATTTCTCCGACCCAGCCGACAAGGCCCGGCATGACAAGATGGTTGAACTTGTTGACCGGATGCTGGAATTGAACAAGCAAAAGCACTCCGGCAAGCTCGCCCCCTCGCAAGTTGAACGCGTCGACCGCGAAATCGCCGCCACCGACGCCGAAATCGACGACCTCGTTTACGACCTCTACGGCATCACGGACGAGGAGCGGAAAATCATCATCGGAGGTTAGTAATGGCCGAAGTTTCCCTCGATATTGGTAATTTTCAGGCAATGAAAATCCGCCTCGAGGCAACGGACGTGCGGGGCCAAAACCTGGCAGGGCAACCAGTCCTCCGCCTCCCGCTAAAGCTTCAGTTGCTGCCCGCCGGTCCGCTGCAGCAAACGACGTCGCAATATTTTCTCCTGCGTCTAGCTGGAACCTTGTCGAGCAACCCCGTTGGAGAACTCGCAAGCTTCGAGGTGGGACCCTTGGCTGAACAATCCAACGCTTCACCGTATGATAGAGTTCAAGACGTTGTCGTCCCATTAGATCGGGTGCAGGTCAAGCACTTCGAGGACGCGCGGGCCGGCGCCAATGCTCAGTTGAATATATCCCTTTCGGGGCTCGTTTACTCTGCGGCAGACCCAAAATTTCAGCGGATAGCCGCCGGCCTCCTTCAGGTCGTTGTGCCCAAGTCGCACTGGGTTGAGGAGGTCGTCACGCGGTGGGGTCTTTCAAATGTCAAAATCGTTGAGATTGTCTTCCCCGCTTCAAAGGTGGGTGAGAACTTTCAATCTGCGTATTCGCACGTCGAGAGCGCGGAGAAGTTGTTTGCCAACGGGCTGTATAAGCAAACGCTTGTAGAGCTGTACGCGGGATTTGAGGGACTTGCAAAAAGCATGGGTTTTGCAAAGCCCGACCAACAATTCTTCGCGGGGATATTGGCCGAGCTTCACCCCACAAAGAAGGAAAGCGCCAAGCTTGCGTTTGACAGCCTCTGCGACTTCCTACACCTCGGTCGGCACGAAGCCAAGGAAGCTCCCGATAGTTTCTTCGTTTCCCGTAGCGATGCCCGCTTTGCCCTTATCATGAGCCAAGCGGTCTTGGAGTACATAAGTGCAAAAGAATGACATCTCCTTGTGTGCCAAAGCCAAAGGATCATCCCGAAGTGAGCATGACAGGTGTGTGCGCACGTGTTAAGCAAAGATTAAGGGCTTTAGATTCTTTGGTTTCTAGGCTAGCCACCACGTGGTATCAATAGCCTTTTTTTTGAAAACACGTGGGCCTAAGAATTCCCAAAGGCGAGTAATGGCAGCCAAGGTTCCAAACAGTTGCGGGAGTGTGGAGAGGCTGTGCCACCCCATAATTATTGGCAATCTTAAGATGGGATCACGATTTTGTCAATCTGATATCAAAACTGGAAAAACCGCTTTCGGAAATTGACTGTTTGGGCTGGCTGGCGGCGCTTCGCGACGGCTGGCTGGCGCAGGGCGAGCGGGGTAGCCACGGACAGTGCTTTTCTGTCCGTGGGCTTTTTCCTTTTCACCTTCAAAACCCCACGCACAATGGCAGTGACCGCTCGTGGCACGATAGGCCGATGTTTGCACTGAACCTTGACTCCCGCCAACGCCGGGAGTACGGCAAAAGTGTTGAGGGAGGACTGCCCATGCCCATGACGTTACAGCCGGAACACGAGCGGCTGATTGCGGAAGCGCTCCGGTCCGGCGCCTACCAGGATTCCGGGGAAGTCATCCAGCGGGCGCTGGAGTTGCTCCGCGACCGGGACGGGTGGCTGGCCGAGAACCGCGCCAAAATCGATGAGGGGTATGCTGCCGCCGAGCGCGGAGAATTGATCGATGCGGACCAGGTACGGGTCCAAATGGAAGAGAGAAAACGTGCTTGGCGGGCCGAACAGCGCAAGGCATGAGCCGATATCGTTTCACCCCTTAAGCCGCCGTTGACGACGTATTTGAGACTTGGAGTTACATCGCCCGGGATAGCCTCGAGGCGGCTAATCGTATGGAAGCTGCTGTCTACGATGCCTGCTCCTTCCTGGGAAAATTCGCTTGTCCTAATTCGCTGGCGCTTTCTTGACATCATCAACCCCTCTCAACTTTGACCGTCTTGCTACGTCGTAGCATGGCGGAGCCCACTCCAGCAAGCGGAGCGCGGACCTGGGTCCGCTGCTTTTTCGTATCAATGGGGGACGAACCGCGAACCTTCAGAACGGGTCCACGCTACACTTACTGCCTGTTCCCATCGAGGCAAGTTCAATTTAGAACGTCAGCTTGTCGGAACCACACTTTGCAGTCAGTTCGGCATCATAAGATCAGCAGCCTCCCTTCGACTTCCGGCCGGAAAGATCGAACAGCTTACCCGCCGTCTCTGCAAACGAAGTCTTCCCAGGGCACTCGCGAACGATAACGTGGTAGCTTCCGTTTTGCACACCTTCCAGTATCCACTCGGTCCCGTCAAAAACCACATGACGCGGATCTGGCGGCAACTCCGGCGGCATTTGCCAGAACTGAATGCGATTCAAAGTCGCGGCGAAACCTGCAGCTTGCTGTGGGGATACCGTGTGTACTTTGTCCACGTTTAAACTGTGATTCCTGAGATCCATAGTCCTAAACTGGAGTTGACCGGTACCGTCTGGCATTACTGTCATAGTGATGCACTCCGGGGCGACGAAAGCTGGCAAGACGGTCACTCGGTAATTGCGTCCACTTCCCGGTGCCGGTGGCCACAATGGCTCGTTTTCCAAGATGTAAAACTCCCGCGAGAACCAATGTACTTGGAAATCAGCCGCACGTCCTGTGAACGTTTGCGGGGGAAAATAATTAACAAGAAAAGAAGCATTCTCAGCCTCAACTGCCCGCAGAAAGGTCCGCGCGAGCTCGTAATTTGATGAGGAGTCCGGCACATTCATCAGCGTCGCCCGGACCGCGTCAAACCGTGCCCGTGGCAGCCCGAAATTTGGTCCGGCGATGCCGACCGCAACTGCCCGTTGCTCTCCATAAGACAGACGGGAGACCGCATTCAGGAAGCCGTCCGGGTCGGAAGTGATTGCATCGCCATAAAACCCGGTGAGGTAAGTGAACTTCAATAAAGTCGAAAGAACACTTTTGTCGCCTTTCTGGTATACGTCTATCAGGGTCTCGATATCTCTGTTCAAATTCTTGCATTCGCGGCTAGGAACCCAGTTCCGTCGAAGGCACGCTTCAATTCCCTGGAGTGCTTTATCGCGCCTCGCACTCCCCGACGAGTCAGCTTGCGACGAGGTCGAGGCTGCCAGACTGAACGCAATCAAGAAACAGGTCGCTCTCATATGTTGGGACGCCATGCTCTGCCGCCCACATCCAAGGCACTGACGGCAATTGTATCATCCGCACGATGCTACTGAATGAACGCTAACCTTGTCGGCTCACTTTCCGGCAAAATCGTTTTCGTACGCCTGCTTCTCGGACCGCACTTCAGCGAGCGTAGCGCGACCTGTCCTCTAGGTCCGCGGCTTTTCATTGTCGATTGGGGCGAACCGCGGACCTCCAAAACAGGGTCCGCGCTACACTTGCTTCCTACGAAGGATCACGAATCTATGCTTGAATCTCTGTCCGGGGCAACATAGAATAACGGCCCTTCCCTGAAGTGCTGCGAGGTTACGATGGCTCCTTCCCGACGCGGGTTCTTAAAAGCTTCTGGTCTGGCAATCGGCGCGGCCACGCTGCCCTCCTGGATGCTCGAGCTCGAAGCCGCAGAGAGCGCCGCGGTGGACAAAATGCGTTTGGCGGAGATCGCGCTCTCCACCGCCTGGCGGCTGGGGGCGACTTACGCCGACGTCCGCATCAACCGCTACCGCTCCGAATCCATCCTCACCCGTGAGCAGCAAGTGCTGCAAGTGGGACGAAGCCAGAGCTTCGGGTTGGGGGTACGCGTGCTGGCCGGCGGCACGTGGGGATTTGCCTCCAGCCGCATCGTCAACGCGGAGGAAGCCCGGCTCGCGGCCCAACAGGCGATTGCTATTGCCAAAGCCAACGCCCTTTACCAGGGAAAGCGCATTAGCGTGACTCCGGCGGGAAAGGTATCCGCGAACTGGAAGAGCGCATTTGAAATCGATCCCTTCGAACGTCCGCTCGACGACAAGATCCAATTCCTGCTGAAGCTCAACGAGACCGCCATGAAAGTAAAGGGCGTGAGCTTCGTCAACTCCCAGCTCTCTTTCGTGAACGAACAGAAATTCCTTGCCACCTCGGACGGATCCAGGATCGAGCAGTACATCATCCGCACCGCTCCCGTCATCAACGTGACCGCCGTGGACTCCGCCCACGGCGACTTCGCGCAGCGGCGCTCGCTGCCCGGACCCAAATCGATCGGCTACGAGTATCTGGAAAAGGTCCCCTGGCAGACCGAAGCCGAGCAGGCCGGGAACGAGGCGGTGGAGAAGTTGAAAGCGAAGCCCGTGGAACCCGGCAAGTACGATCTGGTGTTGCACCCGACCCACCTGTGGTTGACCATCCATGAAAGTGTGGGGCATTCGACGGAACTCGACCGAGCGCTGGGCTGGGAGGCGGACTACGCCGGCACCAGCTTCCTCACTCCGGATAAGCTGGGGAAGTTTCAATTCGGTTCCAAACGGGTGAATTTCTTCGCCGACCGCACCCAGCCCCAGGGACTCGCGACCGTCGGCTATGACGACGAGGGTGTGGCCGCCCAGCATTGGTACCTGATCAAGGACGGGGTCTTTGTGGACTGGCAGACCACGCGCGAGTTGGCGGCCTTGATCGGCCGCCTTATCTCCAACGGCTGCTTGCACGCCGACAGTTGGGGGAGTGTCCCCTTCGCACGCATGCCCAACGTCTCACTCCAGCCCTCCCCCGGCAAAGTTTCGCTCGACGACTTGCTGGCCGACGTCGAAAACGGGATCCTGATTTACGGAGACGGCAGCTTCTCCATCGACCACCAGCGCTACAACTTCCAGTTCGGGGGAGAGAGTTTCTGGGAGGTCAAAGGCGGCAAGAAAGGCGCCATGCTGCGGGACGTAGCCTACCAGTCGCGCACGCCGGACTTTTGGGGAGCCTGCGACGGCTTGGGGGGCGAGGATACTTACGAGCTGGGCGGGGCGATGAACGACGGCAAAGGCGAACCCACGCAGTCCAACGCCGTCAGCCATGGGTGCCCCGTAGCCCGCTTTCGGCAGATCAACGTGTTGAATACGCGGCCCCGACGGGCTTAGTCCTCCCTCCGGGAAGCGCAGGAGACAGCCATGTTATTGAACGAGCGGGAGAGCAAGGCGCTCTGCGACAAGCTGCTGGGGTATGTCAAGGCTGACGATGCTGAGGTCAGCGTGTACAGCCAAGTCTCCTCCCACGTCCGCTTCGCGGACAACGCCTTCCGCACCAGTGGCCGCCGCGAGGACGCCAGCGTCAGCGTAACCGTGTGGATTGACAAGAAGAAAGGCGCTGCCTCGGGCAACGAATTGGACGACCCGTCGCTCCAGGGCGTCGTCGAGCAGGCCGAACAGCTCGCGCGCGTTTCGCCCATGGACCGCGAGTACGTGCCCAGTCTCGGCTTGCAAAACTACCGCCCCACGCAGGGGTTCGTGGAAGCCACCGCCAACCTCGCGCTGGCGCCGCGCGCCCAGGCGCTGGGGGACATCATCGCGGCTTGCGAAAAGGAGAAAGTGGTGGGCGCGGGGTTCCACCACACGCGCGGCAGCGCCGAGGCGAGCGCCACCCGGCACGGCAACTTTTATTACTACCAGTCGAGTCTGGCGGGCCTCTCGGTGACGGCGCGCACCCGCGAGGGAGATGGCTCCGGGTTCTTCCTGCGCAATCACTTTGACGTTGCGAAACTTGATACGGCGCGCATTGGCCGGGAAGCGATCCAGAAGGCGCTCCAGTCGCGCCAGCCCCGCACGCTCGACCCCGGCGCCTATACGGTGATCCTGGAGCCTCAGGCGGTGGCAGACCTGCTGGGGTTTTTTGCCTTCAGCTTCAATGCGCGGCTCGCCGACGAAGGCCGCAGCCCCTTCTCCGCTCCCGGCGGCAAAACCAAGGTCGGCCAGAGGATTTTCGACGAGCGTTTAAGCTTGTATAGCGATCCCTGGAATCCCGAATTGCCCGGCCCTCCAGTAGCCTCGGGCGGAATCCCCGCGCAGAAGTTTTTCCTGGTCAAAAACGGAGTGCTCGAAAATCTCGTCTACAATCGCTATTGGGCCCAGCAGAAGCACGCCGAACCTTCGCCAGGGCCAGTCAATGAGATCATGGAAAGTAGCGGGCAGCCAGCCACGCTGCCGGATATGATCGCGTCCACGCCCAAAGGCTTGGTGATCAGCCGCTTCTGGTACATTCGCTCTACCGACCCGCGCACCGCCGCACGAACCGGGTTGACTCGCGATGGCGTGTGGTACGTCGAGGATGGGAAAATCCAGTTCCCCGTCCATAACTTTCGCTTCAATCAGAGTATTCTTGAATTGTTGGCCCCGGGTAACGTCGAGTTAATTGGCAAGCCCGAACGCGTCAGCGGCTCCGAATCCCAGGGCGAAGACGCCGCCTTGTGCCCCGCCCTTAAGGTGAAAGAGTTCCACCTCACTTCCCAGTCAGAAGCCGTGTGACGGACTGAAACGCCCGCGAATAGGTTTTCGCCTCAGCGGTGGAGTGCGCAGTGCCTTTGGCGAGGTTTTTGTTTCGCCGGCAGAATGCGCGCCGTAGACTTCGGCATGGTTTCTGTCTTGTGGATGGAGGGCACGTCGCGGACTCCGCCATGGTTTTCACCTCCCTATGGAAAATAATTCCACAGTGCGCCAATTTTGGAAAAGGGTCGGGAAGCGGGAAGGTCTCGATCGGCGCGGTCTTTCACCCGCCGGATCGTATCGAATGCGTTTAATTACTCATCAAGCTCCGTCGTGATCTGCAACAACCGTCATCATATTGAAAAAACGTAAGTTACAAGCGCTGCAGTCATTGCTAGACTATTTGTCGTTGCGAAACACAACAGTCATGCTAGGCAGCGCTAGCTTATTCTCCGGCTCACACTTCAGCGTATCAATCTAACTATAACATTTTAAAGAAGTTGGTCTATGGTGTTCAACATGTCACGATCGACGGCCAGAGACCTGCAAACAGTATTACGAGATAATTCAGGTTAATTCGCTTCGCAACAAAGGAGCAAAGCTTTCGAGGTGCTAAATGGTCGCAGCATTCGTCCTAGCAACATTCGTTCTTTTCGTGGTGGCGGATTACTTCCTCCAAAAACGCCAACCGCAGCGGGTTGAGGTGAAGAGCACAGCCCGGGAAGTGCCCCGGGAGGAACTTCCCTTCCCGCTGAATGTCGTGGGAGGCTTCAAATTCCCCGCCCATCTCTCCTATCACCCCGGGCATGCCTGGGCAATGAAGGAGTCCCACCAAACGGTACGGGTCGGCCTGGACGATTTTGCGGCGCGGCTGGTCGGCCAGATCGATCAAATCGATCTGCCGGCGCGGGGCCACTGGCTCCGTCAGGGCGAGCGCGGCTGGACGCTCGGGCGCGGTAGCCATCGCTTCGAGATGCTCTCGCCCATCGAGGGCGAAGTGGTGGACGTCAACCCGGAGGTCCTGCGCGACCCTTCTCTCGCGCATAAGGATCCTTTCGGGGCTGGCTGGCTGGTGGCCGTGAACGCGCCGGCAGTGGAAGGCAATCTGAAAAACCTGCTGCACGGAAGGCTGGCGCAACGCTGGATGGAGGAATCCGTTTCCACACTCCACATGCGCGTCAGCCCGGGCTCGGAAGCGCGCCTCCAGGATGGCGGACACGCCATCGGCGATGTGTTGAGCTTGGTGCCGGAATTCCAGTGGGAGAAGTTCGTCCAAGAACTGTTGCTGGCCTGAAGCTGCATCGGGAATGCCGCGGCGGACGGGGGCGGGCGCAGCTTTCTGGAGGTTGAACATGGTCGCGATCTTTGTGGCGCTGATGTTTGTTGGCTTGGTCTTGACCGACCTGGGCGTAGAGAAGTGGCGGGCGCGCCAAGCTGCGCGCCGCGCGCTACCCGCCCGCAGTAACCTCCGCTGGCCTGAGCTCGGCTTGTGGTGCAAGCTACCGGCCGGCGTACATCTGTCTCCTGAGCACGCTTGGTTCAAGCCCGATTACTCCGGCATGTTGGAGGTTGGCGCCGACGCGTTGATCGCCCACGCGATCGGCGTTGCCCGCCGCGTCGTGCTTCCCAAGATTGGCGAACAGGTGACCGTCGGCCAGCCGCTTTTCCGCTTAGAACGTGACGGCCGGGGCATCACCATTCCATCTGCGGTCACCGGCCGGGTGTTGGCGGTGAATAGCCACCTCGCCGATCACCCCGAGTTGCTGAGCTCGGACCCCTATGGTAGCGGCTGGGTGTGTTGCCTCAGCCCTGTTCAAAAGGACCAGCAAACCATAGCAATGCGCTTTGGCGAAAAGGCGATCCTATGGCTTGAAAACGAATTCGTCCGTTTCCGGGAGTTCATTGCGGCGCAGGCGGCCCCGGATTTGGCCCTCGGCCTTACCAGCCAGGACGGCGGACTTCCTGCAGTTGGCTGCCTGGCTGAACTTGCCCCGACGACCTGGAGAGAATTCGAAACACAATTCTTGCGGCGCGCGTAAGGCTCTGGGAGGCGGTCGCGAAAAGCGTTCACCTTCCCCCAACGTAGCCCTCCCCAAAAAAGACCGTTCAATTGCGCGATTTCACGAGGAGTTCTCGGAGGTCTAAGCGGAGTACCAATATTTGTCGGACTTTTAGACCTATTAGATCACAAGATTGCTGAATTTCTCGGCATATCGCGTGCATAGAGATACAACACCGGATGAGTGCGCAGGAGTCTGCCCTACTTATTCCTCTTTGGAGACGGTGAGGATATGAGCAAATCAATTCTCGTCGACACCACTCGGTGCATCGGCTGTGGCGCTTGTGTGGCCGCCTGCAAAGAAGCCAACGGCCTGCCGCCCAGCGACAGCCTGCTCGACCTCCAGCTCTCCGCTGACACGCTGAATGTAGTTCAAACGCATGGCAATATCTTCATCCGTCGTTTCTGCATGCATTGCCAGGACCCCACTTGTGCGTCGGTCTGCCCCGTGGGCGCGCTGCGCAAGACCGCAACAGGACCCGTGGTTTACGACGCGGACCGTTGCATGGGCTGCCGCTACTGCATGATGGCCTGCCCATTCGGTATCCCGCGATACGAGTGGAAGCTGGCTCTGCCCAAGGTGAAAAAGTGCACCATGTGCGCGGCGCGGCAGGCTAACGGCCAGCAACCCGCCTGCACGGAGGCCTGCCCGGTCCAAGCCAGCATCTTCGGCGAGCACAGCAACTTGCTAAGCGAAGCCGAGAAGCGGCTCCGCGAGGATCCAGCGAAGTACTTTCAGCACGTTTACGGGAAAGACGAGGTGGGCGGTACTTCCGTACTTTATCTCTCCGCCGTGCCCTTCGGACAATTGGGCTTGCCCACCAACCTGCCGCGCGATCCGATGCCTTTGCTGACCTATCGCGTGCTCTCCAAGATTCCCAACCTGATCATGTTGGGTGGAGTGCTTCTGGGCGGCATCTGGTGGATCACCAGCCGGCGCGAAGAGGTGGCGAGGGCGGATAAGGAACAGGAGAAAGGCAAGTAGGAAAGTGCCACGTATCTGTGGTCAGTTGTCCCTTACGGGTTGTTCGCGTCGAGTTCGAATCGATCGCCTGCCTTCACAGGGTGTGGAATAACCCGTCGGGAGTGTCATTCTGAGGAGCCGCGACAAAGCGTCTTGTGCTGCCATGAAAATACGCAGGGCGAGTTCCCTCGCTTCGTTCGGGGTGACAGCATGGAAGCGTTTTCCCGAGCCTGTTCGACCGGTGATGACTGGTTACTGAGTCGACGACTGAAGACTGATGACTGAGAACTGCCAACGTACCATGGATGACGGGCAGTTCTGGTGGAGACGCGTGATGAGTTTCGGAAAACTCCCTAGGCTTACTTTCTGGCGGGCGGTGCTGGTGGTGGTCCTGGCCGCAGGGTTCTATGCCACCGTCCTGCGTTTTGTCAAAGGACTGGGAGCCGTCACCAACCTGTCCGACCAATTCCCTTGGGGGCTGTGGATTGGCTTTGACGTGCTCTGCGGTGTGGGTCTGGCGGCGGGCGGGTTCACGGTGGCGGCGACTGTCTATGTCTTCCACCTCGAACGCTTCCACGCCGTGCTGCGTCCCTCCATCCTCACGGCTTTCCTCGGCTACGGCCTGGTGGCCCTAGCCCTGTTGTTCGACCTGGGCAAACCTTACAACATTTGGCACCCGCTGGTAATGTGGAACCCGCATTCCGTGATGTTCGAGGTTGCCTGGTGCGTGATGCTCTATCTGACGGTGCTGGCGCTGGAATTCTCGCCGGCCGTCTTTGAACGCTTGCACCTGCACACGCCCTTGCGGGCGGTCCGGGCCATGACGATTCCGCTGGTAATCGCAGGGGTGTTGCTTTCGACTTTGCACCAGTCGTCGCTGGGAAGCCTGTTTCTGATCGTGCCCGCGAAGCTGCATCCCTTTTGGTATTCGCCGCTCCTGCCCGTGTTCTTCTTCATCTCTGCCCTAAGCGTGGGCTTGGCGATGGTGATTCTTGAATCCAACCTGAGCTCGCGCGCCTTTGGCCGCGAACTGGAAATGCCTTTGCTTGAAGTGCTGGGCCGGGCGATGGCGGTCGTGCTGGCGCTTTACGGCCTGCTGAAGTTCCAGGACCTTGCGAGCCGGGGCGCGCTCGCCCACCTGCGTGAGCCCTCCACTGAGACGATCCTGTTCATCTTGGAGATGGCGCTGGGTGTGTTGCTGCCCATCCCTCTCCTGCTCTTCCGCAAGGTTCGAGAGGATCGCGATGGGTTGTTTGCCGTCGCCGTGCTGGTGATCACGGGTTTCTTGCTGAATCGCCTAGACGTCTCGATCACCGGCCTGGAAGCATCTTCCGGCGTGCATTACTTCCCGCGCTGGACGGAGGTGGCCGTGACCTTGTCGATCGTGGGCGTAGGCTTCCTGCTTTTCAGCTTGGCGGTGCGCTATCTGAACGTATTCGAACCGCAGGTGTTAGGCGCTGGGTATCAGGTGTCAGCGGACCCCCCCAGCCTGACACCCGAAACCTGAAACCTGGCAGCTATCTATGCCACAATTAACTCATAGCCTCGCGTTCAAGCTGACGGCTTGCGTGGTCAGCGGCATGGCGCTGCTCTTCAGTCTTTATGGATATTGGAACCTGCGCCTCTGGCGGCGATCCGAGCAAGAGATCATCTTTCAGGGGGCGGACCGCATTAGCGACACCATTCGCCGCAGCATTCGCTACTCGATGCTGCGCAACGAGCGCGAGGAAGTGTTCCACATCATCAACACGATCGGGCACGAGAACGGCATCGACCGCATCCGCATTTTCAACAAGGAAGGGAAGATCAGCTTTTCCACCGATGACCAGGAAGTTGGCCGCTTCGTGGACAAGAAGGGAGAAGAGTGCTACGCCTGCCATGCCCAGGCCCAGCCTCTGACGCGGCTCGACCGGCCCGACCGCATGCGAATTTACACCGCACGCGATGGCACACGTGTGCTGGGGCTCATCCGGCCCATTGAAAACGAGGCCGATTGCTCGAATGCCGCCTGCCACGCCCACACCGGTGGCAGCAGGGTGCTCGGTGTACTCGACACCAACGTTTCGCTGGCGGCGGCTGACTTGGCAGTGGCGCAGCATCAGCGCCGGGTGGTGATCTTCACCGTGGCCTCCATTCTGGTCGTAAGCCTCTTTTCGGCTTGGTTGATCTGGCTGACGGTTTACCAGCCGGTGCGCCGGCTGACCGAGGGCACACGCCACGTGGCCCAGGGCGACCTGGATTATTTGTTGCCCGAGACGAGCCAGGACGAAATCGGCAGTCTGGCTGTTTCCTTCAACCACATGACCGAGGAACTAAAGAAGGCGCGGGCGGAGAACCTCCACTGGATGGGCACGCTGGAGGATCGCGTGCGGCAGAAAACCGAGGAACTCGAACGCGCTTATCGCAGCCTCACACAATCCGAGAAGATGGCCTCACTCGGCAAGCTGGCAGCAGTGGTCGCTCACGAGATTAACAATCCCCTGGCCGGCATCCTGACATACAGCAAGTTGGTTTCGCGCCTGGCCGACCGGGGGTTCAACGAGGGCCAGCGGCTGGGAGAGGCCAAGAACTACCTGCAGGTCATCGAAGGGGAAAGCCGGCGTTGCGGCGGGATCGTGAAGAACCTGCTCACCTTCGCGCGCCAGACGCCCATCAACCCGCAGCGGAACGATTTGAATGCCATCCTTGAACGCTGCCTGCTGCTGGTGGGACATCAGATGACCTTGCAGAACATTGAACTGGAGAAGCGCCTGGCGTCCGACCTGCCGCCGCTTTACTGTGATGCAGGCCAGGTGCAGCAGGCCCTGTTGGTGATCCTGATGAACGCCGTCGAGGCAATGCCGCAGGGCGGCCGGCTGGGTGTCGAAAGCGTCTACGACCCGGTGCGGCGCCTAGGCCGGGTGACGGTGAGCGATGAAGGGCCGGGCATTCCCCCCGAGGTCCTTTCGCACATCTTCGAACCCTTCTTTACCACCAAAGAGGAGAGCCGAGGGACGGGTCTGGGCCTGGCCATCGCCCTCGGTATCGTGCAGCAACACGGAGGAAACATCGAGGTGGACTCCACGCCGCAAAAGGGGACCTCCTTCACCGTCCTACTGCCGGAGGAGCCGCCTGCAAGCATCGCCGCGGCATGAGAGGTCGGACACGGGACTCGGAACTTGAACTCGGGATACGGGACCCGGGGGTGCGTGCAATTTACATCTCGTAAATTCAGATAAGTTGGGTTCGGTTTCAAAGCCGGTTCGAGATATCGCGAAAATGCTTATTCGTTTGATTGAATTATTGAGAACGCGCAGACCGGGATCGTAATCCCGGCAACCGAGTCCCGAATCCCGAGTCCCGAAACAGAAGGAGCACGTTATGAATCCCAAAGCAAGCATCCTGATTGTGGACGACGAGAACGTGGTGCGGGACTCCCTGGGAAAATGGTTCGAGGAAGAGGGCTACAGCGTGGACACCGCGAGTAGCGCGCACGAGGCGCTTCTGAAGCTGCCGCGCCAGCGCTGGGACCTGGCCCTGGTCGACATCAAAATGCCCGGTATGGACGGCCTCGAACTACACCGCAAGATTCGCGAGGTCGATCCCAACATCCAGGTGATTATCATGACCGGCTATGCTTCGGTCGAAACCGCGGTGCAGGCCCTCAAGGACGGCGCCTACGACTACGTCATGAAGCCCTTCGACCCCGATGATCTGGCCCATGGCGTCACCAAGGCGCTCGACCATCGCCGCGCGCGGGAAGAAAACCTGCGGCTGCGCGCCAGCCTGGAGGAAGTCCAGGCCGTCGAGCTGATCGGGCAGAGCCGCGCCATGCAGGGCGTCCTGGAGGCCGTCCGCACCGTGGCGCCCACCGATACGACCGTGCTGATTCACGGCGAGAGCGGCACCGGCAAGGAGCTTGTGGCGCGCGCCATCCACAATTTGAGTCCGCGCCGCTTCATGCCGATGGTCACCATCCACTGCGGTGCGCTGACCGAGACGCTGCTCGAAAGCGAGCTCTTCGGACATGAAAAGGGCGCCTTCACCGGCGCCCAGTACCGCAAGAAAGGCAAGTTTGAAGTCGCCGAGGGAGGCACGGTCTTTCTCGACGAGATTGCCGACATCAGCTTGAAGACCCAGACTGACCTGCTGCGCGTCCTGCAGGAAAAGGAGATCACGCGCGTCGGCGGCAACCAGCCGCTCAAGGTGGATTTCCGGGCCATCGCCGCCAGCAACCAGGATCTGACCCTGCGCGTGCGCGAGGGAACCTTCCGTCCCGATCTCTACTACCGGCTGGATGTTTTCGGCATCACGATTCCGCCCCTGCGCGAGCGCAAGGAAGACATTCCGCTGCTCGCTGATCATTTCCTGCGCAAGTATTCGCGCGCCATGAACAAGGCTTTCTTGAATCTCAGCCGGCAGGCGCTCGAGGTGCTGATGAACTACGACTGGCCGGGCAACGTGCGCGAGCTCGAGAACGCCATGGAGCGCGCCATGGTGATCGGCCGCGAGCCGGAAGTCCAGGCCGCGGATTTTCCACTCCAGGTCACCCTGCCGCCCCAACCCGAGGGCAGTCTGGCGCTCGATGACATGGAGCGCGCCCACATCCTGCACGTCCTCGAAACCTCGGATTGGAATCAGACGCGGGCCGCCAAGGCACTGGGCATCGATCGTGTGACCCTCTACAACAAGATCAAGAAGTACGGATTCCGCAAGCCAGCCCCGGCCGCGTCATGAGAATCATCTCGCTGGTGGCGATTGGACAAGTCGACCGGGCGCTCCTCGAGACTCTCGCCGAGGGTTTGACGCGGCGCCTGCGCGTGGCCTGCTCTATCCAGCCGGAGGGCCTCGAGGCGGAGTTCGCTTACAACGCCCTGCGCCGGCAGCATCACTCTACTGAAATCCTGGGACGACTCCTGGAGCAGCCGCCCAGGGAGAATTGGAGGGTGCTGGGCGTGACCGAGGCCGACCTCTACATCCCCATCCTCACCTTCGTGTTCGGGGAGGCGCAAGTCTCGGATGGCGGCGCCGTCGTCTCCGCCCATCGCTTGCGCCAGGAGTTCTACGGCCTCCCCGCCGACCCGGAACTTCTCCGCGAGCGACTGCTGAAAGAGGCTCTCCATGAATTGGGCCACACCTGCGGCCTGCGGCACTGCGCGGACTACCTCTGCGTCATGAGCGCCTCCTACGGCGTCGAACGCATTGATTTGAAACGTGCGGAGTTCTGCCCGGCCTGCGCGCAAACGTTATCCGGCAAGGATTTCTGAGGCCTAAGTTGCTTTTAGACGCTAGCTGACTCAGGGCGGCACAGACATCGTTTTGGGGCTGTCAAAAAGAGGTCGCCTTCACCGCAGAGGCGCCCATGCGCAGGGAGAGGGGCCTATGGTTTTCATTCCACCGCGCCTCTGTGGTAAGCAGGGCCTTCGGGGATAATCTCACCGCATCACCACGATGTCTGCGCCATCCGTGGGTTCGGAGAACCTCAGCGAACCACACCTGCGGGACTCGCGGGTCCGCTGGCCGTCAGCGCGGCACGTAAAGGAACACCGTCTCCACGTCCTGTCCGGTATCTCGGGTGGAAGGAGACGTGCCGAAGGCATACCACGTAACCAGCGAACGCCATTCGATCATGCCGACGTTGAGTGGCGCAGGGTCGTAGATCTTGACCATCAGCGTTTGGGTGTTAATGCCGCCAATGACCACGATGTGTGTCTTGCCATTCACCCAGAGAGGGCCGTAATTCCGCAGCCAACTCTCCAAGGCTGCGGGCGTGGGGCTCATGGGTGGGACCGCCTTCAGGCCGAGGCGTTTGGCCATCGGCACGATTTGCGCGTTCTGAAGGCCCGTGTTGCCATCGCGAATCTTGGCGCACTCGGCATCCAGGTCTGGAGGAACCAGCCACGCGAGTGATTGCTGGGTCTGGTCTTGTCGCCATTGGATCAGCATCTGTGCGCTGGCGTACCAGCAAGCCATCGTCAACTTTTGCGGGATCAAGGTCATGTTCGGAACTTCGTAAAAGCCCATTACCTTACTCCCTTCCGTGCGAGCTGAAGTCACCTGCATCCCTCAGCGGCACTATTGCCTGACGGCAATTTGATTTGGGATTTCGCATTTACCCCGACCGCAGAACTATACAATACGCCCGGCTATTTCACAACTCGGGCCCTCGGCGTCTTGCCATGCCAAGGCCTTTTACGGCAAATCAATCGCCGGGCTGTTTATCCGGTTTGCTGACAATACAACCAGGTGACCGATCGAACAGGGACGAGAGGTAAATGTCGTATGCGGATGCTGGATTCAGTTACGGTGACCATCGCGCCGGATTTGAGGTCCTCACGACACTGTTCCAGCAAGCGGACCAGAAGATCTGCGAGCTCTTTGGCCTTCAGCCCCTCGATGCGGATGCGGATCACGGAGGGCCCTGCCGCGCCCGACAGGGCCAACTGGGCATGAAAATCCGCGTCCAGGGTAACGACGATTTGGGCATGGGGCCGAACGCCGTTCGGCCCTACTCAGTTCCCGATGGAATAAGATCGCTAAGTTTGCAGCTAAGCACCAGTGCCGTAAAGGGTTGGGCTATGTATCTGCAGCCAATTTGTGTCACTCTTTGCTACACTTGAAGCCAAGAAGCCCGTTCAATTGCCTCCGCGCCTCTCCGCGGTACCCTCTGTGTCAAAATTGCCACAGGGTAGTCCCAGCTTCGTCCACGATGCAGATGCCGTTTTCAGGACACCCGGACAGCCGGGCGGTCATAGTCGGGCGCCCATGGCTGGTCTCGCCGCTGCCCGTTCCTTGCTCTTAACCAGTTACGTTGGCTGACTTTATGTCCCTTTTCGTGCAGGCTGGCTGCCCGTCCCCTGAGCATAGCCAATCTATCACAAGATAATTAAAGATAAGACTTGCAACTAGCGAAAATGGCCGTTAGCCTTATAAGATTGGGCGGGGGCGTTCCGCCGTTCAGAGCAGCATCACAATCGGTTGATGGAGCGGTCATGGGCAGGCTAAAGGGTGTCATGATTCATGGGGTTCGATTCCGCCCCGGCGAGGTGGATTGGGAAGACGCGCACAGCACCACGCGGGGTAAGCTGCCGGATTTTGAAGCCATGCGGCAGGGCACGACTTTCGTGGGTTCCAAGATCACTTCCGCCGGCCTCCTCGCCAAGATCGGGAAATACTTACTGGTCATCACCGAGAAGGATGAGGCGCTGGAAGAGTTTGACTACACCTTGATTCCCCTCCACGCCAAGATTCAGATCCGCTACCATTAATTGGCTGGCTCAAACTCATCCATGAATCTCACAGTTCTTCCGCCGAACGCGCTCATGCGATGGGGCAGGAAGAACTCGCGCCGATGCTAACTGCCAATTCGAAATGGCTTCTCACCACCGCGGAGGTGTTCACTTGACCGAACGGCAGGGCGGCAAATCGGTACTGATCCAGGTGATACACGATGGCATGGGTGCAGCCGACCCAGCGCTGCAACACACCTTGCTGCGAAAGTACTTGCTCTTGTTGCAAGAGAACAGCGCCTTGCCGGGCGCGATCTGCTTCTACACTTCCGGCGTCAAGATGGTCGTCGAGGGCTCGCCGGTGCTGGACGTCTTGCAGTCGCTGGAGGCGCGAGGGGTTCGTCTGGTTGTCTGCAAGACGTGCCTTGACTACTTTGGCTTGCTGGAGAAAGTGCGCGTCGGAATTGTGGGCGGCATGGGAGACATCATCACGGCCCAGTGGTTGGCAGACAAAGTCATTTCGCTATAAGCAGTACAAAGGGCCGACGCAGCAAAGCGGGAAGCCCGAAACTTGGCCAGGGCCCAGCGCTTCTCATCCGCTTTCCCTTGACACCCGACTCGCCGTGGGCGAACCTGTAGCGCTCAGCAATCTTAGTTTTCTCAAAGGAGGTGGCGATGGACCGCGTCTTCAGAGATCGGGGATTTCCTCGCAGCAAGAGCATACTTCTGACCATACTGGGTCTGATGGCTCTCAGTTGGGTTCGCTTCCTGAGTTTCGGCTTACCGCCACAATTGCCTTCCTCCTCAGGCGCGCCACGCCTGGGGCAAAAGGCGCCCCAGTTTACTCTACCCGACCAGGATGGCAAGCCGGTCTCGCTGGCGGGCCTGCTCAAACCCAGGGGTGGCGTGGCCGCTAACGGCATCATTCTGATTTTCTACCGCGGCTACTGGTGACCGTACTGCGTCTCCGAGTTACGGAGCTTCCAAGACAAGTTGAGTGAGTATGGCAAGCGCGGCATTCAAGTCGTGGCCGTGAGCGTTGACTCAGTGGAAATCAATCAGACGTTTTCGAAGAAGCAGGGTTTTACCTTCCCTCTGCTTTCAGATCCAAAGGCTGAGGTCATCCGCCGTTACGACCTGCTGCATCCCGGGGCAGGTCCCGAAGGACACGACATCGCCCGGCCGGCGGAGTTCCTGATTGACTCGACCGGCACGGTGCGTTGGGTGAACTTGACGGAGAATTTCCGCATACGGGCTCGCGGCGACCAGACTCTCAAGGTGATCGATCAACTGGGCCTGGGCGCGCGGCCGTGACGATGGGTCCGCGCCCAGGATTCGCGAATCGGGGATCAGCACTGAGCAAGTGGCGCGCTCGACTTTGACGTGACCGCGTCCGCCCCCCGACTCTCTTGACGATTCGTGAATTCCCCGTCAGTATGGTATTCAGGAAGGGCCTGTAGCTCAGCTGGGAGAGCACATGGTTTGCAACCATGGGGTCGGGAGTTCGAACCTCCCCAGGTCCACCAGTTATCCCATCGAGCCGGTGGGGCTTAAGTGATGATAGCCGCTCCATCCGAGGTTAACATCGAACACATGGGTGAACGCCATGTGAGTGAGCGGTTGCCAATGCACCTTGGGTATCAAGGGATATTTCGCGTCGAATGGCCCCCATGCATGTCGAGTCTTGGCCACTGACTTCCCGATCAGAGGCACCCCTTCAAAACCCCGATAAATCCTGATTTCCGCCACACGTGTGTGCGGATTATGTGCCCGCTCTAGGAGCAGACGAAAACGACGAGAGTGCACGGCTGCAATAGGTTGCAAATCGCCGAGTCATGGCGGCATGCGCATCCCGGCGCGCCAAGGTTATCTCTTCGATCCAGACCGCTGCCTTTGTTGAGATTCTCGACCTGGGCACGCCGAGGCGATGTTGAGCTGCTGCGATGCAGCAACTCTGATTCCACCCGGAGCCAAGCTTCAAGGTCGTGCCCATGTCCGACACCAAGCTTTAAGCAATGCAAAAGTCGTCGAGTCCACGGGGCCTCTGCAGCCTGACGCTTTACCCCCTCCGCTATCACTCATTCCCCCTCATGCTCGTGTCCGCTCAGTTGGCCTCTGGAGCAGAATCAATTACCTCATGCCCTGGCCATAGAGGATAACGCCAGGACGCAAGTGCGTGTGTTGGCCGTGATCAAGCACGAGATGACCGTTAACCATCACGTATTCAACTCCCGTGGAATACTGTTGTGGGTTCTCGAAAGTCGCGTGATCAATAATCTCTGCCGCATCGAACACGGTTACATCCGCGGCAAGCTCCGGTCTTAACAAACCACGGTCAAAGACCTTTATTTTGGCTGCGTTTGCCGAAGTCATTTTGCGGATGGCCTCCTCAAGTGTGAGAATTTGCTCTTCTCGCACATAACGGCCGGGGACCCTTGGAAACGTACCGTAGTAACGCGGATGCGGATGGCCCGCTGACAGCGGACCCTCCGTTTTAACCGCAGCTCCATCCGAACCAATGGATACAAAAGGCTGGCGAAGCGCATCCTGCATGTCGGTTTCAGAGTGATGGAAGTAAATTGTTGGAACTGACCCGTTGTTGTTTTCCAGCAGCTCAAACAGGGCGTTGATCGGATTCCCGCCCAGCTCCTGAATCACCTCACTCATTTGTCTTCCCTCGAATCGTTTGTATTGCGGATTCGATAAGGACACTAGCAGCATTCCCTCCCAACTCCCGGTGGCCGTGTAATGGTCGTACCAATTGCTGCCTGGCATTCCGTGCAAGATATCGTTTTCGAGACGCGGACGCAGGGCTGGATTTTTCAGCCGTTCGATCATTTCCCCCGTGCCACCCTCATGCGCCCAAGGAGGAATGATCGATGCCAAGTCGTTCTGCCCGGCCCGGTAGGGATAGACATCGGCCTGGACGTCTTCGCCCTCCGCCCGGGCCTGAGCGATGAGTTCAATCACCTTGGGCATTTGACCCCAAAGGCTATGGTCCGCAAACTTCAAGTGGATGATCTCCACGGGCAAATGAGCCCGGCGCCCTATTTCGATCGCTTCTTGGATCGCGTCGAAGATCCCAATACCTTCCGTACGCATGTGGGTGGAGTAAATTCCCCCGTAGTGCGAGGCGACCTCACACATGGCGACCAGCGTGTCGGCATCAATCCAGGAACCTGGGGGACCGCTCAATAAGCTTCCGACGCCGAGCGCTCCCTGCTCCATAAATCAGCACGTCGAAATCTTGTGCATGTCCGAGCGCGGCAAAGCCGACGAGCAGAAGAACTGCCGGTGCGGCTACCCCAAAACCGCTCTGTCGTTTGTTGACAGCCAAAGTCTTAGTCCCTTGGGTCTGAGCTGAGGGAACAGTCTGCAACTGTTTTTACCCCAGAGCCGAAGCTGCATCGCCCACCCGAACAGGAGCCGAGTGCGCTGACTGAGGATGTCGAGCATCCACACGTCGCTCTTTGTTCGCAAACCCTCCCATCGCGAGCCCTTATCGATTAAAGTGACACCACCTCCGTCTTTAAGGGATGGTGCTCCGCGCCGGAATCCTCCAAAGAGAATTTCTGATACTCGCTCTCGCAGGGAACCCCATCGGTTACGTACATCGTACGGGCATTCAAAGAGATCAGAACGGAACTGCGCGTTTCCAATCGAATGTTCTCGGGCTCGTCAACATCCACATGAGCGCAGATCGAATGTGGAAACGCGAAGTGGTCGGACATTTGCTGCTTGATGTTGTCAAAATCAAGCGGCTGGGACCGTCGCAACAGGCGCGCAAGGCGCACGTTTCGGTACATAGTGTTCGGCCATAACCGTGCCACGTCGGACTCGATTTCCAGTTTGCAGAAGTGATTCGAGTGGGTCAGAATCCCGGCTTCGGGGTACAGGAACGCTTCCCGGTCCGGTCCAGCCTCGATGTCGATCGCCTCGCCATCGGCGTGACCGATCAGGAAGTTCATCGACGCGACACGCTTAGTCGCGGTAATTGCCAGAATCGCTTCATGCATGTTGCGGGCATTCAAAATATCCCGAACTCGCATCCGAAAAGGCTTTTCATAAGCGTTCTTGCCGTCTTGCGCGGAAAGCAGCGCGTTGATGACCACTCCCAGACCTTCTTGGTTTACTCCCTGCATGCCGCCAATCGTCCCCGTTTCGCCAAGGCAGATGAAGTCCGTCTTGTCCTTGCGATGAACGCGGGCGATCATTACCTTGAGGTCGGGCCAGTCCCAATTCTGACCGATTAAAGTTTCGTGGTTCTTCGTGCATTCGGGCATGACGGCGAAAGTGGTACATCCATCCGCTCCGACGCGGGTGGCAGCGGAGGTTGCTGCCTGCTTCACCAAGCCGGCGTAAAGCTCGTAACGGACATTGAGCATGGTAATTTCCGGCATGGGAAAACCGGAGCCTTCGCAAACGCCTTTCAGTTCGGTAGTGAATTCAGGGTCCAGCCGCTCCAAGTGGGGGATCCATTTCTCAGATTCGGACAGGATCGTTTCTCGCGAACAGCCGAAGACGGCAAAGCGCCGGAAGTAGATATCAAGATTCTGCTCGACGTCGGAACGCAGGGCGTCCCCATGCAGCCTCCCACGCTCGCGGGGGTCACTACCTAGGTCAATGATCGGAATCATGCAATACCTCCTCCTCAATTTAGTCGAAACCGCCTTGCTATTCACGGCTACCGATTCAGCAGAATCGGGAAAATCGACCGCTACATGGAAGACAGCGCGCGGTTTCGATTTTGAGCAACAGTTCTTGGGATGTCCGTGAGGAAATCAACTTCAGTTCCGAGTGGAGTTGACGAAGCTGCTCGGCGCCTGACCTGTACGTGAGACTTTGCTGATCCAACCCCCTCGGCTGGTTAAGTCCGCACGCCCTGCTTGCCGACGACTTTCAGCTCCAGCCCCAGCAAGGCCGCAACTTTTTCGATTTTCCCCAGGACATGCCCGACACCGAGCGCGCAATGATGCGTGGGCCCTTCGTGGCACCAAGCATTGACGAATTGAGCGGGTTCCAGGGAGAACCGCACGAGCGTGTTCGTATTGCCGATCTTCAACCGCTCCCCAGCGAGGCTCTCGCCCTCCGCCGCGACGAGCTTCAATCGTCCGTCACAGGTTTGGGTGAGACCCAGTACAGTGATGGGACCTTTGCGGACGCTGGCTTCCACGCTGACGCCGTAGCCGGCCTTGCCGTGGTATAGACCCAACCCGCGCAGGATGGGCTTCCCTTCTGCAACGGCCAAGTGGAAGGGGCCATCGTGACCCATTAATATCAATCCGGCGCGGAAGTCGAGGGCATAGATCTCCGTGTAGCTGCCTCCGGCGCCGAGCAGATCCATGATCCTCATCGCCTGGCAATTCTTGAGATCTGCTTCCCCGGAGCAGGGTATGCCACGGGCGGTCAAGAGCGAGCACCCCAGAATTAGTCCGGCTGAAAGCCGCTCGTAGCGGTTACCGCCGACTCCGCGGTAGTAGTAGGCAAGCCCTTGCAGGTCGAAGTCCTCCACGAGATGGTCGAGGCCCGCAGCCAAGCAGCATGCCCAATCCATTTCTTCCGGAGTAGGTTTCTTGGCGAGAGGATCGGAGGAACTGTCTTCACTGATCTCGAAGATGCGCGCCGTCTCTTCCTGCTTGCGTGCGATTTCGATTTCTGTCACCGCCTCCACGCGTTCGTAAAGGTCACATAATTCCAGGATTTCGATGTGCGTCCCAAGTTGCGCCTCATGCTGGGTGAAGTCACTGTACATGTCCAGCATTCCGGGGTAGGGGTGGCCCATGTACCCCACACGGGCGCTGCGCAAGGCGTGAGCGACCTTGGCCGCCGCGCACCACTCTTCGACTTCCGCCCAAGCCAATTCGCTGGGGCCGCGAACGTCCGCCTCCGGCTCCAACATGCCGGTGACCTGGTGGAACGGAATGGCCGAACGGGAGAAGGCGCAGGCGATCTCCGGCACGCAGCAAGCGGAACAGTTGGCCAGCCACTCGCCCGTGTCCGTGTGAGCGTAGTCGAGCGCGGCTTTGGGCTGGAGGTTAAGGACCACTACGGGGGCCTTGGCCTTTTGAATCACCGGCACGACCTGGGCTGAAGTCGCGTACGTCCCCACATAGCAGAAGACCAGATCGACACCGGCGCGGCACAACTCTTCGCCAGCCTGGGACGCGTTGGGCGCGTCGTCCACAAGCCCGAGGCTCACGACCGTCGCCCACTGGCCGATCCTTGCTTCGACTTTACGTTGATAACCCTCCAGCCGCTCTCGGAGGCCGTGAAACTGGGGCCAGTAGGCCGCCAGACCGATTCCGAATACTCCCACTTTGGCTCTATTGGGTTGCGGCAAGCTCACCTCGCTTCAGTAGGCTTCACAGACAATAAAGAATAAACGTTTCACTCCCTTTGGCAAAATCGGCGAGGCGGGCAGACGTAAACTGCTTGGCCATGCTTTGCGACAACAGATACTCGCCTGCTCCCCCGACCAGGATTCCGCTAGTCTGAGGTATAACCGACGTTGATGTAGTAGGCAAGATTCACCTGGGTGGTGTCCAGGCGCCCGAACTGCACCACAACCTTAACATCTGATCGTACTCGCAATGCGTATTGGGTGAGCGGCGGCAGCACCACTCCGCCAATCTCATTTGGATGGTCCAGCCGGAGGCAGACCACCCTCTCCGCGTCTACTTTAACCGGTACATCCCTGATCGGCGCGCGATTATCGAAGAAGAAATCCAGCCTTACGTTAGCGGGAGTTTCCCCTGTATTGACGATCATCAGGGCCTCGTGCGCTTCCAGTTTGCCGCCCGGTTCAGTCTGGGCGGGAAGATAGCCGTCCGCGAATACCCAGGTTCGTGCTCCGTCCGATTCCATGTTGTCACCCTTTCTTTATGCGAAGTGCCGTGGAACGAAGTCCCGATTGAACTTGGTCAAGTACTCCGCACCGTGCGCGGTAACCGCCACCGTGTTCTCGATGCGGAAGGACCCAAAAGGAAGCCGGAACAAGAAGATATCGATGCAGACGACCATTCCCTCCACTACCGGGTAGTCCTTATCCTCGGCCATCCACGGCGACTCACATTCGAGGCAACCAATGTTGTGCATGACGGCGTAGGGGCTATAGTCCCCGAAACCGTGCCGCTTGAGGACGGCCTTCCCGGCGGCGTTGATTTGCCGCGAGGTAGCCCCCGGCTTCACGCTGCAAGCCGTCGCCTCCATCGACTCGTGGGCTACTGCCACCACACGTTTGATTTCAGCGGGGATCTCTCCCAGGACGAAAGGCGTACAAAGGGCGGCGTTGTATCCTTCCACCACGGCGCCGGCTTGCAAGCAGATGATCTCGCCCGCGCGGACTTGGCGCAGCGAATTCCGGTTCATACACAGGTTGGAGTGCTCGGTACCCGATGGAATCATCACGTCCCAACTGACGGCCAAACCTTCCGCTCCCCCTCGCAGTATTGCCGCTTCGATTTCCGCCGCGATATCAAGCTCTGTCCAGCCCACTTCAATCTTCTTAACGGCGTTGGCGAATGAACTGTCCAGAATTTCCGCCGCCTTACGCATGCACGCGAGCTCATTTTCGCTCTTGCGCACGCGCAGTTCAAACATCAGCGGCTCCGCATTCACAAACTCGGCTTCGGGAAAAGTTTTCTGCAACTGGACATAAATAATCTGTGGGAAGATCAATGTTCCCACGGTGCCAATCTTCTTGATCGAGTACTTTTGCCGAAGTTCCTGAAATAGGCTGGAAAACGTGAACTGATCTCCCACCAAGTACTCTGTTCCAGCCACTTCGCCCACCTCGGGGAAGATGCGCACGTCCTTTACCCGTGACTTGTACTTTGACCAGGCCTGACATGCCTGCCCCGAGCATACCGTAGGCTCGCCTTCTCGCGGAATCACCATGGCGGCCGATTCGTTCACCCCTACGACATCCGCCAGATAGCGCACGTGTCCTGGATCGAGGTCATTCGAGTAGAGGACCAGAAGGTCGATGTCCCTCTCCCGCATTTTGTTCTTCACCGCAGCAAATCTCGCCTCAAATTCGGCGTCTGGAATCCTTAGCCAAGTGTTCTCGTTTGCCATGAAGTTCATTCCTCCTGTAAAGGTCAATCTCGCTTACGATTCGTCAAAATCGAGCATCACGGGCCGGAGCCGGAAGCCACGCGTCCGAATGGCGTCGTAAAGGATTCCAGCCAGGAACCACGCTCCACCAGCAATCTTGGCGGGCCTCTGCAATCCCCACCAAATGCCAAAGCAGAACAGGAAACCCAGCCCGGGAACAATTGCATCCGTGAGCAGCGACTTCTTGTGTCCGGGTCTTCCCACCATGTAGTACTGGTGGATAACCGCTATGTTCACACCCATGAACCCTAAAAAAGCCCCGAAGTTGAGGACCTCCGCTGCGATTTCATAATTGAGAAGGAAGGACCCAACCAGTGCTACAAGCCCGATGAACCAGATGTTGAACGTCGGCGAGCTGCGCTTAGGATCGAGGCGTGCAAACAGGCTGCGCGGCAACACGTTGTCGCGGCCAAATCCAAACAGTAGCCGGCTCGCCCCCGCCTGAGCGGCCAAGGCACTGCCCAACACGGCCACGACTACTACTATCGCCATCGCCAAAAATAGAGGCGCCCCTCCAACCCGGCGTGTCACCTCCATGAAGGCGGTTTCAATGTGGGCAAAGGTCTGGTAATCCGGCCACACGCGCTGACCCAGATAAATGATGAGACTGGAGAATATCCCTGTAAAAAGGCAGACCAGGACCGTGGCGAGCAACACGTTGCGCCGGGGATTTTGGACGTCCTCCGCCAAGGTGGTGACGCTATCGAAACCAAGATAGTTGAGCGCCGCAAACGACGTCCCCGCGGCGACGGCGCGAACACTGAAGGTTGCCGGGTTGTACATTGGTTGCAAAGAGAAGATCCCGCTCCATCCTTCGTGGCTAAACAGGAAGCGAAGTGCCAGCACCACAAAGACTAAAAAGACCCCGCCCATGAAGGCGAGCAGAATCTGGTTCGCCAGGGCCACTGACCGGATGCCACGCAGGTTCAAAAAAGTGATCACACCCGTAAAGAGCAGGACAAAAACCGGGTAAGGGATCCCCGGCACCAATCGCTGGGCCGACAGAGAGCCGAAGATCACGCAAAACACCGGAATGACCAGGTAATCCAAAAGCATTGCCCATCCAGCCAGAAATCCCAGGTGGGGATTCAGACCTCGTCCGACATAGGTGTAGGCCGAACCTGCCGAAGGGTACAGAGCCGCCATGCGTCCGTAGCTAAAGGCGGTAAGAATCATCGCCACCATGGCGGTGAGAATGGTATCCACCGCATGGCCAAGCGACAGTGTCAGCGCCAGACCGAAGACGGTGACCGGCGCAATCGGACTGACGGTGACCATTCCGTAATAGATCAAGTCCCAAAGCCCGAGAACGCGGCGCAGGTGGGGTACCGCGCTGCCAGAAATCTGTTCAGCTCTCATTGAGGCATTGCCCATACTTCTCGCTCGCTACCGTCTCCTGAGGGGTGTCAACAAAGCCACATGATTTCTACTGCTCAGTATTGTGCACGTCTTCGGGAAAGATTTTCTCAAAGGGCACATGCTCCGCGTAAAACTTCCCCTGGTGGAAATTCACAATTGTCTCCATCCATTGGCGGACCAGGTCAAAGCCAAGAACCGTCCCGACATTAAGGTGATAAAGATCCTCGAGGTCGGAGGGGTAATCGATGATGCGAGCGTATTCGGTGGTTGCAATCCGCGCTTGGTCATAGGCGGCACCAAACTGCGGCAGGCTCGCCTCCAGATCCCGCACAAACTGTGTTTGAGAAACCGAATCTCTCTCCCGAAATGCCCGATCGAAGGCAAGGAAACCCTGACGCTCCAGAATCTGAGCCCGCATGTCGTCACGATAGGTCTGCGTCCGGGAGATCAGGTAATCCAGTTCGCGTTTGCCCTGAGGGGCGGCCTTGGGCTCGGCCGCCTGCATTCTTGCCAGCGCTGCATCCAGCAAAGTGATGGAGTGTTCAAAGGTGGTGTTTTCCACTGGCGCGTTGGCGACAAACCCATCCCACCAGGGTCCCTTGGGGCCATCGTAGGGATCCTCCTGCTTGGAATATTGATAGGCTAGACCAACTGCCACCTGAGGATCACAGCACTTCATGGTGGTGGGGTAGTGGTCAATTTGTCCCTTGTTCAAGTACTCCTTATTCTCTTCGAGGGTCATGAAGGCCCGATACATATCGGGAGCGGCGCTCGGTCCAAACAGGCGCGCTGAGTAGTCCTTGTAGAACTCTTCCCTCGTGAGCTGTGGATTCCAGTCGGCCTCAGCCAGGAAATTGCTGCTCGCCTCAGTCCCTCGGGGCTGAGCCACCCACGGCATGATGCCTGTCATACCGTTCTTTATACCGTCAGTGTACATGCGGTCGGTTTGCGTATACACCCATAAATTGAATTGTCGGCCCAATATGTCGCAGTCGTCGTCCAGATAGGGAGAGGCGATCCTTGCCCGCTCGCCCATACCGCCGAAGTAGCTCATGGGCATTCCGCCGGCGATTCCATACCCACACGGGCCGCCCGTATCCTGGGTCGCAAACGGAATGCCTTTCGGCAGCATTTTATCGAGCAGGGGCATCACGTATCCGCGCCCGAGGGTCATCACCCCGAGCTGAGCCTGGGGAGCAAACTCATCCTTTTTCGCCAGGAGGTACTTGAACAGGTCGATGAAACCGAGGCTGTTGTTGATCATCTCTTCTCTGCTACCGACCCATCTCAACCCCCAAGGCACCATCAACGTTCTCAGTTCCTGAAACAGCGCCTGCTGCTGTGGTTGGGCAAAGAAGTCAAGGTCGTTTGTGCTGTTCAATGGATAATACAATTCCGGGAAATTCAGGAAGTACCCACCCGCCTCCGGGTAGGTGTCAATCATTGCCTTCAGGCGGTTGGCTTGAATCTCACGGTTGACAGGATCGAGGGGATCCGCAAACGTTCCAAAGACCAACTGGAAAGGTAGCGGCCCAAGTCGTTTGCTGTAGCGGGCCAGGTTGGGAGGCAAAGAACCCATTTCGTCCACGAGCCACACCTTGACGTGCCTGCTGCTTGCGTAATGGATCATCCGGCGCAGCAGATCCTGCGCGGCCGTGAAGGCTTCCTCGGGCGTCTCCACGTGCTGCAACTCCGGCGGCGCAAGGCGTTGCCCTGGGAACGAATCCTTGCCGATCACAACCTCATCCGTGGTGCGGGATCCGAATCCCTCATACATGCTGTTGATGTAGCCACTTGCTTTAGTTGAAATGTCACCGAGTTGATTGGCTTCGCCCCGGTACGAGTACTTCAGATAAGGCTCAAACCCGAACCACCAGAAGTTAAAGCGGTTATACTTCATCTTGGCCATCTGATCGAACAAGCGGGTCCAGTCCTCATATCCGAGCACGGCGATGCTTGCGCGGTGCGCCTCGACCAAGAAGCCGCGCTGCTGAATGGCAGGTTCCCTGCAGAGGCTGAGCGGTGGAACCGAAACCGAAGCCTGCTGCTCCGGCATGATGTCTCCGGTCAGCCGGAAGGTGACTCCCAGTTGCGTGAGCAGCTCGAAGACGGCATACATTGTGCCCGCATCGCTGTCACCACCTGCAACCACCACGGGGCGCTTCCCCAAATGGAAGGTCTTGAGAACAAAACCGTCATTCTTTAGTCCGCCAAATCCGCTCAACCCCTTCCCGACCGCCTCTTTCACCCTGCCGTTCTGTCCAGGCCCACCAATCAGGATCCAAGACTTCCCTTCGGCGTTGGTCGGCAACTGGTCCTCGGGTGCGATGGGGACCTCCGCGCTAATAAGGGAACGCAGATCCCGCTGCAACTCGCCGGCTGCCCACTTCGTCGATTCACTCGCAGCGTTCGGAATCACGATCACGGCACGTGCTTGGCCACCTTCCGCCAGCCGGACCGCCTCGGCGGTCGCACCTGCACAGCGGCCAGGCATTGCTAACGCGAGAAACAAACCGCACGTTAAGATTGGCGCCGCAACATGCAAACGATTGATCGATCCCATCTCAGGCACTGATTCATTCGCCCGTTTCATTGGTCACCTCAGCTTAACCTCGGGTTACACTCTGTAGACTTGGTCCATGTTACAGTATTATGCTCACGCTTTTCACCGAGTCGCGCCCGCCTTTTCGAGCGGAATTCAGGTTCCTGGAGCTCCCGGGCTCACTGAAACGCTCTGGCTATTTCGCGCCAAGTAACAACGAGGATTTGATTGCGCTGGAGGGCCTCCTTAAAGCCTGCACCGCGCACCACGTCGAAGTCACGCTGCCGCCACTTGGCCTCATGATGATTGTAGCCGGCGGTGATGGCTTCCAGTTCCGGGTCGTCGTAACCCAGATGGAAGATCATTTCGTTCAGCCCTGGCTTTACTTCATCCAGCATGCGGAGATAGTTCTGCTCCCAATCATCAGGCCTCGCGCCCTCATGCGCTATGAACAGACCATCCAGCTTGAGCTCTTGCGGAGACAGTGCGGACGCCCAATCTCTGGCCCACGGTTCCTTCTGGCGTGCAAGAATCGGCAGATGATATTCCTGCGCCACTCGGAGCAAAGCCTGGTAAAAATCGCGCCGCTCGTAGAGAGTATTCTCGTGCGCATCGAGATGGCTCGGATGCAAGCCTAGTCGCAGCGCATGTTCGACCTGGGCGCGGATTTCTTTCTCCGCTTCCTCCGGCTGCCCTTTCTCGACCGTCCCCGGCGATTGATAGCAGAAGTACCCCTGAGGGTCCAACAGACTCGCCACCGCGCCGCGGTGCGCCACGGGACCCCACCGGTAGGTAAACCACTCGCTGTTGAGTGTTAAATGCAGGCCGATGTCGGCCTCAGGATGTTTGTTGGCGAACTCCACAACTTCAACAATCCACGGGCAGGGCACCATGGCCGACGCCGAACTCACGTCATGGTTCTGAAGCGCCTCGAATGAGGCCCGGTCAATCGAATGGGCCATACCAAGGTCGTCGGCGTGAAGAATGAGGAGCTTTGCGTCTTTCGGGTGACCAAGCCTCTCAGCCAGGTTGGGGGACTGAGCCTTCAGAAAAGTCCCACCGCAGAGGACACCCCCCAGCAGGACCAACCCACTGGCAGTTCGAATGTGTTTTTGAGGCAGCATCAGGTAGTCTCCTCTTCCGCAGTTTTTGACGATGGCACCGGCGCTATTGCCAGAATGAATCAAGTGGTAGCACCCCCGTTATCGGTCGAAATAACCGTACGTCTCAATTTCCCCCCACATGGCCAGGACGTTTTCAAGTTTAACGGCAGGATGAATCTCCGTCGTTGAACCGACCCAAAGGTGTCCCGTGGCCCCCGCGTCGTCGATCGCCTTCCGCACAATTCTCCGAACTTCCGTCGCGTTCCCGAACGGCAGTAGTTGCGAGGCATCAATTCCGCCAACCAAGATCCAGTCGGGATACGCTTTGTGGGTATCTCCAACATACATCTTTGACAGCGGTTCGAGAGGATTGAGCCCGTCGATTCCCGCGCGCCGAAAGTCTTCCAGTACCGCCCAGAGATTTCCGTCCGAGTGGAAGATCACTTTCACTCCGTGCTCGTGCCACGCGTCCACCAGTTTTTTCAGACGAGGAAACAACTCTTTGCGCAGAAACTCGGGCGAGAAAACAAGCTGGTCAGTACCTGCGATGTCCGCATAGACCAGAGCCATCGGCGACAGACTGGGATCCGCCGACTCATGGACGCGCTGAATCTCCGCCCAGTTCAGTGCTTCCAACCACTCAGACACTAGTTCAGGGTTCTCCGCGTAAGCGTATGAGAATAGGTCCAACCCCGCCCGCACGTGCGCCGTATCCAAGCCCACCGGGCTCTCGTTGGGAAATATGACCGTGTTCTCTCCCACCTTTTCTTGCAACTCCAGGAACTGCTCACGGGGCGATTTCGACGCAGCTCCCCAGACATTACACTTCCCCGCGAAGGTGAAGATGTCTCCGAATTGACGATTGTGAATCTCTTCGATGTTTCGTGGGATGTAATCCAACAACCCGTTTGCATCGTTGAATGGCCTGTCTATCAGCCAAGTAGTCCACCACTCCTGCTTATAGACGAACCCGTCAGCGTGACGGATGACCTTCTCCTCCTGCGGCGGGGCGATGCCGAGCGCGACATCCAATCGCTCTCCGATCGTCCTGCAAAGCAGGTCCAACCCGTTCTGCAACGTGAACTTCTCTCCCGTAACGTATTCAATGAGGGGAATGTGATGGATCGTGTCGAAAACGGGAAGGCGATCCGGCAGTTCATCCCTTAAGGTGCAATCGATTCGCTGCCGCGCGGTCATTCGATCTCGAGGAAGCTTGCGCACACCTTTCTCCTTCGGCCAAAAGCAGAAGCAAGCATCGCCCCGAGACCTCGCCGGCGCAGGCAGCACTCAGCGTCCCAGTCTACGCGGACAAGAACCCCTGATCAGCCTTCGCGGGGAAGACGGGCGCTCTCCGCGGCGTGGACGGCAGAGCCGCGTTGAGCGCCCGAGGGCATGTTGCTTAGTAATACAATTTCAAGGCGAACTGGATGACCCGCGGTCGTTCTGCCGCCGTGACATAGCCGAAGCCCCCAGATATGGTGGAATTCGGCATGTCGAATTGGGCGTGGTTAAAGGCATTAAAGAATTCTGCCCGGAACTCCATGCGTACCGTTTCGGTAAGGTGGAGATCCTTCAGCAATCCAAGGTCCCAGTTGTTGAGCCCTGGGCCGTGAAAGGTGTTCCGACCGCAGTTGCCAAAATAATTATCTGGGGGATTGCCATAATTCGCTGGGTTGAGCCACAACATGCCGTTGCTTCGGAGGCTCCCGGAGGCGTAAATCGATCCCGGCCCGATCAAATCACAGTTGCCGAAATGAGAATTGAGCCCGCTGTCCCCCGTCGAGTTGGTCGGATTGATGTTGCCCACCGGCCCACTTTGGAAGGTGGCGATGGCGGTCAGCGACCACCCCCCCGCAGCGAGGTCGGTCAAGCGACCCGCCCCGCCCAAGTAAGGCTTGCCCTTTCCAAAGGGCAGCTCCCACACTGGACTCGCCGAGAAGTGCTGGCGAATGTCAAAATCGGAAGGGCCATAGTTGCAAACTCGACACGCCGTACGCGTCACGTCGGTCGAGGTTCCCGACTGTGAATCGTCATCCAGAGACTTCATCCAACGGTAGGCCATTAGGAATGAGAGTCCGTTGCTCAGTCGACGTTCCACCCGCACGTTGAGGCCGTTCGCGCTGGAGATGGCGCTGTTCGTAAAGGTGAAGATGCCGCTGAGATCGGGAAATGGACGTGTACTGGGGTCGCAGAACAAGCTACTGTGAGTGCCGCACTGATCGGCATCATAGATTGTCCCCAAGTGCCGGCCAACCAGCCCTGCGTAACCTACTTCGAGGAGCCAATTCTTGCCAAAATTCCTCTCGTAATCTAGAGTCCATTGGTACACGGTCGGAGTCTTGATGACCGGGGTGGGTGTACTGACCATGGTGCCCGCAGGAGGTACGTACCCAGCACTCGGCACGGTTACCGACGCGGGAAGTGAGGGAAAGACGTTTTGGCCGAAGACGTACTGAGGAGTCGGATCGTTAACCGAAGGCGCGAAGCTCTGCAGATTGTAGTAAGGCGGTCCGAAGCTCAGGAACTGTAGGTCGTCGCGCCGCGTCAGTTCAAAGTAAGTCCCCACGCCGCCCCGCAGCACCGAACCCTTGTCGAAGCCAGGCTGCCAAGCGAAACCGAGACGCGGTGCGAACGTCTTGTAGGGTGTGGAGAAAACACCCGGAGGGGTTTCTTTCAATGAAGGAAACTTCTCCGTACCCGTAGCCCAGTCGAAAAGCGAAACTCGCTGGTCTACCGAGACCGGAACACTCTGAGGTTCATACCTCAAGCCGGCCTGTAGGGTGAACCCGGGTCGCATTTTCCAGTCGTCTTGAAAGAAGATCGCCAGCTGCCTTGCCTTGAAGTGGTTGAGTGTGGAGCCGAAGGCGCCTAAGCCGAAGTTGGGGAGCCCTAACAGCATATCGGCGATGGCGCTGCCAGTCCCGGATACTACGTTGATCGCCCCGGTATTGTCCGTGGTCGTCTGGGCCGTGTATTGGCCGCTAAAGGTCAGCAATCCACTGGCGAACGAGCCGGTGTCTTCCAAAAGTCTATAAAAACGCATTTCACCGCCAAATTTTAGGGAGTGGCCACCGACGATGCGAGTAAGATTGTCGGCGATAATGTAACGGTTCGTGGTGTTTGCGGTGTTGAAGATTCCACCCGTCGAGCTGAACCCGTTGATTTGTAACGATGGAGCGTAGTAATCCCGGGGATTTGTAGTAAGGTTCAGCAGCCCCAACTCTTGAGCGAAGTTCTCACTTCCGCCGGCTCCTTGATTTAGGTAAGGGCTGTAATCTCGTTGATAACCAACCCGGAACTCGTTGATAGTAGCAGGGCTAATGCTTGTGACCATCTGCCACACAACATTCCGCGCGTCCTCTGGCCGTTCAACCTCTCCCAGAGGATAAAGCGCGCCGTTGTTGAGGGCGGAGTTGACGAAAGAGAACCGCCCGAACATCTGACTTTCCTTTCCAAAGGTATGTACGCTCTGTCCGTCCAGGCGCGCGGTGAATTGATTATCCTCTTGCGTCGTAAGCGGAAAACCAAAGAGGTTGTTATTCGGGTTAGGCACCGCGGTCACGCTGGGGAAGAGCATCTGGATCGCCTTTAGACTAACGGGACTGATCCTGGAGGAGGGAATGTTGTTCCCAGGGAAAGGCTGCCTGGTGTTTGTCACGGGGTCGTAGGTCGACGGGTCGTAGATGGGGGCGTTTCCCAAGACCGTCAGGTCCGAAAAATCCCCGGCGAGCTGCTGTGTGTCTGGGAACAACGCCGAGTTGGCGGCGGCTAAGTGCATCCGAAATCCCTCATAGTCCCCAAAGAAGAAAAGCTTGTTTTTCAGGACTGGCCCGCCAATCGTCGCTCCAAATTGATTTTGATGGAACGGTTCGACATCGCTGCCGAAAAAGTTCCGCGAGTCAAGGTTGTTATTGCGCAGGAATTCCCAGGCCGCGCCGTGAAAACCATTCGAGCCCGCCTTGCTCACCACGTTCACAATTCCTGGGGAAAACCCGTATTCCGCAGGGAAGAAGCTCCGCATCACCTTGAATTCCTGAATCTCATCAATGGACAGTTGGAAGCTGAGTGAGCCAAAGCGGTCGTTGCGAGCCTCGATACCATCGAGCAGGTAGCTGGTCGAAGTTTCGCGATTGCCACCCACTTCAACCGTGATCGACGGCCTTCCAATCATGCCGTACGAGTAGCTAGCCTCCGAACCTTGTAATACTTGGGGTGTCGTGCCGGTACCCAGCGTGGCTAACTGCAAGAAATTTCGGCCGTTGAGGGGCAAGGCCGTTACAGTGTTTTCGGTAATGACCTGTCCCGTAGAGCCGCTGCTCGTTTCGAGCAGTTCCGGAGCCCCTCCCGTCACGGTAATGTGCTGCGTTGTCGGTCCCAGTTGTAGCGTAACGCTGTGTTCGAGTTGTTGGTCCACCTGGAGGACCAACCCTTCCGCCCGGTACGTGGCAAAACCTTGCTGCGTGACGTCCAAGTTGAAGGTGCCGGGCAACAGATCTGCGAACTTAAAGAAGCCTGCGGCATCAGACTGAATGTCGCGCTCAAATCCCGTAGCGGGGTTAGTCAACTTGACCTCGGCACCTGGTATTACCGCTCCGCTGGAGTCATTGATGTAGCCCAAGATCGCAGAAGTTCCCACTTGAGAGAACGACGTCTCCATTCCCACAACGAACATGAAGACCACCGTTCCTACCAGAAGCAGAGCTTTCAGCGCCCATTTCAACGCACCATCACTCATTGTTGCCTCCCTCGGTGAGCGAATTACCCCGCGACCCATGTGACGTACACAGAATCATTGTTACATTGTTACAGAAGCACCCTTTTATATACACTCGTGCCAGCCCTGTCAAGCAGAATATTCGCAGCAGAATATTCGCCGCGCAGAATTCTCCTTCAGAGCATTCCGGTTTTGAGTTCAGCAGGAGATTAAGTTACAATGGGCGTCGCGCAACCGGCGCTCGAGATGGGGGTAGACTGGTGCCTAGACAGGTTAGGAATCCGAGTTTGGGGGTCATTGCTCGTAAGTGTGGCTTGAGCAGGATGACCGTCAGCCGAGTCCTCCGAGATGAGCCGAACGTGTCACCTGGTACCCGAGAATTCGTTTTGCGGGTGGCGGAGAAGGTGGGATTTCGACTCTCGCGTTCCAATAACCGGGCGGAATACTCCACGGTCAGAAACTACGCGGTGCTTTTCCGGCCAGAATACTCGCTGAACGATTCATTCTTCAGTGGCATCATTCTCAGTGTGCAACGGGAGTTGTTTGAGCAAGGCTACGAATGCTCCGTCGGAATCGTAAGAAACCACTACCGCGAGTTCCTCAAACTCAACCGCATGCTTCGTTCGCGCCAAGTCCACGGGATCTTGGTAGTCGGGTATATCCCTCCGCGCTTTGTGGAATCTCTTCAGGACAGCTTTGTGAACGTAGTCCTGCTCGACTACCCGGGCGAGCCAGGAGGTACGCGCCCCTGTAACGCTGTCTGTGTTGAAAATGCTCATGGGGCCTCCCTGGCGCTGAACCATCTTGTTAAGCTGGGCAGGAAACGAATCCTCCTGATCGTAGGACGGGAGGGACATTACTTTTCGAATGACCTTCTGCGAGCCTACGAAGAGACTATGGTGCAACATAATTTGGAGTTGGACTCGCGCCTAATCGTTAAGGGAGACTTCCACGTGGAGAGTGGCTTCGAGGCAGTGAAGGCGGTGCTCCAGGCCGGCATCAGCTTTAACGGCGTTTTTTCGAACGATGAGATGGCCTGTGGCGCAATCAAAGCCCTCAAACAGTCCAAGCTCAGAATTCCCCAGGATGTATCGGTGGTCGGTTTTGACGGCCTACCCATCGGCGAGGTGATCAGCCCTGCTCTCACCACGGTGGTTGTGGACAGAGAAAAGATGGGGCGGTTAGCCGTGAAACGGTTGCTTGCTCTGGAGCAGGAGACCTCGGGCGATGACAAGTTGGAAAAAATCAGTATTTTCCCCGATTTGCTCATTCGCGAATCTTGTGGTTTCGCCGTGAGTGCGGCGGCCTAACTGTCGTCGATGTTTGGCCGGGTACAGCCGGTCGTATTCAAATTCGGTAGATGTGGGCAAAACCGCAAGAAACGGCCTTGAATCAGCCTAGGGTGTGTCGTCATGCACAACTCACGCGAGGCGCCCGGCTGCCTGTGGTGGTTCCCTTCACTCATTCTCGCCGCGACGGTCTCACGCGCCATGGCACAGCGGCCATGCATTACGGGGTGAGCCCTCACGCTCGCAGAGCAAAAGGTCGAAGCTGAAGGTCGAAAGACAGCAGAACACCTATGCATTGCCGCCCGGAAGCCAGAACGGACTTGCCAGCAGGGCCTGAAGCAGGGTGAAAGAAGCTGGTCCTAAACGGGTTTCCTCGCGCCGGTTCTTTTCCGGTCGCCTTCGGCTGGGTTTTACGGTGTTCACCGAGGCAGGAATGGGCTCGTACCGGCTCGAATATCATATCGTGACGATGGTTTGGGTTTGGGGCCGTTCGCAAAGCGTTCTGGACACTGTTGATCAGTGCGGAGGAGGCAAAGAATGGGTTACCTGACCAGAGATGAGAGGGACAGCCGACTGACGAGGGTCCGGCGAGCTATGATGACAAAAGAGCTGGACGCAATCCTGGTGTACTACGACGAGTTCAACGTTGGAAATGGGTGGTATCTCACGGGTTGGTGCCCGCAGTTTGAAAGTGGAGCGGTGCTGGTGCCGCGCCAAGGCGACCCCATGATCCTGGGCGGGCCGGAAAGCGAGCCGTTTGCAAAACTCGACAGTGCCATTATCGAAACGCGGAATATCCCAGCTTTCATGGTTCCCGATGAGGAGTATCCCAACGCGACCATTGTCGATTTCCCCGCACTCTTTGCCGAACTGACATCCAGGCTGGGCCGCCTCAAGCGGGTGGGGTTGGTGGGCGCCGGGCGAATGCCCGCCGACTGCCACCGGCAGATCGTCCAAGGGTTCAAAGGGGTTGAATTGGTGGATTTCACCCGGGACTATCTCGAGCTGCGCTATCGGAAATCTCGATGGGAGGCGGAGCAGATTCGAGCTGCCTTCCGGCTGGCAGATGGTTGTTACGACGCGATGCAAGCGAGGATTACCGCTGGGGTTTCTGAGATCGCAGTGGCGGCCGCGGGGGAATTCGCGGCTCGTCAGCGAGGTGCCAGCGGATTTGGGTTCACTACCATCGTCGGCAGTGGCAAACGCTCCAACGCCGTGGTGCCCACGGCGACTTCAAAGCAGTTAGAGTCAGGGGAACTCGTCATGATCGGTATTGCTCCCAAAGTCCAAGGCTATGCCGGGGTCGTGGGCGATACGTTGGCGGTTTCTGGCAGTTACACCCACCCACAGAAAGAATGCCTTCGGTTCCTCAAGGAAGCCTTCTGCCTAACTAAGGAGCAACTGTTACCGGGAAGGATCGGGCAAGAGATCGACGCCCCAGCCAGAGCATATTTTGCGAAGCACAACCTCGCCAAGTATCTCGTATGCCCCTTCGCGCACACTATCGGCCTCCACGAATCCGAACCGCCCTTTTTCGGACCACACAGCAATGATGTATTGGAGCTCGGGATGACCGTGTGTGTGGATGTTAGCTTATTCGGCCACCCGGAGTTCAACGGGGCCCGGATCGAAACTGGTTACGAAATCTCTGACCGCGGCCCAGTGCCAATGAGTCCCAAGATGGACCGTCTGTGCACAGAAGTTTGACTGTTCGTGCCGTGCCCCCCGGCGAATCAGCAGCTGATTCGGAGTTCCCTAACTGGGCGGGATGAAAAGGGCACGATTATGCCAAAGCCTCCATTGAACTACGGGGGAACGAGTTTCGTGTGCCCCCTTACTCTAATCGATTCGGCGAATTGTCGCCCCTCAACTTGCTGAGCCAGCGCTGATTGTTTTTCACGGAGTTGTTTGAAGATGGCCATCTGCTGCTGTCCAAGCTCTTTCCGGTCGGTCCGAAGGAAAGCCTGGCCAAGATGATAATGTGCTTCAGCCAATTCGGGTTTCAACCTCACAGCATCCTGATACTCAGCAATTGCCTCGAGGATTCGATCCTCTCCAAAATAGAGATTACCCAACTGGAGGTGAGCGAACGGGAATGATGGGTCCAAGCGGGCTGATTCCTTAAACAGGAGTTCGATTCTTCCCATGTCCTGATCGAGGCCTGCATCCCTGTTTCCCCTGCACAGGCTCAACGCGTAGTAATAGTAAGCTTGGGCATTGCCGGGTTCCAATTGAATCCACTGATTCATGCGGGTGCTAACCAATGCAGTCGCGATATTCGATATGTTGTAAGCTTTGCCCAGAAACAGGTAAGGCCGGGGATCACCAGGATGCAAGTCGATGGCACTCAGGAAGGCACTTACAGCATCCTCGGAATGCCCGCCGGAATAAAGCGCAATGCCTAATCCTATCCACGACTTCGCTGATTGCGGATTACGGGTCACACCCTCTTTGAACAGCTTCGCGGCGGAAGCGATATCCCCTTCTAGGAGCAGTTCAAGTCCCAGGTCGTAACGGTTTTCTTCGACAGGCTCCATTTGAAACGCCCGCTCATACTCTTTCAATGCCACGCTGCGGTTTCCTTGGCTTCCCTCAATCTGCGCCAAAAGGTTGTGGAGTTCAGCTGTATCGTGGAGGGCCATCATCTCCACAATTAGGCCGCGGGCATCCTGGAGTTTTTGGCTTTCCCAATAAGCCCTTGCCAGTGTGTAGTCATTATCGTAATCAGCCGAATTCGCACGGCGGGCCGTTTCCAGGAAAGGTATTGCGGAAGCCGACATACCTGCATCAAAGTAAACCCCCCCCAGCTCATGATTTGCCTTAAAGCCCTTCGGGTCAGCCTCCTCGAGTCTCTTCAACTGAGTTTCTCTAAGAGTCGAAGACACAATCAGGTCGCTTGGGGCAACAGAGCTTTCGTCATGGGCAGTCCAAGTGGCCTGGTTCCTCAGATTTGCCGCGCCCTCCAGGAGACTGCTTTTGGTCTGAGTCGCTGCTGATGCTGAATAACCGCCGGGGTCAACCGATCCAGTGAACTCTGCAGCCTTCATCTCCGAGTCGTCATTGAACCCTTCACTACAGGCAGAAACGACGGACTCGGCTGATGAGGATCCTCCCTTGGTTGAAGATGTGGCAGCAGGGGCCAAGGTGAAGTCGGCAACGGTCACGGCGTCAGCGTTCACCACCACACCATTCCGTTGTGACGGTTCATAGCCCCCAGCTTCTACACAGACAACATAAGCACCGGGGAGTAGTGGTCTGATTTCATAGCGTCCATTTGCCGAGGTCATTCCATGGCCGGGAGAAATAGGCGCGGATCCACTGTTCAGCGTCACCTTGGCATTGGAGACCGGCACGCCCGCGTTGTCCCTGACGGTTCCCTGTATTCCGCCATCTTGCGAAGGGTCTCCGGCCACGAGTCGCCCGCAGGCAAGAGCAGCCAGCAATAGCAAGGGAACAGTTATCCAACATCGCACGCGGGAAATCCCTCCACTATTGCAAGGAGCCCTCACACGAGCTTTGATATTGCCCGTAGGCACAAACCACAGATTTCGTCCCAGTTGTTTAGTCGATGGTGGGCCAGAAGCCGGGAACTCCATCTCGCCATTCCGGTTTTGGCATGACTTCGACATCTGCTCTAATGATAATACACTAGGCGGGATTCTGACCTACCAAATGTCAAGACTTCCGGACAGTCGGCAAGGCGCTTAGGAGTGGGTGGGAAGTGCAGACGGGGATGGTGGTTCAATCCCAGTTCTTAAGACGGTTGCTGAGGAAAGGTGCAGACAAAAAGTCTGGCATCGGTAAAGCCGCACGGTTGCATGGGCATTCGCGCTCAGGTGGATGGCTCAATGGCTTATTGCTTCCAAGACTTTCTTTGCCTGAAGATGACCAGGGTGTTGTTGTAAGAGAGCGCGCAAAACATCCTGTGCTCTCATCTTCTGGTTCATCCGGATATAAAGGCTGGCGAGGTTCAAGTACGGCTGATCGAATTCAGGCGCGGCACGAATGCATTCTAGAAACTGTGAGACCGCTTCCTGGTTTTTCCCCGATATTGCATAGAGCATCCCCAAGTTGTTCAGCGCCTCAGGGAACTGGGGACGGAGTTTCAGGGCTCTCTCCAGGTATTCCTGAGCTCTCGGCAGGTCGTTCGATTGGGCAAAAACCGTTCCCAAGCTGTTATTCAGGTCGGGGTCGTCAGCATTCATGTGGAGAGCCCGCTCCAAAACCTCTCGCGCATCCGCGAACCGCCCCTGACGGGAATAGAGTTTGACAAGGTTTAGGATCCCGAGCGTGTAGTCGGGTCTCCGACGTATTGCCTCCTGAAAGTAACGGGCAGCCTCTTCGGGGTGCCCTTCGCGAGCAGCCAGCAAACCGAGATTATTAAGGCTATCAAGGTAATCCGGCCGGATCTCGATTGCCCGCAGAAGATTCGTACGTGCCTTTTCCCGCATGTTTTTCTGCAGGTAAAGTGTCCCCAAGTTGTAGTAAGCTTCCGCGTAAGGGGTATCCTTCAACGAATATTCAAAGAAGCTGATTGCCTCGTCCAGTAATCCCCGCTCGAGGAACGCAACGCCGTAGCTGAATACATTGCGGGGGAAACCGTCCCCGTAATAGTCGCCGCGGAATGGCAACCCTTTCTTGATGCGTTCCTGTGTCGTGCGGGGGATGGAATCGGCGTCGCGAATAATGTCTTGAGGTTGAACCGGGCCTTGATAGACACGAACGATTAGACCTCGCTCGTCAAGAAGGAATGAGGTGGGAATTCCCAGGTCCCTGCGACGATCATAAAGGTACCGGTAGATCACATTGTATGCTGCCGCCCATCGGTCGTCAGCTAGAAGAACGAGGAAGGTGAGGCTCTTTTCGCGCAGAAAGGCCCGCACTTTCTCCGTCTCATCCGTCCGGTTAACATTGATCGTAATCAGCTGCAGACCTTTACTAGCCCATTGAGAATAATTCCTCTGGAAGGACGCCAAATCCGCGTGACACGGGAGAGCCCACGTCGCCCAGAAGTTCAGTAGGATCCGATGGCCTCTAAACTCTCCTAAACGATGCATGGTGCCGGCAAGATCGGGCAGCGTGAACTCCGGAGCGATTAAAGGATCCAGCATCCAAGTTGCAAACAACGAAGGGAGATCTCCGGCCTCCTGAGACGTTGAAGCAAGTTCTGCACATGGATCTGGGGTCTGGAAAGGCTGGGCAGTGAACCGGTCACTTCCCTCCTCGATAGAGATCCGATGGTTTGCGGGTAGGTTTTCGAAGTTCTGGACCATCCCGCTGGGCCAACGGACTGTGGCACGAAGCGGAGTGGCATGCTTCCCGAGGCCAAAGAAGAGTTCCTTCGTATGCTGTGTCGAGAAACCTAGCCCAGCCTGGACAAACCTTGTTTGTGTCCCGTCTGCGGTCTCAACAACCACGGCCGCCCCAACCGCGTCATGGTTACTCTTGTCTCCCCTCAAACGGAAGAAAATACTGTTTCCCAGGTCGGGCATCTCGTTGTGGAGTACGCGCAGTTGCGGCGCGTTGCGGTTCTTCAAAACCACTTCCAGACGGCCATCGTGATCAAAATCGGCCAGAGCAAAAGCCCGGCCGTCCTCTCGGAAGTCTAGCCCTGCCGCCCCTGACACATCAGAAAATGTTCCGTCATGATTGTTTAGATAGAGAATATTTCTCTGATAACCACTCCACGTCTGGTCGGAGCGGATCAGTTCATTCGCCGCGTTCCATCCCAGTTCGTATTCCCGGGTCGTCCGGGTTTCTAGGGGCGATTTTGAAACCACTTGCCGCCAGAAGAAACTCTCGATGTCCTTTAGGCCCGGCTGGGAAATAAAGCCGTTGGGGATATAGATGTCAAGATACCCATCGTGGTCGAAATCAAAGGAGGTGGACGACCACGACCAGCGTCCATCGTCTACGCCCGCCGATGAACTCGTGTCAATAAGTTTCCCATCGCCTTCGTTGTGAAACAAAGCATTTCCCATCGCATGATTCCGATAGTACGCCCGGATTGTTTCTGGCGCATTCTTCATGAAGTTGTCCTGCATGGTGACGCGCAGACCCGGTGCCTCCCACATGTTTGCGACATAGAGGTCCTGCTTGCCGTCGTTGTCGTAATCGAACCAGCAAGCGCTCATCCCCGGTCCCACATTGAGAACACCCGCCTCCTCTGCGATGTCTGCGAAGGTTCCGTTACCATTGTTACGGTAGAGATTCTTCTTCCCAAAATCGTTGGCGACGTAGAGGTCAGGCCAGCCGTCATTGTTGAAGTCACCCCACGCACAGCCAAGGGAAAACCGGTGGTTGTTTTGATTCATTCCCGTGGCGACTGTGACATCGCGGAAGGTTCCATCACCGTTGTTGTGAAACAGAAAATTCGGGGGCCCATTCTCGGCGTCATAGTAGGGTACCGGGACATGATACTTATCTAATCCTTGGTAGTAGCTATAGAGACAGAAATAGATGTCGAGGAACCCATCGCGATCGTAATCGGCTGCGGCCGCGCTGGTAAATGTTCCCTCCGGCGGGCGAGCAAACTTGAAAGCGTCAGGCTGTAATCGAAACTTCCTGCTTCCCTGATTCCGAAACAGCAATGGCCCCGTCGAGCGAACGACAACCAGGTCCTGAACTCCCCTGTTGCTGAAATCAGCGAACAGAGCACATGGCGTCCCGTCGAGGATTCCAACCCCGGCAGAATCCGTCACGTCTTCAAATGTCCCGTCGCCGCGGTTACGATAGAGGCGGTTGGGAATCCCCGCAGGCTGGCAAACATAAAAGTCGTCGAAACCGTCGTTATCGATATCTCCGATCGCGATTCCATTGTTACCATAAATATCGAGTCCAGAAGCTGCGTCCAGCACGGTGCGCCAGTAGTCCGTTCCGCACAACATCTGCTCGAGGTAAGACGCATTCCCGGCGAGTACTCGCGAGGTTATATCCTTGAAAATCGGACTCGTGGAACGGCTGAGCGTTTCCTGGACGATGCGCCACGTCCTGGCCTGAAATTTACCGGCGGAGTTTAGCTCCCATTCGATCTCCCAGTAACCGACACGCCCTTCGCGGTAAATGCTGGGACTAGACGCCAGCAGGTCATAGCGAACCATGGAGTGAACGGTTATAGGAGATGCGCTAGTTACTCTTATGCTGCTCACTTCGAATTCTGTTACAAGAAATTCAGCAAGGTGGCCGAAGCTGTCGGAGACCTCGTGCAGGAAAATATCTCGGTCCAGCGATAAGTCGTCAGAAAAATGGTTTCGAAAAACCTGCAGAGTCCCGCTTGGGCGCAAGGGAGTGCTCTTGAGGACGCGAAACGAGGCGGCACTTAAGGAAGGCAGGAGTAGTTGTCCAATGGCTGTGACGTCGGGCGGGTTTCGCCGCAAAGTCCTCCCCCACACCTGCAGTGCATCCTCAATCTCTTCGGCGTACTTTTCCGAAATGAACTCGTCGTGCCCTGCTTCAACGTTGCTGATTATTGAATCCAGTGGAGAACTGACCGGGTAACGCGGAGTCAGTCGGAAATCCACAAATTGAGAGGATACGCTTGCGGGAAGGAGGGCGGTTGCCGGCAGTTCAGAAAACAACCCGTCCAAGGGAGCGGGCATAAAAGCCAGGGGCAACCATCGAAGGTTGGCCAATAACTGTCGCCGAGAGAGCGCGGAGAAGCCGTGGGTGGCGCGGGTCCCCTTCAATGCCTCTATCCCTGAGGTTTCCAAATCGCCGGTTAATTTAACGAAGCCAGATGGCTTTGTCAACTCGTTCATCCCCGTTCACCGCCGTTTGGCTGGTGGTTATTCCGGATCTCCCCGATTTTTCTTGGTTTTCCCAAGCCAGCGGGCGTGCCCGTCGCCAGGTTTTGGGCGGTGGGCCGGGTGTTTTTGAGAAAGAACCTGATGGATGCCATCGGTTAGGGCGTAGAAGCGGAGGGGCGGGTTGCCGATGAAGCGCAAGGAAATGACATGTGGATATTACTCCGCCCTTGAGACTCAATATGTGCAGATACAGCGGCCGCAAGTAGGGGGCGACGGACATCCTGGACCCGCTGTGTGCGCGGGGTGTCGGTCTTGGAGGCCGGGGAGCAGCGCGTGACGATGGTGGTCTGCGACTTGGGCCGAGTGTTTGCTCCGGACTGGGTCAAGCGCTTAGGGCGGGACGCGAAAGACTGCGGAGGCACCCCTCGGGACCGGCTATGGAGTGGCGTACATCGGCAATAACCGGCTGCCGGAGCGACCGGATGGCCATATCGGCTCGTTCATGGTCAACCACACCAAGTTGCAGACGTCGCCCGTCGACCCTACGGTGTCGGACATCTACATCGATAACAGTCCTGGCGACTCCCTAGCAATCCTCGTGGGGTACGCTTGCCACCCGGTGATTTTCGGTCCCAACAACCTGCAATACTCCGCGGACTGGCCCGGTCGCCAGTTTACCATGGCGTGTGGTACTCTGGACGCGTCTCGCAACCTGCTGATTTCTCAAAGTGATTGGATTTTGGCGACACGCACGATGTGCGAACAGCCAATGGTTCGATTCCCGGGAGGGGATATGAAGGGTTCCAAAGCTATGGGGCGTCGAAAGTTCCTGCGAGATTCCGCCAGTCTAATCGGTGCAAGTTCGTTGCTGGGCCACAGATCTAATAGTTATGGGGCAGGCCGTCCTGGCAATAATGCTAATGCCGCAGCGGACAGACTGGTAATTCCCCTCGACGGCGCTTGGGAGGTGGTAGATAGCGTATCCGCCGTTGATATCCCGTCGTCGTTTGAGCATGTTGCGCCCGTGCCCGGCATGGCGAACCTAGCCACGCCGCCTTTCCCAGACGTCGACGCCTATCTCAGCCGCGAGAGCATTGCCGATCGGCAATTATTTAAAGTGCAGCCGAAGTCTGAACTGGCAAAACTCGTTCCCGGACCTCGCCAGAAGAGAAATTACTTCTGGTTCCGGAAGACCTTCCGAGTCCCCACCAAAAAGGAACTCGCGGTTCTGAAGATCAATAAGGCACAGTTTGGCACGGCAGTCTGGCTGAACGGAAAGAAAATCGGCGATCATTACGGTTGCTTCACCGCGGGTTACTTCAACCTAACGGAGGCGATTGACTGGAGCGGAGACAACCAGCTCATTGTCCGTATTGGGGCCCATCCAGCGGCAGCGCCGTCCTGGGTCCCCACGGGGATCGATTTTGAGAAAAACAAGTGGACGCCTGGCATTTATGACTCCGTGGCGTTGCAACTGTGCGACAACCCGGTGATTGAAACTCTTCAAGTTGCCCCGCACATTAACCCTCGAGAAATTGTTGTCCAAACGAAGATCAAAAACTACGGGGATCCTAGCTCATTCGTTCTCGCGCACAAGATAAAAGCGTGGAAGAACCAACGGCTTGTTGCTGAGCCCCAGTCTCAATCATTCTCCCTTGGCCTGGGGGAAGAGAAGACTTTGACGGAGACCATTCCGCTCCCTGGCGCCGAGCTGTGGACTCCTGAGAACCCATTTCTATATCAGTTGGAGACGAGCACAGGCGGAGATTCTGCTTCTACGCGCTTTGGCGTGCGCGAGTTTCGATTCGACACCGCAACGAAACGAGCCTATCTGAACGGCAAAGTTTACTTCATGAGAGGGTCCAATATCACCTTGCACCGCTTTTTTGATGATCCCCTGTGTCGTAGCTTGCCGTGGAACGAAGCATGGCTAAGAAAGCTGCTGGTCGAGATTCCCAAGCGGATGAACTGGAACAGCTTCCGCTTCTGCATTGGGCCGGTGCCGGACAAGTGGCTGGATATTGCCGACGAAGCTGGATTGCTAATCCAGAACGAGTATTTCATATGGACCTTGACTGAAGACTTCATTCAACAAGACTACCTTAAGAAATGGAGCAAGGACGAACTGATTCGTGAATACCAGGAATGGGTGCGCGATAACTGGAATCACCCGAGCGTGGTCATTTGGGACGCAACCAACGAGACTGTAGCTGATGTTTTTGGTGATGAGATTATCCCTGCGGTGCGCCCGCTGGATCTGTCCAACCGCCCTTGGGAGAATAGCTGGAATGTCCCTGAGGGCCCTGACGATCCGATGGAGAGTCATCCCTATCTGTTCGCCACCTTTGGTCAACCACCGTCTTTCCAGATGACCGATTTGGAAAGGATGAATGGGGCTGAACCTGCACCCGTCTCAGGGTTCGGGACTGGACATGCAAGGATTCTCAACGAATATGGTTGGCTATGGCTTACCCGTGACGGCACACCCACGGCAGTCTCGAAGCCCGCCTACGACAAGCTGCTGGGACCAAATGCGACGGGTGCGGAGACACTTGAGCTCAATGCTTATCTGCTGGCGGGATTAACGGAATTCTGGCGGGCCCATCGGAACTTCGCGGGTGTCCTCCACTTCGTCTACCTCTCGTCCAACTATCCTGGAGTCTATACTGCGGATCATTTCCAGGATATTGACAAACTCGTGCTCGAGCCCCACTTCGAGGACTACGTCCGCGAAGCCTTCAGGCCCCTCGGAGTGTATATCGACTTCTGGCATCCCACGCTGAACGCTGGTTCGAAAAGACGATTCTTCGTCATGATGGTTAATGATGCCTACGAGAATGCCACGGGCAGGCTAGTGCTAACTCTTCACAGGACAGACGGCGCGGAATCTGCTCGCGCCGAGGTCCCCTTCGCCATACCGGGCCTGGGTGCGCAAACTTACAAGCTTGATTTGAAACTTCCTGACGCGCCTGGCAACTTCCTCCTGAAAGCAACAGCCTACCTTTCAGGCGGGAGCCCCGGTAGTCCTACGAGAAGCAGGCGTAAATTGGCCCTCACCGCAAAGCGGAGCTGACGCGGACCAAGGCCAGGGCGGCCCCTAACCCGCTCGACCCATCGGTGAACACCAGCCTCAGACCCTGACCTTCCGAGCCGCACGCCGAACAACTTCCGACTGACGAACTCCTGTAAGGAGCGGCTCAGACCCTCGGTGAGCGGCAAGGAGAACTTCGTGAACTGGGCTTTCAGTCGGGAACGCAATCTGTTATCGCGCATCGGGGATGCCTCCCAAGTGGTTTGGATCTCTCGCGAAAGTCCTTCTACCATGGAATACGTCCCCGCTCACTTCTTAGAAAGAACAATTCACACTGCTTCGATTACTTGCCTGAATTCCGAAAGAAAAAAGATGGAAGTCCTGGTTTTTCTCTTGACAAGCAATGCCTTCCGTGATTAATGGAACCAGTTCCGCGAAGCAGTGCGCGGCAGAGCAGTCAATAGACGAGCATTGTGGCAGCACAGGATAGGGGACACGTCCACACGATGGAGCCACAGCAGCGCTAGCGAAGAGAAGTGCGGAGGGAATGTCTCTTTCTGACGCAGCTAAGTGCCCCCTACCCTCAGAGGAGAGGGACGGTGGCCGGCTGTTGGCAGAGCCGCAAAAGTGAGAGGTCGAGCCTGTGATAGGGAGCGAACACCTGAAGATAGCTGCCTGGGAGGTAATGTGTCATCATGAGCGAGAAATATGAATCATCGAGGAGGGAATTCTTAACACGGAGTGGAGCACTTCTGTTTGCCGGTGCATTGTCCCACTCAGAAGGACTTGCCACTGGCCCCCCCGCCACAACGGTCGCCAAGGAGGAAGGCAAGGTTCCTGTCATCGATTGCCATGCTCACGTGGGAATCGCCGAGGATCTGGTGGATCCCTGGGACACCTTGGCCGACGCAGAGGTGCTCCTGCAGCATGCCGAAGAAGCCGGCGTTGACAAGACCGTGATCTTCCCGATCAACAACAAATCTTATATCAAGGCCAATGAGTTCATCGCCCAGACATGCCAACGCTATCCGGGAAAGTTCATCGGATTTGCGCGACATTCTGCGTACACCGAGCATTATCCCATTCGCCCTTTGTTGTTCCATGAGATCCATGACTTGGGTTTACGGGGATTGAAACTGCATGACCAGCCATCAGAGGAAATACTGGACGCGGTGAAAGAGTTGGACATACCCATATTGGCCCACCTTGAGCGAGTCGAAGATTTCGAAGAATTCGTCCCTCGCTATCCGACAATAAATTTCATTGTTGCCCATTTAGGGGGCGAGATGTCCGCCGATGTTGACGAACACCTTGCCGCGATCGATTTGGCCAAGCGCTACCCGAATGTCTATCTCGACTCCTCTATTGTCCTGATCACCAAGTATCTAGAAATGGCGATCGAAAAGCTGGGTCCGGAAAAAGTCCTATTGGCATCAGACGGGCCGGATGGTGATATCAGATTAGACATCTTTAAGATTCGAGTGCTGAAGCTGCCTAAGAAAGACGAAGAGAAGATTTTGGGGGCGAACATACTCCGTTTGCTCGGAGGGTCGAGGAGGATCTCATGAATAAAATTCGCAACGGCTCCGAGCAAACCCCCTTCTTGTCTTCGTTGACCCCTCCTGCCGAGGCCTTCCCAGCCACGTCCGACCAAGCGGCGACACTGATTATCGATTGCAATACTTCCGTGGGGGATGGCAGAAACTGGGAACCCAAGGAGCGGCTGGTCAATTATGATCCTGAGACGCTTTTGAGGTACTCTGCCGAGGCCGGAATTCAGCGGTCTTGCATCATGTCAACTCGAAAGGTGTTGAGCATGAGCGCCAGCTTTTACAAGGAGGAAAATCGAGAGATCGCACGGCTTTGCGAAAAGCATCCCGATAAATTCATCGGCTTCGCTGTGCACAACCCGCAGGCAGAAGAAGGGACACTGCGAAGAATACTTATTGAAGAAGTTAGGTCAATGGGTCTCAAGGGAGTCCGGACGGATGGCCATCCCACTCGTGAAGTGCTGGATGCGGTAGCTGAACTCAATATTCCGGTCATGTACTACCCTAATTTGACCGGATTTTATCCGCCGGATTCCAGCGGCAGCAGGGAGTTTCCCGGACCGACTAGCGCGTATTTCCTGATGGCAACGACATACCCTTCTGTGAATTTCATTCTTCCTCATCTGGGCTGCTACAGGTCCGTGCAATTTTGGACAGCACATATCGAGGCCATCGAACTGGCGAAGCGGTTTCCCAATGTTTACCTTGAAACCTCTGGAGTCATGACTCATAAGTATCTCGAAATGGCGGCAGCCGAAGTTCCAAGCGAAAAGCTACTATTCGGTTCAAATGCGCTTGAGGAAGACCCCCGCGTCGAAATGCACATTGTCAAACTACTGAAGTTGCCCAAGCCGCAGGAAACTGCGGTTCTGGGGGGGAACATTCGCAGGTTGCTTCCTCACTTTGACGCTTAAACCTCTCACCGGCATGGCGGGCCTGTACTCTCACCAACGTATGTTGAAGTTGCGTTTGTGAGGCCTCTTCCTTATGTTCACTCCATCGGTATATAGCCTGGCACTTCTCATGATGATCCTCACCATGATTGCCTGGGGTAGTTGGATTAACGTCACCAAGCTCTGCAGGGGCTGGCGTTTTGAACTCATGTACTGGGACTACGTTTGGGGATCATGCTCTGTGCTTTATTGATCGGTGTGACCTTGGGCAGGGCAGATCCAACGAGTCCGTACAGTTTCTTTCGCAACTTGGCAAGTGCCAGCGTTGAACATCAAGTGTGGGCGGTTGTGGCAGGGATTGTATTCAATGCGGCGAACATCCTGGTGGTTGCAGCCATCAGCGTGGCGGGAATGGCCGTAGGGTTTCCTGTGGGCATTGGTTTGGCCTTAGTGGTTGGGTGCGTCCTCAACTACGTCCTGAAGCCGGCAGCAAATCCGTGGCTCTTGTTTGGAGGAGTCGGATTCGTTTGTCTTGCCATTGTCATTGATGGTGTGGCTTACCGAAAGCGCTCGGGCAGTCCGGCGGCATCGGCGAAGGGCCTCGTATTGGCCGGGGTGGGCGGGATCCTTATGGGATTATTCTACCCGCTCGTTGTTGAAGCCACGACTGGCGTAGGTCACCTGGGACCACACACTGTGGCGTTCTTGTTTGCTGTGGGCGTAGTCTCGAGTAATTTCCCTTTTAACTACCTTTATATGCGCTTCTCTCCAAGTGGCCTCGGTCATTGGGAGGCACCCTGAACCCAAGAAACGTTGCTAAGGAGGAAAGCAAGCCGTCCGTCCAGTTGAAAACCGGAATAGCTGTGGGGAGTGATCTTACATAATGAGGAGCATTCTTCAGTAACCGGTTTCGCTCCCGCAGGGCTTCCTTGACCAAACGGAATTCGCCATTCTCGAGGTATCTCAACCCACCGTGGATGACACGCGTGGAGGCGGCACTGGCGCCGGAACAGAAATCAGCTTTTTCCACTAACAGCGCATCCACTCCCTGGAGCGCCAATTCACGAAGCAGCCCAACGCCATTTATCCCACCTCCCACGATTAGCACCGAAACTTCCGGCTGGCGGCAAATGGCAGCAAGCCGCTCCTCTCTGGTCATTCGCGTGACCCCTCCATTCCCCTTTTCTCTGGATATGCTGGTTCCATCGAATAGCTCTTGTACTGAAAAGGTATAAGATGGTTGTTAGCTTTCGCTCGCTTGCCGGCGCGGCCCCCCACCACGGTGCATCATCCTGTTTAGCGTCAGGATGTTCAACATCAGTTGGCGGATTGGATGATAGTTGTCCTGGCGGCCGACGTGAGGCTGCAAGGTCATCCGGCGGTCGGCGAAAAGCATATATCCCGCTGGGTAACCTCGCTCCTCTTGCCAGAACTTCTCGTTGATAATCTGATAGGCCATTCCGAAGTACTCTGCCGCCCACTCCTCACCGGTTCGCTCCAGCACGTTCAAAGTTGCGATAAGCACTTCATTTTGGCACCACAGGCACTTCATGTATTCGTACTCACCGGTGAAATACAATTGTTGAGTCGTCCCCGGCGGGGTCTCCACCGGCCATTGATAGGAGGGGTGATCCACATTGACCCACTGGGAGAGTCCTCCGTAGATGTAATCCCAACCAACATTGAGATGGTGATGGATTCGCTCGGCGCAGGTTGTCCAGAGTGCCTCATCCCGGCGGCGGTTCGCTTCGTCCATGACCATCCAAAGAGCCTCAACGCAGTGGCCGAAGCGTGACTTTTCTGCCTCGTCTTTCGGCCTGGTGAAGTCAAAATACAACATTTCCGTATTCAAGCCGATGTCGGGGTTGTAATGTCGATTCATGATCGCGTCCACCGAGCGGTCCGCGATCGCGGCGACTTCCGGATCGTTCCCCCGCTCGAGCATCTGGGTGGCGGCGGTGAGATTCAGAAACCATAACCCTTGAGGCCGTATGGCACGCTTACTGCCCCATAGATAGGGGAAATCCGCTCCCCGGTACCGAAACGCTGGGCTGTTGAAGTCCCGAAAGAGCTTGTTCAGCAGTGCGAAGGCGGTTTCACGGGACTGCTCGTCTCCGCTGGCAGCGGCGTATTCGTGGAGACCTTCGGCAAGGTGGTACATCCCTTCGGTGTCGCCGCTGAAGGGCCTCAGGACTTTCCCTTCCCGTGACAACTCTTCCGCCCACCAGCCGTCTTTTTGCAGCGCATACTTAAAGACAAATTCCTTGGTCTTTTTCGCCACCTCCAAGAACTGGGGGTTATTTCCAAAGTGGTTATACAGAAAACTGTAGACCCAGATGGCGCGCCCCAGAAACCAGAGGTTCTTCCCTGTATCGCGAAGGGTGCCGTCGTAATCCAAACTGCACATGGGGCCGCCATATTCGTGGTCGATTCCATGCTTATCCCAGAAGGGCAGAAGAACTTGGAATAGCTGGTCGTGAAGCCTTTGGCGCAGCTCCGCCAGGCTCATTCCCGCCAACCGCAATTCCGCAGGCGATGGCGCATCCCGGGGCGGTCCGCTTACTACACTCTGAGCCCTTCCTAGACTCGCGATCCCCAGTTGCGCTGCCGCTGTTCCCGTCAATCCCAGAAACGCACGCCGTCTCACCTCTCTCGACTCCTCTCTGTTTTTCTCCAATCGCCGTTAGGGCTGGATGTGCACAGCCGCAGCATGGTCGGCAGGAAGGGCTAAGCTGAAGACGGCCCGGTTCTCCTTGTGCTCGACCGGCACGGCATGGCCTGAAACCATGTCTTTCCCCTGCAACCGCGCCTGACCGGGCCAGGCTATTTCCGCCGTGATATTCGATTGGCGGTGTCCCCAATTCAGCACGTAAACGAGCCGTTCATCCTCACGGCCTCGAGAATGCACCACGGCTTCCACGGATCCTGCATTGCCCGCGGTCGCAATCTGGATGGGAGGCTTTACCCCGGCAGATTGCCAGACCGCACGCAGCAGCCCGGCGGCCCCGGGGTCATTGTTTTCCAGCAAAGGGATGCCAAGCGAGAAGCCCAGAAGAATGGTCCGCCCTTTGCCCGTGCGCCGCACCACCACGGCGGGCGTACCGGTTTTCTCGAAAACTGCCACAACCTTGCCTTCGCTACCTTTCTCGAGTTGCAGTTCCTCGCGAAAGACGCGGGCTACCAAGTGGCTGGGCAGGGTAACACCATTCAGCAATCCCGCCGGGTCTGTAACACGGACTTCATACGGATTGTGGCTGGCCACCGAGTCGTGACGCCGCGCTCCGAACACCTTCTCCATGCCCAGCCCGGGATTCACCCTATAA
>Ga0326727_10003131_pt1 | contig 53933 bp, 38 predicted proteins | sample MB2enrmetagenome_FD_207643 | JGI IMG/M metagenome (GOLD analysis project Ga0326727, IMG submission 207643) | Lab enriched peat soil microbial communities from McLean, Ithaca, NY, United States - MB29MY | ecosystem: Environmental > Terrestrial > Soil > Wetlands > Peat | place: USA: New York...
CGGCGAGGAAGGGCCGGGCGACCGCCCGCACCACCCGGTCGCCGAGCAGGCGCGGGTCGTCGTCGTCGTGGAGCGCCGTGCAGAGCATGACGAACTCGTCCCCCCCGAGCCGGGCGACGGTGTCGGCGCGACGCGCCACGCCCGTCAGTCGCCGGGCCACCTCGACGAGCACCGTGTCGCCGAGGTCATGTCCGAACGAGTCGTTGATCGCCTTGAAGTTGTCGAGGTCGATGAAGAGCAGGCCAATCAGGCCGGACTGGCGTTCGAGGGCAGCAAGGGCCTGGGAGAGGCGATCCATCAGCGCGACCCGGTTCACCAAGCCCGTCACGGCGTCGTGGAGCGACTGGAAGGTGAGGGCCTGCTCGGCCCGGATCTGGGCGGTCACGTCCCGCGAGATGCCGAAGACGCCGACGATCCGGCCGGCGTCGTCTTTCAGCGGGAACTTCGTCGTCGAGACCCAGACGTCGGGGCGGTTCCGGAAGGTCTCGCGCTCGACCTTGCCGACGACCGGCTCACCGGTGCGGATGATGCGCTGCTCGTCCTCGAAGGCGGCGATGGCGTGCGGCTCGCTGAAGAGATCGAAGTCCGTCTTGCCGATGACTTCAGACTCCGACCACCCCGGCGCCTGGGCTTCGATCAGCGCTCGGCTTACGACGAGGAAACGGCTCTCGAGATCCTTGAAGAAGATGCGCTCGCCGGGCAGGTCGAGCAGGTTGCGCATGCAGAGCCGCTCGATCTCTTCCTGGTAGGGCTCCAGGCCTGGGTTGCCACGGCCCGACTTCGGACGACCTGCCATCGCGATCCTCACGGTCGAAGGTGGGCTGACGGGAATTGCGGATCCTGCGAAGACCTGGAACCCGCCGAATGCTCTCCCCGGCCGAAACCAGACGCGATATCCCCGGTCAGGTCGTCGAATCCAGTTCGCAAACTTTACCAGGGGCTCTTCCGATTCGCCGCCGGCTGCGCGCGATCCTCGCCGCTCGATCCCAGGGTCCTACACCAGCTCCGCTTGCTCACTGCCGGACCGGGCGGAGCTTCTGACGTTCCCGCGTGTCTCGGTCGGAAGAACTGAGATGCTCGGCAGGCAGTGTGTTGCCGGGGTAGTGGTCGACCGTGGTGACGACGAGGCCCGGGAACACGGCGCAAACCGGCGGACGCGACGGCGCATTCCGCCCCGCCGCGTCGTGAACGTCGTCATCGCCCCGGTGACGCCACGACGGCGGCCCGAGTCGCTGTCGACGTACAGTCTTACCCGTCACAAGGGGATCATCCGCCACCGGGAACGGTTCAGTTGAGGAGTTGCAATGACATCGCGTCGCCGCTTCGGGCACCGCGCGGCAGCTCGCCCCATCATCGTCGAACGTCGACACCATCTCTGCGCGAATCCTCCGCCGCACTTCGGGCTCGACCGCGCTCCCGGGGGAACGGCGTGCTGAGGCGCGGCACGACCATCATCGGCGCAGCCGTCGTCATCATGACCGGTTTGGCGTTGACCACGCCGTCGGCGAACGCCCTCGTCGTGAGGCGGGACCACACCGGCACGGCAGACCAGAACACCCCTCACAGGCCACTTCCGGGCAGGAAGAGCCCGGTGAAGACCATGACCCGTGACGGGGTTCAGGCACGCTGGGTGGTCGAGGAGAACAAGCGGCCGGGCACGACGGACTGGGAGATCCCTTCACACACGCCGGGAACGATCGCCGGGTTCGCCTCCACGACGTACGCGGCGAGTGACGACCACGTCACGCTCTACGTCTCCACGACGGCAAAACGGCTCCACGTCGACGCCTACCGGATGGGTTACTACCAGGGGAAGGGCGCCCGCTTCGTCTGGCGATCGCCCGAGGTTTCCGGACGTCGGCAGCCGACCTGCCCGCGAACCGCTGGGACGAACATGGTCGCCTGCGACAACTGGACGCCGACGCTTAACTTCAAGATCACGAGTGCATTCGTCCAGGGTGACTACCTGCTGAAGCTCGTCGGAAGTGCCGGTCAGCAGAGCTACGTCCCGCTGACCATCTGGGACCCGACCAGCACCGCCACCTACGTCGTGAAGAACGACGTCTACACCTGGCAGGCCTGGAACCTCTACGGCGGCTACGACTTCTACGGTGGTCCGGGCACCTGCCCAGCCGGCGTGTACCCGCCGTGCACGCGCGCCCGTGTCGTCTCCTTCGACCGTCCCTACGACTACGGAGACGGCGCCGGGGACTTCCTCAGCAGCGAGTACCCGCTCGTGCGCTTCGTCGAGCAAGAGGGACTCGACGTCACGTACGTCACTGACGTCACCGTCGAGCAGCATCCGGCGTTGCTGCGCGCGCATCGGACGATGATGTCGCTCGGCCATGACGAATGCTGGTCGCTCGGCGAACGTCGGGCGGCCGACAGCGCCGAATCCCACGGCGTGAACATGATCTTCTTCGGCGCGAGTGCCATCTTGCGACATGTACGCCTCCAGGCATCGCCCTTGGGCGCCGATCACGAGGAGGTCGACTATCGCGATTCGACGGCCGATCCTCTCGACGGCAAGGGCGATCCGCTCGAGGTGACCGGAAACACCTGGAGTTCTCCACCCGCGAACTGGCCGGAGATCGGGTTCGTCGGCGAACAGTACGTCGGTTACCTCCTGCCGGGAGCGGCGCCTGGGCCGCTCGTCGTCGCCCGCGGAGCCTCCCCGTGGATCTTCCGCGGCACCGGGCTGCGCAGCGGCTCCCGCGTCCCGGGAGTGGTCACCGGCGACCTCGACGAGTTCGACCCTGGGGATCACCCGAGCAACCTCGAGATCCTGACGCACTCACCAGTCAACCTCTCGGACGCGATGAGCGAGACGGGCGTTGCACAGGGATTCCTGTACTCGGACATGACCTACTGGACCGACTCGGCGAGTGGCGCCGGGTTCTTCGACAGCGGCGCGACCTCGTGGATCGCGTCCCTCACGCCCTGTCCGCGTGGCACACGTGACTGCCCGGCAACGACGACCAGACGGATCACGGGCAATCTCTTCGCCCTTTTCGGCCGTGGCCCAGCTGGGCATTTCCAGCCCTCGCGCGCCAACTGGCGACAGGTCTACGGTCCGAACGCCTGAGGCGACCCCACTGGTTGGTTGCAGGTTGGCTCCGGGGACTCATCCGTGCGAGGGCGCGGGTTCAGCGCGATCGGGTGAGATCCGAAACGTCGACGAGAACCTTACCGGTGACGCTCTTCTCGACGGCGATGTGCGCCTCACGGATCGCCTCGAGCGGGAACCGATGGAGGGGAAGACCTGCCTCCTCGCCCACGCGGAGCGCCCCGTCCGCGATCGCGGCGGCAACATCTTCGATGGCGGCGATCTTGGCCGTGGCCGGGATCGTGTAGACGAAGACGAACTGGTATCGGGCGTTGAGCGTCATCGCCGGTCGCACGAGCACCGACAGATCACGCGCATCGCTGGCGTAAATCGAGACCGTGGCGTTCGGCGCGAGGACCTTGCGGTCGATCTCGGCATTCGACACCGAATCGACCTCGACGACGAGATCGACACCTTGGGGCGCAAGCTCCCGGACCTTGGATACGACGTCCTCGCTCCGGTAGTTGATCACGGACTGTGCCCCGGCGGCCCCGGCTAACACCGCCTTCGCCTCGGAACTCACGGTCGTGATCACCAAAGCTCCGGACCACCGGGCGAGCTCGATCGCCGCGTGGCCGACGGCGCCGGCCCCGCCGGCGACGAGCACGGTGCGACCGGATAGCGCGTCGCGCCCGAGTCTCCCGGTCGAGCCGGCACCGACGGTGAGGCACCGATGTGCCGTGAGCGCCGGGATCCCGACGCTCGCCCCGAGATCGAACGACGCTGGGTCCGGCAAATTCACGGCGTGGTTCTGGCCGACCGCGACGAACTCCTGCGCGGTTCCCTCAGCGCGCTGCCACGCGCACTCCCAAAGCCAGACGCGCTCGCCCAACCGGGCCGGATCGCATCCTTCGCCAACCTCGACGATGATGCCCGCCCCGTCTTGGTGCGGAACCACCTCGGGGTGCGGGAGGTCTCGCGGCGCCGTCGTGCCGCGGCGCATCTTCCAGTCCGTGGGGTTCACGCCGGACACGGCGACCTCGACGAGGACCTCCCTGGGACCAGGAACCGGCCGAGGACGGTCGATGATCTCGAGAACCTCAGGGCCGCCGTAGCGGCGGTAGACGCTGGCCCTCATCGTTCCGCTCCTCGATGGCACGAGGCGGTCACCACGGATATCCCTCCGAGCGATTCCTTCCCCGTCTCCGGTGGCACCCCCGCCGGGACGCTCCGTAGCAGGGCCGGCCGATCCGAGAACGATCGACGCGTCATCAACGCTACCGCGGGCAAGCCGAGATCTGTCCAGGGTGATCGTCATCTCGCACCGGCGAGCCGGCCGCCGTCACGGCAATCGTCACTTCGACGCAACTCGGTGAGCTGCCGGCCCGTCCGCCTGATACCAGATCTTGACGCCCCCAACCTCCACCGGGGGTCGTCCGAGCACGAGCGTCATGTAGTTGAGCACCATCTCGGGGGCGACGCCGACCGGCAGGAAGACGATGGTGCCGATGTGCCAACGCGTGAGGAACTCGTACACCAGAAGCTCCTCGGGCGGGTCCAATTTCGGCGCATAGCTGAAGGTCCCCCAGTACTCGGCCCGAAACAGCTGCGTCAGGTCCCACGGCGCCGGCGGACCTCCCCCTGGAGTCTCGCCCCGGACCTTCGGCACCGGCTTGGCTGCTTCCCCGCCGACAATCTTGAAGTGGAAACCAGAAATCGCCTGCCAGAGCATCGCGTAGTTGACCGCGCGCGCGTCATAGGGATACGTGACGACGGCGCTTCCGTTCGGAATCGCCTTCACCGCGGCCGACGTGAAGTACGCAGGAACGTCGGCCGGTTTCGAGACGAATGGCAGCTTGGGGACGAGAGGCACGAGAACCCCTGCGCCGATCAGCGCGACGACGCCCGCGATCGGGACACGACGTCGGACCTTCGGGATCCCGTCGGGTCGCCGCCGGTGGCGAGCTCGATCGACCCTGCCGGAAGACCAGGGGCCTCGATTCCAGCGGTCCAGGCCGATCGCGAGGACGAACGCCGAGGCCAGATCGACATAGAGCGCGAATCTCGACGCGATCAAATCGTCGATGATGGGAATCTTCCGCACGATCGCGAACGGAAGCAGGATCGAGGTGGCGTGTCCGCCGACGACGAGCGGCGATCCGAGCGAGAGGATGAAGGCGACGAATCCCATAAAGGCCAACGTGACAACGAACCGGTCACGTCGGTTCCAAACCAGCAAGACGAGCAGGAAGATGACCAGAGGAATGCCAAGGTAGGAGTCGTTCTCGGAAATGTCGTGGTTGACGTAGCTCGTGCCGATCAACGCAAGGTGATGCGGCGCGAACAGCTGGCTGATCGTCGGGATGATCGTCCCGAACAGGTCCGCTTGGTAGGGGGCAAGCTGTTTTGGCGTGTGCTGCTGATGGGACACGTGCCAGGTGCCCGCGAAGTACCAGTACAAAGGGAATGCAACGACCACTGCAAAGGTGACAAGGGCCCACTTGGCACCCCGAAGCGCGTGGGCAGCATGCTGACGCACACTCGAGCGCGAGATCGCGACCACGAAGAGGATCCCGGCGGCGCAGCACATCAAGGTCGTCACGAGGACCTCGATCGAGATGTAGAACTGGGCCGCGAACAACAACCCGAGGATCACTCCGTAACGTCGCGCGCTTCTCTTCTGGTGTCTGAGAAGTTCATCGAGGACGAGCACGACGAGCGGTGGGATTGGCACAAATGCAACGAAGAGATGGCCCAACCCCTGATCGACCACGTAGGGGGAGAACCCGTATAGCAGTCCGCCAAGGAACGCCGCCGGGAGCCATTTCGTGTAACGCCGGAGGACGAACATCATCGAGGTCGCCGAGACGAAGAAGGCGAGCCTCGTGAACAAGGCAAAGGCGGCAACAGGCCCGAAGATCGCGGTGATCGGCGATGCAAGGACCCCGATAAGCGGCATCGACGTCTGGTCGACGAGGTTGATCCCGTACGGGTAGTTGACGAATCCAGTCGAAAAGGGATTCATCGCGTGGCTCAGCGCGTGAAACATCCACGCGAGGAACCACACCTCCTGAATCCGGTCGCTGCAGGCGCACGAGACGATCTGCGTCTCGTCGAGCGGCCCCACCGGCCAATAGGCCAGGAACGCGATCGCGAGATACGCGCCCGCGGCGGCAGTCACCCAGACAACGCCTCTCCCCGACCATCGACCACGTCGCATCGGTGACTCCCGTTAGGTTCGTGCAGCAGAAGCAACGAGCGGCGCTCCGCGCGAGGACGTGAACCGCGGAGTGTTCCATGGGACACGAAGGCGTCATCGAGCGTCTCGTCTGCGCACTCTAGCTGTCTGTGGATCGCGCCCGAGTCGAGCTCTCGTGCGGCACGATGAGAAAGGGTCGAGGTGCGACAACTCGCGCGACCGGACCCCGCGGGTCGCGCGGCCGCACCCTCAACCGGGGCGGGCCAGCCGAGGAGTGCACCTAGGCACCGTCCGACACCGGCGGGCAGCAATCCCCAGATGGATCCCGCGCGGTGACGCGCTCGCGAGATCGCCGGTCGATTCGCCTCGCTTGCAGTCGCACGGCCGGACAACCTCCCGCACATCTGAACGAGGACCGTGCAGTCGCCGGCCGTCTACACGTCGGGAACTGCATCACGCGGGAAAAGGCCCCCATGGAGCGCGATCTCCTCCTCCGCGGTCTGCACCCGAGGCGCGTCGGGGCCACTTGCGATTGCGGCCAACCGCCCGGCGGGACGCCCGACCAGGCGAGCTTGATCTGCTCGATTCCCTCCGATCCGGGGGATGCTTGAGTCGGACGACGTCACCGGACCGGTCTGTGCTGGTCTACGCGCGAAGGGGCAACGCTCTCGCCTCGTGACATTCGCCTCTGTTCGGACCATCAGGCAACGATCACGCTCGCCCCATCAAATGCAGCATCGCCGTTTTCGGAGGAAGCGACTGGAATACTTAGCACGAACCATAGGTGCCGAAATCTCGACGGCGTCCCGAACACCATTGTCCAGAGGCAACGAGCCCACTAGCTCTACATCAGGAGTGAGGACATGAACGCGAAAACCAGCCGGATGTTCCACTGGCCAGTACTTGTCATCGGTGTTCTGTTGATCGTGTTGCCGTTCACGGTATCCCTGCCAAGCAGGACGAGCGCGGGTCAGAAGCTGTTGAACGCCTTCCACCCGATCATGCAGCCCGCCAGTGTTCGCACGACGGTCAACTACGACGTCAACACGTTCACGCCGCTCGGCCCCTTTGCCGTCGGGGCCGTGAAAGCCGCGCCCGAGGTGCCGCAGCTGATCGGCGCGCTCGCCACGGCAATGCACATGACGCCCGCCCAGGTGCAGGGCTTCCTCGGGGCGAAGCTACCCGTCCTAAGCGGAATCCTCACGAACTTCCCAAAGTTGGTCCCCATCTTCACCAGGGTTCCGCCGGGACTCGCCTTCTACAAACCCATCGTCGACACGATGCAGGCCCAAGTGAACAACTACGCGGCTGTCGACAGCCTGCCGAACTTCAACCTGTTCACATGGTTCTTTGTCATTCCAGGCATCCTGCTCGTGCTGTTCGCGGGCCTGGGTTTGCTCGTTGCCCGGCGGCACTCGTAGTCATCGCACAGGTTCAGGTCAGCTGAGGATCGCCGAGAGGATCGTCCCGGCACCGCATCGCGGCTCGCAGATTCTCCAGTTCGTGGCGGTGTCGGGCGTCCTCGCGGGTCTCGGCCCCCGTACCAGGGAGGGTGATGGCAGCGAGCCCCCCACACGAGCCTCACTGGCCCTAAGGGTTCCAGAGCGGAAGGACGGTTGCTGGTTCGGTGTTCTGCCCCACGTGCACGCCGTCCACCGTCGATCACGTCCCCCGTCTTGGGCCCCGTCGTTCCGCGCTGTCCGCTCGGACGTCGAGGTGTCATCGCGCCGAACGCTCGGAACAAATACCTGCAGCGTCGATGACGATTCCTATGAATCTTGCTCGCGCGATGGACACTCGGAGAACCACTCTGGCGCCTAGACGAGCGACCGGGCGTCGCGCTGATCCAGCGCGATGATCGCGGGACGATGTCCTTCGTCGTTCGCGTGCTCGCTCGTCACGTGCACGTGGCATGAGTCCCCATCCGCTCGCGCTTTGTCGCAATCCTCATCGTCCACCCCGAGAGCTGGAAGCAGCCCTCTGGTACGCCCCATCCGCCAAGTCCTATGGTCGAAACGGACGCGTTCCCTGCCCAGGAGACGTCGCCGAGGCGGTGACTCGGGCGCGATGATGCCGGGAAACGAGCTGTGGTCCGCATTCCGGTTGCAAAGATCGCGGAGAGCGTGGGGGCCCTCATGTCGCGGGTCGGGGAGCGTTGGAAGCAGCGACTGACAGCAGGATCGTGATTCCGACAAGAGCCCTGCGCGACCCGGCCAGCGGCGAGGTTTCGAAGGCTGCTGCATCCAGTCGGGGCGGTCGGGATCACGACGGCTTCGACTTAGTCAGCGTGCTCCGGCAGATCGACGGGATCGGACCTACTCCGTTCGCTGTTGGGGCAGCAGTCCTGTTCTTCGCTCTGGGTACGCTCGCCTACCTGCCCTCTTGGCCAGGTGATCCGAGCCGGATCGTCTCGTGCGCGTGCGAAGACCCGGTGCAGCAGTCCTGGTTCTTGGGGTGGCTTCCATGGGCGGTGCTCCACGGCCATAGCCCTTTCTTCACGAACTGGTTCGACTTCCCGTCGGGCGTGAACCTCGCGAGCAACACCGAGATGCCGCTCCTCGGCCTCATCACCGCCCCGTTGACCCTGACCGCGGGGCCGGTCGCGAGCTACGGGCTGCTGCTCTGGCTCGCGTACCCACTGTCAGCGATGTCGGCCTTCTTCGTCCTCCGTCACTGGACCCGTTCGAACCTCGGCGCTCTTCTCGGCGGGCTCCTCTACGGCTTCTCGCCATACATGGTCAACCAGGGGCAACTGCACCTGAACCTCGTGTTCGTGCCGTTGCCGCCGCTCATCCTCATGGCACTCATCGAGATCACGATCACCCAGCGATCGAGCCCCCTCCGGTGGGGCGTCCTCCTCGGCGTCCTGATCACGGCGCAGTACCTCATCTCTCCAGAGCTGCTCACGACGGTCCTGTTGATGTCGGCAATCGCTGCTGTCGTCGTTGTCGCGGCGCGGTTCCGTTCGATCAGTCGCGCGCGTGTCGATCACCTGTTGCGCGCGCTCGTTCCTGGGTTCGGCATTCCGGCCGCGGTTCTCGCCTACCCCGTCGGCTTTCTCCTCGCCGGGCGCGAACACCTCAACGGACCGGCATTTCCGTCCTACAACCCGTACCGAGCGGATTTGCTGGGGATGGTCGTCCCGACCATCGGCCAGTTGTTCGCGCCCCATCACCTAGCGCTGATCAGCGCGAGCTACGTCGGCGGCGACCTCGCGGAGAACGGCAGCTACCTCGGAATCCCGCTGCTCGCGCTGACGCTGGTGTGCGTCGTTCGGTATTGGCGGAATCCTTGGATCCGGCTCGTCTCGGTGCTCGCGGCGTCGGCGTTCGTCCTCTCGCTCGGACCCCGCCTTGTGATCGCGAATCACCTGACACTGATCAGGCTGCCGTTCGACGTCCTCGTCAGTCTTCCGGTCCTCGACAACATTCTTCCCGCGCGGATCTCGCTCTATGCGACCTTCTTCGTGGCGGTGATCATCTCGACGACCGTCGCATCCTTGGTGAGCGGACCGCGATCACGACCAGCACGCCGTCGGGTGTCGGCCCAACTCGTGATTGCAGCCTTGGCGGTCGCTGCTGTCATCTCGCTGGTCCCGAATTGGCCCGATTCGACGGTCGACACCAACTCCGCCGTGCCCGCCTTCTTCAGATCGCCTGCCTCAAACGAGATTCCGGATGGCGCGGTCGTCCTCACGTTCCCGTTTGCGACGTATCCATGGGATCAAGCGATGCTCTGGCAGATGGTTGACAATTGGCGCTGGAAGATCGTCGGAGGCTACGCGCTGATCCCGTCCCCAAGCGGACCCAGCGGACTGCCACCTTCCCTCCGTCCGTCCGCAGCCCAGGAGTTTCTCCACTACTGGGACGTGCCGAGCGGAATCGTCGATTCCGTTTCCCCCAGGCCACTGCCTGCGAACTCGAGTCTGATCCGAGATCTGCGTCGTTACGTCCGCCGCAATGGCGTCACCGAGGTCGTCTTCGAACCGGTGGGTCGCGACGCCACGCTCGTTCTCTCAAGCTTCGAGCGCGCCTTCGGACCGCCGAAGAAGGTCGCCGGCGCGGAGATCTGGACGGCGCGGGAACTGGCCTCGACGACGCGCGTCTCCTGACAACGGCTGTCGCGTCGAACTCGTCCGGACGTGGGACACGACGAATCGACCACCCGCCGTCGACGCGCCGCGTCGATGCGGAACCTCAGGCTGGGGACGCTACGGAGTAGACGGATCTGGTGACCGATGACGCCGGGACCGGCAGCGAAGTGTTCGCTCATCCGGTTCCGACGAGCGTCGATCCGTGAGCTGGGCGGCGCGGTTCACCACGAACAACTCGCGCGCATGCCACTAGATCGGCGACAGATACGCAACCGCACGGCGACGATCCTCAGAGCGCCCTTCGCCCTGAGGGCCTGGCTGCCCGTGGCCAACGAACAAAGACGAACGATCACACTTCGAGAATCAAATGTCGTAGTAGAGCATGAACTCCCAAGGGTGCGGGCGCAGTCGCACCGGGTCGATCTCCTTCGCTCGCTTGTACTCCACCCAAGTCTCGAGGAGGTCGTCGGTAAAGACACCTCCCTGCTTGAGGTAGTCATGGTCCGCTTCGAGCGCTGCAAGAGCCTCTTCGAGCGAAGATGGGACCTGAGCAATCATCGCCAGTTCATCAGGTGGCAGTTCAAACAAGTCCTCATCGACTGGGGCAGGAGGCTCGACGCGGTTCGCCACGCCATCAAGGCCGGCCATGAGCATCGCGGCAAAAGTGAGGTATGGATTGCACGCGGGGTCGGGGCATCGGAACTCGACGCGCTTCGCCTTGGGGCTCTTCGAATAGACCGGGATGCGACATGCGGCGGAGCGGTTCCGTTGCGAGTAGACGAGGTTGACGGGCGCTTCGTAACCAGGGACCAGCCGTCGGTAGGAATTCGTGGTTGGCGCGGCGAACGCGCAGATCGACCGTGCGTGTACGAGAAGACCACCGATGTACCAGCGCCCCATGTCGGACAGCCCCGCGTAGCCGGTATCTGAGTAGAACAGCGGCACGCCACCACTCCAGAGGGACTGGTGAACATGCATGCCCGAACCGTTGTCCTGAAACAACGGTTTTGGCATGAACGTCGCCGTGTAACCCGCTTGTTCTGCGACGCTCTTGACCACGTATTTGTAGAGCATCAACTTGTCAGCCATCGCAAGCAGTGTGTCGAAATGCATGTCGATCTCTGCCTGACCAGCTGTCCCGACTTCGTGGTGCTGCACCTCGATTTCGATTCCTAGCTTCTCCATGGTCAGGATCATTTCCGAACGCAGATCTTGAAAATGGTCCATCGGAGGGACAGGGAAGTAACCCTCCTTGTACCGAGGTTTGTAACCGAGGTTCGGACCCTCATCACGCGCGGAATTCCAAATACCCTCGATCGAATCCACTTGGTAGAAGGCCGAACGCTGATCCTGAGAGAACCGAACATCGTCGAAAATGAAGAATTCCGCCTCTGGCCCAAAACAGGCTGTCTCCGCGATCCCCGTCATCGAAAGATAACGTTCCGCCTTTTGCGCAACATGTCTCGGGTCGCGGCTGTAACGCTCTCCGGTCACTGGGTCGTGAACAAAGCAGTTCACGTTGAGTGTCTTGTGCTGCCGAAAGGGATCGATGACAGCCGTTGAAGGATCTGGGAGCAAGATCATGTCCGATTCATGGATCTGCTGAAACCCTCTGATTGAGGAACCGTCAAACCCATAGCCCTCGCTGAACCCGTCCTCGGTGAACTGATGGGCGGGAATCGAAAAGTGCTGCATCAAGCCCGGAAGATCACAGAACCTGAGATCGACGACCTCAATGCCCTCGTCCGCAATGAGACGGACGACCTCTGCGGGGTTGTGTTCTTGCACGTCGCCTACCTTTCAGACGGTGTCCCAGGGGAACCCGAACGGGCCTGCTTGACGCGCGAGATCCTAGAAGAAGCACCAGGTCAGAGGAACCGAAAACGGGCGCGGCAGGGCTTTATTCATCGACTGTTCACAAACGCCGCGAGGCAGAGCGCGACGGATACCACCACTCGCGGATCATCCTTTGTCGCAGCTCGGATCCAGCCTGATGAGACTCAGGGGCGTTCAGTGCAGCTCTCCATCGGGCAACGCGCACCGGTGGTGCGACCAGCAGCCCGGACTCGATGGGCCTGCGAGACCCACGAGACCGCTGCGGGTGCCGCATCAATGAGATCCAGCGCCATCGCTCACCCGTCTTGATCGGATGCAAGCGTCAAATTGGGTACCCCGGCGACGCCGGGTTGAAGCCAGCTGTCACGGTCGTCCAACATGGATCGTCCTCTTCTCGTCGGACTCCATTTCGGCAATCGACCGACGGTGAAGCCGAGAGGATTCGCCTGGAAATGGACCACTGCAGCTTCGTGACCGATCGCTGCGCGTCCACCATGTCGCTGAGCAGAGCCGGGGCATCAGATGCTTCACGCGCCTTTGGCGCATTAGCAACCTGCGTCGCGCGACGCAATGAAGGTCTTTCCGATGCTTCTGATCTGAAGGGAGAATCCGCCATGTAGTTCGCAGCCCCAACGGGATTCGAACCCGTTTCTCTACTTCAAGAGGGTGATGTGAAGCGCTTTCGGACCGCGACCCAGAGACGCTCCAGCCAACCTTGCTCGACATATACCGCAGTGCGGGCGCATGTTCGTGCAAGGTTGCGAAATCACAGTGGCCCTATAGTGGCCATGGTGAGGACATCACCCCTGAACAATTCTGGCCCTGCTGCGTCGTCGTCGCCGCTGAACCGTTGATCGGTCGCGGCTCCTGCGACCTCCACCGAGGAAGACGAGGCAAGATGCGCTCGATCCGAGGCTGGCGACTCAACGGGGACCTCCGGGAGGCGGTAATCTCCAGCCTGCTTTCCGGCGATTGGAAGGCCGCGTCGGAGTGGCGGAATAGGCAGACGCGCCAGCTTGAGGGGCTGGTGAGAGCAATCTCGTAGGGGTTCAAGTCCCCTCTCCGACACCACCGGCCTCCGACACCCTGACTTCTGCTACCTCCGGGCTGCCCTCCTGGACCCACTCACCCGAGACACAACCACCACGCGCTGCAGGTGGAGGGCCGGGGCATCGCGGAACCTGTGAACCAGAAGTCGACCCAGGTATTCGTCTATTCCGCGACCGTGGACACGGACGGTGTGAAGGCCTGATCCACTGCAACCTCGGTATATCCAGCCGGTCGCCGCAATCACGGCGACCGGCTGGATATTGTTGATCGAAGCGAGTGACACACGCGGAGATCACATGTCGAATGAATTCGCTCTGGGAACAACGGGAAGGTCTCACATGGTGACGAGGTGAGCCGCCGTCCGACACTGCATGAGGTCGCTGGCTTCTGCGGGCTGAGCTTCAAGACCGTTTCCCGGGTAGTGAACGGCGACGCCAACGTCGCCCCGGCGACGGCAAAGCGTGTGCTCCAAGCGATCGCTGAGCTCGGCTACCGCCCGAACCTCGTCGCCCGGTCCTTGCGCGTGGGACGCGACAACGTGATCGGCCTCGTCGTGGCGAGCATCGGGGACCCCTTCTTCGCCGACGTGACGACGGCGGTCGAGGAAAAAGCGCGCGACAACGGCTTCTTCGTCATCATCTCGAGCACAGGCGAGAACTCCCGCGACGAGGAGACCGTCATCTCCAGCCTGCTCGCTCGGCAGGTCGCCGGAATGATCCTCGTGCCAACGAGCGCTGACCAGGGCTACCTGCGCGCGCAGCAGTCGGCTATGCCGCCGCTCGTTTGCGTCGACCGCCCTCCCGTGGGCATCGAGTGCGACACCGTCCTCGTCGACAACGAGCTTGCCGCCTTCGGCGCGACGAACTGGCTCCTTTCTCACGGCCACCGGCGGATCGGTTTCGTCGGCGGCCCAGCCGACAAATTCACGATCCGGCTCCGGCGCTTGGGATACGAGCGGGCGCTGGAACAAGCTGGAATTCCAGTTGACCCGGAGACGATCGACGACTCGGTGATCCTTCCCGCACAGGTGCGTGTTGTCGTACCTCGACTGCTCAGCCTGGACAGGCCGGTCACCGCGATCCTGACGTCGAATGCTAAGGCGTCGATGGGCGTCATGGGTGCGCTCCACCTCACCAAGCGGACGGACGTGGCGCTGGTCGGCTTCGATGACTTCCCAGCTGCGGACGCGCTCGTGCCGCCGGTGACCGTCGTCAGTCAGAATGCGGTGCACATCGGCCACGTCGCGGTCGAACTGCTCCTCAAGAGGCTGGCGGGCACGAAGGAACCGTGCAAACGACTCGTGCTGCCGACAACGCTCATCCCGCGCGGATCTGGCGAGATACCGCCGAACACCCCGACAGGGGCGCCTGAGCGAAGCAGGTCGGCCGTTCTGTAGGTTCTTCCCGGTGGAGTCGACGGGCGCGAGCACTTGGGGCAAACGTCGACTCGCCGGCCGTTGAATTGCCTCCGCCCGAGCAGCGTGACGCGGGACGGATCTCGATTCCAATACGGGGAGTTACACAGAGTCGTTGATCGTTACGGCGTATTTCGGGCAACGCGCGTCCCCTGCCTCGGCAGTTCGGCCGGAGGAGGGAACGCAGTTGGCCGTTTATCGCCGACCGCACCGTCGAGTGCTGCAGAGTCACCCGCCGTCACTTGCTCGCCAGGTGCAAACGGTTGTTTACGCGAAGGAACTAGCTTCGTCTCCGGCACGGATCGGGACGCGACGGGGATCGAGGAGCAGGGGCGAACGGTGGTCGAGGCATCTGAGAGCAGGGAAGCGGCCGACAATTTGGTCGAACCGACCGGCAAGTTCCGCGTCTACCTCGGGGCTGTGGCCGGCGTCGGCAAGACCTGGGCGATGCTCGACGAAGGTTGGCGGCGTTACAAGCGCGGTGCCGACGTCGTGATCGGCTTCGTCGAAACACACGGCCGGCAGCTCACCGCCCAACAGATACGCGACCTGCCAATCGTTCCGCGCAAGTCCGTGGAGTACCGGGGCACGCGCTTCGAGGAGATGGACCTGGCGGCGGTACTCGCCCGCAAGGCTGGTGTGACGCTCATCGACGAGCTCGCCCACACCAACGTGCCGGGCTCGGGGCCCCACGCCAAGCGGTGGGAGGACGTGTTGGAGATCCTGGGGGCGGGCATCAGCGTCATCAGCACGGTCAACATCCAGCACCTCGAAAGCGTCGCGGACGCCGTCCAGCAGATCACCGGCGTGGCCGTGCGCGAGCGAGTGCCCGACTGGGTCGTGCGAAACGCCGACCAGGTGGAGCTGATCGACTCGTCGCCCGAGCAGCTGCGCAGGCGCATGCTGCACGGCCACATCTATCCCCCCGAGAAGATCCCCCAAGCCCTCAACAGCTTCTTCCGCCGCCAGAACATCTCGGCACTTCGCGAGCTCGCGCTGAGGTTCGTGGCGGACGAGACCGAGGAGGAGCTGCTGGCGTACCTGGTCGCCCAGCATCCGAACATTGTCTGGGACACCGCGGAGCGCATCATGGTGGCGGTGACGGGTTCGGAGGGGACCGACAGGGTGCTGCGACGCGCGGCGCGCATCGCGGCCCGTCTGCACGCCGACCTGCAGGTGGTCCACGTCGTCGCGGACGACAGCCCGCAGTCGGCGTTCAAAGAGGCGCTCGCGTCCGTCAAACACCTGGCCGAGGACCTCGGCGCGAGCTGGCACGAGATAGTCGCGGAAGACCCCGCCCCTGCCTTGATGCAGTTCGCAAAGGACCACCAGATCACCCAGATCGTGATCGGCGCATCACGTCGGTCGAGATGGGAGCAGATCAAGAGCGGGGCGTCGGTCGGACAACGGGTGCTGCGCTTCGCCCGCCAGGCCGGCGTCGACGTGCACGTCATCGCCCGCTATGGCGCCGAGGCGCCCCTCAGCGAGGCAAGCGCTCCCGAAGACGGTTAGCGAGCGGGGGGCGAGCAGGTGTCACCGCTTGCGAGCTTCTCGCGGTCCGGCAGCTCCCTCCCAGGAGCGCTCGGCCGCCGTGGGACCTGGTCTGGAGCCGGGCGGACGAACGGGGTTCGGGCCGCGATCAGTTCCGGCAGGAGATCCGCTCTCTGCATCTAAGGAGCTCATTCTCCTTCTTGACAGCCGTTGGACACGACTGGGCCGGGGCCCTAGGGCGACGTCGACGATGAGATGCGGACTCTTCTCCTCCAGGGCCCGTGAGCGACGTTCCGCAGAGTCCACGGACGCGGGACTTTCCCGAGCCGGCCCGGTATAGGGCGACTGGCTTTCGCGATGGCCCTTATCTGAACGCTCCCGGCGCAGCGGCCATACGGCTCGCCGTGACGTCGGCGACCGCCACCGGTTACCGACCGCTAAGCGACGCTGATCGAATCGTCGAGGTAGACGTCCTGGATGGCCCGTATGATCCCGACTCCCTCGGCCAGGGGGCGCTGGAAGGCCTTGCGTCCCACGATGAGGCCCATGCCGCCGGCCCGCTTGTTGATGACAGCTGTCCGCACGGCCTGGGCGAGGTCGTCGGCGCCTTTGGACTCCCCGCCGGAGTTGATGAGCCCGACGCGCCCTGAATAGCAGTTCACGACCTGCCATCTCGTTAAGTCGATCGGGTGATCGCTTGTCAGCTGCTCGTAGACGAGCGGGCTGGTGCGGCCGAAGTTCAAGGCGGTGTAGCCGCCGTTGTTCTCAGGCAGCTTCTGCTTGACGATGTCGGCCTCGATGGTCACCCCAAGGTGGTTGGCCTGCCCAGTGAGATCGGCCGCCAGGTGGTAGTCGGCCTCCTTGGTCTTGAAGGCCGGGTTGCGCAGGTAGCACCAAAGGATCGTGAACAGCCCGCAGCGGTGTGCCTCGGCGAACATCTCGGTCACCTCGCGCAACTGGCGCGAGCTCTCCTCCGAACCGAAATAGATCGTGGCCCCCACGCCAAGCGCCCCGAGGTCGACGGCCTGACGGACAGAGGCGAAGGGCACCTGGTCGCCGCGGTTGGGATAGGTGAGCAGCTCGCTGTGGTTGAGCTTCAAGATGAGCGGGATCTTGTGGGCGTAGCGCCTCGAGATCATGCCAAGCACCCCGAGGGTGGTGGCAAAGCCGCTGCATTCGGCGGCAACGGCCAGCTCGGCGAGCTTCACGGGGTCGAAATAGGCCGGGTTCTTGGCAAAGCTCGCCGCCCCCGAGTGCTCGATGCCCTGGTCGACAGGGAGGATGGAGAGATAGCCCGTGCCAGAGAGGCGGCCGTGGCCAAAGAGCTGCTGCAGGTTACGCAGGACCGTGATCGGGCGGTCGCTTGCGAGAAGAACCCGGTCGATGTAGTCCGGGCCGGGCAGGCTGAGCTGCTCGCGCTCGATCGTCTTGCACTCGTGGTCGAGGAGGAAGTCCGCCTCGTCTCCGAGCACCTCGCGGATGTCGATCCCCACGATGTTTCTCCTTCTATGGGCGCACTCAGCCGAGCGACTGCTGGAGCGGACGGTGCGAAGGCGAACGCTCCACGGATCTCACCGTCCAGGTTCGCGCACGGCCTGCGGGCTTTCCAACCGGGTCGCATCGCCTGGAAGCGACAGTCTGTCTACTCCCCTTCAGACGTCCGGGAGAATTCGACCTCACTCCAGCCGATCCGGTCCGCTTGGATCCCGAAGAGTCGACGCCGCCTCATCGGATGGGCGCGTCTGAGCGAAGGCGCCAGGTCGTCACCTCCGTCCTTTCGCCTCACGCAGGGGACGGAGCACCTCTCGGCTCGTCTCACCCGGCGATCGCGTCGCGAGCGCGACGGACTTAGTTGAAGAACGCCTGCGCGACGGCGTACCACTTCGGTGTCACCGTCTTCAGCTCGGCCGTCGCCTCATCCAACGATACGACGACGATGTCATCGCCACGCAGCGCCACCATCTGACCGAAGACGCCGTTGTGCGCGAGCTCTGCTGCTTTGAGGCCGAAACGCGTCGCGAGGACGCGGTCGCGCGGCGTGGGGGTACCTCCACGCTGGATGTGGCCGAGCACGACCACGCGCGCCTCGAATCCCGTGCGCCGCTCGATCTCCCGCCCCAGCTCCTCGCCCACACCGCCGAGGAGGACATGGCCGAACTGGTCAGTTGTGGGCGCATCGCGGCCCACCAGCTGGCTCTCACCGCTCTCGTATGAGAGCTCGTAGCCTTCGCTGACGACGACCATCGAGAAGGTCCTGCCGCGTTCGTGACCTCGGCGCAGTTCTTCGCAGACTGCCTCGACGGTCATCCGCTGCTCGGGGATCAGGACTAGTTCGGCGCCGCCTGCAATACCGCTCATCAGCGCGATCCAACCGGAGTGGCGGCCCATCACTTCGACGACCATGACTCGGTGGTGTGACTCGGCGAAGGGGCGCAGACGGTCGATCGCTTCCGTCGCGGTGGTCACCGCCGTGTCGAAACCGAAGGTGTAGTCGGTGCCGGAGAGGTCGTTGTCGATCGTCTTCGGCACGCCGACGACCGGGAACCCCTGCTCACGGTAGAGCCTGGCGGCCACACCGAGCGTGTCCTCGCCACCAATGGCGATGAGCGCGTCCAGCTCGCGCTCGCGTGCGTTCTGAAGCAACTTCCCCACGCCGCCCTCGATCTTGTAGGGGTTCGTACGGCTCGTACCGATGATCGTGCCCCCGCGCTGGAGAATCTCGGAGACCTGGGCCGGACCGAGGTCGCAGAAGAGCCCGTCGACGAGCCCACGCCAGCCCTCCAGCACGCCGAGGCAATCCCAACCGGCGACGTCCGAGGCTCGTACGACCGCACGGATGACCGCATTCAGGCCGGGACAGTCGCCGCCACCCGTCAGGATCCCGACCCTCTTCGCCATCGTGTCCTCCTCAGATCGTGATTCCCGGCGGCTCGCCTCTTCGCCTGCCGCCACGCCGACATCGCCGGCGGCTCCGCCAGGCACAACTGAGAAGAGTAGTTGTCTCCTGCGAGACCAGGGCGGGGCGGGTGGCCCGGTGCCCACACACCGAATATCGGGCGACTCGACGCCGGGACCGAGTTGAGTCGGGCACGCAAACATCTTCCAGGGTGTTGTGCACGACGTCGTCATCGGATGCAGGCGGGTCGGCTCGAGGCCCCCGGACCTCGGAGACGAAGTCGTGCTGCTCGTCGGAACGCAGTGCACGGGCGATAAGTTCCGGGTCGTTCTTCCCGAGGGCTCATGACCGACCTTCTGGAGAGCCCGCCGGCCGGGGAACTCCTCGAGCAGGCCCGACGAGGACCCGAAGCTGATCTGCCTCGGCGAAGTCAGCCCTCGCGGGGTATCCATCAAGACCGGTGGCCGACGAAAAAGGGGTTGGCAAATCGAGGTGCCGCGAGGTACCTGGGAACCCGCTCCCCTTCTCTGACGCCCGCTGGGCACGACGGGGCGGGGACCCTAGGGCGATGTCGACGATGAGAGAACCTTCGCCACCGGCGGCGCCCTATCCGGATCGAGCTCTTGAACCGCCAGAGCTGGAAGACCGTCCTCGAGCTCTCAGGTGCCATGGCGGACTGGATCGAGAACTTCTACAACCTACTCCGGCGTCACAGCGCCCTCAACTACCTGAGGCCGGACGAATACGAGGCCTGACGCTCACGACAAACCCAGGCCGCATGCTCATAAGAGCGGCCTACCAAATGAGATACAGGGCAGCTGGCAGCCCCAACGGGATTCGAACCCGTGTCTCTACCTTGAGAGGGTGGTGTCCTAGGCCACTAGACGATGGGGCCGAGACCGTCGCCCACAGAGTGGACGGCTCCGCAGCGTACCCGCGGGTGAAGCAGCCTCGCGTACCGTCGGGCGCGGAACCGGCTGGCGCGCGCGATCGGGGTGAACCGAACGCCCTGAGGCCTCCCTCGGATCTCGAGATCGCAAGCATCAGCCGATCGACCCGACTGCGAGATCTGGTAAGCGAACCGTGGTGTTGGCTCGGGGGGGAGGACTCGAACCCCCAATAACAGGGCCAGAACCTGTCGTGTTGCCGATTACACCACCCCCGAATGGGCGTGGGGCGATCTTAACAGTCGGCGTCGGAACGTTGACCGGTCACGCGGCTGCTGAGAGGGCGATCCACATGCTCGCCTCGAGCGGCACCCGGTTAGTAGGCCGCCCACGAAATGCGTCCGAAGCCGAAAACCCGGCCCGCGGCGACACCGGTCGCCTCGCGAACGAGCGGACCGAGCTCGAAGAGCACGAACTTCTTCGAACTTGGAGGCGGAGACACCTGAACGGACAGGCCGTCTCCCGCTCCAGCACCTTCGGTCCACAAGGCGTCGATCGCATCGGTTACGACGATGACGCTCCGTTCCCTGCCGAGGAGGATCGCCACTCGCGAGAGCGCGGTGGCGGCGTTGGACGCCTTGAGTTCGGTCAACACCGAAGACACCACTCCGTGGGCCTCCAACCATTTCGATTCGTAGGAACCGGATCCCACCGAACCCGCCGACGGCGATGACCACGTCACGACGACGCGGGAAGCACGGCCGTTCCGGTAGAGGAGGGCCGCCTGGCGGAGACGCGCGACGAGGTCCGACCTCTCGGCGGCCGTAGCCCGCTGGCCAAGGACGACGATCGCCGCCGCACGACGAACCGCCGTCGGCGCGGTGGAGATGCTGGATGCGGTCACGACCTGCACGCCGCACACGATGACGTAGACGATCGCCCCGATCACGACGAGCGGTATGAGTCTGAAGACCAAACGAACAAGTCCGGACAGCACGCCTGAGACGTCCCCCTATCGACTCGTCGCCGGAGGTGGCGGCAGCTCGGTGAGCGCCGCGTCGATTCGCGACAGGGTTCGCTCCCTGCCGAGTACCTCGAGCGATTCGAAAAGCGGTAGGCCGATGCTCGACCCCATCGTTGCGACGCGAACCGGGGCCTGCGCCTTTCCGAGCCTGCGTTCGGCACGCTCGGCCACGGTGACAAGCGAATCGCGCAGGGCGTCCGTCGTCCACGGGCACTCCTGGAACAACCGGCGCGTCTCGCCGAGGATCATCGTCGCCCCTTCGTCTCGACGCACCACCTTGTCGAACGAGGACGGGTCCACGACGAAGGGCTCGTCGAAGAGGAACTCCACGTAGCCGATGACCTCACCGAGCGTGGCGACGCGCTCCTGGATGAGCGGGGCGAGACGGACGAGCTCCTCCTCGACATATCGCTCAGGAGACCACGGAACCGTCGTGACGCCGAGGAAGCACCGCACCCTCTCGACGAACTCGTCCACTGCGAGCGCGCGGATGTAAACGCCGTTGAAGTGGGCCAGCCGCTTCTCGTCGAAGAACGCCGGCGAGACGTTCACGTCTTCCAGGCGGAACTCGTCGATCATCTCCGCGACGGTGAGGACCTCTCGCTGATCGGGGGGGCTCCACCCGAGCAGGACGAGGTAGTTCCGCATCGCCTCGGGCAGATAACCCTGATCCCGGTAGTCCTCGACCGCGACGCGATCCCGCCGTTTCGACAGCTTCTGGCGTTTCTCGTTCACGAGCACCGGCAGATGCGCAAAGACGGGCAACGGCTGATCGCCAAGCGCCCGCCAGACGAGGACCGCCTTCGGCGTCGTCGGCAGGTGTTCCTCCGCACGGATCACGTGGGTGATCCCCATGGCGATGTCGTCCGCAACCACCGCGAGAACGAAGAGCGGATCGCCATTCGACTTCACCAGTACGAAGTCGTCGATCGTCGAGTTCGCGAACTCGACATCACCGCGCACGACGTCCCGGACCACGGTCACACCATCGTCGGGGACGCGGAACCGCAGGACGCGACCGGGACCGGGCGCGAGCCCGCGCTCGCGGCAGAAGCCGTCGTAACCGGGGATCTGGTTGTTCCTCGTCCGCTCGTCGATCTGTTCGCGCGTGCACTCGCAGGCGTAGGCGTCCCCCGATTCGTAGAGCCGACGCGCCGTGTCCTCGTAGAGCTGGCGACGCTCCGACTGCAGATACGGGCCCTCGTCCCAGGTGATGCCGAGCCACTCGAGCGCCGAGAGGATGCCGTCAGTCCAGTCGGCGTGACTCCTCTCTCGGTCGGTGTCCTCGATGCGAAGGATGAACTTGCCCCCGGCGCGCCGCGCAAAGAGCCAGTTGTGCAGCGCGGTCCGAGCCCCCCCGACATGGAAGTACCCCGTCGGAGAAGGGGCGAAGCGGACGCGCACCGTCGCCGGAGCCGTCACTCCTCGACGATCGAGATCGACTGGGTCGGGCACGACGTCACCGCCTGCTCGACGAGGCCGCGCAGCTCCTCGGCCGGATGCTCGTCAAGGACGTAGAGGTAGCCGTCGTCGCGCACCTCGAACACCTGCGGCAGGATCCCCATGCAGACGGCGTTGCTCCGGCAGGTGTCAAAGTCGACGACGACACGCAATGCACGCCTCCTCATTGGTCTGGTCACCTGGCAAAACCAAGGTTAGCCAGCGCCGAGACCGGACAGTGGCGCTCCGTTACGCTCATGACACTGTGGCCGCGACCAGACACCCGGTCAGGATCGCCGCAGGACTCATCGTGTTGCTCGGCGTCGTGCTCGTCGCGGCGGTCGCGTCCGGCGTGTTCGGGCCAACGGCTCCGAGTCTCACCCCGACACAGGTCGCGGCGCGGGCGGCCGAACGAGCAACACGGCGCCTTCTCTCCCGAGAGGCTTCGGCAGTGCGGGCTGCCGATGCTCTCGTCGCCGTAAAGCTCCCCCGGCGGGCCTCCCCTCCGTCCGCAGCTCCCCCGGTGCCGGCGAGACTCTTCACCGGTCGGCTCGCGCCGGTCGAGGTGCTCGGGTACGTCCCGTACTGGGAGGCACCGGACATCACCACGACCGAACTCGCCGACACGAGCGTGATCGCCCTGTACGGGGTCGAGGTGGCGAGCGGCGGCGGATTCCTGGAGTCCGGCCCGGGTTGGGGTTACTACGCGAACACGGGCTACGGCGTCCTCGCCGCGGCCGCGCACCAGGCCGGCGACCACGTGCTCTTCACCATCGCGACGGCCGACCGGGGCGTCATCAACAACCTCACGCGCCACCCGAAGCCGACCGGCGCACGTCTCGCCGCGGCGATGGCGCACGCCGTCGCGGCGGGGGGACTCGACGGAGTCGACATCGACATCGAGGGTTCCTCGCCGGCTGACCGAACCGGTTTCGTCCGCTTCGTCGCCGACCTCGCCGCTTCGCTGCGGCACGACGGCATGAAAGGGATGATCGTCCTCAACTGCTATCCGCAGTCGGCGGGCAGCTCGACCGACTTCTTCGACGTCGCGCGCCTCGCGCCCCTCGTCGATCAGGTCTTCATCATGGACTACGACATGGAGCAGTACGCCAACTCCTCCGCCAATGCCCCCCTCGCCAACGGTGACCTCGGGCTGAGCGACGTTCAGTCGCTGATCCAGTACCGCCGCGTCGTGCCGGCCGCGAAACTCATCCTCGGGGTGCCCTTCTACGGGCTCGACTTCACGACGGTCACGGGGGCGCCGGGTTCGTTGACGCTCACCGAGTCACCTTCGGTCGAGACGTACTCGACGATCGTCGCGGCCGGCAGGACCGCGCTGTGGGACCCCGCGTCGCAAACGGCGTGGACGCGATTTCGGGTCGGCGCGACCTGGCACGAGACCTGGTACGACGACCCGGTCAGCATCGCTTTGAAGCGCGCCCTCGCGGCCGAGTTCCACCTCGCCGGGGTCGGTGTCTGGGCGCTTGGGTTCGAAGGGGGTGCGACGGCGATGCTCGCGGCGCTTGACGGCGGGTCGCCACCGAACAGGGCCGTCGCCGCCTCGAGCTGAGGCAGGCGGGTCAGCTGCCTGCGGGCGCGTCCGTGCGGGCGACGGCCCGCATCAGGCGCGACTTGCGACGGGCCGCCTGATTGGGGTGGATGACCCCCTGGGCCGCTGCCTTGTCGATGCGCCGCGCAGCCCCGGCGACCTTGGCCGCGACGTCGTCGGCGCCGTCCTCGGCCGCGAACAGCGCGCTCTTCGTGCGCGTCTTCAGCTCGGAACGCACCGACTTGTTGCGCTCGCGTTGGGCCTCGCTCTGGCCGATGCGCTTGATCTGACTCTTGATGTTCGCCATGGATTCCCTTGCACTTCTGCCGCTGACCCCGTGCCGGAACGGGCGGCGCATCGTACCAGGCCGGAGGCGCTGCCCGGATCGCGGACCCGACGAGCAGGCCTCGGGGGCGAGGCCCGGTGGAGATGGCACGATGTGCGGCATGGTCGACACGTCGACGATCCGGAACTTCTCGATCATCAGCCATGTCGACCACGGCAAGTCGACCCTGTCGGACCGCATCCTCGAGCTGACCGGCGCCGTCGACCCCCGCGACATGCGGGAGCAGTTCCTCGACTCGATGGACATCGAGCGCGAGCGCGGCATCACGATCAAGGCCCAGAACGTCCGTGTCCACTGGCGCGGCCACGTGCTGCACCTCATCGACACCCCCGGTCACGTGGATTTCGGCTACGAGGTGTCGCGCAGCCTCGCCGCCTGCGAGGGCGTCGTCCTCCTCGTCGACGCATCCCAGGGGATCGAGGCGCAGACCCTCGCCAACTGCTACCTCGCGATGGAAAGCGAACTCGAGATCGTCGCCGCGCTGAACAAGATCGACCTGCCCGCCGCGGACCCCGACCGCTACGCCGGCGAGATCGAGAACGTGCTCGGGATCGCGGCCGACACGGTGCTGAGAATCTCGGCCAAGACCGGCGAAGGCGTGCCGGAGTTGCTCGACGCCGTCGTCGCCCGCATCCCGGCGCCGACGGGCGAGGCCGGGTCAAGGCTGCGCGCCCTCGTGTTCGACTCGCACTACGACCAGTACCGGGGGGTGATCAGCGCGATCCGGGTCGTCGACGGCACGTTGCGCTCCGACACGCGGATTCGTTTCCTCCAGGCCAACGTCACCCACGACGTCGAGGAGATCGGCGTCCGTGCGCCGGCACCGACCCCGGTCGACACCCTCGGACCAGGTGAGGTCGGTTACGTCGTCGCCGGCGTGAAGGACATCAGCGAAGCCCGCGTCGGGGAGACGGTCACGGACGCGGCGCGTCCGGCCCACGACGCGCTCGAGGGCTACCGGGATCCCAAACCGATGGTGTTCTGCGGGATCTACCCGATCGACGGCGACGAGTTCCCCGACCTGCGTGACGCCCTCGAGAAGCTCCAGCTGAACGACGCGAGCATCACCTACGCGCCCGAGACCTCGACCGCCCTCGGCTTCGGCTTCCGTTGCGGCTTCCTCGGGCTGCTCCACATGGACATCGTCCGCGAGCGGCTCGAGCGGGAGTTCGACCTCTCGCTCATCGCGACCGCGCCGTCGGTCGGCTTCGTCGCCCACCTGACCGACGGGACCACGCAGTTCGTCGACAACCCTTCGGTGCTGCCGCCGCAGCAGAACATCGACCACATCGACGAGCCCATCCTGCGGGTCACGATCGTGACGCCGGTCGAGTACGTGGGCACGCTGATCGACCTCTGCCAGGCCAAGCGGGGGAGACAGGAGCGGATGCAGTACCTGTCCGCCGAGCGGGTGGAGCTCGTCTACACCGTGCCGCTCGCCGAGATCGTCATCGACTTCTTCGACCAGCTGAAGAGCAGGACGAAAGGGTACGCGAGCCTCGACTACGAGCCCGCCGGGGCCGAGACGGCGAACCTCGTCAAGGTGGACGTCCTGCTCAACGGGCAACCCGTTGACGCCTTCTCCGCGATCGTCCATCGCTCTCGCGCCGAGGAGTACGGACGCCGGATGACCGACAAGCTGCGGCGGCTCATCCCGCGCCAGCTCTTCGACGTGCCGATCCAAGCCGCGATCGGGGGGCGGATCGTCGCACGCCAGACGGTGAAGGCCAAGCGCAAGGACGTGCTCGCCAAGTGCTACGGCGGTGACATCACGCGGAAGCGCAAGCTCCTCGAGAAGCAGAAGGAGGGCAAGAAGCGCATGAAGTCGATCGGACGCGTCGAGATCCCCCAGGAGGCCTTCGTCTCTGCGCTCCGCCTCGAGGAGTAGACGGCTGTGCGCCCTTCTGCGATCCCTCGATGTCCCTGCTCGTCAGCACTCGGTAGAATCGAGTGCTGACACGGGGTGCGCCGCGAGCGGCACGCCCTCTGGCAGCGTGAGGCGGGGCAGACACGTGGCATCGCACGACCCAGCGCTCGACGCGAGGAAGTCCACGATCCTGCGCCGGGTGATCTCCGAGCACATCCAGACCGGACAGCCGATCGGCTCCGCGCACGTCGTGCGCGACGCCGACATCGACGTCTCGGCCGCCACGGTGCGTTCGGACATGGCGGCACTCGAGCGGGAGGGCTACCTCACGCATCCCCACACGAGCGCCGGCCGTATCCCGACCGACAAGGGTTACCGCTTCTTCGTCGACCACCTCGACGACTCGAACACGCTCGATCCGGCGAGCTACGAGCAGGTCGAAGCGTTCTTCAAGCGCGCCCACGGCGAGCTCACGCGGATGCTGCGCGACACCTCACGACTGCTCTCCCAGCTCACCGACTACGCCTCGGTGGTCGTCGGTCCGACCCACGAAGCGTTGAGCATCCGATCGTCTCTGCTCACCCGGCTCGGACCGCACACCGCTCTCCTCGTCGTCGTCCTCTCGAACGGCGTCGTCGAGAAGCGATCGCTCGAGATCGACCGCGCCGTGACGGACGCCGACGTCGAGCGGGCGAACGCCGTGCTGCGCGAGCAGCTACCCGGCCAGACGCTCGGGAAACTCGCCCCGATGGGGACGTCGGGCGTCGGAACCGTCGACCGTATCGTCCAGTCCTGCCACGCGGTGCTCCCCGCGATCCCGCCCTTTGACTCCGACGGCGAGGACGTCTACGTCGGTGGTACCTCGCACATGGCAGACCAGTTCGAGGCGGCGGACACCGTGCGCGAGGTGCTCGGGCTCCTCGAGCAGTCCTTCGTCGTCGTCTCGCTGATCAGCGATCTGCTCGCCCAGGGCCGTTCGGTGGCGATCGGCACCGAGAGCGGGCTGGCGTCGCTGGCGGAGTGCTCGCTCGTCGTCGCGCCCTACGAGGTCGACAACGAGCTCATCGGGACGATCGGGGTTCTCGGCCCGACGCGGATGAACTACCCGCAGGCGCTCGCGACCGTCGCGGTCGTGAGCCAGCGCCTCAGCCACGAGCTGTCGGGCAGCTAGGTCGTCCGGCATGATGGACCGCTAGTGGCACGAGACTTCTACGAGCTCCTCGGGGTCCCACGCAACGCGACCGAGGACGAGATCAAGCGCGCCTACCGGCGACTCGCCCGCGAGCTCCACCCGGACACGAGCGGCGACGCCGAATCCGAGGCGCGCTTCAAGGAGGTCACCCTCGCCTACGAGACGCTGCGGGACCCGGAGCGCCGCCGGCGCTACGACATGTTCGGCCCCGAAGGGGAACGCTCCGGTCCGACCGGCCCGGGCGACGTCTTCACGACGGGCTTCGGCGATCTGTTCAACGCGTTCTTCGCCGGCGGCGGGTTCGGGGGGTCGACCGTCAACACGAGGCGGCGCGGTGAGGACGTCGAGGTGACGCTCGAGCTTCGCTTCGAAGAGGCCGTGTTCGGGGCGGAGCGGCCGATCACGTTCCGGGGCATCGTGGCGTGCGCCACCTGCTCGGGCTCCGGCGCCCGCCCCGGGACGAGCCCCACCGTCTGCACCCAGTGCGGCGGATCCGGCCAGCAGCGCCGCGTGCGCCAGTCGATCCTCGGCCAGGTCGTCAGCGCGACGCCCTGCACACGCTGTCGGGGAATCGGTGAGGTCATCGAGTCGCGTTGCGTCGACTGCCGCGGCGACGGTCGACGTGTCGACGAACGGACGATCACCGTCGACGTGCCCTGCGGTGTCGACAACGGCACGACGTTGCGTATCACCGGCGCCGGCGCGCCCGCGATGCGGGGCGGCACGCCCGGGGACCTCTACGTCCACGTCCGTGTCGCCGCCCACCCGAGGTTCGAACGTTCGGGAATGGACCTCGTCACCTCGGAGCACGTGTCGATGGCCCAGGCGGCGCTCGGCACCGAGTTCGACATCGAGACCCTCGACGGGACCGAGACGATCGCGGTCCCGCCGGGCACCCAGACCGGCAAGATCGTCCGCCTGAAAGGACGGGGAGTGCCCGAGGTCCGGGGACGCAGCCGCGGCGACCTCCACGTCCAGATCGTCGTCGACACGCCGGCAGGCATCACGAAGGACCAGGAGCGACTGCTCCGGGAGTTCGCCGCGCTGCGCGGCGAGGAGCTCGCCTCGGAGGAGCCCGGCATCATCTCCCGCATCCGGTCGAGCTTCGGCTGACCGGCCCCAGGACCCGGATCCCGCCGCCATCTCGCGCCTCGACCTCGACGCGGTCCGGCGGGCAGGCGCGGTCGTGTTCGTCACCGACCTGGAGGCGCCCGAGCTCACGCCCGACGACGCCCATCACCTCGTCGACGTGCTCCGCCTCGGCGCGGGCGATCTCGTCGTCGCCTCGGACGGCGCGGGACGATACCGCCCCTGCCGGCTCGAGCCCGGCGTGCCGGGCGGACGCGGAGCGGCCCGTGCCGGTCGGTCGCGCCCGACCCTGTTGACCCCGGACGGACCGGTGGCGACGAGCCCACGCCCCGACCCGCCGCTCACCGTCGGGTTCGCCCTGCACAAGGGCGGACGTCCCGAATGGGCGGTCCAGAAGCTGACCGAGCTCGGCATCGACCGCATCGTCATCTTCACCACCGCGCGCACCGTCGTCCGTCTCGACGAAACGGGGGCCGCCCGACGCGGCGAGCGTCTGCGTCGCGTCGCGCGGGAGGCCGCGGCGCAATGCCGACGGCTGCGCCTTCCCGTGGTCGGCGACCCGGTCCCGTACGAGACGGTGCTCGCCGACCGGCTGGCGGCGCTCGCCGTCGCCGAGCCCGGGGCGCCGCCCATCACCGCCGCGACGACCTGCATCCTCGTCGGCCCGGAAGGCGGCTTCACGGAAGACGAACTCGCCCGGGCGCCGACACTCGTCGGCCTCGCCGACACCGTGCTGCGCGCCGAGACCGCCGCGGTCGCGGCCGGCGTACTGCTCGTGTCGCTCCGGGCCGGACGCGTCCGCCCGCGCTAGCCGGCGACCGCACACCCGGGAACTCGCGCGCCACGCTGCGTGGGGGAGTACCGTGATGACCCAGTAGCCGCCGCACGTCTGCGCCGGCGCAAGCGAACACGAGCAGCCCCGGAACCAGGATGAGCGACTCTCGAGATCACGCCGCTGAGACCGAGGACAGCTACGCCGAGACGGTCGGCGTGCGACTGCGGGCCGTGCGCCGGCAGAAGCACATGTCACTCCAGGCGGTCGAGGCTGCGTCCCGGCAGGAGTTCAAGGCCTCGGTCCTCGGTGCCTACGAGCGCGGCGAACGCGCGATATCGGTCCCGCGGCTGCGCCGTCTCGCCCAGATCTACGAGGTGCCGCTCGACCAGCTCCTGCCTGGGAGCCGCGAGGGGGCATCGGCGGCCGAAGCCGAGCCCCTGACGAGGGCGCCGCACGAGACCAAGATCCGGATCGACCTCATCCGCCTCAAGGCGACGAGAGGGCTCGAGGCGGAAGCGCTCCAGCGCTTCCTCAGCAAGGTCCAGCTCGACCGGCAGGACTTCAACGGACAGATGCTCACGATCCGCGTCGACGACCTGCGGGTCATCGGCGCCACCTTCGGCCTCGGCGTCGTCGAGATGGTCGAGAGGCTGCAATCGCTCGGCCTCATCTACGCCGCCTAGTGGCGTCCGGCGCCCGCGAGGGCGTGGCCGGCGAGTTCGGTGTCTACGTCCACATCCCGTTCTGCGCGCGACGTTGCGACTACTGCGCCTTCGCGACCTGGACCGACAAGTTCGACCTCGCCGAGCCCTACGTCGACGCCTGCGTCACCGACATCGGGCGCGCCCGAGCGCGCGGGCAGCTGCGCCCAGCGACGACCGTCTACCTCGGTGGCGGGACGCCGTCGCTCCTCCCCCCGGAACTGCTCACCCGGCTCCTCGAGGCGATCGAGCGCACCCCGGGCGCCGAGGTGACGATCGAAGCGAACCCCGAGAGCACGACGCGCGCCTTCCTGCTGGCCGCCGCGCGCGCCGGCGCGACCCGGATCTCCTTGGGGGTGCAGTCGCTCGTGCCCCGCGTCCTCGTGGACCTCGGACGGCGGCATCGCGCCGGCGCGGTCGCGCGGGCCGTCACGCTGGTCGGCGAGGTCGGATTCCCGACCTACAACGTCGACGTCGTCTACGGATCTGTCGCCGAGTCCGACGACGACCTTGTCGCGACACTGGCCGGGCTCATCGCCCTCGAACCGTCGCCGCCGCACGTCAGCGCCTACGCGCTCACCGTCGAGGCCGCGACGCCGCTCGGCCGGGACCCGGACCGCCACCCCGACGACGACGTCGAGGCGGCGCGCTACGAACTCGTCGACGAGACGCTCGGCGCCGCCGGGCTCAGCTGGTACGAGATCTCGAACTGGTCCAGGCCCGGCCACGAGTGTCGCCACAACCTCGCCTGCTGGCGCGGCGCGGAGTACCTCGGCTTCGGTTGCGCCGCGCACAGCCACCTCGGGGCACGGCGCTTCCGCAACGTCGGGTCGCCGGAGCGCTACATCGCGCGGGTCGCCGCCGGCGTCTCGCCGGTCGCCTCGGCCGAACACCTCGGCCCCGCGGCCCGCGAACTCGAATCCCTGCAACTCGCCCTGCGGACGCGCGACGGGGTCGCGCAATCCGCCCTGCCCGAGGACCCGGCGCTCGAGGACCTCGTCGTGCGCCGCGCCGGGCGCGCCGTCCTCACCCGCAAGGGTCGCCTGCTCGCCAACGAGGTCGCGATCCGTCTGCGGGCCCGGTCGCCGGCAGACGCCGGCCCCGGCCGCCGGACCGGCGGGACCGATCGCCTCGCACGCGTTGCGGGCGGATGACATGAGAGGGTACGAACTGCACGATCAGGTGGTATAATTCCTGCTCATGGCAGAGGGCGCCGTCTGGATGAGCACCAAACAGGCCTCGGCCTATCTCGGGGTCAACCTGCGCACGCTCTACCGCTTCATCGACGAAGGCGGGCTGCCCGCCTTCAAGTTCGGACGCGTCATCCGGCTGCGGCAGCGCGACGTCGAGGCGTTCGTCGAGTCGGCGCGGATCGCGCCGGGCAGCCTCGAGCACCTCTACCCCGAGCCGACACGCCAGGCCAGCCGCTGAACGAGGACCACGGCCGAACGGGCGCGGGCACCGAGGCCGGAAGCGTGCCCGTGGTCGCCCGCTCGACACCGGCTCGGACCGGGTCGTGCCGAACCCCGTCCCCCGTTCCCGCGCGCTCGGAGGCGGGGGTTCCCCCGGCCACCCCGCTCGGATGGCGAACGGGATCTGCCCTCGCGCGAGTCCCCCGGGACCCACTGGTACCCTCGGGGCCGTAGACGTGTCCGCGACCCAGATCAAGATCCAGGTGCCGGGTAACGACCTCATGGTCGGGTTGCTCGGCGAACGGGACGAGCTCCTCCTGCTCGTCGAGCGGGAGTTCGACGACACCTCGATCCACGTGCGCGGCAACGAGATCACGATCGAGGGACCCGACGCGCCCCGTGTCGGGCAGATCTTCCACGAGCTCGTCGCGCACCTCGAACGCGGCCAGTGGGTCGACGCCGCCCACGTCGGACGGACGATCGAGATGGTGAAGTCCGACGTCGTGCCCTCCGAGGTGCTCGCGACCGAGGTGCTGCGGCCCGCCGGCGGCCGACCGGTCCGCCCGATGACCCCGGGACAGCGCCGCTACGTCGACGCCATCGCCGCGAACACGATCACCTTCGGGATCGGTCCGGCGGGAACCGGCAAGTCCTACCTCGCCGTCGCGGCAGCCGTGCGGGCGCTCCAGGCGAAAGAGGTCCACCGGATCATCCTCGCCCGCCCCGCCGTCGAGGCCGGCGAACGGCTCGGCTTCCTGCCGGGCGACCTCATGGCCAAGGTCGACCCCTACCTCCGGCCGCTCTACGACGCCCTCTACGACATGCTCGAGCCCGAGGGCACGCAGCGCCTCATCGAACGCGGCACGATCGAGGTCGCGCCGCTCGCCTTCATGCGGGGCCGCACGCTGAACGCGAGCTTCGTCATCCTCGACGAAGCCCAGAACACGACGCCCGAACAGATGAAGATGTTCCTCACCCGGATCGGCTTCGGCACGAAGGCCGTCGTCACCGGCGACGTCACCCAGATCGACGTCGCGGGAGGGCGCTCCGGCCTCGTCGGCATCGAGGAGATCCTCGGCCCGATCGACGGGGTCGGCTTCGTCCGGCTCGGCGAGTCCGACGTCGTGCGGAACCGCATCGTCCGGGCGATCGTCTCCGCCTACGAGCGCCACGACGGCGAGGAACCGGCGCACTGAATCGTGATGGCCGTCGAGGTCTTCGTCGCCAACGAGCAGGCGGAGCGGGTGATCGACTGCGCGCGCTGGGCCGAGCTCGCCAGGGCGGCGCTCGCCGCGGAAGGCGTGCGCGGGGACGCCGAGCTCTCGGTGCTCTTCGTCGACGAGCCGACGATCGCCGCGTTGAACGAGCGCTTCCTCGAGATCGCCGGACCGACCGACGTACTCGCCTTCCCGATCGACGAGGACCAGGTCGCCTTCGGTCGCTCGCCGGACAACGGCGGCAGCGGCCCCGGTTGGGACACCCTCGAGGACGGCGCCGCGCCGATCCTCATCGGCGACGTCGTGATCTGCCCCGAGGTCGCCTGGCGCAACGCGCCGGACCACGCCGGCAGCTTCGACGCCGAGATCGCGCTCCTCCTCGTCCACGGGATCCTCCACCTGCTCGGCATGGACCACGAGCGGCCCGAGGAGGCCGAGGCGATGGAGGCCCGCGAGAAAGAGCTCCTCACCGAGCTCTTCCGCACCCAGGGCGCCTGATGCTGGCGGCGTCGTTCGGCGCGGCCGACGGCGGTCTGCTCGCCGCCGTCATCGTCCTCATCGGGCTCTCGGCGGTGCTCGCCCTGGCCGAGACGAGCCTCGTCCGCACGGGCCAGGCCCGGGCCCGCGCGCTCGAGGAACAGAGACGGCTCGGGGCAAAGTCCCTGCGGCGACTCGTCGAGCACCCGGAGCACTTCCTCGCGCCGCTGCTCCTCCTCGTCCTCGTCTGCCAGCTCGTCGCGGCGAGCCTCGTCGGTGTCGAGGCGGCGCGCCTGTTCGGCGCGCTCGGCGTCGCCGTGGCGATTGTCTTCGAGGTCATCGTCATCTTCGTGTTCGCCGAGGCGATCCCGAAGCAGTGGGCGGTCCTCCACGCCGACCGCGCCTCCCTTTTCGCAGCCCCGTTCGTCACGACGCTCGTCAACTTCCCCCCGGTGCGGGTCGTGGCCGCGCTCCTCATCGGGCTCGCCCATCTCGTCACCCCGGGTCACGGTGCCGACGTCGAGCCCGAGGTCACCGAGGCCGAGCTCCTCGCGCTCGCCGACGTCGCCGTCGACGAGGAGGTCATCGAGAACGAGGAGCGCGAGCTCATCTCGTCGATCATCGACTTCGGCGACACGATCGTGCGCGAGGTGATGGCGCCGCGTCCCGACGTCGTCGCCGTCGAGGCCGCGACGACTGCGGGCTCGGTCCTCGAGCGGGCCATGTCCTCCGGGTTGAGCCGAATCCCGGTCTATCGCTCATCGCTCGACGACGTCGTCGGCATCGCCTACACCCGCGACGTCGTGCGCGCCGTGCGCGAGGGCCACGAGGAGCGCCCGATCGGGCGGCTCTGCCGCCCGGCCCATTTCGTGCCGGAAACTAAGCGCGTCGCGCCGCTCCTGCGTGAAATGCAGTCCGAGCAGTTCCACCTCGCCGTCGTCGTCGACGAATACGGCGGGACCGCGGGCGTCGTCACGCTCGAAGACCTCCTCGAAGAACTCGTCGGCGAGATCGCCGACGAGTTCGACGCCGACGACCCGCTCATCGAGCCGCTCGGTGGCGGCGCCTTCATCGTCTCGGGCCGCATGCCGCTCGACGAGGTCAGCGAGATCCTCGGGGCGGAGCTGCCCGCCGGCGACTGGGACACCGTCGCCGGGCTCTTCCTCCACCTCCACGGCCGTGTCCCCGCCGAGAACGAGCTGGTCGTCGCCGACGGCTACACGCTCGTCGCCGAACTGGTGCAACGCCGCCGGATCGGCAAGGTGCGGATCATCCCGAACGCGTCCGCCGGCCCGGCCGACGGGGAAGGTCCCGCCGCGCCGGCGACGCGGTGACGCGGGATCCGTCGCCCCGGGCCGTGCCGCGCTCCTCGTACCCCGCCGGACCCGGGGCCGCGGCGGGGCGAGGCGGCGGCGGCGAGACGGCGTTCCGGTCGGGCCTCGTCACCGTCGTCGGGCGGCCGAACGTCGGCAAGTCGACGCTCGTCAACCGCATCCTCGGCGCGAAGGTCTCGATCACCGCCAGGACGCCGCACACGACCCGGCGACGGGTGCGCGGCGTGCTGAACGGCCCCGACTATCAGGCCGTCTTCGTCGACACGCCGGGGATCCACAAGCCGCGCTCGGCCCTCGGGACCCGGCTCAACTCCGCCGCCACCGACGCGCTCGCCGGTGTCGACCTCTGCGTCCTCGTCGTTGACGCGGCGGCGCCCGTCGGGCCGGGAGACCGGTTCATCGCGGCGCGTCTTCCCGCTGACTCGGTGGTCGTCGTGAACAAGGTCGACGCCGTGCCGGGACCGGCGACGCTGCGCCAACTCGAACGGGCCGCGGCCGAGCTCGGGCTCGGCGCGGCCGAGTATTTCCCCGTCTCGGCCAAGACCGGGAGCGGCGTGCCCGCCCTCACGGCACACCTCGTCGACCGGCTCCCCGCGGGCCCCCGCTACTACCCCGAAGGGGTCGTGAGCGACGTCCCCGAGGCCTTCTTCGTCGCCGAGCTCGTGCGCGAGCAACTGCTGAAGACGATGCGCGACGAACTACCGCACTCGATCGCCTGCCGGGTCGTCGAGTGGGAGTGGCCCCTCATCCGCTGCGAGATCCTGGTCGAGCGGCCGAGCCAACGCGCCATCGTCGTCGGCAAGCGGGGCGAGGTGCTGAAGGCCGTCGGCACGGCCGTGCGCCGCGAGCTCGCGCCCGGCGCCTACCTCGACCTCCACGTGCGGGTCGAACGCGACTGGCAGCGGCGCGTGGAGGAGATCGAGCGCCTCGGCTACTGAGGAGAGCGGCCGGCGAGCGTGCGGAGGAACTCCTCGGCGACGCGGCGGTCCTTCGTCCGGCGCATCGGCGGTAGCGCCCGGATGAGCCGCCAGCGGTAGCTGGCGGTCGCGAGTCTCGAGTCGAGGACCGCGACCACGCCTCGGTCGCTCGCCGAGCGGATCAGCCGACCCACGCCCTGGGCGAGGAGGGTGGCCGCCCGCGGGAGGTCGATCGTCGTGAAGGCGTCGCGACCGGCGCGATCGCGTCGTGCGGCGATCAGCGGATCGTCGGGCCGGGGGAACGGAATCCGGTCGATGACGACGAGCGAGAGGGTCGACCCCGGGACGTCGACTCCCTGCCAGAAGCCCATCGTGGCGAAAAGACAAGCCGCGGGCTCCTTCGCGAACCGGGCGAGGAGCGCCGCCTTGCCGAGATCGCCCTGGACGAGCAGCGGAAAGGCAAGTCGCGCCCGGCACGCGTCGGCGGCCCGGGTCATCGCGCCGAGGCTCGTGAAGAGCGCGAGCGTCCGGCCCTGGGCGGCCTCGATGAGGCCGACGAGCTCTTCGTGAATCGCCTTCTCGGCGTCGTCCCGGCGCCGGTCCGGCAGATGGGCCGCGCAGTACAAGAGGGCGTGTTCGTCGAAGGCGAACGGGCTGCCGACGTCGATCTCGTCGATCTCGTCGGCCGCGGCGCCGAGACGGACTCCCAGGCCCGGCGGGATCGTCGCGCTCGTGAGCACGACGGTCCGGTTCGCGAACAGCTTCGCGGCGAGCGTCGGCGCGACATCGATCGGCGCGACACGCAGCGCCGGGCGCGCCCCCTGATCGACCCAGGCGACGTCGTCGTCGTCGGACGAGACGAGCCGGTCGATGTCGGTCCGCAGACGTCCGGCGGCGAGCATGGCGCGCATCGCCGGCTGGCTGGTTTCGGCGCCCCGCGCGTCCCCGACCTCGACGAGCTCGCCGAGAACCGACTCGAGCCGGCCGAGGCGGGCACGCGCGAGACCGACGACCTCCTCGAGATCCCCGCCGAGCGCGCCGCCCAATCGCTCGCCGGATCGCCCGAGCAACGCCTCCTCGAGACGCTCGGCCAGCCCGGCGAGGTCGTCGACCGCCGCGAACCGCGAGCGCGACCCGGCGCCGAGGGCGGCACGCGCCGCGGCTGCGACGGACCTCAGGCGGCCGGCGCTGATCGACACCCCGAGACTGTCGGTCACGATGTCCTCGAGCGCGTGGGCCTCGTCGACGACGAGCACGTCGTGCCGGGGAAGGACGGCGCCGTCGGCTGCGATGTCAGCGCCGAGCAGGTGGAGATTCACGACGACGACGACGACGGCTGTCGCCGCCGTTCGCGCCCGTTCGGCGAAACACTCGCCGCCCGACGGGCAACGGAACGCGCCGGGGCACTCCTCGGCGCTCACGCTGAACGCCGACCACAGTTGCGGGTCCGGCTCGTCGACGAGCTCCGCCCGGTCGCCGGTCACGGTCCGGTCCGCCCAAGCGAAGATCCGGCGGGCTCGCGCGCCGCGTTCGTCCGGGGATCGTTCGCCCGCGGTGAGGGTTCCCTGGGTCCCGGCGAGCCGGGATTCGTTCAGCCGTTGCACGCAGAGGTAGTTCGAGCGGCCTTTCAGCACCGTCGACGAGAAGCGGCGCAAGCCGGCGGCGACGAGCGGGATGTCCTTGTGGGCGAGCTGGTCCTGGAGGGCTTTTGTCGCGGTCGCGACGACGACGTGCCGGCCCGAAAGCACCGCGGGGACGAGGTACGCCAGTGACTTGCCCGTCCCCGTGCCCGCGGCGACCGAGAGATGGCGTCCCGCGGCGATCGACGCCGCCACCGCCTCCGCCATCGTGAGCTGGCCGGCACGCGCCTCGCCGCCGTCGGGGAGCTTGGCCGTGACCCGACGCAGGGCGTCCGCCGTCGTCAACCTGCGCACGTCACGAGCGTAGGTTTCGGCCCTCCCCGAGAGCGTGCCGCCGCATCACCCGGACGGCGGCCACGCCATCTGTTCGACGAGCGCGCGGTGTGCCTCCGTCAGCGCGCCGTCGAGCTCGGTGACCTCGTACTCGACGGCGCCGTCGGGGGGCGAGAGGAAGACGAAGACGACCCGGTCGACGCGCCGGCCGAGCGCCGTGCCGAGCGCGAGCGCGTACGCGCCGGCCTGCAGCCGGTAGCGTCGCGCCGCGGCGGGCGCCTCCTCCGCGCTCGAAAGCAGGTCCGTCTTGTAGTCGACGACGACGAGGCGGTCACCGTCGACGAAGCACAGGTCGACGACCCCTTCGAGCACGCCGTCACCGACCGGGACCGTCACGGGCAGCTCTCGCCAGCTGCGGCGCGCCGCGGCGGCGGTGGCAACGACCGGCGCGGCGAGAGCAGATCTGGCGAGCGCGCCGACCTCGCGGGCGCGCTCGGCGCATCCCTCCCGTAACGCCTCGTCGGCCGCGAGCTCGTCGATCCCGCTTCCCCAAGCGAGATCGGCGCGCTGCAGCACGCCGTGCACCGCCCGACCGATCGCCGTCGCCGCCCGACGCGACCCCCACCGGGCGTGGTCCGCGGGCTCGTCCTCGCTCGCGGCCTGGCTGGCCGGACCGGAAACGAAGACCCCGCCGGCGAGCTCGACGAGCTCGGTCGCGGCGATGCTCGTCGGCCGCGCCGCCCGTGCCGCGATCTCGGCGCGCTCGGCGTGCCAGCGGGTGAACGCCTCCGGGGTCGCGGCCGGCCCCCCGGACCCGGCCAGTTGGCTGGGGCGCGCGGGACCGGTCCTCCCCTTTCCCGTCGCAGCGGAGACCGAGCCGTCCTGCCAGAGCCCCACGAGGTCCTCGAGTCGCGACGCGACGAGTTCGGCGAGCGACGGTCGACCCCCCGCGGGGACGGCCGAGCGGTGGAGGGAGACGACGAGGTGGTCCCGTGCCCGCGTCATCGCCACGTAGCACAGACGCAGATCCTCCGCCGCGGCCTGGCGGAGCTCGGCGTCGGCGAGCGCGGCGAAACCGGGTGTCGCGAGGTCGCGGCGCAGGCGGACCTGGGCCTTGCCGGCCGGGTCGAAGAGCACCGCCGTGCGGGCGACCGGGCTCTGCGGGTTGCCGCCGAGCTCGGCGACGATCACGACTGGAAACTCGAGGCCCTTGGCGGCGTGGATCGTGAGAATCCGCACGGCGTCGTCGGACTCGCCCATCGTCGTTTCGTGGGCTCGCACCCGGCCGGCGGCCTGGCGGCCCATCCACTCGAGCATCTCGGCGATCGACGTGCCCCCCGCCTCGACGAACGCTCGTGCCTGGGTGACGACGAAGCCGAGCCGGCGAACGGTCTCCCGCCCGTGCCGCGTCAGCGAGGCAAGCTCGAACACCCCGAGGTCGCGCACGACGGCCTCCAGGGTGCCGACCGGTCCGAGACGGTGGCGCCGCTCGGCGATCGCCGCCAGGCGGCCGCGGGCTGCGACCACGGGATCGGCGGGGTCGAGATCGTCGCGCGCGTCGAGACTCCAGGCGCCACCTTGCCGGCGATAGCGCAGCAGGTCGTCGTCACCGCAGGCGAGCATCGGCGTCCGCAACGCGGCGATCAGCGCGGCCTCGTCGCCCGGTGAGTCGACCGCGCGCAGACAGGTGAGCAGATCCCGCACCTCGGGCGAGGAGTAGACGAGCGCGGTCGAGTCGACCCGGTAGGGGATGTCCGCGGCGTCGAGCGCCGCCTCGAGCTCGACCAGGCCCGTGCGACGGGTGACGAGGACCGCGATGTCGCCGTGCCGGACGGGTCGTGTCCCGCTCCCGTTCTCGACGGGCCATCCGTCACGCACCGCCGCGGCGACGACCGCGGCGATGTCGCTGGACTCGCGGGCGCGGCGTTCGTGGGCGGAAAGCTTCGCGCCCGCCTCCGCGCCGAGGACGGAGACCGGCACCGGTTCGGCCGGGATCCGATCCGCTTGGAGCGGCGCGTAGCCCGGCGCGGACGCGCCCGCCCGGCCCGGGTCGTCGGTCGACGCGAACAGGGGTGAGAAGACCCCGTTCACCCACTCGATGACGCCGGGGACCGAACGGAAGTTCGTGGTCAGCCGGAGGGGACCGGCCGGGACGAGTTCGCGCATCGCGGCCTCGTAGAGCTCGGGCTCGGCGCCGCGGAACCGGTAGATCGACTGGTGCGGATCGCCGACGAAGAAGAGCTTTCCCGGAACCGGCGCTCCCGTCGGGTCCTGTCCGAGGAGCCGGACGATCTCGAGCTGGATCGGGTCGGTGTCCTGGAACTCGTCGACGAGGATGTGGCTGTAGCGCGCGCTCACGGCGCGCCTGACGTTCGGATCGGCGGCGAGCAGGTCGCGCGCGAGCACGAGAAGGTCGTGGAAGTACAGCTCGCCGGAGCGCCGGCGTCCATCGGCGGCCGACGCCGCTTCGGCCCCGAGTCGCCGGACGAGCGCATCGAGCACCGACTCTCGCAACCGGGCCGCGTGCATCCCCCGAGTTCCGTCGAGGGCGACGACCTCGCCTCGCACCTCGGCGACCTCCGGCCCACTCCAGTCCTCCTTGCGGCCCTTGCTGCCCGGTCTCCACGGGCCGATCGAGCAGAGCCATTCGAGGCGGTCGGCCCAGTCGACGAGTCCAGTGCCGCGTTCAAGGTCCTCCTCGATCGTGCCGAGCAACGCGGCGAGCGCGTCGGCGTCGTTCCGGCAGGCGGCGCGTCGCCCGCACACGACCCGCATCTCGTCTCGGAGGGCGCCCGTGACGGTGTCGATCTCGGCGACGAGGCGATCGACCGAGAGCGCCGGGCCCGGACCCGGCTCGCGGTGGCGGTCCCACGCCTGGTCGATCTCGACCGCCAGCTGTCGCAGGTGGCCGAGCGTGACGCCGATCGCCAAGGAGGCCGAGACGAGCGCCTCGCTCTCGACGTCGTCGAGCAGTGCGTCGAGGAAGGTCCCGAAGCGCCGTTCGAAGTCAGCATCGCACTGGATCTCGTCGAGGACCCGGATACGGAGCGGAAGCCCCGCCGCGAGGGGGTGCTCGAGAAGGATTCGCTCGGCGAACCCGTGAATCGTCGTCATCGACGCGTTGTCGAGCTCGTGGAGCGCCACTCTCGCCCAATCGCCCCCGGGGGTCGCCGACCGCTCGACGAGCTCGTCGTGGATCCTTTCCCGCAGGTCCGCCGCGGCTGCCTCGGTGAAGGTGATCGCGGCGATCTCGCCGAGCGACGCGCGCCCGCTCGCCGCGAGCGCGACCACCCTGCGGACGAGCTCGCTCGTCTTGCCGGTGCCGGCACCTGCCTCGACAAAGAGCGTCTCGTCGAGATCCTCGCGAATCGCGCGACGCGCCGGATCGTCGGCCACGGCACGGGGCTCACCCATCGGTCGGCTCCGGCTCGACGAGACCGACGTATCGAGCGAGCACCGGCGCTGCGCGCGCCACCCGCCAGAGCACCTCCCGCTCGACCGGACACACCGCATCGAAGTCACACCAGCTGCAGTGTTCGAACGTCTCCTGGCGGCGCGCCCCCGGCCGACAGGGAAAGCAACCGGAGTCGACCGTTGCCGCGAGCACCGACAGCACCTCGCTCGTCCTGACGAACGTCTCGTCGTCGAGTTCGACCGCGACCTCGTCGCCCGGCTCGTCGATGAACCGGTAGCTCGCCCGCACCCGGACGGCGGCGTCGCCGGAGCCGAGCGTGTCGCGTGCCGCCACGGCGTAGATCGGGAGCTGCAGGTGGCGGCCGCCGTCGACCGGGTCGTCGGCGATCCCCCGGTACGACGACGCCCTGCCCGTCTTGTAGTCGATGACGTCGAGCGCTCCGTCGCGCCGTCGGTCGACGCGATCGATCTTGCCCCGGAAACTGAGCGAGTTGTCCCCGACGGCGAAGTCGACCGCCGGCACCGAGGCCGTGCCGAACAGGAACTCGACCGCGACCGGCGTCGCACCGCGCTGCCGTCTCGTCTCGACATCACCCGCCCGTTCGGCCTCGAGCCTCTCGAGGAGCTCGCGCCGGGTCCTCGCCCACAGCACGCGCTTGCCGGTCCGCCCGAGCCGTTCGAATCGACCGCAGACGTCCGCCGCGAGGCGCGCGAATCGCGCCGCGTCGCCGGCCGGGTCCACATCCAGGACTTCCCGTTGTTCGATGACCTCGCGCATGTACCGCTCGAGCACCTCGTGGGCGATCTGGCCACGGTCGCGCGGGTCGATCTCGGCCCGACGTTCGGGCGGGTCGATCACCTCGCAGCGGAGCTCGTGGCCGAGGAAGTACCGGAACGGACAGACCGCGAACTCCTCGAGGGTTGTCGCCGAAAGGACGCCGCCGTCGAGGCCGTCGCCGCCGGCCGCCGCCTCCACCCGGCCCGCAAACCGGCCAAACGAACGCGCGCCCCGAGCGGCGACGACCCGGCTGCCAGCTCGGAGGCGCGGCGACGCGGCGACGAGGAAGGAGGAGGAGGCGTCCCGGTCGGACGGGAAATGCGCCAGCAACGTCGCGCTCACGAGCTCCCTCTCGCCGATCGCCGGGATCGAACCCGCCGCGACCGATTCGAGGGTCCCGACCGAGCTCGCGACGCGCCGCGGGGCGAGGTCCCGAGCGACGAAACGGGAGCGAATCCGGGCCCGACCGTCCCGGGAGTCGCGGTCCCGGCGGGTCAGCACCGTCCTTCTCGCCCCGGCGACCGCGACAAGCAGGCGGCGGCGATCGCGCTCGACCGCGCCGAGCGGGGTCGCGGCGTCGAGTCCGACCTTCTCGCGTTCCTCGGCGGACAGGACCGCACTGGCGCGCACGCGGCGTGGCAACTCGCCCTCGACGCACCCGAGCACGACCGCGAGGTCGAGCTCGACGCCCGCCGCCGCGTCAAGCGGGCCGACCATGATCCCCGACGACAGCCGGCCCGTCGGCGGCGCCGCACGGTCGAGCGCGCCGGCGAATGCCCTGGAGAAGCGGGCAAGATCAGGGCGGTGGTCGACTTCGTCGAGCACCTCGAGCTCACCGAGCAGGTCGGCGACGACCGATTCGACGTCGTCGTCAGGTTCGTCACCCGACGGGCGCCCATCCGCAACTCCGAGATAGCGCGCCAGCGCGGCCCGCGACCACTCGGCGAGGCCGGACCAGCTCTGCGGTGCCGCGGCAGCACGGCACACCTCCTCGAGTTCGTCGACGAACTCCCCCAGCGTGACCGACGCCCCACGCAGCCGCGCCAAGCGCTCGGCGCGGATTCTCGAGCTCTCCGGGCGCTCCTCATCGCCGAAACCACTCTCATCGACCAGCTGGCGCCGACTCTCCTCGGCAAGCGCGTCGAGGTGACGCCGCCACTCGGGGGCATCGCCGCCGACGATGCCCGACAAGCGCGAGACCCGTTCCCAGTCTCCGACCGGGGTCGGAGTCCCGTCCGCCAGGCGCATCGGCGCCTTGCGAAGCCAGGCCATGACGGCGGCACGCTCGAGCCCCGATGCCGCGAGTTCGAAGAGGCCGTTCAGCACCTGCGCAGCCGACGACTCGGCGACCCGTTCGGGTGAAGGACCGTTCCAGGCGATCCCGGCCTCGCTGAGCGTCCCCGCGAGCAGCCGCCGATACGGGTCGGCCGCCGCGAACAGCAGCGCCACACCCTCGGGTGCGCCCCCCCTGGCGAGGTGCTCGAGCACGACGCGGACGGCGGCGCGCGTCTCGGATTCGGCGTCGGGGGCCACGAGACTCTCGTCCACCAGGATCGGACCGTCCGGGTCGGGCTCCGCGGTGTCGGCCGGCACGCCGCCCTCGACGACAAAGCCCGCGCCGACGAGCGCGTCCCCCAGGCGGCAAACTGGTGCATCGGCCGCGCCGTCTGCGACGAGGCCGAGATGGACGACGAGGTCGCGCGCCTCGCCGACCGCCGCGAGCAGTCGCCGGTCGGCAGGACGCACCCGTTCGGGCAGGTGAACGACGAGATGCCCCCAACTCGTTTCCTGTTGACCGCGGCCGATCTCGCCGACCGCGGCGTCGACGAGGTCGACGTCGTCGAACCAGCCCGCGACGAGACGCTCGCGCATGAACGCACACAACATGGCAAGATCACCACCGCGCCGGCTCACCGCGGCAAGCTGCGCGAGCCCCTCGTCGCCGAGCTGACGGACCTCCTTGTAGACGTCGACGAGCTCCTGCTCCGTCGAGGGGTGCTCGGCGACGGCGCCGAGGAACGCCGGACGGTCGCGCAGCGCCGCACGGGCGGCGGCCCCGAGCGCGGCGCGAGTGAGCGGACGGCGTCCGCCGCGCCGGCAGGCCGGACCACCGAATTCCTCCGCGAGGTCGGCCGGCACGGAGAAACGGAGGTTGACGATCCCGCGTCCGCCGTCCGGACGCGGCCGGGTCGCCAGCCGATGTCGCAGCGAGCGCGCCGACCGCGCCGAGGGGGCGACGACGGCCACCGGCGCCGTCACGTCCCCACCCCGGAATTCGTCGACGGCAGCAGCAAGCGCCTCGAAGGCGGGTATCCCGTAGCGGACGAAGTGAATGCGTCCCGGCACCCCGGCGAGCATACGGCCCGGTTGCGACGCCGCGTGGCTGCGCAAGAACGGCTTCAGCGTGTGCGGCAGTGTCGGCGGAACCTGTTCGACCACCGGATGACCTCCCGGATAGTCAGAGGCGCAGCCCGCACTCCGTCTTTTCGCTGTCCGGCCAACGTCCCGCCCGGGGATCCTCTCCCGGGACGATCGGCCGCGTCGTCGGGGCACAACCGATCGACACGAAGCCGGCCGCATTGAGCGGATGGCGCGGGAGGCGACGGTCCTCGACGTAGCGCTCGACGTCGTCGTCGGTCCACGCCCCGAGGGGATTGACCTTTACGAGTCGTTTCGACGGCTCCCACCCGATGACGGGGGCGCCGACTCGCGCGGGCGTGTCGACACGCTTGAGCCCGCTGACCCACGCCTCCCTGCCAACGAGCACGCGCGAGCGGGGCGACCCTGCGCACCTCACGACAGCGGGGCATTCCACAGGGGTGCTCGGTGAGCAGGAGGCCCGGTTCGACGACGGTGAGGTTCAGGTCGTAGCGGCGCTCGATCTGTCGCATGTACGAGATCGTCTCGGGGAGGTGAGAGCCGGTGTCGAGGCAGACCACGTCGATGTCCGGATCGGCCCGCACCGCGAGATCGATGGGCACACAGTCCTGAAACGACGACGCGACGACGATGTCCTTGCCGAACCTTCCGACCGCCCAGCGGCAGACATCGAGCGCCTCCGGCTTCTCGAGCTGGTCCGCAGCACGGGCGAGCTCGTCGCCGAGGCCGCCCGGCGCGCCGGTCTCCTCGGCCACCACGTCCCGAGCGGCGGGCTCGGTCCCGTTGGCAGGCGCCATGACGAATTCGACGCTCGTGCGGTCGGCCCACGGGTCCGTCCGCGCCGATCGCGCCGACCCGGCTCGAGGCGGCGAACCGGCCGACATAGGACGCCACGACGGAGCTCGACTAGGCCAAGACGGGGCTGATGACTCCCGCCGGCGCTCAGGTGGCGACGTTGGCGCGGCCCCAGACAGGACTAGCTTCGCCGTAGTGCCACGGGCCCCGTTCGTCAAAGGCGTCGACCCAGATCACGTCCCGCGTCACATCGCGGTCGTGATGGATGGCAACGGACGCTGGGCGACCCAGCGCGGGCTGGCGCGCACAGAGGGCCACGCCGCGAGCGAAGAGGCCCTCGTCGACGCCGTCGACGGCGCTCTCGAGCTCGGGCTCGAGTGGTTCACCGTCTACGCCTTCTCGACGGAGAACTGGCGCCGCCCCCCCGATGAAGTGCGGTTCCTCATGAACTTCCCCGAGGGGATCCTCCTGCGCAACCGGGACGAGCTCAACGCCAAGGGCGTGCGGGTTCGCTTCGCGGGCCGGCGGGACTGGCGCGTCCCGCGCCGCCTGCTGCGCGACATGGGCGACGCGGAGGTACTCACCGCCAACAACACGCGGCTGACCTTCACGATCTGTTTCAACTACGGCGGACGCGCCGAGATCATCGACGCCGTTCGCGCGCTCGTCGCGGACAATGTCCCGGCGAGCAAGATCGACGAGCGCCGCTTCCGCACACATCTCTACTTCCCCGACATGCCCGATCCGGACCTCATCGTCCGCACCTCGGGCGAGTACCGCATCTCCAACTTCCTGCTCTGGGAGCTCGCCTACTCGGAGCTCGTCTTCACCGATGTCCTCTGGCCGGATTTCCGCCGCGAGGACCTCTTCGCGGCGGTGCGCGAGTACCAGCGCCGGGAGCGCCGTTACGGGGGGATCGACCGGTGAGCCCGCGAGAACCGCCAACCGAGCCGACGGGCGCCGGGTGTCTCCGATGAGGCGGGGCGGTGCCCGGCAAGCACCGGATCCGGTCCCGCAGCCCGGCAGTGCCGCCCTGACTTTGTCCGGTCGCCGCGTCCTCGGGACCTAGGACCCGTGGCCAACTACCGGGACACCGGCGTCGTCCTGCGGACGATCCGCCTCGGAGAAGCGGACCGGATCGTCACGATCCTCACGCCCGAACACGGCAAGGTGCGGGCGGTGGCGAAGGGCGTCCGCAAAGTGAAGAGCCGCATCGGGGCGCGTCTCGAACCGCTCACCCACGTCGACGTGCTGTGCTGGCGGGGGCGAGAGCTCGACATCGTGACCCAGGTCGAGGTGATTGATGTCTTCCGCGGGATCCGTTCCGATCTCGCTCGCCTCGGACCGGCGATGACGATGCTCGAGATCGCCGACCAGGTCACCGTCGACCACCAGGGCTCTCCCGCGCTCTACACCCTGCTCGTCGGCGCGCTGCGCAGCATCGAAGTCCGCGCGTCGCCCGTCACGCTGGCGGCGTTCTGTCTGAGGCTCCTCACCGTTGAGGGCGTCGGGCCGGTCACCGACCGCTGTGCCCATTGCGGTCGGGCCGGACCGCTCGTCGCCTTCGACGCCGGGGAGGGCGGCTTCCTCTGCCACTCCTGCCGACGGGGTCAGGCGGTCTCAGCCGAGGTCGTCGCGCTCGCCCAGCGCATCTGCTCCGGCGGTCTCGCCCGAGCGCTCACCGAGCCGGAAGGGCCGACGGTCGACGCGTTGGAGCGCATCGCGACTTCAGCCGTCGAACACCACCTCGATCGGCGCCTTCGCACGACGCGCCACCATCTCGCCGAGGAGACCACGCCGGCATAGTCCGATCCGTGGGACCCCGGTCGCCGTCGCGCGGCACAGCGGGGATGCGGCATGGACGACTCGGGTATCCTCGGGTTATGTCGGAGGAAAGCCCCGCGGCTGAGCGCGCCCCGGCGGAAGACTCGGGGCTGTTCGACACGATTGTCAACCTCGCGAAGCGGCGCGGCTTCATCTTCCCCTCAGCCGAGATCTACGGCGGCATCCGCTCGACCTACGACTACGGACCGCTCGGCGCACTGATGCTCCGCAACGTGAGGGAGGCCTGGTGGCGCGCGGTCGTGCGCGAACGCGACGACGTCGTGCCGATCGAAGCCGCGGTCATCACGAACCCGAAGGTCTGGAAGGCGTCCGGTCACCTCGAGACGTTCGCCGACCCCCTCGTCGACTGCCGGTCTTGCCACGAGCGCTGGCGCGCCGATGAGATCAACGGCGTCTGCCCGAACTGCGGATCGGCGGACCTCACCGAAGCCCGGCCGTTCAATCTCATGTTCAAGACCTTCGTCGGCCCGGTCGACGACGAGTCCGCCATCGCCTATTTGCGTCCCGAGACGGCGCAGGGGATGTTCGTCAACTTCCTGAATGTGATGACGACGACGCGCCGCAAGCCGCCCTTCGGCATCGCGCAGCTCGGCCGGGGATTCCGCAACGAGATCACGCCGGGCAACTTCGTCTTCCGCACCCGTGAGTTCGAGATGATGGAACTGGAGTTCTTCGTCCCCCCGGCCGACGCCAACCAGTGGTTCGACTACTGGTGCCAAGAGCGGCTCGCCTGGTACGAGAAGCTCGGGATCACGAAGGATCACCTTCGCTTCCGTCAGCACGCCCGGGAGGACCTCTCGCACTACTCCGTGGCCACGACGGACATCGAGTTCCTCTTCCCCTGGGGTTGGGGCGAGCTCGAAGGGATCGCCAACCGGACCGATTTCGACCTCAAGGCGCACAGCACGCTCTCCGGTGTCCGCCTCGAGTACTTCGACCAGGTGACCGGCGAGCGTTACGTGCCGCACGTCATCGAGCCGTCAGCCGGCGCGACGCGGGCGATGATGGCTTTTCTCCTCGCTGCCTACGACGAGGACGAGATCGGGGGCGAACGCCGGACGGTGTTGCGCCTCCGCCCACAGCTCGCGCCGTTCCAGGCCGCCGTGCTCCCGCTTTCGAAAAAAGAGCCGCTCGACGTACTCGCTCACGAGGTGCTGCACCGCTGTCGGGCCGCACTGATGTGCGAGTACGACGACACACAATCGATCGGGCGCCGCTACCGACGACAGGACGAGATCGGCACGCCGTTCTGCGTCACCGTCGATTTCGACAGCCTGAACGACGACGCGGTGACGATCCGCGAGCGGGACACGACCCACCAGACCAGGGTGCCGATCACGAACGTCGTCGCCGAGCTGCAGGACCGCGTCAAGCCCTGAGCCTTGCGGCAGGCGACGACCCCGAAGGTCCGATGCAAGTAACGGTTCCTCATCGACACGGCGCCGCCCAGGACATGGCGACGCGCCGCGGGGCGAAGCAGGCGAGGAAGCTCGGCCTCGACGAGGGTTCCCGGGTTCTCTTGGTCGGCGCCCCGCCGGCCTGGTCGCTCGCCGACCCGCCGACCGGCGTCGAGGTCGTGCGCCTGAGCATGCCCCTCAGCCCCGACGGGGCGGCGGATCACGGTGCGGCGGATGTGACGATCCTCTTCGTCCGCGAGGCGGAGGAGCTCGTTGCGGCGCTCGACGCTCTCGCCGCTTCGAGGGCGCGGCTTTCGACCCTTTGGATCTGTTGGCCACGTCGGGCCGGCGGTCACGGGAGCGACCTGACCGACGGGGTGGTACGCAGTGCCGGCCTCGCACTCGGGCTCGTCGATAACAAGGTCGCGGCGGTGGACGCCGACTGGTCCGGCCTCCGCTTCGTGCGGCGGCGGGAGCGCCGCTGAGCCCGGCCGCGTCCAGACGACGCGGCGAACGGGTACCGTCCGGACTGTGGCAATTCCCGACGAGGACGTCGCACGGGTTCGGTCCGCGACCGACCTCGTGGCGCTGATCGGCGAGCAGACCGCCCTCAAACGAGTCGGCCGCCGCTTCGTCGGGCTCTGTCCGTTCCACGCCGAGAAGACCGGCTCTTTCAGCGTGAACGCCGAAGAGGGTCTCTACTACTGCTTCGGCTGCCAGGCGTCGGGCGACGCCATCAGTTTCGTGCGGGCGACGGAGGGGGTCGATTTCGTCGAGGCCGTCGAACGCCTCGCCAACCGCGCGGGGATCACGATCCGCTACGACGACGACCGTGACCGGAACGAGGGTCGCAACCGACGACGGGAGCTGCTCGCGGCGATGACCGCGGCCGTCGACTTCTACCACGAGCGGCTCCTCGCCCACCCCGACGCGGGAAGGGCCCGACAGTACCTGCGCTCACGGGGCTACGACGGCGAGGTCGTCCGCAAGTTCCGACTCGGTTACGCGCCGGCGGCCTTCGACGAGCTGGTCCGGGCGTTGCGTCTCCCCGGCGCGGTGTTGCGCGAGGCCGGTCTCGCCTACGAGAACGAGCGCACCCGGCTCCAGGACGCCTTCCGGGAACGGATCATGTTCCCGATCTTCGACCCCGGCGGCCAGGCGATCGCCTTCGGGGGTCGGGTCCTCCCCGACAGCCTGCGGACCTCGGAGCACGAACCGGGACCGAAGTACCGCAACTCGCCGGAGTCGGCCATCTACTCGAAGCGCCGCACGCTCTACGGGCTGAACTGGGCCAAATCGGACATCGCCCACGCCCACGAGGTCGTCGTGTGCGAGGGCTACACCGACGTCATCGGCTTCCACATCGCCGGCGTGCCACGCGTCGTCGCGACGTGTGGCACAGCGCTCACCGAGGATCACTTCCGCTTGCTCGCACACTTCGCCAACAAGATCGTGCTGTGCTTCGACGCTGACGCCGCCGGGCAGGCCGCCGCAGCGCGTCTCTACCAGTGGGAGAAGCGCCACGAGCTGGAACTCGCTGTCGCCGAGCTGCCGGTGGGATCGGACCCGGGCGAGCTCGCACAGAGCGATCCCGCCGCGCTCGCCGCCGCGGTCGAACGCGCCCAGCCGTTTCTCGGCTTCCGCGTCGAGCAGGCTCTCGGCGCGCACGACCTGCGCACGCCTGAGGGCCGCAGCCGGGCGGCCGAGTCTGCCCTCGCCGCCATCGCCGAGCATCCGAACGAGCTCGTCCGCGACCAGTACCTCGTTGGCGTGGCCGACCGAACTCACGTCGATCCCAGACGCCTCCGTGAGCTCCTCGTCGAAGTGCAGTCCCGACCCCAGCCCGAGAGCGACAGGCGCAGCCCCGAATCCGGACGGCGACGAGAGGGCGGCCAGGATGCCTCCACGGGTGACCGAAGCGCGGACGCCGGGCAACCCGACCGGACGGGCGGACGAGCCCTGGACCAGCGACCTGAACTCCGGGCGGGACGCGACGCCCTCCTCCTCACGCTCGAGCGACCCGGCGACGCCCGGGCGTTCTTCGACGAGGTGCTGTTCGTCGACCCGGTACAACGGAACGCCTACCGCGCCCTCACCGGCTCGACCGGCCTCGCCGAGGCGATCGAGCAGGCGGACCCCGAGGCCGGCGACCTCGTGCGCCGCCTCGCGGTCTCCGAGGTGCCCGAGGAGCTCGACGTCGCCGGCACCTATATCGAGCTTGTCCGGGCAGCTTGCGAAGGAGTGCTGCGAGAACTGGAAGCCGAGGGACGCGTCGCCGAGCGGGAGGGGCGGTCCGAGGACGTCGTCGCGGTGCTCACAGCGGGCGCTTGGTTGCGGACAGAACTCGAGACCCTGCGTGACCCGCTCGTCCGTCCAGGTGGGGCCTCCGGCGCGGAAGACGCGGCGCACCGGTTGGTAGCGTGGCTCACGCAACACCGGCAGGAGGCGGGGGATTGACACGCGTCGGACCGCTCGAAGAGGTGGGCAACGCGCCGGCTGCCGCCCATCGGACCGCCCCGCGGGTGACCACGTCCCGGCGGGAGCAGTCCCGAACACGCCGGCGCGACGGGTCAACACGCCGCAGTGCAGAACGCCTCGAGCAGCAGACGACAGCTGCGATCCGGACGCTGCGCTCAGGCTCGGCGGACGAGACGGTCGCAACGACTGGCGACCCTGTCCGCGCCTATCTGAGGGAGATCGGCCGGGTCTCGCTCCTGTCGGCGGACCTCGAGGTGCTTTGCGCCAAGCGGATCGAACGGGGACGGCGGGCCTACGACCGTCTCGCGGCGTGGCTGCGGGAGGGAGCGCTCAACGACGTCTCGCTGGCGAGACGTCGCACCGCCGAACGCGAGATCGCCGAAGGCCAGGAGGCGAAGGACCTCCTCACCGAGGCCAACCTCCGACTCGTCGTGTCGATCGCGAAGCGCTACCGCAATCGGGGCATGGCCTTTCTCGACCTGATACAGGAGGGCAACCTTGGCCTGATGCGCGCCGTCGAGAAGTTCGACTATCGCCGGGGGTTCAAGTTCTCGACGTACGCGACGTGGTGGATCCGCCAGGCGATCTCCCGGGCGGTCGCCGACCAGGCGCGGACTATCCGCATCCCGGTGCACATGGTCGAGACGATCAACAAGGTCGTTCGGGTGCAGCGCCAGCTCTCCCAACAGCTCGGCCGGGATCCAACGGTCGACGAGATCGCGGCGCGCATCGAGTGCCCCGTCGAGCGGGTGCGCGAGATCCAGCGCATCAACCAGGACACAATCTCCTTGCAACAGCCCATCGGCGGCGGGGACGAGGAGTTCAGCCTCTCGGACCTGGTCGAGGACCGGGCCGCGGAGGTCCCGCTCGACGTCGCGACCAAGGCCATGCTCAACGAGGCCGTCCAACACGCGCTCCATGAGCTCTCCGCTCGTGAACGAGAGGTCGTCCGGCTCCGCTTCGGCCTCGACGACGGGCGGATCCGGACCCTCGAGGAGGTCGGTCAGATCTTCGGTGTGACGAGAGAGCGGGTCCGCCAGATCGAGATGAAGACGCTCGCCAAGCTCCGCCAGCCCGCTCTCGCCCTGCCTCTCCGGGACTACTTCGAGGGCGACTGACTCTCCCTCGAAGGGTGCTCGACGCACCGCGGGCCATCCCGGAGGGTCGGTGCTCACGGGCAGCCTGCGAACGGATCTGTGAGTTGTGGCAGACCGTCTGATGACGCCCAAATCCCTGTCTCGGTCATCTTGTGGCGCGATCGCTCGCCCGTCGAGGGGCGATCGCCGCAGGCGGTGTGCGCTGCTAACGTGCCGTCGTCCGATCCGGGGTAGCTCAATTGGCAGAGCACGCGGCTGTTAACCGTGTGGTTGAGAGTTCGAGTCTCTCCCCCGGAGCTGCGGATCAACCCGACCGGTCGTGGCTCAGTCGCCGATCCAGGGAATCGGGGCCCGTCCGGGCACGCGCCATTTGTGCCGGACGCGGTCCAGCGCTGGCGTCGTTCGGCAACGCATCGCCGTCGACAGGCGACGGTTAGGCGTGCACAGTGCCGGGGCAGCTCCAACTACCCGCGAACGTCACCTTCCCGCCGGCGCTGTACGTCATACTGAACTCGACCGAGCCCGCGGTGCCGACGAAGGTCATCTTGCCTGATGTCGCGTAGGAACCGACGCTCGAGCCTGGATGCTGCCAGCGCTCAGGCTGGCGCCGTAGATCGATTTCGAAGTGAGGCCCTTCTCGATCACCGTGCCAGCCTTTGCCGTCGTGGGGCAAATTCTCCCCAGCGGGGGTCGGAACCGGCACGGTCACGGTGTGACGACGCAACCGGCGATCGAGACTCAACGGTGTTCGACAGCCCGAAGGTCGCCTACCGCAAGGATCCGGCGCTGCACGGTGTGCACGCGCTCGAGGTCATCCTCTACAGGGCATCTGGGCGATCCGGTCGTACCGGCCCGCCCCCGCGCTCCGGAAGGCGCACGTGCCTTCCTTCGGGCGCCTCGTATCCCAGCTCGCGCGGTTCTGCACGGGGATCGAGATCCATCCCGGGGCGGCGGTCGGCAGGCGGTGCCTCATCGGTCATGGTGCGCGCGTCGTCATCGGCGAGACGGCGGTCATCGGCGACGACGTGATGCTGTACCACGGCGTGACCCTCGGCGGCCACGGCTGGTGGGCCGACGCCAAGGGCGCGAAACGTCACCCGGCGATCGGCGACAACGTCACGCCCGGCGTCAGGTGTGGGGTGCTCGGTACCGTGGTCGTCGGCGACGATTGCCGGATCGGTCCGCACGCCCTCGTCGTCGACGACGTGCCGGCCAGGTTCGTCGTCGTCGTGGCGCGGGGCCACTGCGTGACGCTCACTCGAGCCCGCGAGGAAGAGCTCGCAGACGAGGAACGCCTCCGGGCCGCCTGGATGACGAGCGAGACCGAGGAGATACCCGATGACCCTGCATGACGATGTGACCGAACTGATCGGTCGAACGCCGCTCGTGGAGCTCCACCGGTTCGGGGCCGAGTTCCCGGCGAGGCTCGTCGCGAAGCTCGAAAGCGAGAACCCCGGTGGGAGCGTCAAGGACCGCATCGCTCTGGCGATGATCCAGGCGGCAGAGGTCTCCGGCGAGCTGCTGCCGGGCGGCACGATCGTCGAACCGACGAGTGGCAACACGGGCGTTGGCCTTGCCATGGTCGCGGCCGCGAAGGGCTACGGAGCGGTGTTCACGATGCCCGAGAGCATGAGCGTCGAACGGCGGAGGATCATTGGCGCCTTCGGCGCTCGTATTGTCCTCACGCCGGCTCCAGACGGCATGCGCGGCGCGGTCGAGGAGGCGCGCCGGCTTGCCGCCGAGCACGGCTGGTTCATGCCCCAACAGTTCGAGAACCCGGTGAATCCCGAAGTGCACGAGCGCACGACGGCACTCGAGATCTGGGACGACCTCCAAGGTGGGGTCGACGCCTTCGTCGCCGGAGTCGGCACCGGCGGCACGATCACCGGCGTCGGACGGGTGCTGAAGAGTCGCCGGCCTTCGGTGCTCGTCGTCGCGGTCGAGCCCGAGGAGTCGCCGGTCCTATCTGGCGGTGCGCCTGCTCCTCATCGGATCCAGGGCATTGGGGCCGGTTTCGTGCCGACGATCCTCGACACGGCCGTCTACGACGAGGTTGTCCGGATCGGCGGGTCCGAAGCCGCGGAGACGGCCCGACAGCTTGCGAGGACCGAAGGCATTCTCGTGGGCATTTCTGGCGGGGCGGCGCTCTGTGCGGCAACTCGGCTCGCCGGACGGGAGGGGCTGGCGGGCAAGGCGATCGTCGTTATCCTGCCCGACACCGGCGAGCGATACCTCAGCACGGGCCTTTTCGACAATCTCTTCGGCAACAGCGCTGTATGAGGGCCCGGCCTGCCGTCCGTCGTGCCGGATCACGCGGCCACCCAGTGCTGAGCGGGGACCGAAAGGTGAGAGAGTGTCGAACTGGAAGTCCTGCGAGGGGCCGTAGCTCAGTGGTCAGAGCAGGGGACTCATAATCCTCGCGTCGCAGGTTCGATCCCTGCCGGCCCCACCGGTTGATTGTGTTATCACGCCTGATGTGGAACAAATCGATAACGCCTGATGTGGAACGCAGTAACGGCTGATCTGTGACGCAGTAACGGCTGACCATTGACACCTCGGCCCCACCGGCCTCGGCTCTTGAGCAC
>Ga0326727_10003133_pt1 | contig 53924 bp, 42 predicted proteins | sample MB2enrmetagenome_FD_207643 | JGI IMG/M metagenome (GOLD analysis project Ga0326727, IMG submission 207643) | Lab enriched peat soil microbial communities from McLean, Ithaca, NY, United States - MB29MY | ecosystem: Environmental > Terrestrial > Soil > Wetlands > Peat | place: USA: New York...
CCGATTTCGCGCAGACCCCCCTCAAAATCCCGAAATTCCATCGCCGGACTTCGCCGTGCGGCCTTACTTTCTCGTTCCCTTGTTCCCTCGTTCCCTGGTTCCTTGTATTTCGGCCGCAGCGGATTAGTGAAAAAGGCGTGCAGGATGTCGGTGAGCAGCAGTTCCTGGTGCTGCTCCTCGTGGTTCGCGCCCAGCTCGATGCGGCGCAGCGCCTCCGCTTCCGGCTCCCTCTCCAGCAGACGCTCCATTGCCGCATCTACATGCTCGCGGTAGCGCAGCACCTCGTCGAGGCCCGGCCGCGAAAACGACGATCGCAGCCGTTTCTCGGGAAATGCCGAGAAACTCTCGTAATAGCTATTGAAGAGCCACGCGAAGTCTGCGTTGAAGACCCGGTAATCAGGCAGAAACTCCCGCAGCACGAACGACTCGAAGAACCACGTGGTGTGGGCCAGATGCCATTTGGCGGGAGATCCCTCGGGGCACGACTGCACCATCATGTCCTCGGGCGTAAGCGGTTCGCAGATGTTCATCGTTTGCCGGCGTGCGTCGCTAAACCGCTTGGCAAGAGTAGCTTGCAGGATCGGGGAAGTGGTTGCGCTCAAGGGAATCCTCCCGTCTTGAGTGAGTTTAGACGATTTTCGTGAAAATGACTGCCTTTTTGGGGTCCCCGGAATGCGGCAATCATCTTTAGAAGATGACGATCAAATGCCGTGCGTCACAGAAAACCTATAAAAATAGTGCGATACCTATGGACAATTGCCGGTTTTAGTGCAGGATTTAGCTGCCCGGGCGACGACGGATGTGCCCTGGACTTTGCTCTGCAATGGTGCTCTAATTTCAGCGGACGATGTTGGACGTTTGTCGCCCCCTGGTTCCTTCGACAGGAGGGAATATGTCCAAGTGCATGAAAATCAACCGGATTTTGCTTCTGGCACTGCTGTTGATTTCGGTTGGTGTAGTTCCACAGGCTTTGCTGGCCCAGATGGCAAACCAGGCCCAGGCACCAGCCGCAGCCTCCTCACCCACCCCCGCCTCAACTACTCAGCCATTGACAGCCGAGGAAATCGGCGATTCCCTGATGGCCCACCAGCGATATCAGGCGGCGATTGCGGAGTATGGCAAGGCGCCGCAGATGTCGGCGGCGATATGGAATGAGATGGGCATCGCCTACCAGATGATGTTCAACGCAAAGGACGCCACGCGCTGTTACAGGGAATCGCTCAAGCTGAATCCTGGCGACTCGCAGGTCTGGAACAACTTGGGCACGGTCTATGCCTCGGAAAAGGCGTACGGGCAGGCAGACCGCATGTACCACAAGGCTCTCAAGATCGACCCGCGCTCCGCAATCATTCTCAAAAACCTTGGCACCAATCTGCTGGCGGAGCATAAGTACAACAAAGGCTGGGAGGCTTATCGGCAGGCGGTTGCCATCGATCCGCAGATCTTTGCCGACCACGGCGGCCCATCGGTTGAGAATCCGTCGAATGTACAGGAGCGCGGCGCGATGAACTACTACATGGCAGCGGGCTGTGCGAGCGCCGGCTACACCGACTGCGCTCTTGAGTATCTTCGCAGGGCGCTGGATGAGGGATTTGTCACCCGCAAGAAAATCGCATCTGACAGCGAGTTTGCCAGCCTGCGCAGCAATCCCGCCTTCCAGCAGTTGATTGCCGAACAGCGCACCCAATAATTTCAAGCTAAAAGCACTTCCTCGTTTAGGTACTCCTGCGGCGGCGCACCTCGAGAATAATTTTCACTTTTCCTCGCAGCCGTTTAGAGGTTTAAAACTTCGCAAGAGAGCAGTACGACATCGAACAGTTGGAACAGTGAATCGCACCTTCGATTCGTGCTCCAGGGGGTAAGATGTTGAGGCTCAATGGATATGTCTGTCTGCCAGTGCTGGCGCTGGCGGCGAGCGTACTATTTTCCCAGGACGCTCCAACCGCTGTTCGTCAGCGAGCTCTGCTTCACCCACCTTCAACATTTGCGTCCGCCACCGCCACCAATCCGCGCCAACTGACCCCCGTTGAGACGGGCGACGCATTGCTCCTAAAGCACCGCTACCAGGCGGCCATCGCGGCTTATGCGAAATCGCCGAGTATGACAGCGGGCATCTGGAACAAGATGGGCATGGCTAACGAGTTGATGGCCAACCTGGATGAAGCGGTCCGGTGCTATAACGAATCGCTCAGGCTGGACCCGAACTTCGCAATCTACTACAAGAATTTCGGCACGAATCTGATCGCAGAGAAGAAGTATCGGGAGAGCTGGGAAGCTTACAAGCAGGCATTGGCTCTCGATCCCGGAATCTTTTCAGAAGACGATTACAGGACGGTCGGAACTCCGGCCGCAGTGCACGACCGCGGACCGATGTACTATTACATGGCGCTGGCCTGTGTGTGCGCCGGACAAAACAGCCGCGCTCTCGATTATCTCCGCAGCGCGATGAACGAGGGCTTTATCGAGCCTGAGAAGATCGCTTCCGACAAGGAGTTCGCGGCGCTAAGCGGCGACCCCGGGTTCAAGAGACTTCTCGCTGAAGAATCCAGGCAGTAGGGCTTTATTTCAATCTCAACGGCGCTGGTCAGAGCGGGACCAGAGTAAACATGTCCTTGCGTTCGGTTGCGAAAGGTGGCTTTTTCTCGAGGAAAGAGCCACTTGGCTGATGTGCTTCCGGGATGCATCGACTCTGGTTCCGCTGAACGCGCTCCCGTCGTCTCTTGCGAGGCTTCGCGCGTCTATCTGGTAGGCCTGTGTTTCGGCCGCCAATAGCGGTTCCAGGGCTACTGTACCCCGAAGCCGGCACACCCAAGTCGATGCGACCGACAGGGAGCAGCGACCTTGAAGACACTCAAAATGAGTTTAGGTGCCCGGAAACCGCCGTAGGAGATGGTATGAAGACCCACCTGTTGTCCGCGTTCGTCGTTGCTGCTGCTCTCGCTGCCACAGCTTTTGCTCAGGATGCCGGCTCCCCGCCGCCATCCGGCCAGAATTCCGGACGGAATTCCGGCCCGGGAAATGGCGGAGGCTACGGCCAGCGCGGCGGCCGCGGCGGCGGCATGGGTATGATGGGCCGCGGCCTGATGGGCACCGTGACTGAGGTTGCAGCAGACCACTACACCATCAAGACCGACGCGGGCGACGTGTACACCGTCCATTTCAGCGCCAACACCCGCATTGTCAAACAGGGAGCCGGCATGCGCGGGCCCGGTCGCGGGGGTGGTGGCCAGGGCGCGGGTGGAGGCGGCGGTTACGGCCAACGTGACGGCTACGGCGCAGGCAATCCCCCGCAGCAGCTCAAGCCCTCTGACATCAAGGTGGGCGACGTGATCGGCGTCATGGGCGAGATTGACGCGACAGCTAAGTCCGTCGGCGCCACGGTGATTGCCCAAGTTGACCCCGAGCGCGTGAAGCAGATGCGCGAGATGGAGGCCAACTTTGGCAAAACCTGGCTGCAAGGCAAAGTGACGGCCATCAACGAAACGGAGATCACCCTCACTGGCACGCTCGACAACGCTCCTTACACCGTTGTCGCTGATGAAAACACCACCTTCCGCAAGCGCCGCGACCCTGTGACCCTAGCCGACATTCAGGTGGGTGACACCATACGCGTCGAGGGCGCCATGAAGAATGGAGTCTTTGCCGCGGTCAGCGTAAACGTAGGCGGCATGATGGGCGGTGAAACGCCTACTGTCCCGCGCAGCGCGCCGCCACAGTAGCGCCTTCCAGGATTTGATCGCAAAAGCGCAGGGCTCCGGCCGCCCGGAGCCCTGCACGCAAGTTATGCTATGCCGTCCATGAGACTGCTTGCCTTATTCGATCGATTTCAGGCTCCAGGCTCCATTGACTAGCGTAAACGTAGCCAGGCGCTTCGTGCTCAGCGTGTTGCCGGGGTCGTGCGCCATGGTTTTGAGCGCTTCCGGCAGTCCATCCAAAGTCACTTCTTCAGTGAACGTCACTGTCTTGTCGTCGACCAGATTCTGGATTTCGCCGAGATTGCTCGCCTTAAGGTGACTGCTGACCAGGGGCAGGACAGTGATCGCATATTGCGCATCGTATGGTTTGGAAGGCCGCCACTGGATCGTATCTCCGCCGGTGGCCAGTTTCAGCACTTTTTTCCCGTCGGGGGTTAGGGCAAAGTCGGCCCAGTACCCGTTCGGATAGCGTTTGGTCCCGGCCCAGTACTTCGCCTTGACCCCCTGCTGCATTCCCTGGTCGCCGACCCAGATACTGTATGGCGTGGCGGGAGTGGCATCGTACTTGGCCTGAATCAAGGTCAATGCCTGGGCCTGCGTTAACGGGGGCGCCGATTTGCAGCCCGCAGTCCACAGTCCCGCACCCAATAGAACCAACACTCCCAAAGCCTGCATCCTTACTGCGTTTTTCACGTTTCCTCCGTACATCGCTTCAAACGGCCTGAATTGCTTTGCTTCGCCATTTTTCTCTTACTTTCCTCTGCTGTCAATGGAGTTGCAAGTGACCACGCTCACAGGTGGTGGTGCAAAAGGCGGGACTCGTCAACGCAACGTTATAGAAGGCTGGTTGCCGATTCATCGGACAACGCGGAATTGGCAGGGTAAAAGCTCAGAACGGCGTCGCCCTGCTTGAGCTGACGCACGCGTTTCAGGTTGCCGTACTGCTCGTCGAGCGCCTGCTTGCGCGCGTGTTCCGCCACGACGAGCGCGCCGGGCGCAAGAAGTGCGGCAGCGGATCCGCCCAGCAGTCCCAACGTGGATGTGTACTCCTGCTCCTCATCGTACGGAGGGTCGAGAAACACTACTTCGTAGCGTTCTTGTCTTGGACTGGCTTTTGCGGCAATGCGCAGAAACGCTCCCACGCTGCCCGGATAAATGCGGAAACCGTTGCCGATCCCCAGGCGCTCCAGGTTGCCTCGCAGCACCTTGAGAGCCGCCGGGGCGCGTTCGACAAAGGTGACATGCACGGCCCCGCGGCTGAGCGCCTCAATGCCCACCGCGCCCGAGCCGGCGTACAAATCAAGAAATGCCGCGCCCTGCACGCGCGGCGCGAGCACGTTGAAGAGCGTCTCGCGCAGGCGGTCGCTGCTGGGCCGCGTGCTCAACCCCGGCGGAGCTTTGAGCGGGCGCGAGCGATACGATCCGGCAATGATGCGCATCGATTACGAGCATAAAGCAGTTTACAGTCCCTGGCTCGCAGTCCTGAGTTCAGAGTTCTTGGCTCACAGCCCCAGGCTCTCCGCCATTACCTGTAGGCCTGTGAACTGCGAACGAAGAATTGTGAACTGCTTGCCCCCGACCCTCTACAATCGAACCATGCGCGGTTGGTCAATTCCGCTGGGCCGATGGATGGGCGTAGAGATGCGCGTCCATATCTTCTTCCCGCTCCTGGTCCTGGTGCTGTTCGCTATCAGCGGCGGGGACGGCTGGCCCCGTGGATTAGCCGTCTTTGTTCTACTTGTGGCGGCTGTGGCGGTGCGCGAGACGGCGCGGCTGCTGGTTGCGGCCTGGATGGGATTGCGGTTGCGCGCCGTTCTGCTGCTGCCTATCGGCGGCTTGTTTGCCTACGCCAACCCCGCGAGCCAGGAAAACGCCAACAGGGGCGGCGGACAGTTTGCCCTGGCGCTGGCCGGCCCGCTGGCAAACCTGGGCGCGGCGCTTGCCGCAGCCGGCGCCATTCTGGGCGCCAGCGGCGATGTGCGGCTGTTCGACCAGCCATTTATCACCCCAGCCCATCTTCTGCGCAGCCTGGTCTGGACGCAGGCTTTTCTGGGACTGCTGCATCTGTTGCCTGCTTATCCGCTGGATTGCGGGCGGATAGTTCGCAACAGCCTTGCCCGCAAGCACGGATTTGGCCCCGCAGGCCGCGCGGCCGCAGGCGTGGGCCAGGCGCTGGCCCTAATCGCCATGCTGGGCGGAATGCTGCTGCACGATCCCTGGCTAATTCTCACCGGCTTCTTCATTATGATCGGCGCGCAGGTTGAGGATCAGGGCGTGTTTTTCCAATCCGTCGTCGATACTGTGCGCATGCGCGAGGTGATGCTTACCGACTTTGCCACGCTGTCGCCCTCTGACACGCTGGCCGACGCCTTACACCGCTGCGTGCATTCGCTGCAGGAGGATTTTCCCGTGGTGCGCGGCCCGCAACTGGTGGGCATCGTCTCGCGGCAGCGGATTGTGGACGCGCTGCGCAACGACGGCAATGGCTATGTGCAGTCGGTCATGTCGCGCGCCTTCCAGGTGGCGCGGCCTGAGGACACGCTGGGCACCACCATCCGCCGCCTGACTGCGGGCCACGGCCTGCCGCTGATTCCAATCACGGAGAGCGGGCGCGTGGTGGGCATTGTGAGCGTGCAGAACCTGATGAGCTCCATGTCGCTGCTGGCCGAGCAGCGGCGCATCGAACGCCGGGAATCGGAAAACTGAAGGCTCGTATGACGGAGGAAGAGCAGCTTCTCGCGTCACCACTCGCGGCGAATTTGGCTCCGGGCCTCTACCTGGTTGCTACTCCCATCGGCAATCTGGGCGACATGACGTTGCGCGCGCTCGATGTGCTGCGCGGGGTGGATCGCATCGCCTGCGAAGATACGCGCCAGACGCAAAAGCTGCTCAATCATTTTCAAATCGCCAAGCCCACAGTTAGCTGCCACGAGCACAACGAGCACACCCGTGCCACGGAACTAATCCAGAACATAAGGGCCGGGAAGGCCATCGCGCTCGTCTCCGACGCCGGAACGCCGGGCGTAAGTGATCCCGGCTCCTGGCTGGTTCGCGAAGCCATTGCGGCCGGCGTGCCGGTGTTTCCGATCCCAGGCGCAAATGCCGCTGTCAGCGCGTTGATCGCTTCCGGACTTCCGGCTGAAGAGTTTCAGTTCCTCGGATTCCTGCCGGAGAAGGCCGGTGCGCGGCGCACGCGCCTGGAAAAACTGGCTGCCGAGCCGCGTGAGTTTCCGCGGACTCTGATCTTCTACGAGACGCCGCACAGGATTCTCGATACGCTGGCCGATTTGGAAGCCGTCTGGGGTTCGGAGCTGCCCGTGGTCGTTGCGCGCGAGTTGACCAAGGTCCACGAGGAGTTCGTGCGGGGGACTGTCGCGGAGGTGCGGCGGGAGCTCGGTGGCAGGGATCGCATTCGCGGGGAGATCACGCTGCTTCTCGAAGCGCCGGAGCGGACCGAATCGTCTGGCGGCGCGCCGGGCGCGGCTTCAACACGCGAAAAGCTGGCGGACCGTGTCGCTCGCATGCAAGCCGAGAGCGGAATCGACGAGAAGGAAGTGCTCAAGCGGCTGGCTCGCCAGCTGGGCCGGTCAAAGAGTGAACTCTACCGCGAACTGCAGCGCGAGCGCGCTGCGAAGCGGTAACGCAGCCCAGAGGACTGAGCAGCATCATCCAGGTCCAAAATTTGCGCGGGATGTTAGAAAGGTAACTTCCGTGTAGCCGGTTACACAGCCGCGATCGCGACATATAGGCGCTAACACCGCCGGAAATCGAATGTTCTCTGATACTTTAGATTCGACGGAACAGGAAACCGGCGAGTTCCGTATTATGCGTAGGGACGGGGATAGCGATTCGATGAAGATCAATGGGAAGCAAAAGGTCGCGTTCGCACTTGTTGCTTTGATTGCTGTCATCTCCGTGGCACAGATGGATGAGACATTTTCAGCCATTAGTTTTTGGTGGAAGGTGAATCATCCCACATCGAGCCAATTCGTTGTACCCCATTGGTGGACGCACTACACCATCGCATCGGCCCTGTTTGCTCCTGTTTGGCTGACGTGCTTAGGCGCGACACTCTTCTTGGTAAGACACCGACCAGGAGTCGCGTTGATTGCTCTAAGTGCATTTCTCATTATCGAACCGATAAGCTGTGCTTCTGCACCTTCGTTTGATCGCGAATCAGGAGATCTCTTAGGGCTTGAGGCGCTTCCGTTTGCCGATGCAGAGCGAAATGCAGATCGCCGGCATTTGATATCGATTGATGAACGTATTAAGGGCGTAGGAGGAACCGAAAGGTTCCCATTATCGGAAGAGGAACTCAAGAAGTTAGTTGGCAATCTAGCGTTTGAAGCATCGCCTTACATGCAGAATGGGAAGCGAATTTCATTCGACTTGCAATTCATAACAAACAGGGGAATCCCATATTCCACAAATCCGGAAAAGCCGGGGATCGTCTACTACGCAGTTGACTCCGACGGGAAACAGTTCGTACTCACGATCTCAGGTCTCAACACCCCGACAAGCAATCGAGCCTCGATGATGGAAGAGATCGCATGGATAGGTTCCAAACAGCCGTGGGGAGGATTGCTCGCCACAGAGGAGACCATTTACCAACAGTAGCGTAGTTAACCCTGTTGGTGGATGGTCGTCAACCCGGAAGTTTTATTCTGGTAAACAAAAGTCGTCTCGGTTCAAATTCGGGCAGAGCCGACGAAATCGCAAATCGCAAAACGAGCTTGCAGCGCGAGCGCGCCCGCAACGATTAACGTTTTTGCCCGCTCTCAAAAAAATTGCCCCCGCCTATTCTTCCGTGAATTGGCTCGCGTAGACTTGTCTGAGGCATCTCCATGCCCTTCTCCATAGGCGACAAACTCGGCCCTTACGAGATCCTGGCCCTCATCGGCGCGGGCGCAATGGGAGAGGTGTGGAAAGCCCGCGACACCAGGCTGAATCGCTTCGTCGCCGTCAAATATCTGAAGGGGGACAATAGTCCCCGATTCGAACTGGAGGCGCGTGCCATCGCGGCATTGAACCATCCACACATTTGCCAGATCTACGATGTCGGCCCGGATTACCTGGTGCTGGAATACGTCGAGGGCGCTCCGCTCAAGGGACCAATGGAAACAGCAGAAGCGCTGCGGCTCGCGCTCCAGATCGCCAGCGCGCTTGAAGCCGCCCACAAGCACGGGATCCTGCATCGCGACCTGAAGCCCGCCAACGTGCTGGTGGCCGAAAGAGGAGCAAAGCTGCTGGATTTCGGGCTGGCGAAGCTGAAGGTGGATGCCGACAAGGACGCCACAGCAACCGACGAAGGTACGGTGCTGGGGACAGCGGCTTACATGTCGCCGGAGCAGGCCCAGGGCAAGCCGCTCGACGAGCGCTCGGATGTGTTCAGCTTCGGCGCCGTGCTGTACGAGATGCTGTCGGGCAAGCGGCCGTTCAACGGCAATTCGGTACTCGACATTCTGAACGCCGTGGTGCGCGATGAGCCCCTCCCGCTCGAATCCCCGATGGCAGCCATCGTGACGCGATGCATGGCCAAGCAGCCCGCGCAGAGATTCCAGAGCATGGCCGAGTTGAGGACCGCGCTGAAACAGGTCTCAACTGCCAAGCCCGCGGAGCAAATGCCGTCCATTGCCGTGCTGCCCTTCGCCAATCTCAGTGCGGAAAAGGAGAACGAATACTTCAGCGACGGGCTCGCCGAGGAAATTCTCATCGCCCTCAGCCAAATCGAAGGCCTCCGCGTCGCCGCACGCGGTTCTTCCTTCTCCTTCAAGGGCAAATCGATCGAAATGGGCGAAATCGCCTCTAAGCTCCACGTAGCCAACATTCTCGACGGCAGCGTGCGCCGCGCCGGCAATCGCATCCGTGTCACCGTCCAACTCGTCGACGCCCGCAACGGTTTCCAGCTCTGGTCCGAGCGCTACGACCGCCAGATGGAAGATATTTTCGAAGTCCAGGACGAAATCTCGCGCGCCATCGCCGACCACCTCAAGGTCACCCTCGGCGTTGGCGTCAAGCAGGCCACCAAGAACCTCGAAGCTTACGAGAACTACCTCAAGGGCCGCCACCTTCTCAACCAGCGCATGCCCGGAACCGTCCGCCAGGCCATCAAGTGCTTCGAGAAGGCCATCCAGCTCGACCCGCAATTCGCGCTAGCTTACTCCGGGCTCGCCGACTGCTATTGCATTCTCCGCGTCTATGGCTGGATCTCCGCCAAGGAAGGGAGGCCGCCCGCGCTGGCCGCGGTCACAAAAGCAGTTACCCTCGCGCCCCATCTCTGGGAGGTCAACTTCTCGCGCGGAATGTTCATCTTGTACTACGATCCCAAGTGGCGCGAGGCCGGCCCCTACTTCGAAAAGACCATTTCCATCAACCCGCAATCCTCCACCGCCCACGGCTACTGCGCCATTTTCTACTCCTTGTGCCGGCGCAATGACGAAGCTGCCGCGCACGCCAAACAGGCCGCCCAGCTCGACCCCGTTAGCGCTTTTATTCACGCGTTGATTGCTTGCGCGAATCACGTCATGGGCCGCGATGACCGCGCCGAAAGCTACGCCCGCCAGTCGTTGGAGCTGCAACCGAACTACAACTTTGGCCTGTGGATGCTGGGGCTGGCGCTGTCTTCGCTCGAGCGCCACCAGGAGGCCGTCGAAACCCTCGAACGAGTCGTAGCCAACTCACGCTCGCCCGTCTACGTCGGCCTTCTCAGTTGCGCCTACCAGCGCGCAGGCCGCAGCGAGGACGCCAGCCGCCTCTTAATTGAGCTTGAAGAACGCCGCACCCGCGGCGAGTTTGTTCCCGCCGCGTACCTTCTCAATATCTACGCCGCCACGGGTGACATTCCTGCCATCCGCCGCACCCTCGCCGAAGCCATCGCCGAGGCCACCCCCGTCTTCATCATGCGCCTCGACAGCTTCTCCTTTGTCGAACCATACCGCTCCGACCCGGAGATCAACCGCATGCTCGTTGAACTGCTCGGCGATTGAAGTCCCACACACATTCGGAGCCCTGGTTGCGCGTGTATGGGCGGCCCATACGGAAGTCAGGAGTTGATTGCCCCAATGCGGCCAGGCTTGCCTTACGCTTTTGCCACTTCCACCAAACTCGAGTAAAACGTGGCTCCGCCGCCGATGTCGGTCAGCCGCTCGCTGGTCAGTGCGTTCACGTTGGCGCCACCGGGATGCAGCTTGGCCCAATCCAGCCGCGCCGCTACCACGCCGGCAGGCAGGCTCGGATTCAACAGCGCCGTCAATTCCAGTGAGCCCCGGTCGTTGAAGACACGCACGCGATCGCCATCCGCAAGACCGCGGGATTGCGCGTCCAGCGGGTGGATTTCGAGCCGTTGGCTGGTCTGCGCCTCCATCTTGCGATGGCCGGGTAAATTGGCGAAGGTCGAATTCATGTAGTTGTCATTCTTGCGGCCCAGCAGTTCGAGCGGGTATTTTTCCGCCGCCTCGCTCCAACGGGATTCAGCGGGCGCGATGAATCCTGGAATCCCCTCAAAGCCCGCGGCGGCTAACGTCTCTGAGAAGAACTCGATCTTCCCGGAGGGCGTAGGAATCGGGCCGGAGGTGTACGGCTGGAACGGCTTGTCCTCCGGGCTGCGATGAAACGCGAGCGGGATGTGGCTTTCGCGCTCCAATTCTTCCAGCGTGATGTGCTCCATGCCTGCGTTCGTCGAGTGACCGTCGGCGCTGATGGCCAGCGCCTGGCGAATCATCTCCTCCGGCGTATCGCGGAAGCAGGCTTCAGTGAATCCCATGCGCTGCGCAAGCTGCCCGAAGAGCCAGACGTTCGACCGCACCTCGCCGAGTGGTGCAATGGCCTGCTTTGAAAGCTGTACAAAGTAGTGGCCGTAGGCGCCTTGAACGTCGGTGTGTTCAAGGAATGTCGTCGCGGGCAGGATGAAGTCGGCATAGTCGGTGGTGTCGGTAAAAAAGAGCTCGTGTACCACGGTAAAGAGATCCGTGCGTTCCAGGCCGCGCTGCACAGCGTTATGATTCGGCGCCGCCGCGCCCGGATTGGAGTTATACACAAACAGCGCCATGACCGGCGGTCCGTCGTCCGGCAGAACGCGTCTCTGATCTGACCCCTGAAACCTGAAGCCTGACCGCTGAGCTTGGCCGAGTTCCGTCAGAGCGCGGCCAAGCTCTGACATGTTCACCACGCGCGCCAGGCGTCCCAACGGCGAGGCCAGCGCCAGATCGGGCTGTTCGAGAGCATCTTTGTTCCACGCGAAAGCGCCCGAAGTGGAGAGCTGTGCGCCACCGCCGCGATATTTCCACGCGCCGGTAAGCGCGGGCAGCATGGCGATGGCGCGCACGGCCGCGCCGCCGTTTTCCGATCGCTGCACACCGTAATTCATGCGCAGCGCAGCGGGGCGCGCGGTGGCGTACTCGCGCGCCAATTGCTCAATCTCGGCCGGGGTCATGCCGGTCCACGCGGCCACGCGCTCTGGCGTGTACTCGCGTACGCGCTCAGCCAGCCGTTCGAAGCCGTGCGTCATTTCCGCAATATAGGCGCGGTCTTCGAGGCCCTCGTTCAGGATCACGTGCATCAGGCCAAGGGCCAGCGCCGCGTCGGTTCCGGGGCGAATGGCGATGTGCCAGTCGGCAACTGCGGCGGTGCGCGTCCGGTAGGGATCGATGACGATCAGCCGCGCTCCGTTGCGCCGCGCCTCCTCAACGAAGGGCCACAGGTGAATGTTGTTGCCGTGGATGTTCGCGCCCCAGGCGAGGATGAGTTTGGCCAGGCGGAAATCTTCCGTGGGCGTGCCGAGTTTCTTGCCGTAGACTAGGTTCCACGCCTGTCCGCCCGCCTCAGAGCAGATGGTGCGGTCGAGCTGGCTCGCTCCCAGGCGATGAAAAAAGCGGCGGTCCATGGAGCCATAGCCGAGCACGCCGATGGTACCGGCGTAGCTGTAGGGCAGAATGGATTCCGGGCCGTGCTGATCCGCGACCTGCTTCAGGCGCGCGGCGATTGCGTCGAGCGCTTCGTCCCAGCTCACGCGCTCGAAGGCTTCGTGCTCGCGCCCGCGGGGCCGTGGGCCCTTTTGCGCTTCGGATTTGCGCTTCAGGGGATACAGAATGCGGTCGGGCGCGTAGACGCGATCGAGATACTTCGCTACCTTGCCGCACAGAAAGCCCTGCGTCACCGGCTGCGAGGGGTCCCCCTCGACTTTGACCGCGCGGCCCTCGTCGTTCACCGTGACAAGCACCGCGCACGAGTCCGGGCAGTCATGCGAACAGACGGTGTGCACGATACGGAAAGGGGAAGACGCCATGAGATCATTTTAAGCCGAAAGCAGAGAGCGATATAGACTGCGCCGATGATCGATCCCTACGATTTTGGCGGTGGAACCTTCTTGCCTGCCTTCCTGGCCTTGGAAAGGCCGATCGCGATTGCCTGTTTCCTGCTTTTGACGGTCTTGCCGCTGCGCCCGCTCTTCAGCTTACCCTTTTTCATCGCTCTCATCTCGGTCTCGACGCTTTTCCCAGCGGAGGGCGAATACTTCCGGGTCGATTTCTTCTTTGTCGTGGCTCCTTTTTTGGTTGTGGGCATCGCGTACCTCCTTTTCACGTGAGATGGGCAGGGAATTTGAGCAGTTGTATCGGTCCAATCGCTCGCGCAGAGAACCAGTCTGGAGCGAATCGCTGGTTTTTCTTTGATTCCGGTTCCTCGGCGGCCTGACCGCGTGTACGCTGGTCACGCTATGAGTTGCCTTTTCTAACAGCTTCGACTCATGCGGATACGCCGCAGTTCTCAGGTATCCTGTTTCCTCGCCGCCGCCCAAAGAATCAGCACGCACATGACGACAACCAATATAGAAACATTCAGCAGAACCGCGACTGTTTCTTCCATCCAAGGAGCGGCGCCGCCGGGCATTGAGGCGCCATTCACAATAAACATCCCTTTCGCACTCCACACCGCTGAAAGAAACGCCCCGAGCCAATTCGCATAGAGGCCGACGAGAGCGCAGAACCGCGCTGCTGTGACGATGCGTCCCCGGCCTAGGGATGGCCAAACCGCAGCCAGAGCAAAGAGCAGCGTCCCCTGAATCACACCGATATTGTGGGCTTCCAATCCGGCGATTTTGGCCTTGACAAACAACGGGCTGAAACCCGAGAGCAAGCCGAGGAGCAACATAATGGCCCCATGCACCACCAAACCCCGATCGGCAGTGAACACCTGCGCAAGGGGTTGCGTCTTCGTAGATGAATTCAATTTGAACTCCTGTTCCGGGGAGGGAGAATACATTCTATCTCGATAAGGTTCTTTTGAAATCCTAAAATGCAGTCTTTATGCAACGCGGCGCAGGCCTCCGCGACAATCTCCTTTGAATACAGCCAACTGCACGTGTACACTGACCACGCTATGAATTGCCTCTTCTGCAAGATCGTGGAAGGCAAGATTCCGTCAAACGCCGTTTATCAGGACGAGCTGGCGTATGCCTTTGCCGACATCAATCCCAAGGCGCCGGTGCATGTGCTGATTGTGCCGCGCGAGCACTTCGACTCGCTGGCTGAGGCCGGCCAGGACAAGCGCGCGCTGCTCGGCCACCTGCTGTGGGCAGCGGCTGAGATTGCCCGCAAAAAGGGGCTTGCCAACGGCTACCGCATCGTGGTGAATACCGGCCCGCACGGCGGCCAGACCGTGGGTCATCTGCATCTGCACCTGATGGGTGGGCGGATGATGACTTGGCCGCCGGGGTAAAGGCAGAGAGCCGAGATCAGGCGGGCTGCTGCGAGTACTCTTCTTCCTCTTCCACGCCGTAGCGGCGTAGGAGGACGGGCAGGCTCTGCGAGAAGGCTGAGCGCGGCATCACCACGTCGCATCCCGCCTCGATGGCCTTCATCTTCAGGTCGCCCTGCAGGTGATTGAGAAAACCGATGATGGAGATGGCCTTCTTGAACTTGGTTTTGAACTTGGGAATCAGCACCATGGGCTTGGCGTTCAGGTTGTTCAGGTCGAAGACCAGCAGCGCGGGCCGCTCGCCATCCGGCGCGTCCAGGATGCGCGCGACGGCATCCTTATCACCCTTCACGAACTCCACCTTCACACCCAGTTTGCGCGCGGTCTCCTGAATCTTGGCCAGGAAGAACAGATCCTCGATGAAACAGAAGATACGGGTGGGCGCGTCGTGGCGAACGGGCGCCGCGGGCGGCGCCGCATAGACGTCGGGATAATAACTGCCGCCATGGCCGTTGCCGCCCATGATTTGAATGGTGGAAGGCGGGCCGTCGGCTACGTTGCCGTTGACGGCGCGATAGCTGTGGTCCATGGGGCCGACAAATGCGCGCGGACCTTTTTGCCTTCCCTTACGCTTGCCCTGCATGGGCCCGGAGATACTGTTGCCGGGTTGCGCCGCGGGAGGCTGGGGTTTCTGGGAAAATTTCTTTTTCTTCCGGCTCTGATGCTGGTGCGCGGGCTTGGGCTGCGTGGCCTGCGGCGGAGCCGGCGGCGGCATCGGTGGCTGCGCTAATTGTGGCTGCTCCGGTTGCGGCTGGCCCTGTTGCGCCTGGCTTTGCGTGGCGGCCTGTTGGCTGGATTTGTTCTTGCGGCGGCGCCGGCGGCGCCGATGCCCTTGCGAATGCACCTGACCATTGTCAGGAATAGGCCCCTGTTCTGGCTGGGGCAGCGTCGGTTCTGTTGTCATGATGCGTGTACTTCCTGGAGCTGTGCTCTGTGGTGCATTGATTTACGCGTGCTGTCATCGATTACGAACTGCACTTCCCTGCTTGCACCTTCTCAGGTCTGGCCGGAAAGCCCGGCAGACGCCCGGTGGCGCAAAATCCTCACTGAAAATGGCCCAGCCGTTTCAGCACATGCGGGGAAGAGCTGACCGTGGCAAAACAAGCCGTCAACAAACCGGCCAACTCGCCTCAGTCTCCGTGATCCCACCTCTTGAACCACTGTGATAATGCGCTTGCCGCCTCAAACACGGGAGTGATTCCTCAACTCCACCCGATCCCCGGAATCGATTCGGCGCGGCTGCTGCTTTTCTCAGGTGATGCTCTGTCCTATATGAGCTATCGCCGCGCACAGACTGGTAAGAACGGAACTGGCGGGCGAAATTTCCTTGCTCCGCGGCGAGCTTGCTCTACCCATATCCGGGTGGCCCGCGTCAGCCGCTTGATAGGCAACTCTGATACTACAGCGAAGATTTGCCTGTGGCAAGTGGCCCTTTGGTGGCAGGGTGTTACTTGCGGGGGATCGTGGGGAGCCGAAAAAAACGCTCGCCGCGGGGGGGAATTAGCCCAGACGCAGGAAACGCCACTCCGTTCGGAGCGGCGTCCCGGTACTCCTGCATTTGTCACTGGCCTCCCAATCAAACGAAAGACGGTGGTTGTCTCCACCGCTCCCGTTTCAGGCTTCCCGACCGGCTTCTCCCTTTTGAGGGCCGCTCGTTGACGGTTGCTCTTGTCGGGTGCCCGGTGCTGCTCTGGCTCGCTGAACATTCCTCCAGCTGCCGGTACATCACTGGCGCCATTTACACAGCAATCAGCGTACCGTTCTCAACTCCTTTTCCTTTCAATCAGTTATAGAGCTGTCGTGGCAGCATTTGTCTCGATTCTGGAAGTCCACGTAGTGAAATACTTCAAAAAAGCATAGATGAGTGGTTTTGCCCAGACGCAAACCGGTCCAGTTCAGCGCTGGCACTTGGGGCAATAGTGGGTTCCACGGCCCGCCAGAACCAAGCGCCGGATGGGCGTCTGGCAGCGGCGGCAGGGTTGGCCGGTGCGCTGGTAGACGCAGTGCTCAAGCTGAAAGAAGCCGCGCTGGCCATCGGCGTCGACGTAATCGGAGACCGAGGAACCGCCGAGCTGTACGGCATGGCCCAGAACCTGCCGCAACGCGAGCCGGAGACGGTCGAGTTCTGCGGCGGTGAGGCGGTTGGCCCGCCGCCGCGGCCGAATTCCTGCCTGAAACAGACTCTCGTCGGCATAGATGTTGCCCACCCCGGCCAGCATCGTCTGGTTGAGGAGTGCGGCCTTGATGGTCAGGTGCCTGGTATGGAAGAGCGTGGCGAACTGGCGCGCGCCAATGGTGAGTGGCTCGGCGCCGGGCCCATGGAACGGTGCAGAGCTGAGCAGATTGCGAAATTCCAGGCGTCCGAAGCGTCGCGGATCCACAAAACGCAGTTCCCGGCCACTGGCCAGGTTGAGCCGCGCGTGCGTGTGAGGAGCAACGGGAGAATCCGGAGTGGTAACCAGCAGCCGCCCGGTCATGCCCAGGTGCACGACCCACTGCGCGTCAGGAGTGGACGTTTCTTTTGCGCGCGGGGCGGTCTTCTGCGCGGAAGCGTGGTGCAGCGCGTCCTTCGGTCCTAACTCGAAGACGATGTGTTTTCCGGTGCGGTGCACGGCCAGCACGGCGCGCCCCTCAAGACCCTTGGCCTGGCGCAAAGGCGGCGTTTTGAATGGTTCCCGGTGACTGCCGAACCATGCCTGGACGATGCGGTCGCCACGCAAGCGTTTGTCGACGCCACGTGCGATGGTTTCCACCTCAGGCAGTTCCGGCATCGGTCAATTGTAGAGGATGGCGGCCGGCGATCGGCGCCTTGAAGGATTGCTCAACTGTGACTTTCCGCAAGCTTGGATTCTTCCTCGCCTGCGCGCGATTGCATGCTGCCCCACTTCTCCATATACACAAGGCCAATCACAAGGCCGGTCAGGAAAACTCCCACCGAAGTGTACTCAATCAAGTTGAGATTGCGGTTCTCTTCCGGCGTCTGGTAAATCGTGGTACCGTGAATGCCGCGCGGAACGAAACGATGCTGCTCCATCACTGGCCACTTCGGCATGGTGGCAAGGTAGTGCGTGGAGATCATGGCCGAGACGATCAGGCCTGCCAGACCGGGCAATAGAAACAACAGCGCGAAAAACTTGAGCGCGGCTAGTCTCATCGCCTTCACCTCTTGAACTGCTCGCCGGTCTGCGCTTGAACTTCCTCACTTGCACCGGGCGAATTCCATTGTGCGGGCGCGGACGCGTGCAAATGAGGAAATGGCCACATGGAAGGCCGCAATGAACCCGGAAGAAGCAGGCCGTCACGGGTGGCCAATCGAGCGTCTCCGTCGAGCAAATCGGGTCAGTTCGATAGAGAAACCCGAAAACATGTTCCCGCTCAGATTCTAGAGCAAAACTCACGGCGAGCGCCACCATCACACAGGTCCTCGGTCACATAATGCCCTTTTCTGGTCACGTCGATGAGCCGTCAATAAAGTACTTAAGACCGGCCCGTTCGCTGCCTTTGGGGCTGCGGGACCGCCGTTGTGGAGAAGCCTTCCGGCCCGCGCGCCTTATGCGCGAAGCACGTTCCAGACAGCGCGCTGGGTGCATCGCTGGCAAAAGCCAAATGTCGCCGCACGTTCCAGCGCTAAGCTGCCACCGGAGGATAAAATTGCGCGGGAACCGGCTGCTGGTTGGTACAAAGGGCGGGGCGGGTTCGGCTCTATCTAGCAGCAAGTAACGTCAAAGCGGGCGACGATCCAACCGAAGCCGCGGAGAAACCTGCGGCACTCAGAGCCTTTAGGTGCGCCAACCCAGGACCCCGGCAAACCTTACAGAGTCGAATTGGGCGACCATGTTCTCACGGTAGATAACTTCGACCTTGAGCTTTGCAACCTCCACGGCATGAGCGAGCGCAATCTAAGACTGCGTCCGCTCATGCCTTTTTGGGCCCCGGAGGTATGGCGAGCCCGGGCAAGCCCGCCGCTTCGCCAATGGTGAGCAACCGCGCTCCTCCGCGGAGGATCGCGGTTGATTCTTGTCAAGCCATGATTGCGGCAAGATCGGCATCTGCCGTGGTTGTCGGCATCAGGTTGTAGTTTTTGTTCAGCAGCCCGATGACTGCGGGCGACAGGAATGCCGGCAGCGTGGGACCGATTCGAATGTTTCTGACACCGAGCCAGAGCAAAGTGAGCAGGATGGAGACGGCCTTCTGCTCGTACCAGCTGAGGACCAGCGAAAGAGGCAGGTCATTGACGCCGCAGTTGAAGGCTCCGGCGAGCGCCTGAGCCACCTTGAGCGCCGAGAAGGCGTCGTTGCACTGGCCCATGTCCAAAAGGCGCGGCAAGCCGCCCAGGGTCCCGAACTGCTGCTTGTTGAAGCGGTATTTGCCGCACCCCAGGGTGAGGATCACGCAATCCTGAGGCACCTTTTCAGCGAGTTCGGTGTAGTAGTCGCGGCCCGAGCGGGCGCCATCGCAACCGCCGATCAGGAAGAAGCGCTTGAGAGCGCCGGACTTCACGGCGTCGATAACCGTGCCGGCAACGCCCAGCACCGCAGTGTGGCCAAAGCCGGTGAGAATGGTGTCGCCGGGTCCATCCTCGGCAAAACCCGGCGCGGCAAGTGCGGCGGCAATCACAGGAGAAAAGTCGGTTCCATCAAGGTGCTGCACGCCGGGCCACTGGACGGCATTCATGGTGAAGATGCGGTCAGTGTAGCTCTGTTTGGGCTGCTGGATGCAGTTTGTGGTCATGACGATGGCGCCGGGGAATGCCGCGAACTCTTCGGCCTGGTCCTGCCATGCGCCGCCGTAGTTGCCCACCAGATGCTTAAAGGCCTTGAGTTTGGGATAGCCGTGGGCGGGCAGCATTTCGCCGTGGGTATAAACGTTGATGCCAGTGCCTTCGGTCTGGACGAGGAGCTGGTAGAGGTCGTGCAAGTCATGGCCGGAGATGAGAATTGCCTTGCCCTTGACGGGATGGATGCGCAGCGCTGTGGGCGTAGGCGCGCCGAAGGTCTCAGTGTGTGCGCGATCGAGCTGCTCAAGCACATTGAAGTTGAGCTCGCCGACTTTGAGGGCTAGGCGAAGCAGCTCTTCGCCGGTGTGCTTTTCTGTCAGTGTGTTCAGTAGTTCGTGGATGGTGGCGTAACTGGCAGGGGCGCAGGAGCCGAGCATCATGGCGTGGTACGCGTAGGCTGCTACACCCTTCAGACCGTAAATGACAAGCTCTTCGAGGTTCTTGATCTCCGCTCCGCCGTTGGATAACGCAATGTTGATGAGTTGCTGGCGGCCCTGGGCAAGGAGGGCTTCGCGATCTGGTGCGGGTTCGAAGAGGGCTGGTCCGGCAAGGGTTTCGACGGGCTGGCCGGCCTTAGTCGCGGCCGCTCGATAGAGAAACCGGGCGTTGTCGCGGACGGTTGCAGCCTTGTAGACCAGCTCAGCCACAGAGTCGGCGTCAAAGTTGACGTTGGTCAGGGTGGCGAAGATGGCCTCGATGGTGAAGGCGTCAATCTCCGGGTCGCGGGCGCCGAGTTGTGCGGCGCGATGGGCATATTGGCTGACACCCTTGAGAGTATGGATCAGCAGGTCCTGCAACGTCGCTGTGTTTTCGTCTTTTCCGCAAACTCCCAGGGTCTGGCAACCCTGACCCTGTTTAGTCTGTTCGCACTGATAACAAAACATTAGAAATCGCCTTTCGAATGTGAAATTGCTTGGTGACACCATCGTAGGGGAGGTGGGGAGGGAAGAAAGCGACTTAAGTCACAACTTTGTCAAGAAAAAGGTAAGACAGAAACTGGAAAACCATGAAAAGTCTGTGGATACCCCAGGGAAGGGCTCTGCGCAGAGCCGGCGGTGCATAACCCCGGAACGCCTGGCAGCTTATTTCCGGAATGAGTGGCAGAATTGAGTAGAGCCACAATGCATCGAATGGCTGTCCCAGATACCGTAACCGACACCATTGTCGCCATCTCTACGCCGCCCGGCCGGAGCGGAATCGGGATCGTGCGCCTGAGCGGGCCGCAGGCCGCGTCCATCGCCGCGCGACTCGCGAGGCCGCATCAGCCGCTCGAACACGCCCGTGCGCGGTTGGCAGACGTGCTCGACACGGACAGCGCCGGGAACGCGCCAGCCCAATCTACGCGTATCGACGAGGCGCTGGTGACTTTCTTTGGCGCACCGAACTCCTACACCGCGGAAGATTTGGTAGAGATTGCCGCGCACGGGTCGCCGGTGGTGCTGGAGCTGCTGCTGCGCCGCGCGATGGAGTTCGGCGCGCGTTTGGCCGAACCCGGAGAGTTCACGCAGAGAGCATTTTTGGCTGGCCGGCTCGATCTCACGCAGGCCGAAGCAGTGCGCGACCTGATCGACGCGCAGACGCTCACACAGGCGCGCCAGGCCGCCAGCCAGATGGGTGGCGCGCTTAGCCATCGCGTGGCTCCGGCGAAACAACTGCTGGTAGAACTGATTGCGCTGCTCGAAGCCGGCATCGATTTTGCCGAAGATGATGTGGATGTGACGCCGCAGACTGAGATCGCGCGGCGCATCGACGAGTTCACGCCGCCGCTCACCGCGCTCGAAGCTTCTTTCGCGCGCGGCCGCATCGTTCATGATGGATTGACGCTGGCCATCGTGGGCCTCCCCAACGTGGGCAAGAGCTCGCTTTTCAACCGCCTGGTGGAGCGCGACCGCGCCATTGTGACCGCGCATCCCGGCACCACGCGCGACCTGGTCACGGAACGCATCTCGCTCGGCGGCATTCCCATCGAGCTGGTCGACACGGCCGGTCTGCGTGAGGGCCGTGAAGGCGCGCAGGTAATTCTGGAAGAGGCGGAGCAACTCGGAATCCGCCGCAGCCGCGAAGCGCTGGCCGATGCGGCGCTGGTTCTCGTTGTCCTCGACGCCACGCAGCCGCTCCACGAAGAGGAACGCCGTCTGCTCGCCGCCGTCCAGGGCCGTCCCGCACTGGTAGCCATGAACAAAAGCGATCTGATTGAAGTGAATCCGGCTCAAGCGCAGGCCTCCGCGCCGGCGCTTGACGGGATCGCTTCACTTTCCACCTCTGCGCTGACGGGCGAAGGCATCGCTGCGTTGCGCGAGCGGATTTTGACGCTCGCCACCGGCGGCGCAGCTTCAGAGCCCGGCATGTTGACCAATCTTCGCCAGCATCAGGCCATTACCACCGCGCTGGCCGCACTGGCCGACGCCGCAAAGGCGAACGCCGGCGGCATTCCCCACGAGATGATCCTGCTCGACCTCTATCGCGCGCTCTGGGCCCTCGATTCGCTCACCGGCCAAACCACCCCCGACGACATCCTGAACCTGATCTTCTCCACCTTCTGCATCGGAAAATAAACCGGCAGCGCTGGCAGCCGGCGTGTTTACTCCCCGTACGGCACCCAAATGTTCTTGACCTGCGTGGCGTGTTGCAGGAACCAGCGGCCTTCAGCGTGGGCGGGATTGAACCAGTCGTACTCGTGGCCGTCGTTGGTCCACACCTGCTTCATGTTGGCCGTAGAAGCAGCCCGCACCATGGTCGCCTCTTCGTTGCTTCGGAAGCACCAGATGGCCTCGATGCCGTCGTGCTCGGCGAGAGTCTTGGCCAGTTCAGTGGGACGGCCGGCGACGAGATTTACGACGCCGCCGGGCAGGTCGCTGGTGTCGAGCAGTTGATAAACGTCGCCGATGATGAGCGGATAGCGCTCCGAAGGCACAGCCACAACGGTGTTGCCGACCGCAATCGCCGGCAGCAGCAATGAGAGCAATCCCAGCAGCGGCGCTTCAGACGGCGCGAGAATGCCGATGGCGCCCACAGCCTCAGGCATGGCGATGGTGATGTTGCGGCCCGGCGGATGATGCACCGCTCCGTCGTATTTGTCGGCCCAGGCGGCATAGCTGAAGATGCGCTGGATGGAGAGATCGGTTTCGACCGCGGCTTGCTCTTCGCCAACGGCCGCAGCGAGCCGGTGTGCGATCTCGTCGCGCCGCTGGATCATGTTTTCAGCAATGTAGTAAATCACCTGCGCGCGGGTGTGCCCTGGGGTTCTTCCCCAGCCCGAGGCGTTGCGTGCCGCTTCCACCGCATTGCGAATGTCTTTGCGATTACCGAGCGGAGCTTCGCCGAGCAACTGGCCGTCGCGTCCGTAAACCGGGAAGGAATAGCCGGAGTCGGGCCGCGCCTGCTTGCCGCCGATGTACTGCTTGATGGTGCGATCAATTGAAGCGCCGCCCGAAGCGATGCTGTCTTCCTCGTGCGGCGCCGCGATATGATTCGCCGTTTCGTGCGCCGCGGGCAGCGTGTGCAACCACTTGGGCGTCAGATACTCCAGCATGCCCTCGCGTCCGCCTTCGCGTCCGTAGCCCGATTCGCGGTAGCCGCCGAATCCGCAGGCTGCGTCGAACTGGTTGGTGCAGTTGACCCAGACCACTCCGGCCTTCACCTGCGAGGCCAGGTCGAGCGCCACGTTGATGTTCTCGCTCCAGATGCTCGCGGCAAGCCCGTAGACCGTGTTGTTTGCCAGCTCCGCGGCCTCAACCGGCGTGCGGAAGGTCATGCCAACCAGCACCGGACCGAAGATCTCTTCCTGGACCACGGTGGCAGCGGGATGCACATCGGTGAGCAGCGTGGGCGGATAGAAACAGCCCTTCTCTGGCATTGGCTTGCTCGGCTGCCAGCACCGGGCGCCTTCGGCCACTCCGGCATCGACCATCTTGCGGATGGTTTCGAGCTGGACCGGTGAAACAATCGCGCCAATGTCGATGACTTTGTCGAGCGGCGCACCGACGCGCAGCGTTTCCATGCGTGCGCGAACCTTGGAGTAGAGCGTCTCTGCCACGCGTTCCTGCACCAGCAGCCGCGAGCCCGCGCAGCACACCTGGCCCTGGTTGAACCAGATGGCGTCCACCAAGCCCTCGACGGCGGAGTCGAGATCGGCATCGTCGAAGACGACAAACGGCGATTTGCCCCCGAGCTCGAGCGAAATCTTCTTCGCCGAGTTTGCGGTGGCTTTGCGGATAATGCGGCCCACTTCCGTCGAGCCCGTAAATGCGACCTTGTCGATGCCGGGATGTTCAATGAGCGCCTGCCCAGTGCTGGCGTCGCATGTGAGCACGTTGAGCACGCCTGCGGGCAGGCCGACTTCCATGGCCAGCTCGGCGAAGGCCAGAGCGGTGAGCGGCGTGTATTTCGCTGGCTTGATGACCACCGTGTTGCCCGCGGCCAGTGCGGGCGCCACTTTCCAGGCAAACATCAGCAGCGGAAAGTTCCATGGAATCACTTGGCCCACGACACCGCAAGCCGTGTAATTGGGAAACTCTGCCTCCAGCAACTGCGCCCAGCCGGTATGATGATAAAAATGCCGCGCGACGAGGGGAATGTCGATGTCGCGGCTCTCGCGGATGGGTTTGCCGTTGTCCATGGTCTCAAGGACGGCGAGGCGGCGAGAATGCTTCTGCACCTGACGGGCGAGCGCGTAGAGATAACGCGCGCGTTCGTGGCCGCTGAGCGCCTGCCAGCCGGGAAGCGCTTTGCGCGCGGCAGAGACGGCGGCTTCTACATCATCGGTGCTTCCTTTGGCTACTTCCGCAAGGGCGTCGCCGGTGGAGGGATCGCTCGTGGTCATGTACTCGCCACTCGCTGGCTTTACCCATGCGCCACCAATAAACTCTTCAAAGCGGCGATGATGCCGGTCGAGCCACGAAACCGCTTCCTTCGGATCCTCCGGCGCGGCTCCGTACTCCATGGTGTGGAACTTTTCCGCAATGCTCACAGCGTCTCCTTCCAGCAAACTACGCGATGGGGTGACGGTACGTTGCCGAATAATGGCCGGTCAGATGATGCTCCAGTTGGCGCTCAATATCGCCCAGCATCCCGCTGACGCCGAATCGAAAGAGCGACGGCTCGAGCCACGGCCTTCCCAGCTCGTCCTTCATCAGCGCCAGCCAGTCCAGTGCCTGACGCGCCGTGCGGATGCCGCCGGCCGGCTTGAATCCAACGGCACTGCCGGTGCGCTCGGCGTAGTCGCGAATGCAGCGCACCATCACCAGGGAAACCGGCAGTGTCGCATTCACGCTTTCCTTGCCTGTTGACGTCTTAATGAAATCCGCGCCGGCCATCATCGCCACCCAGCTTGCCCGCGCCACATTGCGCAACGTCATCAGGTCGCCTGTGCCGAGAATCGCTTTCAAGTGCGCCGGCCCCGCAGCTTCCTTGAAGGCCGCAATCTCGTCGTAGAGCGCCTGCCACTCCCCGCCAAATACATGCGCGCGCGTAATCACAATGTCGATCTCCTGCGCGCCCGCTTCCACGCTGCGGTGGATTTCTTCCACGCGCTCGGCGAGCGGCGACAGCCCCGCGGGAAATCCGGCCGAGACCGCGGCAACGGGAATGCGCGAGCCTTCAAGCGCCTTCACGGCCGTTTCAACAAAGGCGTGGTAGACACAGACGGCGCCGACGGTCAGATGCAGATTCTCGATGCCAAGACCCTCGACAATGTGCCGCTGCAGCGGATTGCGCGCCTTGGCGCATAGCCGCCGCACGCGATCGGCCGAGTCGTCGCCGCTCAGGGTGGTCAGGTCCATGCACGCGATGGCGCGCAGCAGCCACGCCGCCTGCGTTTCCTTCTTCACGGTGCGCCGCGCGCAATGAGTCGCCGCCCGTCGCTCCACTGCACTGGTGTTCACGCGCACCTGGTCTACCCAATCTAGGTTGAGCGGAATGTGCCGGTTGGCTTCCAGAGTTCGCCCATTCAGGATCACTGGAACGGGCTGCGTTGCATGGGCTGCGTGGTTCGTTTGTGTTACGGGTTGGAGGGCCATGTTCCTGTCTCCGCAAGGGAACTCGAGAATTCGAGTCGACAAAAAAGACCGGCTCCCCCGCCGGACAGAGGAGCCTCACGTAGAAACGATCAGAAACGAAGGATAAATCTCCCGCAGTCGCGATGCAACCGCATTGCGCCGGCTACGGTTTCAGCACCGTCAATCCCCTAACAGCCGCGAAACGTTTTGTGTTGAAGGTGACGATCGCAGCGCCGCATTCCCGCGCTGTCGCTGCGAAGATCAGATCTTGTGCGCTGATTCTCTGACCAGTGGCCTCAGTATCCGCCCACAGGCGCGCATGTTCGATGGCCGCTCTTTCAGAGTAAGGAACGACTTCAAAGGCAGGCAGCACCCGTTCAAGGAACCTCTGCCGCGCGGCGCGGTGGATCCCGGTAGCCCGCTCGACGCTGTGCCACAGCTCGGCGACCGTAATGGCAGCCAGCTTGATCTCCTGATCCGGATGAGAGTGCAACCAGGCATCAAGGTCGAGCCCTTTCCGCTCAGCCTGGATGATGACATCGGCATCGATTAGATACGCCATGGCATTGCCCGTGACGGCATCGAGCCGCGAGCCTGTTCAAGATCGTGAAGCCACAAGGTCGCTTCCTCCTTTTCCAGGTGAACATCATCTACGGCCTTGCGTAACGCTGCCGCTACCTCTTTCCCCCGCGTAGGTTTCCGCGCTGCGGGCACAATGCGAGCCACCGGTTTGCCATTCTTAAGCAGGATGAAGGAAACGTCCTGATAGTGCGCGCGATTTACGCAATCGGCAAAGCTACGGGAGGCCTCGGTGACGCTGATTGAGATAGTATCCATCGAATCAGATTATCAAATTTTCAGGAGTTTGGTTGCAAGTTGTTGCGAGCGCACATCGTTCTCTCACTCGGCTGCGAACCGCTCCATCAGTGTGTCAAAGTCTTCCAGGCGCCCATACTCGATGATGACCCTGCCGCGGCCGTTGCGATCCTCGATGGTGACCTTGAGTCCGAGGGCGCGCTGCAGGCGCTCCTGCGCGTCACGAACGTTGGGATCGAGCAAGGGCACCGGCTTGGACCGCTTTTTGGCCTTGCGGCTGGGGTCGATGAGACCCTGTACATAGTTTTCGGTCTGGCGAACAGAAAGCGAAAGTGCTGCAATCCGTTGTGCCGCCTTTTCCATCTCCTCGGCGTGCTCAAAAGACAACAGCGTGCGCGCGTGGCCAAAGCTGAGCACCCCTGCCTCAACTCGAGCCTGCACTGTGGCCGGCAACTTCAGCAGGCGCAAAAAGTTGGCCACTGTGGCGCGATCTTTGCCGGTGCGCTGCGCCATCTGCTCCTGGGTCATGTGGAACTCGCGAGAGAGGCGCTCGAAGGCGCGAGCCTGCTCCATGGGGTTCAGGTCCGTGCGTTGCAGATTCTCGACGATGGTGATCTCCATCGCCTGCTCGTCCGAGACCTGGCGCAGGATGGCTGGGACGGTGGATTTGCCGGCCAGTTTTGAGGCGCGCCAGCGCCGTTCTCCAGCGATGAGCTGGAATCGGCCGCTCGCCATCGGGCGCACCAGAACTGGCTGCACAACGCCATTCGCGGTGATCGAGGCAGCCAGTTCCGCCAACTGCTCCTCATCGACATGCGAGCGCGTCTGGAAGGGATTGTGGTCGATCTGATCGAGGGGAATCTCACGAGGCCTACCGCCCTCGGCTTCAGCTGAGGGCACGGCATGCACCCGCGGAAGCAGGGAGTCCAGCCCCTTGCCTAAGGCACGGCGTTTGATGTCAGCAGCGGTACCATTCATCAGGAAAAAACCTCCATTCCGGCGAGAACTTGAAGTCGCTCAAACCGGGCAACGATCAGGGCCAGCAAGCGGTCAGCTGGTCAGGAGTAGGGCCAGAACGTGACCTTTGTGTGTGAACGGGTTGGCGTCGCGGTTTTGCGTTCAGCCGCACGCGGGCTCTCGATCTGGTTTCGGGCCAGAAACTCCCCCGTCAACGCAAAATACGCCTCGGCGCCGCGCGAACGCGGGTCGTACAGTGCAACCGGTTTGCCGTGGCTGGGCGCTTCCGCCAGGCGAACGTTACGCGGGATGACGGTTTGATAGAGAATCTCGCGGAAGTACTCACGCAGCGTCTCGGTCACCTGCTGCGCTAGATTCGTTCGATCATCGTACATGGTCAGTAGCACGCCTTCAATGGTGAGGCTTGGATTGTAGGCAGAGCGTACGCGTTCCAGGGTTGAAATCAGCTCCGAGATACCTTCGAGGGCAAAGTACTCGGCCTGCATGGGCACGATGAGGGATTCCGCAGCAGAAAGGACGTTGAGCGTGAGCAGGTCGAGAGCAGGCGGGCAATCGAGGATGACGAAATCGAAGCGGTCCTTAATGGGCTCGATGGCGCGGCGGAGCCGAAGTGCGCGGTCTTCAGCGCCTGCCAGTTCGATGTTTGCGCCGATGAGGTTCTTCGAGCCGGGCAGCAGCCACAGGAGTTCGACCAGGGTAGGGAGAATCACCTGTTCCGCGGGGCTGTCGCCGGCGAGCACATCGTACACAGAATGGCGGTTGTCGTCGCGCTGGAATCCGAGGCCGGAGGAGGCATTCGCCTGCGGATCGCAATCCACCAGGAGGGTTTTGAGGCCCTGCAGCGCCAGGCATGCAGCAAGATTAATGGCTGTTGTGGTCTTGCCCACACCTCCCTTTTGGTTGACGAGACCGACGATCCTGCCCATGGCATTCAAGAGTAAAAGGAAGGGCGACTAGAGGGTAGGCACTTGCGCTGTGGAGAACGCGGCGCGTCTGTGGAAAGCGCCCGGTACGGCAGGCAACAGAATGGCAGCAAGCGCTTGTGCAGGAAGAGCTTCGTGCCGAAAGCTCCTCATGCGGCAGGGCGAGCACAAAAAAGGCGTCGCGGTGGAAAACTAACGGTTCGCGGGGTCGGTTTCTGGCGGGGTTTTCTGCTTGCGGCGAAGTGTGTTCCATTTTGAAACGGCTCCCAAATTGGGTCGAAGTGAAGGCTGTTCCACGTGGAGCAATTCTCTTATCGACCGGGGGTGCCGATTCCGCGCCATAAATCGTTCCACGTGGAACGAGGATAGGGCAACCGCGGTTTTCGATGGGAGGCTCTGAACGCATGACGTGCTGCATCAAGCACGCGCGAGATGCCTACCGCCGAAGGCAACGATCCGGTCCGTCGCGCCGGGCAATGGCGTATGGGTGGTCCAGGAGAACTCTGCTCCTGCCGCCTGTTTGAGTTCGTCAAGCCGGTCCCCAGTCGTCATCAGCGCCAGGTAGCCTTCCGGCCCAACCAGGCGCGCAGCGGCCGCGACGGCCTTCGGCATTCTCTCAACCGCCCTCAACACTACACAATCAAAAACAGCACGAAGTGCTTCTGCCCGCCCCGCATGAACCGTTGCGCGGATTCCCAGCACACGGACGGCCTCCTGTAGAAACGCGGCCTTCTTGCCTTGCGATTCGGCCAGTGTCACCGCGATCTGGGGGCAGCAAAGGGCAATCGGGATTCCCGGTAAGCCCGCCCCGGAACCGAAATCCAGCAAGGTGAAAATCCCTCGCGGAAGAGCACGCGCAAGTGCAATCGACTCAATGATATGTCTAGAAATCACGCCACTCTCATCGCGAATAGCGCTCAGGTTCAGGCGGGTATTCCAGCGAAGAAACAGCGAAACATAGTCGCCAAAGCGGCTCGCAGTCTGCCCGTCCAGCGGATCAAGGCCCGCCTCGGCTAAGAGGGCATTGAGATGCGCACATTCGCCGATCGTGTTCATCGCTTCTCGTTGCCTGGAGTGCTGCTCACTTGCGCTTTGCTCTGCGGCGCTTGCCAACCTTGCGCAGCCTCAACAAACGCTGAAAAAATCGCGCGAGAGAATCCGCTTAGCGTGTAGGTCCGCTCAGGGTGCCACTGCACCGCTACGACAAAGTGGTTGGGAGCATCCAGTTCCACCGCTTCAATCACGCCGTCGCCGGGCGAGATCGCTGCGACAAGCAGATTGTCGCCCGGTGCGCGGATCGCCTGATGATGGCTGGAGTTTACCTGAACTTCTGCCTGCGAGGCCCGCTCCAGGAGCCCGGTCAACCTCGATCCCAGCGCGATCTGCACCGGGTGCGCCTCCACCACGTCGCGACCTGGCCGGTGGTTGACCGTCGTCTTCAAATCCTGAATCAGCGCGCCGTTGCGCCACACATTCAACGTTTGCGCTCCGTGACAGATGGCGAGGATGGGCTTGCGCAGGTTGAACGCGTCTTGCAGAAGAAGCTCGTCTGCCGCAGTGCGCGCGGGATCGGCCTCGCCGCACTCAGGAGCTCGCGCCTCACCATACCGCTCGGGATCCACATCGTAGCTGCTGCCCGGCAGCAGAACTCCTTGCACACCCGCCAGCAGCCTGGCCACGCGCTCCTGCGGCTCGTTCAGCGGCACCACAACCGGCTCCGCTCCGGCAGCTTTCAGTGCGTCGACATACGGCGGCAACGACCGCTGGTTGTACTCCGGGTCGCTGCTGGTGGGCACCGGAATGGCGATGCGCACGGCCATGAAACCAGTGTAAAGCCCGCGCGCTTTGTCCACGATGGCTGCGCCAGCCGATTCCGAGCAGCAGCTTTGCGGCGTTGCTACCAGCGCACCTGGCCTTCGGGATCGTCAACGAGCACGACGTCGTATCTCTCGATCATTGGCATCAACACCTGCTCCAGCTCGCTCTTCCACAGGTCGCCTTCGTAAAACTTCGCCTTCATCGGTTCGCGCGAAGTGAGGTCAGGGAAGCCCCGCATAAAGAAAAATGTGTCGGGGTCTTCAATCGAGAGCCAAGGCCCAAGGATCTTCATCCCGATCTCTGCGTGCGCCGGCATCGATTTGCTGCGGAAGATTTGGAGGAACTCCGCACGCTTGCCCGGCTTGAGCTTGTAGGTGCGCATTTCGATGATCATGCCGCGGCCTCCGTTAGCATCTTGGCGTTGGATGCGGGGCTGCGCCACCTCGTCGCGGCAGAATTCGCGTGGCTTCAGGGGACGGCCACGGGGCTTTCTTCGTCGCTTCGCGCCAGCTGCCCCAGCATCTCCTGGATCGCATCACGCAGACGCTCGGTCAGCTCGTCGGTCTGGCGCACGGTCATTCCCGTAGTTTCGATCGGCTCGCCAACGCGCAGCGTGAGCTTGCCTGGATAGAAATGATGGGTGTGAATCGGCAGCAGATCGTAGACGCCGCTGAGCGCGATGGGCACCAGCGGCACGTGTGCTCGTATCGCCAGGTACGCCGCACCCGACAGGAATGGTTTCAGCTCGCCGTCCGCGGTTCGCCCGCCCTCAGGAAACACCACCAGAGGCATGCCCGCGCGCAGCGCCTTCACCGCGCCGCCCAGGCTCGATAGCGTCGCGTGCGGGTTCGCAATGTCAATCGGCATTTGCCCGGAACGCAGCAGATACCAGCCAATGAACGGCCACTGCCAGAGGTCCTTCTTTGCCAGGATGCGGAACTGAAAGGGCAGTGCCGCAAAAATCACCGGAATGTCCATGTAGGAGGTGTGGTTAGGAGCATACAAGGCAACCGGATATTTGCGCAGATTCTCGACCCCCTCCACCTTCAACCGCGAAAGCGAAATCCGCACCGCGTTGCGCGCCCAGAACCGCGCGATCCTCTGTTGCACCCGGCCCTTCTTCTCCACCAGCGAGACCAGAAGCGCGGCCATCCCACACACTGCGGTCCACAGCAGAAGCAGCGGCGACTGCAGCGCATTCGACCGCCAGCGATAAAGCCGCGGTAGCGCGCTTGGCCGCGCACTCATAGCGATTTGCCTCCTCCAGCCAGGAGCAGCGCCCGCGCCTCGCCCACCATGTACACCGACCCCGACACGACCACCACACCGCCAGCTGAACGATCTTGCGCCATCTCGAGAGCCTCTCGAATCGATTGTGCCGCAACTGCCGGCGTTCCCGTAGCCTTGGCCGCGGCCAGCAGATCGTCCAAAACCGCGGCCCGAGCCATATGGATCGGCGCAACGATCACCTGCTCGAACATTGGAAACAGAATCTGCGCCATCTCTGCCAACGGCTTGTCGCGCAGGCAACTGAAGATGAGGGTACGTGGCCTGTGCATTTCCAGAATGCCGGGCAGACCCGTCCGCAGCGCCCATGCGCCGGCCGGGTTATGCGCCACGTCCAGAATCCAGTCCACACCGCCGCGCGTCATGCGTTCCAGCCGTCCTGGCCAACGCGTGTTGCGAATTCCCCCTTCGATCGCAGCAGGCGTTACGGGAAAGTTGTGCACGCTGGCAAGCTCGACCGCAGCGGCAATTGCCAGCGCCACGTTCCGCTGCTGGTGAGCGCCACCTAGAGGTGAATCCACCGCGATCGTCGCGCCAAGCGCCTCAACGGAATAGGGACTCCCTGCACCGGCGGCCGGAATGTAGGGAGCCGCGCTCATCTCGCGCGCGCCCAATTCCGCCGCCGCCTCGCCCAGAACCTGGTTTACCTCCGGATGCTGCGGCAGCGTAATCATTGTTCCGCCGCGCCGCAAAATTCCCGCTTTCTCTCGCGCGATGGCCGTGATGGTCGGCCCGAGCCATTCCATGTGGTCGAGCGAGATGTCTGTGACGATAGAAATCAGCGGGTCCACAACGTTGGTCGCATCCAGCCTGCCGCCCATGCCCACTTCCAGCACTGCAATGTCCACCTTGCGCTCTGCAAAATACAAAAACGCTTGTGCCGTCAGGAACTCAAAGTAGCTGGGAAGCTGCGCCAGTTGGCCCGCCAGCACCACTTCCTGCGCCACGTCCTGTACGCGAAAATAGAGCCGTGCAAAATCTCCATCCGCGATCTCTTCGTGATCCACCCGAATGCGCTCGTTAGGCTTCTCGAGATGCGGTGAGGTATAAAGCGCGGTACGCAGCCCTGCCGCCGTCAGGATCGATGCAAGCGTCGAAGCTGTTGACCCTTTTCCATTGGTTCCCGCAATCAGCACGGACGGGAAGCGCAGTTGTGGATCGCCCAGCGCACGGAGCAGTATGCGCACCTCTTCCAGTGCAAACTTGCGCCGCGGCTGCCCGCTATGCGCGTAGAGTTCCGGCACCATTGCATTCAATTGATCGATGGCTGCTGTGTAGGACATGCGAAGTTAAGTATAAGAGCCCAGCGGGCGAAGAATCCTGCCGCGTTTGCCGAGGGGCTGCCGCCTCTCTCGTTTTGTGGAAGACGGGCACTCTGTAAACCACTGTTCCGTTTCCCCTTCGGCGCAGCTTGCACACATCTCTTACCCCTTGCACAGCCGCTTTCGCACAACCTGTGGGAGACGAGGGAAACCGGGGTCCGCTTCCCCCTCCAACGGCCCGTTTTCCATTTCTCCTGTATTCCACAACCCAGATTTAAAAAATCTACCCAAGCCTCAACCCGCTCCCACAAAACCACTTCGCCTGATTTCCCACTTTTCCGAACCCAACTACGGGTACTTCTATCTTTTTAATCCTTCTAAAGACAAATTGAATACCCCTCCGTCGTGTGCCCTATGCGCAGCGACAACGGTCTATCTCAGAGACTCGTCGGCGGCTTCATGCTGCCGGAAGGCATCCATCCCCGCAAAACACCGTAGATTTCAGAGAACCGGCCTAGTTTTCCACGCGCACATAATCCTTTTGATGGCTACAATCAAGGGGAACAAAAGACAGCCATTTCCGTCCCGCCGCACTGTGTTGTAGAGTGTGGCAGGAGCGGGAAAGTGGCTTTGGGGACGAACAGAACCTATGCCAACCGCGGAAACTGAAGTCGAGAAGCCGACCGCTCAGGGGGCAGCGATGGAGATTACCGTAAGCCGCCAGGATCTGGTGAAGGAACTTACAGCCACACAGAGCGTGGTTGAGCGCAAGACCACGATCCCGATTCTGTCTAATTTTCTCCTCGAAGCCGAGGAAGACCGCCTGAACATTACTGCAACTGACCTTGACCAAGCCATCCGCACCAGCGCTGGAGCCAAGGTGAAGAAGGCCGGCGCGTGCACCATCCCCGCGCGCAAGCTCTACGACTACATCAAACTCCTGCCTGACGGCGACATCTCCATCAAACTCCTTGAGAACCACTGGGTGCAGATCCGCAGCGGCCGCTCGAACACGAAGATGGTTGGCATGGCCCGTGCGAATTACCCCCAGGTCCCCGATTTTCCCACGGTCGCGGTCACCAGCATCTCGCTCGTGGCGCTGCGCACGCTTATTGCCCGCACCATCTTCGCCATCTCCAACGAGGAGTCGCGCTACACACTGAACGGCGCACTGCTCATTCTCAAAGCCGAATCGCTCGGTATGGTGGCGACCGACGGACACCGGCTCTCATTTGTCGAAAAGCCCGCCGAGACCCTTGAAGGCATCAGCGGCGAGAAGCGCGTGCTCATTCCCCGCAAGGCTCTGCAGGAGCTGCAGGTCCTGCTCTCTTCCACCGAAGCCGAAAAGGTAGAGTTCGCCGACGACGAGCACACGCTGTTCTTCCGCGTAGGCCATCGCACACTGAGCACCCGCAAGCTCTCCGGCCAGTTCCCTAACTTTGAGGCGGTCTTGCCGCGCGAAAACACCAAGTTTGCGGTGGTGCGTGCCAGCGAGCTCTCGCTCGCTATTCAGCGCGTGGCGCAGTTCGCCGACGAGCGCTCCGGCGCCATCCGCCTGCGCCTCGAAGACAACGAGCTCAAGATCAGCGCCAACTCCACCGAATCCGGGGAGAGCGAAGACACCATCGACACGCCGTATTCGGGCGAGCCTATCGTGGTCGGCTTCAACTCCGGCTACATTCTCGACTTCCTCAAGGCACTCGATAACACGGGCGAGGTGCGCCTGGAGTTCAAGGACGCACAATCCGCCGGCCAGATGCGCCCAGAAGACCCCGACGCCGAGTACAAATACCGCTACGTGCTCATGCCCATGCGGATTTGAGTGCGAAGGCAGCAAGAGCCCAGTATCGGCGCGGCGGTCATAAGCCCACCCGTGTTAGCCAGCGCAGCATTTTGCTCTTCTACTTTTTCGCGCTGCGCCAGCCCTCGGCGTAGGTTTCACGCACGACTTTGGCGTAAGGCGCCGGACTCACGACGGCGCGAATCGCCAACTGCCTGTGGCGTTCAACGGTCGGTTTCGAGGGACTGCCGTCCTTCTCTCCCCAAACAAGTTCCACTTCTGTCCCGATCTCGACATCCGGATCGACCACGCCGAGCGAAAGCATAGACCGCTCATTGAAGCTGTAGCCGGTGAACATGGACAGGCCGACGGTCTTGCCATGGTGCAGGACCTTGTCATACGAGGCCGAAGAGTAATTCGTCTGCGGGAAGTCGATGAACTTGTAGGGATCGCCGGGTTCGAAGAGTGAATGGGAGACCTTGGCCACATCCTCGGAATTCCAGGCAAAGGTGACCTTTTTCCTCTGCGGCGCGAGCGCTATTTTCTCCAGGGCTTCACGGCCGACGAATTCGTGGTCGAACTTGACGAAGATGCCATAGCCGAGCTCGTAGGGCGTCATGTAGTAGTCGTGAATGTTGCTCGAATCGAAACTCCCGCCGATGGAGCAGGTGGCTTCATAGCTGGTGACCGGAAGCCAGGAGCGATAAGGCTTCATCTTCTCGCCAGTGTAGACGGCGGGAAGAGGCGAGGGAATCCAGCCGGATTCGAGGGTATTACTGGCATAGGCGCGCGAGCCGACCTCGCGGAGGCCGAAATCCCTGCCGGCGGCGACGATGGCGGCGCGGATTTCTTCGCGCTCCTCGTAGGGGCCCCAGACTTCCAGGCCGGGAGCGCCCGCCATTCCATGGCGCAGGGCGCGAACAGGGCGTCCGGAAATCTGGATATGACCCATGTTGAAGAACTTGATCTCCGGCACGCGCCCACCGTTCAGCTTTTCCAATATCTGGGGCGCGTTTGGTCCCTGAATCTGGAAGCGGTAGCAGGTACGAACGACGGCCTTCCCGCGAGGGTTGGAGGGGGAACGCTCGTCCATCTCGGTCTTCACGTCGTAGCCGCCGGTCTGGGCGTGGAACTGAATCCAGTTGGCCGCGGGTGCCCGGCCGACAAAGACAAGGCGGTTCTCTTCGAGGTGAAAGAGAATGCCATCGCCGATGACATAGCCGTCGTAGCTGCACGGAGCAAACTGCTTGGCGCGATCGACGGGGAATTTGGCAAAGCTGTTGGTGGCCAGATGCGAGATCAGCTTGAGGGCATCAGGGCCCTCGACATACAGGTTGGCCATGTGATGACTCTGATCGAAAAGAACGGCGGTCTCGCGCCAGGCGCGCTGCTCGTCGCGCCAGTTGGAGAACTCGGCGGGGACAACGGGATAGACGTACGCTCCGATCTGCGAATTGCGGAGCATGTTTACCGGATTTCCGGTGGTCTGTAACAGTTCTTCAAGATTCTTGCTGCTCATGAGAGACTCCTGTTCGAGGGAAGTTGTGCTGGGGGCCCGAGGCCGCTTCGCGAGGCGAGAAGCAGCGGTTAGATCGGCGCTTGGCCGGGCCGGGCCCGTTGGCTGTCGATCCAGTCTATGGTTTTCTTGAAGCCGCCAAAGACAAAGAAATGGAAGCCTGCAATGCCTGAGGGCAACGCATCAGGCGATGGAGAGGTCAGAGCAGAAACAATGCCCCGCAGGATCGGCTCGGGACCTTTTTCGGTGAGAAGCCTGGCGAAGGACGGCTTTTCCAAGACAACCTTCAGAGAGTTCCCCACGCCGCAGTGAATCGCATAGCGCATCAGGGTAACGAGTCCGGCGGGACCGGCGAGGCCGATGCGCATGGGAACGTCTATGCCCAGGCCGCGGACGCGGCGAAGCCATGCGACGACCGGCTCGGCCTCAAAGCAGAACTGCGTCAAGATGGTAAGGTGAATCCCCGCCGCGCGGGCAAAGTTCACTTTGGCCGCGAGCGCCTCTTCGAGGACAGGATCGGAGATATTGGGATTGCCTTCAGGAAACCCAGCAATCGCCATGCGGAAGATTCCCGCCTTCTGCAAAATACCACTCTCCATGACGGCCAGGGAAGAATCGAAGGGCCCGGCAGGGCGATGCCGATCACCTCCGATAATGAGGACGCGATCGACTCCTGCCTCTGCCACGAGGCGCGCAATCAATCGCTCAAACTGGGAGGCGCTCTCGACATGCCGGGAGCCGAGGTGAGGCACCGGGATGAGTCCGGCGCGGCGCAAGGATGAGGACGCTGCAACCAGGTCCATGGGGTTAGTCCCGGGGACCCACGTGAGATAGACCTCGGTTCCCTGATCGAGCCGGCCGGACGCGGCGTCGATGATCGCGGATTGGCGCGGGGTCAGCTCAATGGAATAGTCGCGAAGAAGAAGGGCCAAATCCAACGGGACGTTCGTAGTGGTAAGGTTCATGGGCGATCAGGGAACTCGAAAAGAACGACTATTACCTAATAACAGAACGGGCAGAGGGAAGGCAAACCGAAATTTCGTCGCCGAGCCAAACGTTCACGCTCGCATCGCCGATCGGATGACCGTTTTTTCCATTCAGCAACCTTATGACGATCTTGCTCTGCTGTGCGGGACACAGCACTGCGGCGAGCAGCAGTATGGAAAAGGCAAGAATGGATCTCTTCATGTGCTAAGTCCTACGCTTGACCCAGCCTTCGACTAAACCGCGATGATTTCACACGAACTGGTGGTGTCAGCGAAGGCCCGCAAGACACGCCAGGCCGTCAAGTCTCACTGCGATCGAATCTGTGTTCTTAAAGAGCAGGGCTCTACGCCGCCGTCGGTGTCTTCAGGAAGTCCAGAGCGCGAATCAGGTAGGCCTTCAAATCCTTGCGATGCACGACAGCATCGAGGAATCCCTTTTCCAGCAGGAACTCCGCGCGCTGAAAACCCTCAGGCAGTTTCTGGCGGATGGTTTGCTCGATCACGCGCGGGCCGGCAAAACCGATCAGCGCGCCCGGCTCGGCAACGTTCAGGTCGCCCAGCATGGCAAAGCTGGCCGTCACGCCGCCGGTTGTCGGATCGGTGAGCACGCAGATATAAGGCACGCGCGCATCGTCCAGTTGCGCCAGCGCCGTGGAGATCTTAGCCATCTGCATCAGGCTCACCACGCCTTCCATCATGCGCGCCCCGCCCGACGCAGCCACCACGATCAGCGGATTGTGCGTCACCCTGGCGCGGTCCACGGCGCGCGCCACCGTCTCGCCCACCACGGCGCCCATCGATCCGCCGATGAAGCCGTACTCCATGGCGCTCAACACGACTTCGTGCGGCCCCAGTTGCCCCAGGGCATTCAGGATGGCGTCCTCGAGACCGGTCTCTTCCCGCGCTTTACGCAAGCGCTGTTTGTAGGGCCTCACGTCCTTGAAGTTCAGCGGATCGGTGGAGCGCAGTCCGGTGTCGACCAACTCGTAGCCCGGCTCGAGCAGCATTTCAAGGCGCGCGCGGGCGCTGATTTTGAAGTGGTGCTGGCATTTGGGGCAGACGTTCAGGTTGGCTTCGAGATCGGACTTATAAATGGGTTGGCGGCAGCCGGGGCATTTCACCCACAGGCCCTCGGTGCGAACGTTCTTAGGGCTCGCCCCGGGACCGTTTTCGGTGGCTTGTCCGCCCGTTGAAGACTCGTACTCGCCGCTCTCACGCTTGAACCACGACATATCGAACCCAATTGTAAACGGGTTAGCCGCAAGCCACCGCTTAGTTTTTCGCGGGCGGCGAGACCGTCGCGCTACGCAAGTACGCATCGTCGCCGTCAATCCAGTCCTGCCGCGGCGGATTGAAGATGTCCAGCGCCACCGAGTCCTCAAGCGCCGTCACCTCGTGCGGCACATGCGGCGGAATGCAGAGGATCTCCCCTGCCCGCACCGCAATTTCTTCTCCGTCGATGCGAAACTTGAGCGCGCCCTCCACCACATGGCTAATTTGCTCATGCATATGTTGGTGCATGGGCACAACCGCGCCTTTCTTCAGCACGATGCGAGCCAGCATGGTGTTGGTGCCCACCACATATTGCCGTGTCACCAGTGCGTTCAAATGCTCCGGCGCAATATCGGCCCAACGGTGGTATGTGCTCTCTGCCATATTGTCTCCGTCTGTTCGATTCCCTGCTCAATACTCGATCCCGCGCTGCGCCAGAATTCCCTTTTGGTAGGCGTGCTTCATCTCGCGCATCTCGGTCACGGTATCGGCCAGCTCCACCAGCAGCGGGTGCGCATTGCGGCCGGTCAGGATCACATGCACCATCTCCGGCTTGCCCTTCAGCGCCTCGGCCACCACCGCGGGGTCCAGCATCTTGTAACTGATGGCGTAGTTGATCTCGTCCAGCACCACCATGTCCCACTCGCCGGAGTAGATGGCTTCGCGCGCCTCGGCCCACGCCGCCTCCACCAGGCGAACGTCTTCGGGATCGGTCTCTGCGCCGCCGACCTTCACAAACCCGCGCCCCATCTGCTTCAGCACGAAGTTCTCGCCGAAGGCCTCCACGGCATCCAGCTCGCCGTAATGCCATGAGCCCTTGAGGAACTGGAGCATAAGCACCTTCATGCCGCATCCCACGGCGCGCAAGGCCGTCCCCAGCGCCGCGGTTGTCTTGCCCTTGCCGGGGCCCGTGTTGATCAGAATCAGTCCTCGCCGGGATGTTGTTTCGTCACTCATAGTTCCAGTTGCCTGCCAATGACCACTGACACCTGACCCCTGTTTCTCAGTGTCCCGTGTGGTACGGATGACCCGTGAGAATTGTACATGCCCGGTAGAGTTGCTCGGCCATTACCAGGCGAGCCAGTTGGTGAGCCAGCGTCATCGGCCCCAGCGAGAGCAGGCCGCCGCGGCGTTCGCCCGCCGCGCGCACCTGCTCCGACCATCCATCCGCCGGACCGACGGCAAAAACGATGTGTTGCGCGCCTTCGTCGCGGCGCTTTCCCAGCCAGGCAGCCAAAGCCTCTGAGGTCAATTCCCGGCCGCGCGTATCCAGCATCACGACGACCGTTGGCGTTCGCCCCCGCTGCCGGCCGAGCCATTCGAGCAACGCCTTTTCGCTTCGGAACGCTTCCGTCCCGCATGGCGCAAGTACGGCGCAGCGCCTGAGATAGCTACAAACCAACCCGTGGTACGCATCTTTCGCTCCCGACCGGGCGCCGATATAGACCAGGGTTATCTGCATGCAAAGGAGAATACCGCAAAACTCCTCTTCCGATCATGGCCGGAGGAACAGCCAACCCTCCCAAAATCTGTTGGTTGTGTCCGATTTTGGGAATATCCTTTGAAGGTTATATGAAATTTCATATTCGCTGTTCGGAACCGAAAGAATGACTTGTACATAAGTAACCTATTTTCAGTAAGTTCGTTGCTATTGAAGAGACAGTGCGAATGGCACCCATCGTGCATACGTTCCTAGTTGAATGCTTCAGCCCATCTAGGAGGAACACAGTGCCATTTTTCCGGTTGGAGAAAGCGGCCTTGGCAGTAGTTGTGGCGCTGCCTTTCTTGTTCAGCGCGGGATTTTTCCTGTTCGTGGGTGCACCGGCAGCTTATGCCCAGGTGACCACAGCCGCCATTCACGGCACAGTCACGGATCCCAGCGGGGCCGTAATTCCAAACGCCCATATCATCGCTCTCAATACAGCCACGGGCATTTCGACGACAACCACGGCGAACAAAAGCGGCTTCTACACATTTCCTGCTCTGCAGATCGGCGGTCCCTATAGCGTGACCGTTGAATCCGTCGGATTCGAGAAGTTCGAAAAGGCGAACATCATGCTCACGGTCAACGCCAACCTGGAAGAGAACGCCACGTTGAAGGTGGGGGCCTCGCTGCAGGTGGTCATGGTAGACGCTTCGATGCTGCAAGTGGAAACCGCCAACACGCAGTTGGAGCAGGTCATCCCGGCATCGCAAATCGAGAATGTGCCCATTCTCGGCCGCGACGCCGCCGGGCTGGCAAGGCTCGCGCCTGGCGTGGTGGAGGCCTCGGATACCACGGGCGCCTACTCGGCGAACGGTAGCCAGAACGGCGCCGACTCCTACAAGCTTGAGGGCATCGACATCAACGACTTTGCTCTCCAGGACGAAGGATTCGAAATGAATCCCGACGCTCTGGCCCAGATCAATGTCGTCACCAGCACCATTAATCCTGAGTTTGCGCGCAACAGCGGCGCGATCATCAACGAGTCCATCAAGTCCGGCACCAACCAGCTCCACGGCAGCGGCTTTGAATACTACCGCGACACCTTTATGAATCTTCCCGGCTACTTTGGCCAGCCCGGGGAGCGCCCGCCCTACCATCGGAACCTGTACGGCGGCACGCTGGGAGGGCCAATCGTCAAGAACAGGCTCTTCGGTTTCCTGGCCTATCAGGGCTTCCGCCGCAGAACGGGAACGATTGTGAATACGCCAGTTTTCCAGAGCGGTATTCTCCCCACTTCAACCTCTACGGGTGGAGTCTTCAGCAATGAATACAATGTGGCGAACGGCGGCGCCAACGGAACGGCTGGCCTGAGCGAAAACTACATTCCGTTTGTCATTACGACAGGGGCTGGAGCAGCGGTCGGGACAGGAGTGACCTGCGGTCCTGGAACGAGTTATTTAACGTGGACGACGGTGCCTGCAACGCCTACTACACCCGCCATTCCGGGGTGCTTCCCCGCCGGAACTCCAGTTGTAATCAACCCTTCCAGCAGCTTCAACTCGATTGCTAAGGCGCTCGCGGAGAAGTACGTGCCCCCAGGCAACGCCGGCACCGCCGCTGCGCCGCGGTATAGCTTTCCGACGGCCAACACGGGAGCGCAGGACCAGGGAGCGCTGCGCGCCGACTACCACATCTCCGACAAGGACTCAATTTATGGCGTGGGCCTGTTTCAGTCGAGCCCCACAACCGAGACACTGCCCTTTGGGTCTACAACCGGCCAGGGAGCAGACCTGCCCGGCTTCGGACAGGTCAATGCTGAACATTTGAAGCTGTTCTCCGCGTCGGAGACCCACACCTTCGGTCCACACGATCTCAATGTTTTGCGCGCCGCCTTTTATCGCTTGAACTACGCCGCCGTGGGACCGGCCCAAATCGTCGCTCCTTCCAGCGCCGGCTTCAGCATCACGCCGCAAACCTCGGTCGGCGGCCTGCCCGTCATGGCGCTCACTGGACTCTTCACTCTCGGCTTCAGTTCCGAGGGTCCGCAGCCCCGCAAGGACACCAATGTGAATTACAGCGACGATTTCAGTCATCTCGTCGGCAACCACAACCTCAAACTCGGTTTCACGTTCGAACAGTTCAGGGTAAGCAACCCGTATTACGCCGACAACAATGGCGTGTTCGACTATGCGGGCACGGGCTCCTACAGTTCGGGCGATCCCGGCATCGATTTTCTGCTGGGAATTCCGGATAACTACACACAGGAATCGGGTGGCTTCATCGACGTCATTGCCTCGGAATACTATGCCTATGCGCAGGACAGCTGGCGCGTATCACCTGACTTGACGATCAATTACGGAGTCGGCTGGGACGTGGAAACACCGACCCAGGACCACCAATATAGGGGAGAAGGTGTCGTCTGCTTCCAACCGGGCTCGGCCACATCGAAGGTCTATCCTGGTGCTTTTCCCGGCCTGCTCTATCCTGGCGATCCGGGCTGCAACACAGCCGGGGGCGCCACACCCAAGTACGACCATTTCGGCCCGCGCTTCGGCTTTGCGTGGTCGCCCGGCAATGGGCCCTCGGGGCTGATCGGGCAGCCAGGCGCGCATCAGTTCTCGATCCGCGGAGGCTTCGGTCTCTACTACAACCGCGACATCGCGGAAGGCCAGCTGCAGAACCTGGGCCAGCCGCCGACCGCCATTACCACGCACGGCGCTGCCGATTTTCTGGGCAGTCCCGGCTTCGCGAATCCATTTACCGATGTAGCCGGCAATGGTTCCGAAAGCAATCCATTCCCGTACGTGCTCCCCAAGCCTGGCTCCGCGCTCAATTGGAGCAACTATTTGGAACTTGAAACGAGCGTCACCAACTCGGCGTACAGCGTGCCTTACGTCTACAACTTCAACCTGAACATTCAGCGCCAGCTCCCCGGAAACATGATTCTGCAGGTTGGCTATGTGGGTTCCGTGGGCCACCGCCTTGTCATCACCTGGGATGCCGACCCGATCACTGCTGCCGGCCAGGCTGCGTGCCTGGCCAGCCCTGCCTGCATTGCAAACTCTACCTATCAGCATGAATTCTTCCCCTCGCACACTCTGCAGCCCTCTACCACCAGCGGCTATCCCGATTACCTCGATGTGGGTACACAGGGCACCGACGGCTCGTCAAATTACAACTCCCTCCAGGCGAGCCTGGTGAACAGTACGTGGCACGGGCTCTACTTTTCGCTGGCTTACACTTACAGCCACGCCCTTGACGACGACTCCGGGCTTACCAGCTCCGGATTCAACGCAAGAGGAAGAAACAACGTCCCCGGGTATCGGTACCTGAACTACGGTGACTCCGACTACGACGCCCGGCACCGCCTTGCCGCCTCCTACGACTACAAGATTCCCTTGCTCGCATCAATGAACCAAAACTTCGCCGTCAAGGAGATTCTGGGAGACTGGCACGTTTCCGGCTTCACGATTCTGCAAACCGGATTTCCGGACCTGATTACGGACTACGGCGTGTACAACTCACTGTGGTGCGACTATTGGGTGTATTACGGCTGCGGCGACGACGTGAACACCACCTCATTCAGTATCAAGAAGTTCAATCCTCGTTCCAACTTGGGCGGCATCAATCAATTCTTTGACACCAGCCCGTTCTACCAGGAGGCCATCGGCACCTTCGGCAACGTCAGGCGCAATCTCATCCATGGACCCGGTTACAATTACACCAATCTCAGCGTCTACAAGATGCTTCCGCTGGGCCATGACACCGCGCGCAATCTGCAGATTATGTTGCAGGCCGCGAACGTCTTCAACCATGCCAACTTCGACCTCCCGGACGGGAATTACACCGACGGCCCGTACTTTGGAGGGGTCTACGGTCTTTCCGGCGCCAACGACTACAACGACGACCCCGCGCCCGGCCGCACGGCGCAGATCGTGGCGAAGATCACCTTCTAACCTTCCATCGCATTTCACAACAAAGGGCGCCTTTCAGGGCGCCCTCCTTGTTCATCGGCAAATCACAGTCTTCTGCTCTACTTCCACCAGCACTCCCAGAGTCTTGCAGGGCGCGCTGCGGCTCGAGTTCTGAACCTCGACCTTCACGAACCATCACAAACGCCCCGGTCAATTGACCGGGGCTTTTGCATTCTGCTTGTGGCGACTTTACGGCGATTCGAGAATAGGTGTACCCCATTTCGGTTTCGTGCCAGGTCGCCGTTTCCCTGATGGTCGTGTCGACTTGGGGTGTGCGGCTCCCGGGTATAGCAATTCTGGATCGCTAAAGTGGCGAAACGTGCCAGTTTCCGGATGATTTGGCAGAAGATCAAGAGCCCGTTGACACCCCGAGGTTCCAAGTTTTGAAAACATTCGCATCATGGACCGGCAAGATTCTATGAAATTTCATAGGCGCAATGTGGCGCTGCCACTAACAGTGACGGGCAAATCATTTGTTTGCTTTTTATAAGGCACAGGTGAGGCAACTCGCTGGGAATGGCACGCATCGTGCTATTTGACGAGAGAGCGTTTTCCCCGGTACGCGGGCTCCGATATGAAGTGACCGCGTACGAGCAAGCTTGGCCGGAACTTATCGCATTTATGTTTTTTCAGGTGAGTCGCGGGCGTCGTAAGCGGCAAAGAAGCACCTGGCACGGGTCGTTACGGACGCCCTCGTAAGGGCATCTTCCCATCCCACTGACCCTGGAGGTCCACAATGCGATTCTTTCAGACGCTCTCTGCGGCGACGGTGCTGTGTCTGTTGGCGTTCGCCGGTTTCTTAACAAGTGTTTGCATCCCGGTTGCCTCTGCCCAGGGCATCATCACCGGCGGCATGACGGGCACGGTAACCGATCAAACCGGCGCGGTCATCCCCCACGCAAGGGTCAAAGCTGTGAATGAGGCCACCGGCGCTACTCTCCAGGCGGAGACAAACGGCGAAGGATCGTTCCAAATCCCGGATGTGCCGCTCGGCTCCTACGCCGTTACCATATCCGCGAACGGATTCAGCCAACAAACGCAGACTCATGTCCATGTCGTCGCGGGCAATGCAACGCCGCTCAAGATCTCGTTGAGTTTGGGCAAAGAGGCGCAGACGATCGAGGTCGAAGGCTCCGCTTCCGAGTTGATCAACACCGAGTCCGCGCAAGTCGAAACAACCATAAGCACCGAGCAGGTTGCCTCCGCTCCCATCACTGGCGCGCTCGATAACCTTGCGCTAGCCGTCCCCGGCGTCGTGAGTACGCATTCCGACGCCAATTCGAACACCAACGGTGTAAACTTCTCCGTCAACGGCCAACGCGGCCGCTCCAACAACTCCGAGATCGACGGCCAGACCAATAACGATACCTCCATTGGTGGCCCAAGCTTCTTCTTCGACAATCAGGATGCGATTCAGGAGGTGCAGATCCTCACAACAGACATGGGCGCGCAATACGGTCGCAATATGGGCGCGATCGTCAACTACATTACCAAGAGCGGCACGAACACCTTCCACGGGTCCGGTTTCGAAATCTATAACGGCTCGTGGCTCTCGTCTCTTACCCAGGGGCAGAAGGCTCCGCAGGACGGTTGGTGCTCAGGGGGAGTGACAACCAATTGCAACCCAACTTTCGTCCCACGCTTTGTGCAAAACACCTGGGGCGGAACGCTGGGCGGGCCGGTTTTGAAGAATAAGCTTTGGCTCTTCGGAAGCACGCTGTGGGACCACACCTACGAGAGCGGGCAGGTACTCACTTCGCAAGGCGGCCTTTTTCCAGACGCCACCGGCCTGACGACTCTGAAATCTGCCTTCCCGAACAATCCGGCCGTCGCGGCCATTGCGGCCAATGGGCCATATAGCACTTCCAATGGAAACCCGACTGCGGTTAACTCGACCAGCCTGTGCGATGCGGATGGCCTTCCTGTTTCGGGCTCCGGTTGCCTACAGACGGTGACCGACGGAACGTCGGTCGCGAGCGTGGAAGTTGCACAGTTTGAGCGCACATTTCCAGAGGTGATCTTCGACCAGGAGCACTTGGGCCGGCTCGACTATCAGTTTACCTCCAAGGATCGCATTTACATGCGGTACAACTACCAGAAAAATCCATACGCGAACGCCTTTTATCTCTTCGGTCCCCTGGCCAACATTGAGGCCGGCGGCGCCTTCCCCGACGTCAATGCAATTACTCATGAGACGGGCGGCGACTGGACGCATACCTTCACACCTTCCATAATCAATCAGGCGCGCTATGCCTTTCAGCAGTCCGTCATCGGCTTTTACGGCGGCGCGATTTCCTCCTGCACCATCAGCATCCAGTCGACATGCAGCTCGTTCGTCACTATGGGCGGGGCCCTAGCGAGTTACGGCTACGCGTTTGCCGGAGTCTTGCCCCAGGGCCGGTTCGTGAAGGTGAATCAGGTGCAGGACAACGCAACCTGGACGGCAGGGCGTCACAGCATCCAGTTCGGCGGGGAGTTCGATTATCAGGATTCGCCCTGGGGCTGGCTCCCCTTCGACGAGGGCAACTTTAATTTCACTCCGGGCGCAGCCATCAATGCCGCCAATCCAAAGGGTGTTCCCTTCAACCTTGGCTCTTGCGGTTCGGCTTGCGACAACGGCCTCACCGGCTTCCTTGAAGGCATCGGCCAGCTTACCCTCGCCGAAGGAAGCCCCACGATTCCCTTTAAGGAGAAGGACTTCGATCTTTACTTCCAGGACAATTTCAAGATAACCAAAAACTTCATGCTGAACCTCGGTCTTCGCTATGAATTCTTCGGCCAGGCCATCAACTTCCTGAGCAACGAAACCGTAAGGCGCCAGCAAAACCCGAAGACGGCCTTCTGGGATACAACCCTTCCTCTTTCGGCAACGACCATTCCCTCCCTCCCGAACTATCTCAGGAACATTGAACCGCGGATTGGGTTCGCGTATACGCCAACATTCGCGCCCAAGATGGTCGTTCACGGGGGCTTCGGAATCAATGCAGATCCCGAGTTCTACTCAATCTTTGTCAACCTGGCCACCGCGGCCCCCGCGGTGAACTCGGGTAGCTTTGCTTGCGACGGCGTCACCATAACATGCGTACCGAGCGGAGGCCTCACCTATGGCACTGTGCAAACGGCCGACGACAAATATATCCCGACGGGCGGCGATCCCCGCATCAATCCCATACAGAAGGTGACGAGCAACTTCCACAACCCACAGGGCGAAACCTATAGCCTGGGCTTCCAGTACCAGGTCTTCCCGGCCGCCGTTGCCGACGTTCGCTACGTTGGCAATCACACCTACGGCAACTTCCAGGCCTTCAACTCGAACCCCGATATCCTCGACGTGCAGAGTGCGTTTCCGAGCTACGGCTCGGGGATCTCGGTGTGCAACACCATAACCGACGGCGTCAAGGCCACCGGCTACGGGAGGCCGGATTGCAACTATGGTGCAGTGGAAACCTATGGCAACACCGCATTCTCCGAATACAACGCATTGCAGGCTTCGCTCACCATGCGCAACTTCCATGGCTTTTCGGGAATCCTCTCCTATGCCTGGAGCCGCACCATCGACAATACCGATGACTTCAGCATTTCCATTAACAACAACGGGGGCGGCGGCCAGGCAACCCCCTTCGCACAGGATCCTCTAAACATCGACCAGGGAGAGCGCGGCGTTAGCGGCGACTCTTACCCCAACATCTTCAGCATTGGGCTCACGTACAACGAGCCGTGGTTCCACGATCAGCACGGAATCGTTGGCCGGTTGCTCGGCGGCTACATGATGAATGCTTTCTATCAATACAACGGCGGCCAGCCCTATAACCCCTACCAGAATTCGCCAACGGTGACATCCACTTGTGTGAATGACGACATCACCGATACCCCGCCCAAGCAGCCAAGCAGTTGCGTATACACCCCCGCGCCGCCGAGTATTAACGCAACCGAGGCAACACAGGGCTTCCAGGACCTCGGATTTGGCGCCGCTTTCGCCCCGTCGTCCCGTCCCATCCTCTCCAATCCGCAGGCGCCGTTAGGCTCGATCGGTATCAACCTCGGACCTGGAGGCTATGTCGACTATGTGACAGGCGGCCCGGTCTCTCGATCTTCGGAACACTGGCTCTGGAACAATCAGTACGAAGCCATAGCGCTCAACAACCCCTTCCCCGGTGTCGGGCGCAACGTTCTCCGCGGCGACACCTGGAACGACCTGGATCTGTCGGCAGCGAAGACTTTCAAGGTCGCCGAGCGGGTCAGCGTGCAGATCATGGCCAGCGCCTTCAACGTGTTCAACCGGGGCTACTATGCCACACCGGATATCAGCGTGGAACATAGTCTGATCGGCTCGTTCGAGACCACTCTTTTCTCGGGCGTGCAGGAAAGCGGAGCCGGGGGCGGGTCATACCCGCAGGGTCTCGGCAATCGCAACGTTGAGCTGAGCGGGAAGGTCACCTTCTAACCGGCAAACGTCAATACCCAAGGCAAAGGGCGTCCCGAGCAGGGGGCGCCCTTTTTGGGTTCCTGCGGCCGCCCGTAGGACATCGGCGCACGGCCCCGCCGGCAGCGCCCGCCAAATCGAGAGCAGGCAACGGTTTGGTCCAATTTCTGCAGCCTTTGAAACAAATTATCCCAAATTTCATAGATCAGAGAGACCCTCGAAAAAAGGCAACGAATTAAACTTCCTATTTTCAAATACTTATAGCTATTACACCAATGCTACCAATTGGCACTCGAATTGCACTCTATTTCGACAGATTCCCAGCATGAAGTGAGGTCAAGTTCGGCGGATCTATGTCCGTTCGGAAGCGTTTCTATAGAGTTTTCTGTTCTTGGTGTTTGTTTTGTTAATTTTGACGTAACTCGCGGGATCGGACTTGTCATTCCCCATCGAGCTTCCGAAAGCGCAAAACAAGGATCGTGAAGTCTCCTGCATTGGGCTTCCGGTCCAATCTGAGTTTGGAGGATTTGCGATGCGATTTTTTCGGATGCACACAATGGCTCTGGCAGCGGCGGTTTCGCTGCCCCTCGCGCTTTGCGCAGCGTTTCTTCTCAGCGGCATAACCGCCACCGCGCACGGCCAGGCGACTACCGAAGCCGGCGCGATCCAGGGAACGGTTACCGATCCCACAGGCGCAGCCGTGTCCGGCGCCAAGGTTATCGTCACTAACTTGGGCACGGGAGCCGCAAGGACAATCACTACGACCAACGCCGGCTTGTACTCCGCTGAGGCTCTCCAGCCCGGCGGATACACAGTGCGTATCACGGCCCCCGGATTCGCCGCAGCCGTGCTTACGTTGACGGTGCAGGTGGGCCAGACCGCGAACGCCAGCATCAAGCTCCGCGTCCAGGGCGCAACCACTGAAATCCAGGTGCAAGCGGCGGGCGTCGAGGTCGATACTTCGAGTTCGTCGGTGCAAGGCGTCTTAAACCGCCAGGACATCGAAAGCCTGCCATTGAATGGCAGAAACTTCCTCGACATGGCCCAGCTTCAGCCCGGCGTGCAAATCCAGGACGGAACCAGTTTCGATCCCACCAAGAACGGGTTTTCGAGCATCTCCTTCGGTGGCCGTTTTGGCCGCACCGCCCGCATCACCATGGATGGCATCGATATCTCGGATGAGAATGTGGGAACCACCACCCAGAACATCTCAGAGGAAGCGATCCAGGAGTTTCAGATCGCCGAATCGAGCCTGGACATTTCCACCTCGCTCACCTCATCGGGTTCGGTGAACATCGTTACCCGCTCCGGTTCGAATGCCTTCCACGGAGATGGCTTCTATAACTTCCGCGACCAGCGCGCAGGCAACGCCGAGCCGACCGGCTACACAGTCATTCCGGGGGTTGACTCAGATTACATGCAGCGCAACAACATGGGCGGCTCTCTGGGCGGCCCCATCATGCCCAACAAGCTCTTCTTCTTCGGCGAATACGAGTACTTCCGCCAGAACGTCTTCAACCCGGTCATCTTCGGCGGGCCTCTGGCTGCCTTGGATGGCGGCTACCCCGTCAAATTCCGCGAGACCGAGCCGATGGGCCGCCTCGATTGGAGCGGGTCGCATGGGATGAGAGCCTTCTTCCGTTGGAATTACGACAACAACAGCGACGTAGCGGCTTTCGGCGGTTCGAACTACTCGCCCTTCCTCAATCGCGACAACACCCCTGGTTACGGCGGCGGTCTCGATTTTGCCTCCACGCACTTTACGAACAGCTTCCGCGTCGGCTACTTCAAGTTTGTCAACCACATCACCGACGCAACCGCCGGCTCGGGAATCTACGACCCCACCCCCGGCATCAACCTCGTCATCAGCCCCTTCAACTATTCCACCGGACCCAACCTGCTGGCGCCCCAGGCAACCGTGCAGTCGAACAAGCAGTTCAAGTACGACGGCGCCTGGGTCAAAGCCTCGCACTCCCTGCGCTATGGCGTCGGGTTCGACCTTCTGCGCGGTGGCGGCTACGCCAGCTTCTTCGGATTAGCGCCCCAGGTCGCAATCAATGCCACAGCGGCAGTGTTGGCGCAAGCCGCTGCAGGGCCATTTCCGGGCGGGGACGCCAATCCGATGAATTATCCCACGGGCGGCGGCGGCTCAAACTCAGTGATATTCGGCAACGGCGAAGGCTTCTTCACTGAGAAGTCGGCTTTCGGCTTCCCAGCCGGCGGCCAGTCGGACAACCGCTTCAGTGCCTATATCAGCGACACCTGGAAGTTCCGCAAGCTAAGCGTGAACTACGGCCTGCGCTACGTACGCGACACCGGCCGCGACGACGAGGACCTTGCTGCCATTCCCATTCTCGATACGCTTGTGCAGGGCTTGGGCAACACGCCCGACGAGCCCAACACGAGCTTCGGCCCTCAGGCCGGCTTTGCCTATGATCTGCACGGCAACGGCAAAACCGTAATCCGCGCCGGCGGCGGGCTGTACTACGAAAACATGGTCTGGAACAATGTGCTCTTCGATCGTCCTGGCAAGCTGACCAAAGGCCTGTTCTTTGGGACCGAGGCGTTCTGTCCCAGCGGGGCAGGCTTCTGCGGCCAGCCAGTAGGCGACGTCTACCAGACGATCGCCGCCGACCAAGCGAGCTTCCAGGCCGCGACCAAGGCCGCCGGACCGCAGTCAAACGGCGAATATTTGGGTTCTGCGTTCGCTGTGCCTAGCACTGAAGGGTTATCGCTCTTCGCGCCGAACTACAAGACGCCCAACTCCTGGCAGTTGAACCTGGGCGTGCAGCATGAGATTCGGCAGGGCATTGTCCTTTCGGTCGACTACGTCCGCAGCGTCGGAGAGCATTTTGTCGTTGCTCAGGACGTAAACCACTTGGGCGACGCGCAGTACCTGAATGCAGCGAATGCGCAGGCGGCGATCATCGCCACTGTCACAGATCCAGGTAGTCCGCCTCCAGGTTCAGGCATCAAACCCGGTTGCGGTGTGCACTCACTTGATGAGGCGATTCGCTACTGCCCCGGGCTCCATACCACGCCCACGGGCGTTACTGGAGCCACCATCAGCGATTTCGCCGCCAACGGCCTGGATTCGGAAAATGTCCTCGCTGGCGGCTTTCCAGGAGCAGGAGCGGCCTTCCCCGGAATGAATGCGAATTGGGGCCAGGTGCTGGTTGCTTATCCCTCCGGACGCTCGATCTATAACGGACTCGACGTCATGTTCCAGGCCCAGGTTCGTCACGTTGTGAATGGTCTGAACAATCTGAACACGACGGTGTCCTATAGCTACTCCCATTACGACGCCACCGGCACGACGGAGCTCGGCGATGCGGACTTCATCGGCAACGCTTACGACAACAACAATCCGACCTCCTACTTCGGCCCTACCTCCCTCGATCGTCACCACATGTTCTCGATCGGCCTGGTCGGAAAGACCTTCGGCGGCGTCGATTTCAATACCGTCGCCCATCTCTATTCTTCCTTGCCCACCACATTGTTCCTGCCCACCGTTGGCTCGGCCGATATCTTCACCTCCGACTGGACAGGCAGCGGCGCTATGGGCGACGAGCCGAGCAACCAGGGCGCGCTGGTGCCGGGCACAAATATGGGAGCCTTTGGACGCAAGTACAACGGGGCCAGCATCAATCGCCTGATCAGTAACTACAACAACACGTATGCGGGGAAACTGACGCCACAAGGTCAGGCGCTTGTGAATGCGAACCTGCTCACCTCGCGGCAGATGACGGAACTCGGCGGAGTGATGGAGTCGCTCACGCCGGCTCCTTCTAACCAGGTCAGCAACGACATCCTGCGCACCTGGGATTTCACCCTCGGGCGCGATATTAAGGTGGTGAAAGAGCGTATCACGGTTCGTCCTACCTTCGCCGTTTTCAACATCCTCAACGCAGCCAACTATAACAACCGCACCGGAACGAACGGGGAAAACACGATTTGGGGCCAACTCAATGGGCAGGCCGACAGCCCCAACGGCACCGCAGGACACATTAGCGAACAAAACGAGCGCGTCAGCTCGGGCTCCGGAGTCTATGCCGAAGGTTCTCCACGCCAGGTTGAGTACGGCTTGAAGATCAGCTTCTAACTCCGTGCCGTCAAGCCAAAACCAAAACGGGCGCCTGGAATGGGCGCCCGTTTTATTGCGTCTGGACAACTGGGTTTGTCATGTGAGCCGCTGATGATCTCTCTGACCTGAAGCAGCCAGGATTGACGTGTCAGCCTTTACGCTTCGTTTTTACTGCGGCCGATCGGGCCGACGGATTCTTCACAGGAGCGGCCTTTGATTTAGGCGCCGGTTTCTTCGCTCCCTTACTGGTCCTTGCCCCCGGTTTTGCGGCAGTTTTCTTCCTGCTGCTTGCCTTTGTCACAGCTTTGCTGCGCACGGCGCGCGTCTTTTCAGCCAGCGCGGCCTTCAACTCCGCGTCGAACTCTGCCGGCGTGAGCGGTCGCGCCGACTTGCGCAGCCGTTCGATGTCATAAAATGCGCGCCGCTCGGCGAGAAAGACGTGCACCACAAAGTCCACGTAGTCCAGCAGAATCCACTCGCCGTTGCGGCGGCCCTCCACGGAGTTCGCGTAGGCGCCGAATTCGCGCTTGAGCCGCAGCTCGATCTCGTCGGCGATAGCGACGGCCTGGCGTTCGTTGGTGGCCGATGTGACCAGGAAAAAATCAGACAGCCCCGAATCGACGGGATCGAGTTCGAGAATGCGGGTGTCTTGCCCCTTCTTCTCTTCACAGACCGCGGCCGCGGCCTGCACCAATACTTGAGTTTCTCGTGGGATGCGCGTTCGGTTGTGCGCCGGCGAATTTGTCATGCGAATAGGAAATTTCTCCAAACCCCATGGTAGAGCAGGGACCAGGGCCTAGGGAATAGGGAGCGAGAGAACGAAGCCCTCAAAGATAGAGGTGATGGGACTCGACGTACTTGGCAACGGATACCGGTAGGAGCCGTATCTTTGATCGGTGTTTTGGCGAGGTGTGAATTTGGGCGCGTATCTCTGACGCGCTGATCTCCACATCCAAGCCGGGCAGCAGGTAAAACGGTGCGCGGTCTCCGGCCTGATTCACCAAAACGAAGGCGCGGACCTCCACTCCGGATTCTGTCCTGTGGCTGTCCGGCGCGGGTTCCATGGTCAAGCCCGGCGGCAGCGCGGCCTTCAATCCGGCGAGCGGCTGCCCCGGCCGCGAGGCCACGATCAACGGCGCCACAAAAGGGATCTCCGCGGCGCGGCGCCAGCGGCGCATCCCGAAGAACGCGTCGGCGCCCATCAGGCAAAAGAGCGCGCACTCGGGAGTGAGTCCGGCGCGCAGGCCCTCCAGAGTGTCGATGGTGTAGTTGGGTGTAAAGTCCCGCTCTCCCGAGGGCTTCGGCGCGTCGGCAAGCGAAACCTCGAAGCCCGGCTCGCCCGCGATAGCCAGCCGCGTCATGGCCAGCCGCTGCTCAAAGCTGGCGGCCGAGCCTTCGCGCTTGAGCGGCTGCACACCCACCGGGGCAAACAGCACCGTATCCAGCCGGAACGCGGCACGGGCCGCATGCGCCACGGCCAAGTGACCCAAATGGGGCGGGTCGAAACTGCCGCCGAAGAAGGCCACGCGCGATTCGGCCCGCCGAGCCTGCTCGCCGGGTTGAAGCGGGTGAGCGCTGTCAGGCTGGTTCATGGATTCATCGTACCGCGTCCACCGCACGCGGCGGCCGGGTGGAGCGCACCTCGCGGAGAGGGAAGCGCGATCGGCTACCGCAAAACCAGAGTCGCTGTACCCCGGAGCCTCAACCGCTAAGTCGATGCGACCAACAGGGAGCAGCGACCTTCGAAAGACCTCAACAGGGCACACCACTCTGGTTTTGCCGTAGAATCATAACGACGCAAGTATCTTCGGCGCGTATCTCGAATCTTAGCTGCGACCATGCGATATCTCATTGCCTTGTTGTCTCTCGCGGGCGTCCTCGTTTCGGCGCTGGCGCTTCAGGTTCACTACTCCACCGCAACCGAGCCCTGCTCCATCAACGAACACTGGGACTGCGGCATCGTCAACCACAGCTCCTACTCCGCCATCTTCGGCGTCCCCGTGGCAGCCATTGGTATCGCGGGCTACCTGGCGCTGGGAGTGCTCGCGCTGGTGCGGCGGCGCATTCTGCTCCTCGTCGCCGCCGTTCTGGGGCTGGGCTTCGCGCTACATCTTTCCGATATCGAAAGAAACGTTCTGAGTGTCTGGTGCCTCTATTGC
>Ga0326727_10003134_pt1 | contig 53918 bp, 38 predicted proteins | sample MB2enrmetagenome_FD_207643 | JGI IMG/M metagenome (GOLD analysis project Ga0326727, IMG submission 207643) | Lab enriched peat soil microbial communities from McLean, Ithaca, NY, United States - MB29MY | ecosystem: Environmental > Terrestrial > Soil > Wetlands > Peat | place: USA: New York...
CTTCGATCGGAATGGTGCGCCGTGACATACCCCCAGTATGCCCCAAACCATTTCACAATGGAAGTGTTTTATAGAACCTTTTCAGGCGGTCAGAGACCTAGTCCGGGCTGGTGGTGTTGACGCGTGGTTCTTCGTTGAAGCCACCAACGGCGCCGATGACACCGACGCTGGCTCCCACGGCGACCCCACAGATGGTGGCTTTCGCGGCGGTGCTCAAGCCTGTGCTTGCCGTGTTGGTCCCGGTCTTGCCATTGCCTGTGGCCTTGGAGACCGGTGTCACGCTGGCCGCCTCGACCACCTGGCTGGCGCCGCCAACGGGCTTGGCCTTGGGAATGATCGAGCCGGTGATAACGACCTGCTTGCCCAGGTTCTGCACCACCAGTTCGCTGATCTTCAACTGGTAGGTGACGTGGGTGGCGGCGTCAGTCAGGAAATAGTTTCCTCCGCTCACTTCCACCACGCCCTGGATTTTCACCGCCATGGACGCTCCCGCCGGCGCGCCCTCCTGCGTGTCGAACTCCAGTTCCGCGCCGGGACGCACATTGGCCACCAGCACGCCGCCCGAATTGCGCACCAGCGCCCCGCCGCTGCGCGCCGACACGCTGATGCGGCCGGGCCCTTCCACGTCCACCTGCACCACCGCATCCCGGGCCGCCGGAGCGATGCGCAAGGAGGCCGCTTCGAAGACGTGCGTATCGGCGTCGCGCAGCAGGCCCGCGCCTTTTTCCAGAACCGTGCGATCCCGGTAAACCTGGGCGCGCGAATCCGGCCCCAGGGTAATCTGCACCGCGTCCAGTTGCACCACCGAACGCGCATCCATTGTCTCAATCACGTCGCCGTCGAACAGCGTGCCGTTGCCGCGAACCGTGGACCCGTCCACCCGGAAGTCCCCGTTCGACCGGATGACACCGATCGAACCCGTAGCCGCCGTGGCTGCCAGCCAGCAACCGCCCGCAAGAAGTGAAACCAGGAAACGAAACATAATTTTCTCCTTCCCGCCGTCTCTGTCTTGATCTATAGTAAAGCTGGGAGAGCGACTTATGCAATAGTACATAAGAGATACTCCCTTGTTATACATATGTATTACTTGTAAGTCACTCTCGAGTAGCCCGCGCATGACTTACTACGAAGAACTCGGCCTGCCGCCCGACGCCTCGGCCGCGGAGATCCACCAGGCGTATCGCGTGCTGGCGCGCCTCGTCCATCCCGACGGGCACGCCGACGAACAGGTGCGCGGCATGGGCGAGCGCCAGATGAAGCGGCTGAACGAAATCCTGGCGACGCTGGCCGACGCCGGGCGGCGGCGCGAGTACGACGACAGCCTCCGGCCGCCTTCCGAAACGCCCGCGCTTGCGGCCATGTGCCGGCCGCCGGCGGCGCGCTTCCGTTCCCGGCCCGAGCGGTGGCGCAGGCGCGGCAGGGGATGGGCCGGCACGCTGTTGCTGAACTGGTTCTGGATCGTGCCTTCGGTCGTGATTCTGGGCGTGGGCTGCTGGTATTTCGCGGCGGATAACTCCCGGCCGGCGGCGGGAACCGGCTCTCCCGCGGCCGGCTTGGAGCCGCCGCATCCGGTGGCGCAGCCCGCCCCTCGCGCGCCCGAGGCGAAGATTGCGCCGGCCCATGGCGAGGCTCCCCGCCCGCGGGTGGCGGCCGCCGCCCAGCGCGCGCGCAAGACGGAACCGGCGCCGGAGCCTCCGGAAGTGCCGGGACGCGAGGCTGCCCCGGTGACTGAAACAAGCCGGGTTTTTTCCGCCCCGGCTCCCCGGCCGCAATCGCCCGCGCCGGTGGCCGCTGCGCCGGATTTCTCCGGCGCTCCCACCCAATCCGCTCCGCCATCCTTCGCGGGCGTCTGGCTGTACGCTCCCGAAGGCGCCGGTCCGGCCGCGCCGGGTGTCTATCGGCCGACTTACGTGGAGTTACTACTTACCGAGGAACACGGAGAGTTATCCGGCAGTTACCGCGCACGCTACCGGATTCCCGACCGCGCGGTATCTCCGGAAGTATTGTTCCGGGTGCAGGGGAAGGCGCCGGAGGGAGAATCGGCCAGGCTCGGCTGGACCTCGGCGGACGGCGCGCGGGGCGAAGTGGAGATGCGCCTGCATGGGCCCAACGCCATGAGCGTGACATGGTGGACTACAGGGTTCGGGCGCGGCGCGTCGCTGGCGTCGGGAGCGGCCATGCTGCTCCGCGAGCGCACGCCGTGAGGGCGCGTTCCATCCTGCGAGTGGCTCTTTGGGCGGTCTTGGCGGCCGGCCTGGCGGCGGCCGCGGCATGGTCCGTGCGGCTGGCCTGGGCGGATGCCTGGTTCCGGACGGGAACCGTGGCGGGGATCGAAAAGGCGCTGGCTCTCACGCCGGGGCAGGCGGCTTACAGCGTCCGGCTGGCGCTGCTGGTTTCGGGCGGCGACCCCGCCCGGGCCGCGGCGGCGCTGGAGCGGGCGGTCGCGCTGAATCCTAACGATGCGCGCGCCTGGATCGAGCTCGGCCTGCGCGACGAGGCCTCGGGCGACCTGGCGCGCGCCGAGCCGGCCTTGTTGCGGGCAGCCGCGGAAAGCCGCCTGTATCTGCCCCGATGGACGCTCATGAACTACTATTACCGCCGCGGCGATACGGAACGGTTCTGGCGCTGGGCCAGACAGGCCGTTCCCATGATGTGGGGCGACCCGAGACCGCTGTTCCGTTTGTGCGGCCGGGTGCGGGAAGACGGCCAGTTGATCGGCCGCCTGGAGATCGCGAGGCCGGAATGGCGGGCGGCCTACCTGTTCTATCTGTTGGACGCGGGCCGTCCCGACCTGGCCGCTCCCGCCGTGCGGGGGCTTCTGGAGAGCCGCCGGGAAGCCGATGCGCCGCTGCTGATCGAGGCCTGCGACCGCCTGCTGGCGGCCGGAGACTCGGGCGATGCGCGGGCCATCTGGGACGGTCTCATCCCGGCGCGGCCCATCTCCGCCGGGACGCTGCCCGGCGGAAGCGGCGGGTTGCTCTACAACGGGGATTTTGAGATCTCGCCCACGGGTCGCGGGTTCGACTGGCGCCTCTCGGCCCTCGAGGGAATCGGCGCCGCCCGGGAAGATGCCGCGGGTGGCCTGCGCCTCACTTTTTCCGGCGGCCAGCCCGAAAACGCGGAGCCGCTGTCTCAATTAGCGCCGGTGGAAGAGAACACCGCCTACGAACTGCGGTTCGGCTACCGCACGTCGGGGATCGCCGCCCAAGCCGGCCCGAGCTGGCGGATCGACGACGCCGGCCGGGGCATCGCCATCGCCGCCGGAGAGAGCCTCGATTCGGAAGAACCCGCCGCTTCGCGCATCCCCTTCGTCACCCCGCCCGGCTGCCGCCTGGTGCGCGTGGCGCTGACATCGCGGCGGCAACCGGGCTCCACGCGCATGGCGGGCTTCATCGTGTTGCGGAAGGTGGAGCTGCGGCCCGCCGCTCAGCCGCCGTCGACGGAGCCGCCGCGATCGCGGGTGATGAAGTAAAGGAAAGCCAGGAAACACACGATTCCCACGCCATACAGCAGAAACTCGCGCCGCTTGCGTTTCCAGGCTTTGCTCCGGCGGGTCGCCTGGATCTCCCGGTCGCCAGTGCCCGGCGCCGGGCCGGGCTCGGCGTAACTGAACCTGAGGAACCGGTGGTCGCAGCCCGTGCAACGGTACGGATAGATGGCCACCCAGCCGGCCACTATTTCGAACACACCCTTCCTGTGCGAACGGTGAGCGCGGCCGGTTATGCACTTGGGACAGCGCACGGGTTTTAGAGTTCCCAAACCAGTAGTTCCCGGCGCCCGGCGGAATTATCGGATTTTTTTCAGCCGGGCGCGGGATGGCCACGCCGCGCCGGATCGCCGCGGGCCGCCGCCTCTACCGCCGTCCCCGCAGTTTGCCCAGCAATCGCAGGATTTCCAGGTACAGCCACACCAGGGTCACCACCAGCCCGAAAGCCCCGTACCATTCCATGTACTTGGGCGCGCCCTGCTCCACGCCCTGCTCGATGAAATTGAAATTCAGGACCAGGTTCAGGGCCGCGATCGCCACCACGAACAGGCTGAACAGCACGCCCACCGGACCCCCGCCGAACACCCCCGGAACCCCGATGCCGAAGAAACCCAGCAGCATGGTGACGAAGTAGAACAGGCAGATGCCGCCGGTAGCCGCGACCACCCCGATCGTGAACCTCCGCGTGGCCTGAATCAGCCCGGTGCGGTAGGCCGCCAGCATGCAGAAGCAGACGCCGAACGTCAGGCCCACCGACTGAATGGCGATGCCCGGGTATTTCACTTCCATGATGGCCGATACGCCGCCCAGGAACAGGCCCTCCAGCAGCGCGTATATCGGGGCCGTCACCGGCGACCATTCCTTCTTGAAACAGGTCACCAGCGCCATGATCAGCCCTCCGAATACGCCGATCAGGATCGGGATGCCGACCGAGGCCGGGTCGCGCGTCGAGAGGAACTGGCTCCAGGTCCACAAGGCGGTCGCCAGAACGCAGACCAGAAGAATGCCGGTGCGATGGATGGTCCCGTCGATGGTCATCGTCTCGCCATATGCGGCTTGCATGCCCTGGCCGCGGTAGACCGAGGCGCGGAACACGGGGTTGGAGGTTTTCAGGAGAGCCATAGTTGAATTATCGCTCAGCGGCGGAGCGGTTGCAGGGGCGCTACAATCGCCTTTCGAGGCCGCATATGAACTTCTTGCATTCCCGCATCGCCCCAGCCGTCGCGGTGGCCGTTTGCATGGCCTTCGCCGCGCGCGCCGAATCCGCCTTCGCCATGCAGAACGCCGCCGCGCGAGCCGGCGTCAGCCTCAACGGCGACTGGAAAATCATGGTGGATCCCTACCAGTCCGGTTATTTCGATTTCCACGGCAAGCCGCAGAAGGATGGCGGCGTGGGGGCCAACGTCGCGCCCAAATCCAGGAGCGACCACGAAGAGATGGGCATTCCCGAGACCGCGCCCCGGCTGGCCGTTCCCGGCGACTGGAACACCCAGCGCCCCGAATTCTTCCTCTACGAAGGCGCCATGTGGTACAAGCGCGAGTTCGATTTCGCCGCGCGCCCGGGACGCCGCCAGTTCCTGTGGTTCGGCGCCGCCAACTACCGCGCCATCGTGTTCCTCAACGGCCGCCAGATCGGCCAACACGAAGGCGGATACACGCCCTTCCAGTTCGAAGTCACCGGCCAGCTCAAGCCGCGCGGCAACGCCTTGATCGCGATGGTGGACGACACGCGCCACGCCGACGCGGTTCCGCAAACCATGACCGACTGGTGGAATTACGGCGGCCTGACGCGAGATGTCCGCCTGCTGGACGTGCCCGAAACGTTTATCGAGGACTACTCCATTCAACTGGAGAAAGGCTCCGCCGATCGCATCGCGGCGTGGGTGCGCGTCAATGGGCCGCAGAAGGCGCAAGCGGTGACCATTCGCATTCCCGAGGCCGGCGTGAGCGTCCCGGTCGCCACCGGCGCCGACGGCACGGCGCGCGTGGCGTTTCCCGCCAGGCTCACCCTGTGGGCGCCCGGGCGGCCCAAGGTGTACGACGTGACGGTGGAGACGCCCACCGACAGCGTCCGCGACCGCATCGGATTCCGCACCGTCTCCACCCAGGGGCAGCACATCCTGGTCAACGGCCAGCCGGTGTTCCTGCGCGGGGCCTCGATTCACTCCGAGGCGCCGTTCCGCACCGGGCGCGTATACTCGGAAGGCGAAGCGCGCACGCTGCTCACCTGGGCCAGGGAGCTGGACTGCAACTTCGTCCGCCTGGCGCACTACCCGCACGACGAGAACACGGTCCGCGTGGCCGACGAGATGGGGATACTGCTGTGGACCGAGGTCCCGGTCTATTGGGCCATCCAGTGGGAGAACCCGGTGGTTTATGCCAATGCCGAGCGGCAGCTCAGCGAGATGATCGTGCGCGACAAGAACCGCGCCTCCATCATCCTGTGGTCGGTGGCCAACGAGACGCCGCAGGGAGACGCGCGGCTGAAATTCCTCTCGTCGCTTGCGGCCAAGGCCCGCGAACTCGACCCCACCCGCCTGGTGACGGCGGCCACGCTCACGCACGAGCCCACGCCCGGACACTACACTGCCGACGATCCGCTGGGCAAGTACCTCGACGTGCTCGGCTGCAACGAGTACATCGGCTGGTACGACGGGCCGCCAGAAAAGCTGGACACCGCTTCGTGGGAAACTCCCTACGACAAGCCGGTGGTCTTCAGCGAGTTCGGCGCCGAGGCGCTGGCCGGCAATCACGGCGACGAAGACACCGCCTGGACCGAGGAGAACATGGCCATGATCTACCGGCGCCAGGTGGCCATGTTCAAGCGCGTGCCGTTTCTGCAGGGGACCATCGCCTGGGTGCTGATGGATTTCCGTTCGCCGCGCCGCACCCTGCCGCAAATCCAGGACGGATTCAATCGCAAGGGGCTGATCGCACCGCGCGGCGACAAGAAGCTGGCATTCTACGTATTGCGCGATTACTACCGCGAGAAGGAAAAGGAAGCGGCCCGGTAACCGCCGCGGAGGATGGGACGCCCGATGGTAGCTTCCAGCGGTTTCGCCATGAGAACAACCTGTTTCGCCGTCCTGGCGTGCCTGGCCGCGGCGCCCTGGTGCCGGGCGGACGCGGCGCTCGAGGCCTTCGAGCGCAATGCGGCCCGCGCCCGCCAACTGGGCGCCACCCACGTGGCGATCACCGAGGACATCCCGCCGGCGCTGTGGGAGATGGATGTGCCCGGCGACCCGTACCCGGCCTGGTATATGTATTCCCCGGGATTGCTGAAGATCTTCCCGCCCCCGGCGCTGGAGAAATACGTCGACAAGGCCTACGCGGAGCGCGTGGCGGCGCTGTTCGAGGCGCGCTGCCAGGTGCTGCGGCGCCTCGGCTTGAAGGCCGCCTACCATGCCAACGAGCCGCACGTGCTGCCGGAGGCGTTCTTCGCCGCCAACCCCGAATTGCGTGGCCCGCGCGTGGACCACGCCAATCGCTCGCGCACCGCCCGCTTTGCGCCGTGCGTGGACCAGCCCGCCACCCTGGCGCTCTACCGCGAGGCCATGGCGAAACTGCTGCGCCGCCTGCCCGAAGTGGAGGTGTTCTCCTTCACCACCACCGACGCCGGCTCGGGCTTGTGCTGGACGCCGGCCCTGTATCCCGGGTTGAACGGGCCTTCCTGGTGCCGCCGCCGTCCCATGGAGGATCGCGTGGCGGGCTTTCTCACCGCGCTCAACGATGCCGCCCTCGGGATGGGCCGGCACATCGCCGTGGACCTGGTCGAGATCGCGCCCCGCCAGTGGATGATTCCCACCTTCGACCACCCCGAGCTGATCGCGCGCAAGCTGCCCGCCGGACTGAGCGTGAATCACCTGGAGGGTCCCGACGGCCACCGCGTGGCGATGCGGCGTTTCGGCGGCGGGGGCGAGTTCGCGCCGGTGGTGGGTATCCCGCGGCCCATCGCCGCCATGCGTTCGCTGATGGCCGGCGGGCGCGATCCCGGCACGAAATTCGTGGTCTCGCTGGGCAACGACGCCGCCGCGGACTTCAACTTCAAGGTGCTGGAAGCCTACCGCGACGCCGCCCCGCGCAACGAAGTGGACCTGTGGACCACGCTTCACGCGCTGGCCGCCCGCACCGCCGGCAAGGATTCGGCCGACGATCTGCTCTCCCTGTGGATGGCCACCGACGACGCCGAACGCTACCTGGGTACCCTGAACTTCGGTCCGGTGCTGACCATGGGCGGAATTCTGGGACGGTGGGTGAACCGCCCGCTGGTGCCGTTTCCCGAAAACCTGACCGAAGCCGAGAAGAGTCACTACCGCCCGTTTCTCTTCCAGGCCAAGGGCGAGGAGCAGGCCGACGACCTGGTGGATATACAGGCCATGCGCATGTACGAAGGCTGGGGCGCGCGCCTGCTGGTCCAGAATATCGTCGAGAAGGCGTCCGGGAGCCTGAGCCGCGCCGAAGCGCTGGCGCTCGGTCTCGGCCGGCGTTCCGCAGCGCCCGCCGATTGGGAGTTGCTGGGCCAGCGGCTGGCCGCGCTCCAGTGCCTGGTCGGCGGCGTCGACGATGTGGTGGCCTACCAGGCGCAGCTCGATCGCGTGAAGGCGCAGGGAGCCAAGCCCGATCCCAACCCGGTGCTGGGCGCGGCCAGCGGATGGGACCGCACCGACCTGATGCGCCTGGCGCGCAATGAAATCGACAACGCCATGCGGCTGCGCCAGTTGTTGCTCTCGGCCAAGGGTCCGCTGCTCGACCTGGCGCCGGCGCCCGCCGAGGAAACCATCCGCCGGCTGGGGCCCGATCTTCCCGCCCAGTTGCAGCGCAAGATGGACATCATGAACGCGCACTGGGAGGATTACAAGCGCCTCTTCACCACGCCCAATCCGTAGGGGGTTCGAATGCACCACGCACCATCGCCACCGGCCGGACGCATCGGCCTCTTCGCCATCGGGCTGGATGTTTACTGGCGGCAATTCCCGGGCCTCAAGGAGCGGCTGGAGGGGTACCTGCGCGTGGTGGAAGAGCGGCTGGCGGCGGCCGGCGCCGAGGTGATCCCGGCCGGCCTGGTGGACACCGCGCCGGGCGCAGCCGCGGCGGGCGGCCTGTTCGCACGCTCGGATCTCGACCTGATGGTTTGCCACGTGGCCACCTACGCCACTTCCTCGCAGGTCTTGCCGGTGGTGCAGCGGGCCAAGGTTCCGGTGCTGGTGCTCAATCTGCAACCCGCGGCGGCGCTGGATTACGAAAACACCGATACCGGCGAGTGGCTGGCGCACTGCTCCACCTGCTCCGTGCCCGAGATCTCCAACGCCTTCGCGCGCGCCCGCGTGCCGTTCCGCGTGATTTCCGGGACGCTCCACGGCGATGCCCGCGCGTGGGGCGAGATCGGCTCCTGGTGCCGCGCCGCCGGCGTGGCGCGCGCCCTGCGCACCAGCCGCATCGGTTTCCTGGGCCACACCTATCCCGGCATGCTGGATATGTACTCGGATTTCACCATGATCTCGGCCCAGACCGGCGCGCACATCGAGGTGCTGGAGATGTGCGACCTCGACCAGGCCGTCGAGCAGGCCACCGATGCCGAAGTGGAGGCCAGACTGGAGGCGGCCCGCGGCGCCTTCGAGATGGAAAACGTGGACGCCGAGGAACTGGCGTGGGCGGCGCGCGTGGCCGCCGGCCTCGACCGCCTGGCCGCGCGCTTCGGTTTGAACGGCCTGGCGTATTATTACCGCGGGCTGGACGGCAACCGTTACGAACGCCTGGCCGCCGGCATGATCCTGGGCAATTCGCTGCTCACCGCGCGCGGCATTCCGGCCAGCGGCGAGGGCGACCTGAAGAACTGCCTGGCGATGAAAATTTTGGATTGCCTGGGCGCGGGCGGATCCTTCACCGAGTTCTACGCCATGGATTTCCACGAACAGTTCGTGCTGATGGGCCACGACGGTCCCGCGCACCTGGCCATCGCCGCCCGCAAACCGGTGCTGCGCGGGCTGGGGTTGTACCACGGCAAGCGCGGCCGCGGCGTGAGCGTGGAGTGCAGCGTCAAGACCGGGCCCGTGACGATTCTGGCGATGACGCAGACCGCCGAGGGGAAGCTCAAGCTGGTGGCGGCCGAGGGCGAATCCATCCCCGGACCGGTTCTGAAAATCGGCAACACCAATTCGCGCTTGCGCTTTCCGCTATCTCCGGGAGCGTTTGTGGACGAGTGGTGCCGCCAGGGCCCCACGCATCACTGCGCCCTCGGCGTGGGCCACCTGCGCGGCGCAATTGAGAAGGTGGCCGAGCTGATGGAACTGCCGCTGACGGTAGTGTGCTGACCGGCCGCTCTCAAGGTGGGGCAGGCGCTTCCGCCTGCCAACCGGCTTCATCACAGCTTCTCGCGCTCGTCCCCCTGCGCGAAACCCCGCTAAACCTGCTCCGCCTTCTCTTTCGACGCCAGAATCGGCCGCAGGCTGGTCAGCGACTTGAGGGCATTGAACCAGAACGGCGCGCCCAGGCTGAGCAGCGCGGCCGTTATCAGAACTCCCGCGATGTACGCGGCGTCCGGTCTGGCGGGCCAGTGGCTCTTGAGGATGTCGAAACCGCCCCGGGCCGCGCCCGCGCCGTGGGCGTACAACTGGCTCAGCAGGCTGGTGGAACTGAGCCCCGTGGCGAGGGCGAAAGCGCCCGCGAACAGCACCGTCCAAAGCCGCATATACATGGTGAACTTCTGGGCCACGCGGTCCATCATGGAACCGAACCAGGCCTCCAGTTTCCACGCCGTGCCGCGGATCGCGCTCACGGATTCCCGCAACAGCGGCGTGGCCGCCTGGCCGGCGATCGCCGAGAAGGCCGCCGCCGCCACTCCCGCCGCCGGGCTCAGGGCCCGCGCCGAAGCGGGATTGGGAGCGGCCAGCAAAGCCACAATATCCGCCTGCAGAGCCGCCCACTCGGCGGCCGTGAGCGGCGCCAGCACTCCGGGCGGCGCGGCGCAAGAGGCGATCTGCTTCAGTATGTTGGTGAGCTCGTTCGAGCGGATGGCCGAGGCCAGCCGCAGCCGGCCGAGCAGCTTGCCCGCCAGCGGAGCCTTCTCGATCCATTGCACCGCCCACAGGCCCGAAAGCCAGGAATCGGAGATCAGGGGATGCGTGAGCACTTCGTGCGCCAGGCGGTTGGCGCTGGCGGTGAGCTGCGGATACAGGACCGGGTCGATGTTCTCGAACAACGTCTTCAACCCCCACCTCAGGTTGCTGCCGCGGTGATTGACCAGCTCCGATACCATCTGCGTCAGGATCGTGACGATCAGGCTGATCAACAGCATCACCGCCGCGAAGCCGATTAGCGTGTCGAGATAGACGAGCATGAGTGTGGGAAGATTCTATCTTCTTCCTTATACTATCGCGGCGGGCCAATCCGGCGGGCTACACTTCCTCGCCCGGCTCCGGTTCCGGCAGGATGTCGGAGTGGCGCGCCACCCAGACGTAGAGCGTGGGCAGCAGGAAGATGTTCATCATCATGGCCAGCATCAGGCCGCCCACGATCACGATGGCGAAGGGCCGCTGCGAATCGCTGCCGATGCCGCGCGAAAGAGCGGCCGGCAGCAGGCCCAGCGTCGCCACCAGGGTGGTCATCATGATCGGCCGCAGCCGCAGCACCGCGCCTTCCACGGCGGCATCGAACACCGCGTTGCCGCGCGCGCGCAGTTGATTGATGTACTCCAGCATGATGACGCCGGTCTGCACGCACACCCCGAACAGCGCCAGGAATCCCACCCCCGACGACACGCTCATGTGGGTGTGCGTCAGCAGCAGGGCCAGCAGGCCGCCCAGCGGGGCCATGGCCATGTTGGCCAGCATCAGCGCCGCCCACTTCATGGAGTGGAACATGGCGTAGAGGATCATGAAGATCACCAGGATGGTGATGGGCAGAATGATCATCAGCCGCCGGTCGGCACGCTTCTGGCTTTCGTACTCGCCGGCCCAGCCGATGCGGTAGCCGGCGGGCAATTGCACCTCGCGCGTCACGTTGCGGATGGCTTCCTCCACCGTGCTGCCCAGGTCGCGCCCGCGCACGCTGTACTTGAGCGCCACGTAGCGCATGTTCTCTTCGCGATAGATCTCGGAGGCGCCGTCGGCCTCCGTCACGCGGCAGAGCTGGGCGAGCGAAACCCGCTCCCCGCTGGGCGAGAGCAGGCGGATATCCCGAATGGCCTCGCTCGAGTTGCGGTACTCCGGCAGGTAGCGCAACACCAGGTCGTAGCGCCGCTCGCCCTGCAGGACCTGGGTGACCGCGTTGCCGCCCACGGCGGTCTGGATGGCGTCCTGCACGTCGGCCACGTTGATGCCGAAGCGCGCGGCCTGTTTGCGGTCCACGGCCAGGTTCAAGTTGGGCTGGCCGATCACGCGAAACAGGCCCAGGTCCTCGATGCCCTTGATGCGGCTCATCACGCTCACGATCTGCGCGCCCTTTTCCTCCAGCGTCTTCAGATCGTCGCCATAAATCTTGACGGCCAGCTCGCCTTTGACGCCGCTGACGGCCTCCTCCATGTTGTCGGCAATGGGCTGGGAAAAACCCCAGATCGCGCCTGGGATCTTGCTCAGTTCGCGGTCCATGGCGGCGATCAGCCGCTCCTTGTCCTGGTGAAATACCCGCCGCCATTGCTCCTTGGGCTTCAGGTCGACGAAATATTCGGTGTTGAAGAAGCCGGTGGTGTCGGTGCCGTCGTCGGGCCGGCCGGTCTGGCTGGTGGCCACCGTGACCTCCGGGAACGAGGCCAGGACGATGCGCGCCTGGTTGAAGAGACGAATGCTCTCCGTGGGCCCGGTCGAGGGCGCCAGCGACCCGCGCACCCAGATGGCGCCTTCGTCCAGGTGCGGCAGAAACTCCGAGCCGATGATGCCGCTGGAGAAAATGTACGCCGCCGAAACCACCGCGCACAGCGCCACTCCCACCGTCAGCCAGCGTGCCCGAATGGCGAATCGCACCGCCGCGCGGTACCGCTCGGTGAAATACAGCAGCACCGGGTTGTGCCACTCGCGGGTGTAACCGCGGAAGAAAAAACTGGAGAGCACCGGCGCCAGCACCATGGAGAACAGCAGCGCGCCCACCAGCGCGAAAGCCACGGTCCACGCCATCGGTTTGAACAGCCGGCCCTCCACGCTCTGCAGCGTGAAGATGGGCAGGTACGCCGTGATGATGATGCCGATGGCGTAGAACACCGGCCGCTGCACCTCGTGGGCGGCCTGGCGGATCTGCTCCAGCGCGGTCTTGGGAGGATCGTGCGGGCGGCCCAGGTGCCGCACGATATTCTCCACCATGACCACGGCGCCATCCACCACCATGCCGAAATCCAGCGCTCCCAGCGAGAGCAGGTTGGCCGGAATGTGGCGCAGGTCCAGGCAGATGGAAGCGAACAGCAGCGAGAACGGAATGGTGATGGCCACGATCAGCGCCCCGCGCGCGTTCCCCAGAAACAGGAACAGCACGATCGCCACCAGGATGATGCCTTCGGTGAGGTTGTGCAGCACCGTGCCCGTGGTGTAGTGAACCAGGTCGCTGCGGTCCAGGAACGGCACCACCTTCACTCCCCTGGGCAGAATTCCGTGGTTGAGTTCCTCGATTTTCTTGTGGATCAGGTCCAGCGTCTCGTCGGAATTGGCGCCCTTGCGCAGCAGCACGATTCCCGAAACCACGTCGCCGTCGTCGACGATCCTGCCGTCGGCGCGGTGCACCGCCTTGGCGAATTGCCCCAGCCGGATCTTGGGGCCCTGCCGCACGGTGGCGATATCGCCGATGCGGATGGGGGTGCCGTTCTTGGCCGTGACCACGGTGTCTTCGATATCGCCCACGCGATCCACCAGGCCCAGTTCGCGCACGTTCACCTGTTGCAGTCCCTGTTCGATGAAGCTGCCGCCCGCGTTGACGTTGTTGTTGGTGAGCGCCGCCTCCAGTTGCGCCAGGTTCAGGCCGTAGGAAATCAGCTTGTTGGGATCCACGCGGACCTGGTATTCCCTGGTGGTGCCGCCGAAACTGGAAACGTCCACCACGTTGGGCACGCTCTTGAACTGCTTCTCCAGCACCCAGTCTTCGAGCGACTTCAATTCCATCAGGTCGCACTCCGGGTTGGTGCTGGTGAGCGTGTAGAACATGATCTGCCCGACCGGGCTGTAATCGGTGCCGATCTGCGGCTGCAGGTTGGCCGGCAGCGCGACCATCGACAGGCGCTCCAGGACTTTCTGCCGGTTCCAGTCGTTGTCGGAAGCGTCGTCGAAAACCAGCATCAGGCTGGAGAGCCCGAACAGCGAAGTGGAGCGCAGGTGCTGCAGGTGCGGGATGCCGTTCATGACGATTTCGAGCGGCACGGTGACCTGCTGTTCCACTTCCTCGGCGGCGCGGCCGGGCCACTGCGTGATCACCTGCACGTAGTTGTTGGCCACGTCCGGGTAGGCCTCGATGGGCAGGGCCTTGAAGGACACGTAGCCCCACGCGAAAAGCAGGGCGGCGAAGAGGGCCACCAGGAACCGGCTATTGAGCGCAAAATCTACCAGGCGGCGGATCATGACGGGTAGCGGCGGGTCTCTTCGAATGTAGATGCCGCGCCGCCCGGCCCGCCACCTATCTTTGAGGCATGTGAGAGAATCTTTCGGAGGCGGCCGCCTATCGTTTGGATGGCGCGCTGCCTATCGTTCGGTTGGCGCCCTGCCTATCTTTCGGCCGCCAACCCGGACGCCCGCCCGCAGCCTGTGGCGCGCGCCGCCGCCCGTCATTGCTGGATCGCGTGGGCTGCCTTCCGATGCGCGCCGGCCTATCGTTTGGATGGCGCGGCGCCTATCTTCCGGCCACCGCCCAGGCGCACCGGCCGCGGACGAAATCCTCTACCGCCGGCTGGCCTGCGGCTGCCGCCCGCGGAATTGCGGCAGCGGCACGCTGGAGCCCACGATGCCGGCCAGGTTGCCGGTCATCACGTCCGCCAGCTTTCCGCTGAGAAGGTTGCCGTTGGCCGCCACCACCAGCCGGTCCGGCTCGCCGTATGCCGCTATCAGCGACGGCTTCATAGTGGACAGGCCCTGCACGAACCCCTCCGGTGCGCCGCCGCGGCCCTGCTTGGGCAGCAGGGAACCGAGCAGTCCGGCAATGGGCGCGACCGACGGAGCGAGGTTCTGGTAAATCACGCCCGAGAAGTCGGTATAGTGATCGCGCGGGGCAAGCTGTGCGAACTGCGACGAGCGCTCCAGCGTGATCCGGCTTCTCTGGGCCTCCAGCGCCCGCGCCACCAGGGCGCGCGACGGCGCGGCGATGAGGTACCCGTCGGCGAAGGTGTAGTGCGCCTCCGTCAGCGGATTGGGATCGCCGCCCGCCAGCATGTAATAGGTCCGGCCGTCCACCGTCTCCTGCCCGGTGCGCAGCGGTTTGCCGCCGGTCTTGGCCATTTCGCGATCGCAAACCTCCACGATACGCGCGAGCGCCGCCTGGAACCGCGCCGTGTCATAGACCTCGACCACCAGCTTCCAGGAAGGCGTGGGAAGCACGGGACCATCCAGCGCCAGGCCGAATTCACCGCCGAGCGAGGCCGCCAGGTCGCTCCGCAGGCCGGCGGTTTCCTCTCCCAGGCTGCCTCCGAGGCCTTTCCACACGCCGCCCAGTTCGTCCACGATGGCCGCCGGGCGCCGCACCACGAACGCCGCGGCGAAAGCCGTCTCCGGCGAGAAGTAATCCAGCGATCCCATGGGGGCCGGCTGTGCCAGCCAGGCGGCCATTCCCTGGCGTTCCCCGTCGAACCCCAGGGTGGCGCGCGCCTCCGCGTGGTGGTCCACTTCCTTCTGCTCGGCGATCAGGTAGCGCGCGCCCGCCAGCGACCCGGTGGCGCCGCCCGACAGATCCACGCAGAACAGCAGGCCGGCGCCCTCGCGGTAAGCCTGCTCGATGCGCTTTTCGAACGGCGTCCCCAGGAATCCGCCGGATGCGGAATCCAGGGCGGGCGCGAACCTCGCCACGCTGGCGGCGTCCGGTCCGAAGACCACCAATCCGTTGCGCGATTCCACGGCCAGCGGCAGGCCGGTCCGACGTAGAAACTCGGGGAATCCGTCGCGCTTCACTTCGGCGAAAAACACCACGCCCTGGTGGGCGCCGCCGGAAGCCGCCATCACGATCTCGCCGCCCAGGTATCCGCTGGCCGCCCGCAACTTGTCGATCACCGCCAGCGCATCCGATCGCTTGCCGGCCGGGAGATCCAGCGACGGGTATTCCGCCAGCTTCTGCCGGAACACCGCTTCCGCCGACCCCAGGTAATCCGCCAGGTTGGGAATGGCGGCGTAAACCACCGTATCGGCGGGCAGGCGGCCGAGCAGGCGGCTGGAGTCGCGCAATCCCGGCAGCGGCACGCGGTCGATGCCGCTGCGCAGCGCGGCCAGCAGCGCGTAATATTTATCGCGGTTGCGGCTCCAGGCAATGTCCTCGCGGATCGGCTCGGGCTGCAGGCCTTCGCCCTCGACTGACTGGTCTCCCGGATCGAGCACCGTCTCCCGGTGGTCCCCCGAAACATGCACTTCGCCCTGCAGCACGGAAACGCGCGAGCCTTTCACGCCCGCGCTAACGCTGAACAGCGTTCCGGTCACCGACACGCGGCATTCGGCGGTGGACACATACAAGTGGCCGGCGCTTCGCCGGGCCGCCTGCACGATCACGCTGCCCCGCGTGAGCTGTATGGTGAGATCGCGCGCGCCGCTTTGCGTGGACATTTCCGAACGCTCGCGCAGTTCCACCACGCTGCCGTCGCGCAGCCGCAGCATGGCGCCGGCTTCCGGCGCGGTGCGGATCTCCACTCCATCGCGCAGATCCTCGCCCGCCCGCAGCGGCCGTATGCCCGCGGCGGAAACTTCATACAGCGTCCCGTTCACAGTCTGCACGATGGCGCGCCCGGTTCGCATGCCTTGCCGATCCACCGCGATCCAAATGGCCAGCCCGGCGGCCGCCACCACCACCGCGGCGGTGGCCCATCGCACCGGGTATCGCCAGCCGCCGGCCGGACGCGGCTGGGGAGCGGGAATCGCCGTCACCCGGCCTTCGTACACGCGGCGGCAGGCCACGCACTGGTGCAGGTGATCCTCCAGCAGCAGCCCGCGGGCAGGGGACAGGGCGCCCGCGCGATAGCCCGGAATCAGCGCCTGAAAATCGGCGCAGCCCCGGATGAAGGGATGCGGCTCGGCCGCGGCTTCAACCCGCAGTCTCGCCCACACGCGGGCCGCGGCGGATGCCACCACCTCGGGGTCGACGGATTCCTCGCGAATCTCCATCACAGCTTGCGCCAGGGCGGGGTTCGAAAACTGGTCTTCGGGGTTCATGCCGCACCTCCCAGGTAAGCTTGATACTCCTTCTCCAACCGGTCGCGCGTGCGGGAAAGGGTCACGGCCACGGTGCCCGGAGTGGTGTCCATCAACTTGGCGATTTCCCGGTTCTCCTTCCCGTCGAAGAACCGCAACATGAATATCTCGGCGATTCGCGGGTTCAGCCGGGCCAGGGCGCCGCGCAGCCACTGGCGCACCTCGCTCGAATCCTGCACACGATCGGGATTGCGATGGGCCGGCTCGGCCAGCACCGGCTCCATCGTATCGAGCGGCACCTGGCGGACGTGAGACCGGGCGCGGACCAGGTCGAGCGCGGCGTTGACGGCGGCGCGGTGCAGAAAACTGGCCACGTTTCCAACCGGCTGGGCCGCCGGGTCGCGCCGGACCATTCGCAGGAAAACCGTCTGCAGCGCGTCTTCGGCATCGCCGGCATTGCCGGTGATGCGGTAAGCGGCGCGGAACACCATGGCGTGGTGTTCGCGGAAAACCCGCTCCAGATCGTTCCCGGAATAGGGGGCGGGCTCCGTTGTGGCGGCCATCAGCGCTTTCATCCTAGCAGGCTCATCCACTTCAGGGACGGCCTGGGAAGGCGGAAATTAGCGGCGTTGGGGGCGGCGCGCCGGGGAGATCGCAAAAAAATGCCCCGTGCCTGGGACAGGAACGGGGCGAAGTTCTCCTACAATCTGTCTCGGAGGATGACAGACCGGTGATGATAGTAGCACTCATCTGCCGGTAAATCAATCGGATAGTGGTCGGAAAACGATGTCAAGCCGCTATCTCAATTCCTCCATCACTTCGTCTAGTACTGCCCGGCACGGACGGGCTTTAGATTCGGACAAAGTGGATAATGGATATTCACAAAGATTTAACAGTTCCAGAAAATTTTGTTTCTTTGTATTTACATACAGGACCCCAGTCAGGATTTCCCCCTTCTCCTCGGCGGCTTCCAGAGCCGCCATGGCCGCCAGTTGGTCGGTGGGGTCGAAATCGCGGGAAACTTTGCGGATGCGCAGATGGCTGCCGTCGTGCATCGGCACATCCATGGTTTCGCCGTCCGGAATCTCGACTGAGATATCTTCGAAGAACGGCACGAAATCCAGCTCGTGCAGCGCTTCTTCGTGGTCCTTCACGTAGCCGTAGCTCTTGGTCGAGCCTTCGTGGTCGTTGAAGGTCACGCAGGGAGAAATCACGTCGATCACGGACAGTCCATTGTGCGCAATCGCCGTCTTGAGGATGGCCTGAAGCTGCTTCTTGTCGCCGCTGAAGGAGCGGGCCACCAGCGTGGCTCCCCATTTCAGGGCCAGAGAGCAGCAGTCGAAGGGCGGCAGGTCGTTGGCCGCGCCGCCCTTTTGCGTCGATCCCAGATCGGCGGTAGCCGAGAACTGGCCCTTGGTGAGACCGTAAACCCCGTTGTTCTCGATCACGTAGATCATGGGCATGTTGCGGCGCACCAGGTGCAGGAACTGGCCGATCCCGATGGATGCCGTGTCGCCATCGCCGGTCACGCCCAGCGCCATCAGCGTGCGGTTGGCCAGCAGCGCGCCGGTCGCCAGGGCCGGCATGCGCCCGTGCACCCCGTTGAAACCGTGCGACATCCCCAGGAAATACGCGGGCGATTTCGAGGAGCAGCCGATGCCCGAGAACTTGGCAACCGTGTAGGGCTCCACGCCGAGCTCGTAAAAGCACTCGATCAGGCGCTCGGAAATGGAGTTGTGGCCGCAGCCCGCGCACAATGTGGACTTGCCACCACGGTAGTCGATCACGCCCAGCCCGATGCGGTTGACTTTCGCGGGCGGCGTGGGAAGCGTGGCGCTCATTGGCCCTCCTGTCTGACGATTTCGTCCGTGACGGTGCGCGCATCCAGTGGCAGGCCGCCGTAGTAGCGCACGCTGCGCAGCCTGGCCAGCAGGTCCGCGTCCAGTTCCAGACGCATCAGGGCTAGCAACTGGGCGTCGCGGTTCTGATCCACCACGTAAGTCCGTTCGTGGCAGCGTATGAAGTCGGCAAGCTGGTGCGTGAAGGGGTATGCCTTCAGCCGCAGATAGCTGGCCTCGATGCCGAATTCCTCCCGCAACTGGTCGCGGCTTTCGCGCACGGCGTAATCGGAGGTGCCGCAGCAGACCAGGCCGATTCGGGCTTCCGGGTTCAGGCTGGCCGCCGGCTGAGGAACCCTCAGGCGCATGGCTTCGAACTTATGCGCCAGGCGATCCATGTTGTGTATGTAATCCTCCTCGCGCTCGCTGTACTGCGCCTTTTCGTTGTGGCCGCTGCCGCGCGTGAAGTAGACCGCCTTGGGGTGCCTGGTGCCGGGCAGCGTGCGGTAGCCCACCCCGTCGCCGTCCACGTCCCGGTAGCGCTCGAAGCCGCCCAGCCGGTCCAGGTCTTCCGCCGTCAGGACCTTGCCGCGGCGGATGGGCGCCTGGGGATACGGAAACGGATCGCTCATCCAATTGTTCATGCCCAGGTCGAGATCGGTCATGACGAACACCGGCGTCTGGAACTGCTCGGCCAGGTCGAAGGCGTCCATCGCCATGCTGAAGCACTCTTCCGGCGAACACGGGAAAAACATGGGGTGGCGCGTGTCGCCGTGCGAGAGGATGGCGGTGGTCAGCAGGTCGCCCTGCTGGGTGCGCGTGGGCAGGCCGGTGGACGGGCCGACACGCTCCACGTCGAAGATCACCGCGGGCACTTCTGCGTAGTAGCCCAGGCCGATGAATTCCGACATCAGCGAGAGGCCCGGGCCGGCGGTCGCGGTCATGGAGCGCGCGCCCGCCCAACCGGCGCCGATGGCCATGCCGATGGAAGCCAGTTCGTCCTCCGCCTGCACGATGGCGTAGGTGGCCTTGCCGGTCTCCGGGTCGGTGCGGAAGCGCTTCATGTAGCCGATCAGGCTTTCCACCAGCGACGACGATGGCGTGATGGGATACCACGTCACCACCGTCACGCCCGCGAACATGCAGCCCAGCGCGCAGGCCGAATTGCCGTCGATGATAATCTTGCCGGCGGTCGCGTTCATGCGCTCCACGCGGCAGGGATCGGTCTTGGCGAAGGTCCCGGCGGCGTACTCGAAACCGGCCTGGGCCGCGCTCCAGTTCAGGTCGGCGGCCTTGGCTTTGCGCGCGCCGAATTGCTTCATCAGGGCCTTGCGCACCTCCTGCATGTCGATGGAGAGCAACTGCGCCAGGACGCCGTCGTAGATCATGTTGCGCACCAGCTTGCGCAGCTTGGCTTCGGGGCAGACCGGACCCGCCAGCTTGTCGAAGGGCACGGGATAGAAGTGCAGGTCGCCGCGCAACTGGTTGAGCTTCAACGGCTCGTCGTAAACCACGGCCGCGCCGGCGTGCAGCTTCATAACGTCTTCGCGGGCCGTCTCGGGGTTCATGGCCACCAGGAAATCCACTTCCTTGCGGCGGCCGATATAGCCGTGACGGCTGGCGCGAATGGTGAACCAGGTGGGCAATCCGGCGATATTGGACGGGAACATGTTCTTTCCCGAAACCGGGATGCCCATCTGAAAAAGGGCGCGCATCAGGACGGAGTTGGCCGTCTGGCTGCCGGAGCCGTTCACGGTGGCTACCTGGATGCTGAAATCGTTAACGATGGAAGGGCTCGCGGGGCTGGGTGGCGAGCCGCTGGGGGACGCTTCTAGGGTTGGCATCTGTCATTTTCATTATAGGCAATCCGAGGCCGCGCGCAACCGGCTATCTCATTGAAAAGAATTGGGTTAAATGGGATCGGAAAATCCGAAACCGGTCTCCGGACAGCGCCTTGCCGATTCACTGGCGGGTTGAGCGGATTCAGTTGGCTCGCTCAGCGGGCCGGAGTGGTCAGGCAGCGGCGCAGATTCCTTACGATTGCCTCCGCCGCCCTGCCTTGGCCATGGCGTCGCATCCGCCCAAAGAACAGGGCATAATCGTTGGCTTCGCCGAGCCACATCTGCTTCCCGCTGCCAGCCGCCAGAATTCTGACTTGGATGTAGTGGCCCGGCGACATCAGACGCGAACCCAGGGCCTGGTAAACGCCCGTCATCACGAAATCCGCTTGCTCCGCACTCGCCGCCATCTGCAATGGCAGGCCTTGTTTGCCGATTTCGGCCAGGATGAACTGGTCGAGAGCCCAATCCATCGGCGCAATATAGAGTTTCGCGCCCGGCGATAAACCTTCGGGAACCGGCGGCTGGGCGTTCAATACGCCCACTGAGGCGAGGCACGCAAGCAATACCGCCAGAAAATGCCCAGGGACGCCGCGCAGAACCAAACGCGGGGAATCGATCAAACCCCTCGGCATAGCGGGTTCCCTCCTGGCGGACATTACCGATTGAAGTATAGCTCTAAAGAGCTATTGACCGTTAACACTTTTTTCCCTGAGCGTCGGAATTTCGCTTCTAAGGTGTCTGGTATCGCAAGAATCGGAACGAAGCGCGGGGAAGATCGGGGCTAATGCGAATCGCCGGTACTGCCGATCTGATCGGTTGAGGTGCGCGAATGAGTTCCGTCTCTTCGGTGAACCCTGGCGTAGCCAACCTGCTCCAGACCCTGTCCAATATCGATTCGCCGGTGCTGTCGTCACAGGCAGCCGTTTCGGCTCTGGAGAATGCGCCGGCGGGGGATATCGTCAAGCTGAGCGCGGCCGCCACTCAGTTGGCGGGCATGGACGCCATTTTCGGAATCGCGGACGGCGAAACGGCCGGCGCAGGCAGTGCTTTCGCGAGCCTGGCGGGCATCCCAACCGTAGCGGGCAGTACGGCGGCAAGCGCCGGCGACGCTGCCGATTCGCTGTTCGACCTGGCCGGTTAGCGCCGCCATGGGACGCCTGGTTTATTTCAGCCTGCCCGCGCACGGGCACGTCAATCCCACGCTTCCGGTCATCCGCGAACTGGCCGGCCGCGGCCATGAGATTGTGTATTTCGCGACCGAACCCTTCCGCCCGGCGATCCAGGCTACGGGCGCCCGGTTCATTCCCTATACGCCGCGGTTCTCGATGCCCGAGCGTGGGCCGGGACCGTTCGCCAGGGTATCGGCGACTCTCGAAACCCTGCTCGAGTTTAGCCGCGCGATCCTGGATGGCCACCTGTGCCAGGTCCGGATGCTGCGCCCCACCCACATCATGCACGACAGTTTCGCGCCATGGGGAGGGTTTGTCGCGCGTCTCCTGCAACTCCCCTCGATCGCCTCGATCCCCAGCATCCTGATCAACCGCGACATCGATTCGCGCTACCGGCCGGAGCCGGGAGTACAACCCGAGGACCCGCGGCTGAATGCGCGATGGGTCGCCTGGTTCCGGTCGCGCTGCCATGCCTTGCTGCTGCCATACCACCTCCCCGAGCCTCCCTCGCCTCCGCAACTTTTGCAGACGTACGGGGACTGGAACGTGGTGTACACCTCGCGTTTGTTCCAGCCCATGGCGGAAGCCTTCGATGGGCGGTTTCAATTTGTGGGGCCGTGCTTCGAGTTTCGTCCGCAAGCCCCGCCGTTTCCCTTCGAACGGCTGGATGGCCGGCCGCTGGTCCTGGTTTCGCTGGGCACCGTGTATGCCAACCATCCCGAGTTTTTCCGAACCTGCCTGGAAGAGTTGGCGGACGGCCCCTGGCAGGTGGTGGTTTCGACCGGGAACCACCGGCTCGCCGGAGATTTCGAACCGGCGCCGGGGAACTGCATCGTCCGTTCCTTTGTGCCGCAGATCGAAATCCTGCGGCGTTGCGCGGCCTTCGTCACGCACGGAGGCATGAACGGCGTGCAGGAAGCGCTGTGGCACGGCGTCCCGCTGGTGGTGGCGCCGCGGGCGGCCGATCAGTTCTGGATATCCGCCCGCGCGCGGGAACTGGGCGCCGCCCTGGCGCTCAACCCGCTCCGCATGGAGAGCGGAGCCATCCGCGAAAGCGTCGTGAAGGTGCTCTCCGGCGCCCATTACGCCGCCGCCGCGGCACGCATCGGCGCGTCCCTGCGAACCGCGGGCGGGCATGTCCGGGCCGCCTGCGAAATCGAAAGCTTCATCCGCGCCGGCGCGCGTGGCAGCGCCGCCGGTTGCCTGGGCGGCGCTGCCTGAGACGTTCGGCCGCCAATCTAATAAGATAGAAAGGTTGCGCCGGACCGGGCTGCCCTGCCGGCCATCCAACCGTCTATTGCCGATGGAGGATTCACTGTGAAGACTGTGCGTTCCCTGCTGCTTGCCGCGGCGGTGCTTTCTATCGCCATCCGGCCCGGTTCACCGGGCGCGCCCGCCCCCACCGAAACGCGCCTCATGCGCTTTCCGGATATCTGGCGCGACCAGGTGGTGTTCGTCTACGCCGGAGACTTGTGGGTCTCATCCACCAAGGGCGGCCCGGCGCGCCGCCTGACGTCGCATCCCGGAGACGAACTGTATCCCAAGTTCTCGCCGGACGGCAAGTGGATCGCCTTCACCGGCGAATACGACGGCAACTCGGATGTGTACGTGGTTCCGGCTTCGGGCGGCGAGCCCAAACGGCTGACCTATCATCCCGCCAACGACATGGTGCTGGGCTGGTCGCCGGACGGCCGCATCCTGTTCCGGTCCACGCGCGCCAGCGATCTGCCGGATTACACCCGCCTGTTCCTGATTTCGCCCGAGGGCGGGCTGCCCGAGATGCTGAGCATTCCGCGCGCATCGCTGGCCAGTTTCTCGGCCGACGGCCAGCGCATCGCCTACAACATGACCTCCCAGGAGATGCGCACCTGGAAGCGGTATCGCGGCGGGTGGAAGAGCCCCATCGCCATTTTCGACCTGGCCAAACACACTTACGAGCCATTGCCCACCACCGAAGCCATGGACATGTTCCCCATGTGGCGCGGCAACGCGGTGTACTTCATCAGCGACCGCGACGGCGTCATGAACCTGTACCGCTGCGACCTGGCCAACAAGCGCGTCGCCAAGCTCACCAGTTACGCCGAGTACGACATCAAGTGGCCCAGCCTGGGCCCCGACGCGATCATATACGAGAACGGCGGCCTGCTGTACTCTTACGATCTGAAGAAGGAGAAGGCCAGCCAGATTCCCATTTTCGTGGCCAGCGACGAGGTGGCCGCGCGGCCCGAGATGCGCCCCCTGGGCAGCCGGATCTCGTGCGGCGACATTTCGCCCAGCGGCGCGCGGGCGGTGCTCGAAGCGCGCGGCGAAATCTTCACCGTGCCGGCCGAGCACGGCGATCCGCGCAACCTCACCAACAGCCCGGCGGTGCATGAGTCGGACCCGGAGTGGTCGCCGGACGGCCAGTGGATCTCGTACTTCTCGGACCGCACCGGCGAGTGGGAGTTGTACCTGCGGCCGCAGAAGGGCGGCGACGAAATCCGCATCACCAGGGATGGGGACGACACGCGCTTCCGCTATGAGCCGACCTGGTCGCCGGATTCGAAGAAGATCGCCTATTCCGACAAAAAACTGCGGCTGTGGTACGTGGATATCGACAAGAAGGAGCCGGTGCTGGTGGACACCGCCGAGTACCCCGACCGGTTGAAAGCCGCGTGGAGCCCGGACAGCCGCTGGATGGCCTACACCAAGCCGGTCAACGGGAACGGCAAGGGCAACATGTACCTGTACTCGCTCGAAACCAAAAAGGTGTCGCCCATCAGCCGGGATCTGTACGACGATGGGGAGCCGGTATTCGACTCCGACGGCAAGTACCTGTACTTCCTCTCCAACCGCTTCTTCTACCCCAGTTCCGGCAGGTTCGACCAGCGCTTCGATTACGAATACACCACCGGCATCTTCGCCCTCACGCTGAAGGCCGATGAGGCCGCGCCGTACGCCCCCGAGATCGACGAAGAAAAGGGAGTCGAGAAAAAGGCGGACGAGAAGAAGGCGGACGAAGCCAAGAAGCCGGGCGAACCGAAGCCCGAGGACAAGAAGGCCGACGCCGCCAAACCGGACGAGAAGAAACCGGACGAAGCCAAGAAAACCGACGAGAAGAAGGACGAAGTCAAACCGATTCAAATCGACCTGGACGGCCTGGCGGACCGTATCTCGCGCGTGCCCGTGCCGCCGGGAATCTATGCCGAACTGGACGTCCGCAAGGACAAGATCTTCTACCTCTCCATACCCATGGAAGCGACCCAGATGGGACGGCCCGGGCCGCAGCCTCCCGCGGGCGCGCTGCACCTCTTCGACGTCAAGAAGCGGGAAGACAAAGTGGTGATGCAGGGCATCGCCGGCTTCGCCCTGGATAAGGACGGCGGCAAGATGCTATACGCCTCCGAGAGCACCTTCGGAATCGTGGAACCGGTGCCCGGCAAACATGTGGGCGACGGCCGGCTCGCGACCGGCGAAATGCAGGTGTGGACCGATCCCAAGGCGGAGTGGAAGGAAGTGCTCCACGAAGCCTGGCGCCTGGAGCGCGACTTCTACTGGGATCCGAAAATGGGCGGCGCGGATTGGGAAGCCATCGGCAAACGCTACGAGGCCCTGCTGCCCTGGGTGGCGCACCGCAGCGATCTGAATTACATCATCGGCGAGATGATCTCCGAACTGGACACGTCGCACACCTACGTGGGCGGCGGCGACCTGCCTACCGTCCGGCGCGTCAACGTGGGCATGCTGGGCGTGGATTTCGACGCCGACGGCGGCTTCTTCAAAATCCGCAGGATCTACAAGGGCGAGAACTGGTCGGACGACACCCGCTCGCCGCTCACCGAGCCCGGCCTCAAGGTCAAGGAGGGCGATTACCTGATCGCCGTGGAGGGCCAGGTGGCGCGCGCCGACCGCGAGCCGTGGGCTTATTTCCAGGGGCTGGCCAACCGCCTGGTGACGCTGAAGGTGAACTCGAAGCCTAGCGAGGAAGGCGCCTGGGAGATCGTGGTGAAGACCATCGGGAGCGAATCCAACCTGCGGTACCTGGCGTGGGTCGAGCAAAACCGCCGGAAGGTGGCGGAAGCCACGGGCGGGCGCGTCGGCTACATGCACGTGCCGGACACCTCGATCGACGGCATTCGGGCGTTCGACAAATATTTTTCCGGGCAGCAGGGCATGGACGGCCTGATCGTGGACGAGCGTTTCAACCACGGCGGCATGTCGCCGGACTTCTACACCGAGAAACTGGGGCGCCGGCCGCTGCTGGCGCTGGCGCCGCGCGAGGGCAGGGAATTCTGGCCGCAGGAGGCGTTTTTCGGGCCGAAAGTGATGATCGTGAACGAACAGGCCGGCTCCGGCGGCGACCTGTTCCCGTACTACTTCAAGAAGGAGAAGATCGGCCCGCTGGTGGGAACGCGCACCTGGGGCGGGCTGATCGGCATGGGCGGATTCCCGCAGTTGCTGGACGGCGGCATGGTGACCGCGCCCGGCTGGGCGTGGTGGGAGCCCAACGACAAAGGCGGCGGCGAGTGGGTGGTGGAGAACCACGGCGTGGATCCCGACTACCCCGTGGAGCAGCGGCCCGACCTGGTGATCGAAGGGCACGATCCACAGCTTGAGAAAGCCATCGAGCTGGTGCTGGACGGTTTGAAGAAGATGCCGCCGCCGCTGCACCGGCCGCCGTATCCGGTGAAGGCGCTGGGGGCCAGGCAGTAACTCTTCCGGGCTTGACGTGACCGAATTCACGACGGAACAACTGCTCGCGCCGCTTGAGCCCAACGAGGGCGCGCTCACGCCCCTGTTTCAAACCAACCTCGACGAGGGCATGCTCCGCGAGATCGCCGCGGCCGACTACGGTTGGAGGGCCGACGAGTGCTACGCACTGTTGCAGCCCTTGGTGCAGGCCGGGCTGGTGGCCTCGGATGATTTCAACTTGCGGGAAGTGCTGGAGCTGATCCGGTGGTCGCAACCCGAGAACCCCGAATGGAGCCCGGGCGGGTACGGGCCGCGAGGTCACTGGATGCGCCTGTTCGCCTGCGCTGCGCTGGTGCGGCTTGCGCCGAAATACCCGGATGAGTTCGAGGGTGAATGCTGCACGCTGGCGCCGTTGATATCGAGTGCGGTCGAACTGGGGCGGCCGGTGGCGCGGGCGGCCGCAAGCGTGCTTGCCTGGCGCTTCCTGACCTATTCCGGAGATACCGAGGATGCTCCGTTTCTGGCCTTTGGCATCCTGCTGCTAGCCACGTACCTGGAACGCGGGGAAGCTCGCGGACAATGGCTGAAAGATCTCGCCGCATGGGTAGAGGACGAAGAGTCTTCTGCGCGGAACGCGCTATCCCAATGGTTTTCTTCGTCGCCGAATTGGGAGAAATGGCTCACGGGTTTGACCCTCTTCGATTTGCGGGAGGCGGTGTGGCGCTCTCTGGCCCTCCGGATTCTGGCGCGGCCGGAATCTCCCCATCCGCGCGCAGCGGACGAAGAACTGCGGCTGTTGGGCGAACTGGTTGCGGGGATTTGACTCTTCAGTGGAGGGCTCTTTGAGCGGGCCGGGAAGTTCAAGAACCTGAAGAGGGCATTTCCAATCTTGCGATTCCGGTATCCCTTCCCGCCTGGCAGGCGGCGGCGGATGTAGACACGGACTGAGCCCGGGCCGCCAGCCGGCCTATCGAGGGACAGCCAGGAACCAATCGACGATTCGTCCGAAGGCGGCCGTGAGTCCATCCGCGGGATCTTCTCCGGGCCGCATCAGCGAATGATCCGCTCCTTCGATCCGGTCGAATACGGCTTTTCGTCCCTTGGCGGCCAGCTCGGCGCGCATCACATCGAAGGCCGCAATCGGACACCACTCGTCCGCCGTGCCGTGGGCCAGGTACAGCGCCGCTCGGGATTGAAGACATTCCTGCACCAGCGAGGTTCTGAGCAGGCTCGACCACAGCCGGTACGGCTGCCCCCAGCAAAACCTGGTGGTGCTATCCGGATCGCGAAGCATCCCGGCCCAGCAGCCATAGACTTCAACCTCCGGATCGAGGCCCTTGCGCCGCTCGAAATCGGCCACAGCGAAGAGATGGTTTGGCCCCCCGCCCGAAATCGATGCCGCGTGGGTCACCGATTTCAACACGGTCGAAACATGCACGGCCACCACACCGCCCTCGGAACCGCCGATTACCAGGGTCCTGGAGCGATCCACGCCAGGCAGTTCCTGCGCCGCCCGGATTGAAGCGGCGATGGCCTCAGACCATCGTTCCAGCGTGTGCTCAACGAGGAACTCCGGGCGGCATGTCGCGGCATCCGCAAGGTCGGGTTGGGTATCCAGGAATCGCACGCCGGGCTTCTCCACGGCGAGAACCCTGGCCCGCCCACGCGCGACAGCGTTGAGGAGGGCGGCGGAATGCTGGCCGAGTTTGTCGCCCTGTTGGAAGAAGTGCGAAAAGCAGCCCGTGCCTTGCACAAAAACGGCCAGCGGCGCGGCAGTTTGGGACTGGGCCTCCGACAGGTAGAAGGTAATGGTTCTTCCAAACCGGTCGGGCGTGGAGTAACGATGAAAGGGCGTACCCGGCACCGCGCCACCGTCTGTGGCCGCCGCGCCGAACAGGGCCGCATTGAAGATAAGGAAACCCAAGAGCCAACTGCGCATGCTTCACATAATACCGCGGGGGCCGGGGATCGCCTGGCGCCGGTCGCCGTGCGGTGAAGCCACCTCCGAGGCAGTTGGCTTGCAGCACAGCTTCAATCCGAGCGTACCTGGGGTGCCCCACAAAACCGTCGCGGCCTGCGAAGGAACTGCTTCTGTGTCGCACATCCATCACCACGCCCGCCAGTCGCAGCTTCGATCTCCGACCGGATCCTTTCGTACACGGAGCAGCCCCAACCGGTCCCTTGGCATACAGTCCGCGTTGCCCGCGGCGGGTAACACGCGAGAAAGGGGGTTCGGATGAAGAGGGTTGGGTATACAATCTTGGGTAACCGGGAGGCCGGAACGGCAATCCCGGTCAAGGCTGAAAACACGGAGGCTTTACGTGCGGGCTGATATGTTTGCGGCTGAACGAAACGCGCCCTGGGGGCGTTCTGCAAGATCCATCTTCCTTCTGTGCCTGATGGCCGGACTGCCCGGCCCCATAAGCGCCCAGAACATCTTGAACAACGGCGGATTCGAAACCGGGTTGATGTGCTACGGCTTCTGGACCTGGAGCCTTACGGGCGTCGATTTCGCGGGCGACTACCAGTTCACCCTCTCTACCGACAGCCACTCCGGCAACTACTCGCTGCAGATCGCCTGCACTCCGGGCGGGACGGACTGCTGGAGAGCCGCCATCTATACGGAACAGATCCCCGCCGTGCCGAACCAGAACTACACCGCCAGCGTGTGGGTGAAGTGTCCCACCGGCGGCGGAGGGCTTTTCTACGTCACCACGCCGGCCGCGGCCCTGGGGGGCGAATGGCTGACCTGCAACACCACCTGGACCGCCAACAGCATGAACTTCCAGACCGGTCCGGCGCCCACTACCTTCTCCATATACGTCTACAACTACGGCACCCAGCCGATGGAGATCGACGACCTGGTTCTGACTTATGCCGACGGGACCGCGCCTGCGCGAATCAACCTTTATCCCGGGACCCGTTCCGTGGGCATTTCGGGACAGAATGTGCTGGTGGATGGCGCACCCTACCTGGCCTTGGGCTTCTTCGACGTGCCCCGGAGCGATATTTCGCAAGTGCAGGCGACCGGCGCCAACACGGTGCATGGATTGGGCAGCTTCAGCGGAGCCGACTGTTTCAACACCGGCGCCGAGAGTTACCTGGACGCCGTCTATGACGCCCAGATGAACTTCGTGCCGGATTCGTCGGCGGCTTCCAAGCTGGATGCTCCGGGGGTGTTTCCCGCAATCATGCAGACTTTCGCGCCGCACCTGGCCAACATAGCCTGGTTTCTGAGCGATGAGCCCGACTTAGTGGAGGTGCCGGTCTTCGACTACATCCCGCCCGCTACATTCGTGGCGGAAGGCAACGCCGCGAGGGGGGCGGCCAGCCTGCCGCTGTTCGCCGACATGCAGCACGCCGCCTGGTCGGTGGCGGCCGACGATGCCCCCTACGCGCCGGGAATCGACTTCTGGATGGCCGAACCCTACGGCCCGGACTTCAGTTCGCTGTCTCACGCCACCAGCCTCCTGACTTCCATTTCGCCGCGACCCATCTGGCTGGCGCAGGACGCCATCGATGCCGATCTGATCGTTCCCAAAGCCTACTGGGCGATCGTCAACGGGGCCACCGGAATCTTCTATTTCACGTGGCCCGCCTTCCAGCAGTCCCCCAGCCAACTGAGCGCCGCCACGCAGGCCTTCAGCGAACTCACCACTCTCAAAAGCGCCGTCTTCGGCAGCAAAATGGACGCGCTGGTAACCCCGCCCGCCGGAATTACCACCATGTCGCGCTTCAGTAATGGCGCCGCTTACATTTTGGCCGTGAACCCGAATCCGCAGGCAGTGCAAGGCAAGTTCTCGGTCCAGGGCATGGCCGCCGGCCAGCCGGTCCCGGTGATGTTCGAAAACCGCACGCTGACCGCCGGCGCGGGGGGATTCACCGACAGCTTCGCGGGCGTCGGCCGGCACGTCTACTCCATCGCCAGTCCCAACACCACGCTCACCGCCAGCCTCACGAATAAGACCGGCGCCATTGCGGCGCGCAACTGGAGCGTCCTGGTATTCAACGCCGGGATCGGCGCGGCCAATAACGCCGCCATTGCCAACCTGGCGTTTACGCGAACCGGCGGCACCGCCTGCACGCCGAAAGTGGCCGCCGGGACATTTCCGCTTCCGCTTGGAAACCTGGTCCCCGATGCGACCGCTACCGGCAACGTGAGCATCGACTTCACGGGGTGCGACGGCACGTCGAAATTCACCGTGGCCGTTTCCGTTTCCGCCAACGGCGGCGCCACCGCGGCTACCATCACTTTTGCCAACCAACGGTACTGAATCGATATGTACATTCCTCGATGGCATCGCCACCTTCTCGCCGCCGCGTTTCTGACCGCTTCGGCCGGGCGCCTTTCGGCCAGCCCCATGCTGACGCTGACTCCTTCGCCCGATCTCTCCGGCGCCCCCGGCAGCACCGTGGGATGGGGCTTCACCATCGTCAACGACACGCCGTATTTTCTCGAATTCTCCAGCTCGCAGTTCTGCCTGGCCCCGGTGATCCTGACCCCGGCGGTTTCGTGCACGCCGCCCGTGACCGGGGTTTTCAATGACATAATCGTCGGCAACGACCCGATCATCGCTCCCGATTCGTCGCTGTCCGAGGACTTCGACCCGGTCGGATTCACCACGGGCCTTGGGTATTTCGATATCGACCCGGATGCGGCCTACCCGTCGTCCGACGTCGGCCAGATCGTGCTGATTTACGACGGATACAACCAGGACCCCACCAGCGGCGGCAATTACACCCAGTACCTTTTCAGCGTGCCTCTGGCCACGGATGCCAGCGTGACCGTTGTACCCGAGCCCGCAACGGTGGCTCTCATGGCCGCGGCGTTATCGATTCTGGCGCTGATGGGCCGGCGGGCGCGCCGCACCCAGTAGCCACGCGGCGCCGGCGGGCGCGTGCGCCGCGGCTTCCGGCGGCCCGGATTGAGTCGCCGGCCCGCCAATTTTGTGCAATTTGCACAAAATACCTCTGGCGTTTTCAAAAGCAAAGGACTTACGGGCCGTCTTTGTGCAAATTGCACAAAATCCGCAAAACTGCGGACGGTGCTGGTCGCAAACTTCACCCGCTCGCGCTGCCCTCAGCGCCCGCCGCGGGTTCTTACTCCGCCCGCAGCGCTTCCATGGATCGACCTGGGTGGCGCGGCGGGCGGGTAGCCAGGCCGCACGCCGCCCTCAGCGCCCGCCGCACCAGGCAGGGCCGTGCTGAAGATGGCGCCCGCCGCGGGTTCTTATTCCGCCCGCAGCGCTTCCATGGGATCGACCTGGGTGGCGCGGCGGGCGGGGAGCCAGGCGGCACGCCGCCCTCAGCGGCCGCCGCACCAGGCAGGGCCGTGCTGAAGATGGCGCCCACCGCGGGTCCCTACTCCGCCCGCAGCGCTTCCATGGGATCGACCTGGGTGGCGCGGCAGGCGGGTGATGTTGATCCTTCGATCTCGTGGATTTTTGTCCGCTGCTACTCGGACGCCGCCGGGTGGGTCGAGCCGCGGCGCGAGCTGATTCGCTCTAGCATGGGGGCTCTGGTCACCGCGTTTCTTTCCAGCGGGCGGCTGGTCCAGTGCTCTTCTATCGCTTGAGCGAATTCGGGGCGGACTAATTTGGCGCGCTCCTGGAGCCAGCCGCGTTCTTCCCAGCGCAGGTACAGACCCTCCATGGGCTCGGACCCAATGTGGGATGTCGTGGAGCCTAACAACTGGCGAAGGCCTTGAAGAGTGAATCGACCGTCCCCAAGCCTCGGCACGGGTGCGAGCCCCAGATTGCGCGCCAGTTCGTCCCGTCGGTCGGCACTCCAGAACATCCTCATCTGAGTGTCATAGACGTCAATGGTCAGGAAGTAATCGGGCAGGCGATCATAACGCACCGAATGCACGGCGAAGCACCATTCTCCGAACAGTACCAATTTGCTTTCCAGCGCCTCAGCCAACCTCTCCCTTCTCTGGGCGAGCCATGGCCATAGGGCTTGAAACTGCGGGTGAGCGCCAGCCCCCAAAACGGCGCCGCGATTCCGCACAACAAGGGACAGCGAGGCGTCGAAGGAGATGCCGACGTTCGCTCCGTCTACCTTCTCTTCAACCACAACCGGATGTCGCAAGAAACTGGCCCGTTCGTCAGGCGAAAGAACCTTATCCGCGCGGGGCCCGCCCTCGCCCAACCAGGCGAGGAGTGGAGTGTGGGGAAACTTGAAGGTCCCCGTCAACCCTGGCGCCCCATTTTGCGAATGTAGATCGCACGGAGAAACTGCTCGTCGATGAACTCGACGGTTAGACCGACAGCCGCGAGGCCGTCACGCCAGCCGATCCATTTACTGTCCGTGGCCTCGACGATTGGCGGCTTTGCCGTGTGCGCATGTGCCACAGAAATGAACTTCTTATCCGAGTGGTCGACAAGCGCCAATACCGTAGGATCAATAGCGGGGAACTCCTCAAACTGAGTCCGGTCGGCGTTGAGCGGCGTGATCTGCACTTGCTCGCACAGTTCTGGGTTCTTCAGGTTCTGGGCGACCCATAAGTAGAACATGTCGCCCTCTCCGGAGCGGGACCGGGATGGTAGCTTGTGCCCATACTCGCCAAGAATCAGATAGAGGGAGTCCACGCAAACCCGGCTTCCGCTCTTGATGGCGCTCAAGCGCTCCGCACACGCCGCCCGGATGGGCAACCATTCTTTATCGGCCCCGTTCGCGGCCAGCATCACGTTGGTATCGACAACCACTGGCTGGCGCGCTCCGGAATTCCGTAGGCTCATCGCGGGCCCCCGCCATCCAGCTTTGCTCTCCGATCCGCGGCGGCACTCAGACGTGCTCGGACGTCCTCCATCTCGTCGCCGAAGAAATTCTCCGGCCAGTTCAAGATGTCGCCGTCTTCGTCCAATCGCAAAGGCTCAATGATCGACCCTTCCGGGCCGGGCCTGCAGAAGTAAAGAGCCACGTCCTCAGGTTTCACAGTCCCCTCAGCGATACGCCGCTGGAGGCGGTAGACGAAGTGCTCGGAGTGGCTCTCGATCAGGAACTGAACGTTTCGGTTTTCCCCGTTCTGCCTGGCGCGGATGGCTTCGATGAAAAGATCGACCAGGAATGCCTGAACGCGGGGGTGCAGGTGCAACTCCGGTTGCTCAATGACTACGGTCGAGCCCGGCTCCGCGTAAAAGCTTTGTACGACCACGGGCAGAACCTGTGAGATGCCAAAACCGACATCGGGGAGATTCGTCCTGACGCCGCTACTGGTAGCCTTCACGACAATCTCATACTGCTTGCCCAGTTTGCTGGTGGCCTTGGGTTCGAATCCATCGAGCAGCCCGATATCATGAAGCCAGCGCACCACCACCTCCAGGAAGGACTGATTCCGCATGTGGAAGCCGCGATTGAGTTGGCGGCCCGACGCGGCGAGCAAAGCGGCGAGTGTGTACCGGCCATCGAAGCCGACGCTTTCCGGAGCTTCGCCGGACCAAGTATAGAGGCGGCGAGGCCTTTGCCGCAGGGGTCCGAGGTACTTGATTCTCTGCAACTGGTGTTCGAAGCTGAGCACCAGGTCGCTGGTGAAACCGGCGTTCCTGTGGTACGCCAGCACTTCATCCGGGAAACCATAAAACTTCACTGGTTCCGTGGGCGCCCACGCCCGGCCTTGAGTCCGCACGAGAATGTCGGGGTCGGCACCGACCGCGTATTCCTGCTTCTGCTTGCGCTGGCCCTTCTTCTTCATCTGAACCGAGAGTATGTCCTCCGGCGGCTCGCTCAGGGTATACCGAAGTAGTTCCACGGTCTGGCGTTTGGCTTCTTCATCGGAAGAGATATCCGCTTGGAAACTCATCTGAGAGCCCCGGTACTCCTTACCATTCAAAACGTCCGTCACCACCAGCGGCTTGGGAAGTTGCCAGGAGAGCGAGAAGTCTACGTGCCCGTTCACATCGTGGTTAAACACCAGGTCCCGGTATGTCCCCAGGTCGACGTCGGTGCTCTCGTCGCCTGGGTTAAGGACCCTGCGCCGGTCTCGTGACTCCGCTGTCTGCCGGAGCATCAGCAAAAACTGCAGCAGACTTGTCTTACCCGCGCTGTTGGAGCCAAAGAACACCGTGATCGGCGCGAGGCGAATGTCCTTTGTGTCGCGCCACGCCTTGAAGTTCCTGATGGATAACTGCGTGAACATCTACTTCCTCCTCCTCTTAGAAAGGACGTGGTTTCCAAACAGGTCGGCAGGGACTGGGTCGCCGGACAGGCGGGCCGGCGGATTGTCTGCCTCGCCGCCACCCTGCCAGTTATTACGGCCAGCGCGTGCCGGCCGGATACCGTCCAGGATCTTCGCGTCTGAGCCATCGACGTTCCGGCGAGCCTGACACGCTCCGTTATAGACAAATGACGAATCCATCCGGGAAATGCCCAAGTGATGATTCTACCGCCGGGCACTCCCTGGATGTGCGCACATTGCCGCTGTCGCTTCACGCCGAATCGAGATATGAACGGCGGGCGGCTTCTTCCGCGTGTCGCCCTGAACGACTGGCGTGTGAAGGCAGGGAACGGCTGAACAATCACGTTGTCTATCTGTGCAAGGCGGTGAAGGAGCATCTCGAAGACGGCGGCCGAGTGGGCCACCTTGGCGGAGCGGCCCTGCAGCCCCAGCGCTTCCCAAGCTGCACCCGCTGGTCCCGCTCCAATTGCCGCACCTGTAGCAGCTTCCATAGCGCGTCATGATGGACCCACACTCGGCGCACAGCGGCGCGTCCGCCACCACCGCCGGCGAAAACGGCAACTGCTGCCGCAGGCCGGGTTCCCTGGGCCGCTGGCTTGGGCGCGCGGCGCCCGTCCCGGGTTCTTACTCCGCCCGCAGCGCTTCCATGGGATCGACCTGGGTGGCGCGGCGGGCGGGGAGCCAGGCCGCCATCAGCGCCAGCCCCACCACGGCCGCGGCGCTGAGCACGTATGCAAGCGGATCGAGCGCCGTCACGCCCAGCAGCGCCGAGCCTGCCAGCTTGGCCGCGGCCGCCAATCCGGCCAGCCCGAGAGGCACGCCAACCGCCGCCAGGCGCAACGATTCCCCCAGGACCAGGCGCTCGATCTGCCGCGGCCCGGCGCCCAGCGCCACGCGCAATCCGAATTCGCGCGTCCGCCGGTTCACAGCGTACAGCAGCAGGCCGAACAGTCCGGCCGCGGTCAGCAGGACCGCGCTCGCGCCCACGGCACTGGCGGCGGTGGCGACGAAGCGGTCGGGCGAAAGGGCGGAGTCCAGAGTATGCCGCAGAGTGGTCGAGTCGAAGACGTGCGCCCCGGGGTCGAAAGCGTGGATCGCGGCGCGGGCCGCGCGGTCGAGCGTCTCCGGATCGCCGGCGGTTTCCACCAGCAAAGTGAGGTCGCCCCTGGGCGCCTGGGCGTACGGGAGAAAGAGGAACGGCTCGGGCGGCGCGTGAATGTCGTTGGACGGGCCATCCTCGGCTACGCCCACGATCTGGCGCAGCTTGCCGTCGATGCGGACCCACTCGCCCACCGGCGCGCGGCCGCCGAACACGGTGCGGGCAAAGGTCTGCGACACCACCACCACCAGCGGCGCGCCCGCGCCATCGCGGACGTCGATGCCGCGCCCCGCCACCACGCGCGTGCCCATCAGGGGGAAGTAGTTGCCGCCGACGTTATTGAGATGCACGCCCATGGGCGCGATTCCCGGAATCTCCACCCGCGCCGTGAAGCCGCCGCCCGAACCGCTCAGCGGAAGCCGCCGCGCGTAGGTTGCCCCGCGCGCGCCGGGTAGTGCGGCCAGCCGCTCGCTCACCTGGTCGCACCAGGCGGCGGGCGGCATGTGGAGCGCGGGCATCACCATCAACGCCAGCACCTTCTTGTGCGGGTCCAGGCCGGGGCGGATTTGGGCGGCGTGGTGGAGGCTGGTCAGAAAAAGCACGGCCACGCCGAACAGCGTCACGCCCACCGCCATCTGCGAAACTACCAGGGCTTTCTGCTGCCAGCCGCGCCGCCGCGCCGTCACGCCCTGAGTCTGCTTCAACACCTCGGAGATGTTGAGCCGCACGGCGTGCAGCGCGGGCCAAACGCCAGAGATCAGGAGGGCGAACAGCAGCGCGCCGGCCGAATAGGCGAGCACGCGGTAATCCAGCCGGATGCCCAAATCGATGAAGGGACTCATGGCCTGGGCGAACAGCGAGATCTTCTGCATCAGAACGCGGGCCAGCAGCAGGCCCAACCCGGCGCCCGCCAGGCCGATTAGACCGGTCTCGATCAGCAGTTGGCGCGCCACCCGCCAGGCGCCGCCCCCGAGCGCGATCCGCACGCCCAGTTCCTTGCGGCGCGCTTCGGCCTGCGCCAGCCGCAACTGGGCCACGTTGGCGCAAGCCACGAACAGCACCAGTCCGAACACGGCCCCGAATCCGCCGGCGACCTCCAGGTCCCACGACCAGGGGTGCGCGATGCGCGTGAGCGCCGTTCCCGCAGCGCCGCGGGGCGCCGGCTTGTGCTTCCCCTCGCCGCGGATGGCGGCGTCGAGTTGCGCCGCGTTGCGCGGGGCGGCCAGCGGATCGCTGAACCGCGCGTCGATTTCGAGCTCGCCATGGCGCGACTGCTCTTCCCCGCTGCCCCCGAGCGTGTGAAACCAGGCATCCGCGCTCACCCACACGCCCACCAGAATGCCGCGCTGCAATCCCGCGAAGGCTTCCGGCATCACGCCCACCACCAGGAATGGTTTGTGATCGAGCAGGACGGTCTTGCCGGCGATGTGCGGGTCGCTCGCGAAACGCGATTGCCACAGCTTGTAACCCAGGACGGTCTCCGGCATTCCATCCGTCTCGTCCACCGACGCGCGGCCGAGGGCGGCGCGTACTCCCAACACCTGAAAATAGTTCGGCGACACCGGTTGGATGATGGAAATCCGGCTGTCCTGGTCCTCGCCTACCTGGACGCCGCGGCGCTGCGAGGCGATAAGCTGCGCCCGGCCTTCGAGCGCCTTGGCCATATCGAGGTAATCCGGCCAGCCGTATCCCACCGGCTTGCCGTCATCGCCCAGCGACTGCGCCTCCCACAGATCCCCCGGCTTCTCCACCGGCAGGGGCCGCAGCAGGACGGCGTCGGCCACGGCGAACAGACCGGTGGTCAAGCCGATTCCGAGCGAAATCGAAAGCACGGCTAATGCCGTGACGCCGGGGTTCTTCGCGAGCAGGCGAAGCGCCAGGCGGAGGTCGCGCATCCAGTCAGTGGGTGACATAAGCGGGGCACCAAGTGCAATTCGGGGGCCAGCCCGAACCCAATAGTATCATCGGCATTTCATCTCCGGGGTTCGGGGATGGGCGCGACCCGGCCGGCGCCGGCATACAATGGCTCAAGAGAGGACCAATGCCGGCTGCCCACGATTCACTCCTGGAGCGGATCACGATTGATTCGGACGTGCGGTTCGGGAAGCCATGCATTCGCGGTCACCGGATCACGGTTCAGGAGATCCTGGAGTGGCTGTCGGGCGGGGCGTCCCAGCAGCAGATCCTGGAGGATTATCCCCAGCTCGAACCGGATGACTTCCTGGCCGTTTACGCTTACGCCGCCGAATTGGCGTCAAGGAGCAAGGTCTCCGGAGGATGAAGCTCCTCTTCGACGAAAGCCTGTCGCCGAAGCTGGTTTTGCTCCTGCGCGACCTTTTCCCCGACTCCGAAAGCGCGCTTCGAAACGGGCTTGCCCGCGCCGGCGATCGCAGCATCTTGGAGTACGCCGCGGCCTACGACTTCATCCTGGTCTCGACCGACGGCGATTTCGCGCGTCTGTTGGAGCAGGTCCCCGGCGCCAGGGTTGTCATTCTGCGTTCCCGCGATTATCCAACTGGGGTTGCCGCCGAGGTGCTTCGCCGCAATGCGATCCGTGTCGCCGGGTTGCCCGACTCCCAGGAGCGTCTGATCGTTCTCGACAAATAAGTTCCGGGCCTGCAATGATCGCCTTCCACCCCCCTGGTGCTGTTACCGTAAGATACTGTTCCTTTGCCGCGGGCCGCTCGCTGACGCTCGCGGTCCTGTTTGGAACCGCGAGCGGGGTACCCTCTGGGTCCGAGCGGCCCGGCAAAGGCACCGAACCACACGGTCGAAGACCTAGTGCTCTGCGGCAAGCAGAATGCGGATTATGCGCAGAATCAATCGCGCCCATCCAGACCGGCATTTCAGTGGTGTTCCGAGTCGCCAGTGGACCAGGAGACAGGCAAACCCGCGCTGCGGCTGCCTGGAACAACCGATGCGATTACCGCCGCACTCCCCCTAGCTGCACCCGCTGGTCCCGCCGCAATTGCCGCACTTGTAGCAGCTTCCGTTGCGCGTCATGATGGACCCGCACTCCGCGCACAGCGGCGCGTCCGCCACCACCGGCGAAAACTGCAACTGCTGCTGCGGATCGGGCTCCGTGGGCCGCAGGTTGGGGGTCTCGCCGGCTTCCGAAACCAGGTATTCCGGGCCCAGGAATTTCCCGCCCAGCCAGCGGAAAATGTAATCGGTGATGGACTTGGCGTAGGGAATCTGCGGGTTGCCGGTCCAGCCGGTGGGCTCGAACCGCACGTGCGTGAACTTGTCCACCAGGAACTTGAGCGGCACGCCGTATTGCAGGTTGAAGCTCACCGCCGTGGCGAAGGCGTCCATCAGCCCGCTGATGGTCGAGCCTTCCTTGGCCATGGTGATGAAGATCTCGCCCGGTGCGCCGTCGTCGTACATGCCGACCGTGATATACCCTTCGTGGCCGGCGATGGAGAACTTGTGCGTGATCGACCGCCGCTCATCCGGCAGCTTGCGCCGCACCGGCCGGTACACCACCTTCTCCAACTGGGGCGGCGCGGCCTTCTTCTCGCTCTTTCCGGCCCCCGTGCTCAACGGCTGCACCCGCTTGGAATTGTCGCGGTAGATGGCCACCGCCTTCAGCCCCAGCTTCCAGCTTTCGGTGTAGGCCGTCATCACGTCGTCCACGGTGGATTCCTCGGGCATGTTGATGGTCTTCGAAATGGCGCCCGAAATGAACGGCTGCACGGCCGCCATCATGCGCACGTGGCCCATGTAGTGGATGGAGCGCGACCCGTTCTGCGGCCGCAGGCTGCAATCGAACACCGCCAGGTGCTCCGGTTTCAGGTGCGGCGCGCCCTCGATGGTGCCGGTGGAATCGATGTGCGTCACGATCCGCTCCACCTGGTCCGGCTTGTATCCCAGCTTGATAAGCGCCGCGGGCACGGTGTTGTTGACGATCTTGATCATGCCGCCGCCCACCAGCTTCTTGTGCTTGATGAGCGCCAGGTCGGGCTCGATGCCGGTGGTGTCGCAATCCATCATGAAACCGATGGTCCCGGTGGGCGCGATCACGGTCACCTGGGCGTTGCGGAAACCGTGGCTGCGCCCGCTCTCGTAAGCCTCGTCCCAGCACTGCCGGGCGCCCTGGTAGAGCGCCGCGGGGATGTGGTTGCGGTCGATGCGGCCGGCCGCCTCGCGGTGCATGCGAATCACTTCCAGGAAGGGCTGCTGGTTGGCGGCGTAGCCGGCGAACGGGCCCGCCGCCGCGGCGATGCGCGAGCTGGTGAGGTACGCCTGGCCGCACATGACGGCGGTGATGGCGGCCGCGACATCCCGCCCCTGGGCGCTGTCGTAGGGGATGCCCATGGACATCAGCAGCGCGCCCAGGTTGGCGAATCCCAACCCCAGCGGCCGGAAGGTGTGCGAGTTCCCGGCGATCCTCTCGGTGGGATAGCTGGCGTTATCGACGATGATTTCCTGCGCCAGCACCATGGTGTCCACGGCGCGCCGGAAGGCCTCCACGTCGAACTGGCCGTCCGGTCCCACGAATTTCATCAGGTTCAGGGAGGACAGGTTGCACGCCGAATCGTCCAGGAACATGTACTCCGAGCAGGGGTTGGAGGCGTTGATGCGCGCCGTGTTCTTGCAGGGGTGCCAGCGGTTCACGGTGGTGTCGAACTGCATGCCGGGGTCGCCGCACTGGTGGGTGGCTTCGGCGATACTGCGCAGCAGGCGCCGCGCCTTGTAGCGCTTCACCGGCTGGCCGGTGGCCACCGACTTGGTCCACCAGTCGGCGTCGGCCGCCGCCGCTTCCATGAAGTCGTCGGTCGCGCGCACGCTGTTGTTGGCGTTCTGGAAGAATATCGAGCTGTAGGCTTCGCCGTCGAGCGAGGCGTCGTAGCCCGCCTCCACCAGCGTGTAGGCCTTCTTCTCTTCCTTGGCCTTGCACCAGATGAAGGCCTCGATGTCGGGGTGGTCCACGTTCAGGATCACCATCTTGGCCGCGCGCCGCGTCTTCCCGCCCGACTTGATCACGCCCGCGAAGGCGTCGAACCCCTTCATGAAAGACAGCGGACCGGAAGCCCGGCCGCCTCCCGAGAGGATGGCGTCTTCCTCGCGCAGCGGCGACAGGTTCGACCCGGTGCCCGAGCCCCACTTGAACAGCATGCCTTCGGTCTTCGCCAGGTCCAGAATGGACTCCAGCGAATCGCGCACCGAGACGATGAAGCAGGCGGAGCACTGCGGGCGCGTCACGCCGTGCTCCAGCTTGGCGATGCGGTCCTCACGGTGATCGTAGACCCAGCCGTAGCCGCGCCCTTCCTTGACCCCCACGTTGAACCACACCGGCGAGTTGAAGCAGGCCTTCTGGCAGAGCATGAGGTGCGCCAGGTCGTAGCGGAAGGCTTCGGCGTCGTCCTCGGAGCGGAAATACCCGTCCTTGCGGCCCCATCCGGCGATGGTATCCACCACCCGCTCCACCAGTTGGGCCACGCTGGTTTCCCGCTCCGGGCTGCCGAGCTTGCCGTGGAAGTACTTGCTGGCCACGATGTTGGTGGCCGTCTGCGACCAGTCCACGGGAATTTCCACGTCGCGCTGCTCGAAGATCACGTTGCCCTTGTCGTTGCCGATGGAGGCGGTGCGCGTCTCCCACTGCACCTCGTCGTAGGGCGTCTTGCCCTCTTCCAGCCGGGCGGTAAAATAGCGCGGGAAGGCGATTCCCCGCGGACTCTGGGCTGTTGTTGGGCTGTCCTCTGTTTCTGTTTTGACAACTTTACCGGTGACGGGCTGTGTCATGATGGGTCCCTCCGTGGTGGCTGCGTGAAGAAGCGCCTTCGTAATCTTGCCCCAATATGTAGTGTGACGTCAAGATTTTTATCTATATGGTGTGTCTTGAGGTTACGGATAGCAGGTGCGAATACGTACACGTGCCCCCGTCAGGTGGTGCTTCAGCGCGCCACCAGCCGGACTGGCCCCAGCAAGCCCGAAACCCTCGCCTCGGCCGCGCCGCGGCCTCTGGCGCCGGATGCGCCTGGGCGAGCCGCCGGCGCCGCGATCGCCTGTATCTCCAGATCGTTGGGGCCGGCTTTCAAAGCGCCGGTCACCTCCCAGCGGTAGGGCTGCCAGGCGCGGGCTTCCAGTTCCTGCCCGTTCAGCTTCACCAGCGCGTAATCGCGCACGTCGGCGATTTCCAGGAACACCCGCCGGCCGGTCGGCGCGGCGGACGCGGTGAACTGCTTACGATAAGTGGCCGGGCCGGCAAACAGCGGCGCGCCCAATTCCTCCCACGATTTCAAAGGCGTGACGGCCTGTTTGCCGTTCAGGTCCACCGTCCAGTCGCCATCCAGTTCAGCCAGAACGACGCCGGCCGCCCAGGAAGGTTCCGCGGCGGCTACGCCCGCGGCAATCGGTCCTACCACCACCACCTTGGCCTCGTAGGGAGCCAGCACCAGCGGGAAGCGCACCGCGTCGCCCTTTACAGTGGCGGCGGACAGAGGGTGAATCTCGCCCGTTCCGAGGTCCCACGCCTGCGCCTGTCCGCGGCCGGCGATGGTGGCGACGCGCGATTTCGCGCGGTTGCTCTCGTTGAAGAAGAAGTACATGTCGGCGTCGCGCCAGGCGCGGTGCATGTAGGTCAAGCGCGGGAACGGGGCGTCCAGCTTAATATCCGGCTTGGGCAGCGCCGCCAGCACGCGATCCGTGATATCGCCCGAGGGCTCGATCAGCGTGGCGAAACCCAGGTCGGGCGCGTCCTTGGCGTCCAGGAACGTCCGGTCCACCACCAGCTTGGGCGTCCTGCCCACGAAGATCAGCTTGCCGCCCGCTTTGACGAAGGCCCGGAAGCGCTCCAGGCCGGTGCGCGTGATCACCGTCGAAGACGGCACCACGATGGCGCGGTAAACCTGTCCGCTGAGATTCTTGAACCCGCCGTCCTCGATAGTGGCCACCGAACTGAGCGACTGCTCGTCGAAATAATCCCAATCCACCTGGTGCTCGAACAACTGCCAGCCCAGCTTGGTGGTGCTACGGTCGGCCTCCTGGTCGCCCATCCATATGCTGTTGGTGGGATGGTACAGGCCCACCTGCGCGGCCGGGCGTCCGATGGCCATCAGGTAGCCGGCCCGATTGGTGTACCGCGCCAGCATGCCGGCCTGCGGCGGCGCGGGAGGCGGGGACGCAGCGCCGGCGGCGCCCCCCAGCACGCCCGGGATGTCCTTCAGCCAGTCCGCTCCGGACGAGAGAATCCCGGCAGCCTGGCCGGGCCCGCCGCGCACCCCCGGGACCTGGATCTGCAAGGCGTTAACTCCCCGCACCAGTTGAAAATCCAACTGGAACTTGCCGCCCACGCCCAGTCCGCCGCCTTCCTCCGACCAGACCTTGGGCTTGCCGAACAGGTGCGCGGCCGAAGAGGCCAGCTTGGGGAAGTTGTTGTTGACGCTCCAGGTTCCATCCGGCGTGTGAATCGCGCCGGGCGGGAGCTGGTTCAGGTTATCGATCCCCGGCACCTGGACGTAGCGGTTGTCGCGGAAGTAGTCGCCCTCGCTGCGGACCAGGGCCACCATGGTTTCTTCGTGGTTCAGGTGCACCAGATACTCCACGTTGTTGCGGGCGCACCAGTCGGCCTGCACGCCGAAAAAGCTGTTGCGGAAAATGCCGCTCCACACGTCGTAGTAGTCGGCCCTGGCCCGTTGCGCCTCGTCCGTCAGCCTGCCGGCGAAGAACAGCGGGATGTAGGGCTTCAGATCGTAACCCTTCTGTTTCTGAAACTCCGCCAGCAGCGCGGGAGTCCACGAAATGGCGCTGCTGTAATCCGGCTCATCGCCGAAGAAGCCCAGAACGGTCTTGCCGAATTGCTCGCCGAACGCCGCCTTGTAGGCCTCGTGGGTGGTCTTGAGGAAGGCGCGCGTGGCCTCCGGATCCAGGTAATCGATGAGCGTGTAGAGGCTGTCCTTGGCGAGGGTCCCGTCGGCGCGATCGCAGTTCCGCGTGGGCGAGCTGATGAAGATGTGCCGCACGAAGACCACCTCCCAATTGAAACGCGGCTCATTGGGGGTCGAGCCTTCGGACGGCACGGTCCACTTGAGCCGGCCATTGGCGGGAACCGGGACCGGTATCACGCCTTGCACCTGCCGGTCGGGGGAAGTTCTCAGGGCGAAGATGGCGAGGGTATCGGGCGGCGCCGGCATGGAGAGCGTCTGGCCGGGCACCACGGCGACGCGGATATCGGCGACCATGCACTGCATGCCGAGCTGCGGGTATTCTTTGGCGATCAGGCCGCCGGCGAACCCGCTGGGGTAGCTGGCTTCATCGGCGAACCACAGCTTGATGCCGCGCCTGGCGGCCTCGCCGACGGCGAACTTCATGAGGTCAAGATATTCCGGCGAAAGGTAGGCCGGGTTTCCGCCGCGTGCCACCGAGATGTTGGCGACGAAAATGCCGTTGGCCGCCATCCGGTCGAAATCCTGGACGATGATCTCCCGGGCATGCGGACCGTTCCAGCCAATCCACGGCTGGATGGCGCCGTACTCGTGCGGCGGCGTCTTGAAATTGGCGGCCACCTCGGCGGCCGGCGGCGTCACCATCCGCTGCCATGGACGCTGCGCCGCGAGCGCGCCCGCCAACAGCGCCAGCAGAACCAGCGCGTTCGAGATCCTCATCGCTCCTCCCGGTTTGCTCGCATTCTACACCCGCTCCAGCCGTTGAATCCATGCCGGCTCCCAAGCATCCACAAGTAATATGTGGCGCCGGGCAATTAGAGTGACACCGTTGTTCCTGGCGGCGTCTGCCGCTACACTGGTTGCCGGTATGCAAGTTGGCCAGCCGCTGCCGCCGCTCTCGGGCGCGTTCCTCTCGGGACGCACCGCGACCCTGCCCGAAGCCGCCTCCGGCCGCGTGGCGCTGCTGCTGCTCGGCTTCACCTACGAATCGCGCTTCGCGGTGGAAGCCTGGGCCGGCAGGTTCCGGCGGGACTTCGGGGCCGACCCGCGCGTGACCTTCTACGAGATCCCCATGATCGGCGGCATGGCGAGGCTGGGCAAGTGGTTCATCGACGGCGGGATGCGCCGCGGCACGCCCAAAGAGGACCACGAGAACGTCATTACGGTCTATGGCGCTACCGGGGCGTGGAAACAGCGCGTGGGCTTCCAGGACCCGAACTCGGCGTACCTGATCCTGATAGACCGCGACGGCCGGGTGGAGCGCCAATGTGCGGGCGCATTCGGCGAAGAGCCGTACCAGGCGCTTGCGGCGGACGTTACGAGACTGCTGGCCGGAAACTGAGCGCGAGCGGGGCGCGGAGCGGGACTACGAAGTTCGAGGCCGGCTCGCCGCGGGATGTGGCGAGGGCGCGGGCGAACTGAGGCGGCCGCGGTTCTCGAAGGAGCACAGCGCGGTCGCCAGCGTAAAGAGGACTTCGGATTCCTCAATGGGCTCGCTGCAGTAATCGGCGGCCCCGCGATCCATGGCATCCAGCCACTTTCCGGTCGCCTGCCGGCCGGTGACCACGATTACGGGAGCCGGATCGTGGGCGGCCACCACCCGCCGGACGCCTTCGGGAGTCAGCCCGTCGGCGTGGCAGAAGACGGCATCGGCGGGCGCCGGGGACGCCACCACGGTATGCTCATGGGCTTCCAGGACGCGCGTCAACTTGGCCAGCGTCTCGCCGGGAAGGTCGATCAGCAGAACTTTCGCCACTTGTGGACATATCGGCGGTTCTGCGGGAAATGTTAGCCGGGTTGTCGGACAGGCCCGACCCTGCGAACCTGCGCGACGCCTCAGGCCAGTTCCTCGTCGAAGCAGACGGCCACTTTGCCGCACTTGCCGGAGGCCATCAGCGAGTAGGCCTCGGCGGCCTGGTCGAGCGCGAAGCGGTGGGTGACCAGATCGGCGGGGTGCAGGTTCCAGGCCACCAGCCGTTCCACCAGTTCCTCCATTAGCCAGGTCGAGGTCACCCAGGATCCGAAGATGGTCTTCTGATCGTGAATGATGTCGGGCGATGGGTTGAACTCGACCCGTCCGCCTTCGCCCAGGAAGACGATGCGGCCCCACTTGCGGGTGGCGCGGATGGCGGTGGCGCGGGCGGCATCGTTGGCCGAGCAATCCACGGCACGCTCCACGCCGCGGCCGCCGGTGAGCGCGCGCACGGCAGCCACGTTATCGGCGGCGGCGGGCATGGCTTCGTCGCAGACTTTCAGGTCGAGCGCCAGTTGGATGCGCTCCGGGACGACGTCGATGCCGATGATGCGGCGGGCGCCCAGTTTGCGCGCCAGGGCTCCGGTCGCGAGACCCACCGGGCCCAGGCCGGTGATCAGCACGGCGTCGTCGCCGCTGATGCCGATCTTACATAGGCCTTCGTAGACCGTTCCGAAGCCGCAGGCCACCTGCGCGCCATCGGCGAAGGAAAGCTCGCGCGGCAGATCGATGAGGTCCTTCTCTTCTGCCAGCAGGAAGTCGGCCATGCCGCCGTCGCGCTGCCAGCCGTAGGCGCGGCGGTACTTCTCGCTGGTGCAGGAGATCATGTAGCCGCGGCGGCAATCGTTGCACACGCCGCAACCGGAGATGTGGTAGACGATCACGCGGTCGCCCACGCCGAAGCGGCGGCATCCGGGTCCGGCCTTGACCACCTGACCGGCCGGTTCGTGCCCGGCGATGACCCCCTGGTAGCCCTCCGGGCCTTTCCCCAGGTGCTCATGGTAGATGCAGCGGATGTCCGATCCGCAAATGGTGGAGGCTTTCATGCGAAGCACCACCTCGCCATGTCCCGGCTCGGGCATGGGGGATTCCTTCATTACGACCGTGCTGTTTCCCGGCAAATATGCGCCTGTCATGGTTTCGTCACTCCGCGAACGGGCAAGGCCGCTGGGGCCCTTGAGTATCAACGGCAGTATAACGCGCGTTCAGCGGTTGGCGAAAGGACGGCACATGGGAGCGGGCCTTTGGCTTCCAATTGAAATCCGCAAACAACATGGTAGAATTTTAGAATGAATCGCACTAGAATTGGAATCGCCTCGGCCATGGCAGCCATCGTGCTGCTCATGCCAGCCTGCGACTCGGAGCGGTTGAATCAGTTCTCAACATTCGCGGCGGCCGGCTCGCAGTACGTCCTGGCGTTGCACCAGTTGATCGCGCAAGCTGGTTCGGCGATGATTGCCGCTGACTCCGCCACCCTCGTCACCGCGCGCAACCTGGCTGGCCCCGGGCTCTCCGAAAACGCGGCCGGGTTCCGAAAAAGCGTCGCTGCTGAGGACCGCCTCCTCGAGACCTATCTCGGTAACCTCCAGCGCATTGACGCCCATGCTACCCTACTCGGAGCTTACTTCGACGCCGTCTCTAAGCTGACCAATGGCAAGGAAGCGTCTTCGATGGCAACTTCGACGGCCAGCCTTCTCGATTCAGTCAAAGCCTTTGCCCCTACCATCAGCGACGCGAAGTTCGCCGGAAAGCCAGTCAGTGACTATGTGCAGAGCGGAGCCTCAGTAGTGGTGGCCCACTTCGAAGTTAAGGCGCTAAACGACGAGCTGAAGAACGCTCCCGTGATCGATCAGGCCTTGGCGCTGCAAGAGGCGGCGATCGAGTGTATCGGAGAGCAAATGAGAACCTCGCTTCAGGCGTCCCTTAAAGTCCGAGAGTCGACCGATGTGATTGACCCCTACATTCAGGCCGGGCCGCTCCCGGCTAACTGGAACTCCACCCGCGAGGCGCTTCTCCGCACCAAGGTTACCGTTGAGAGCGCTGACAGCGCCCAGTCGGCGATCAAAAAGCTCCGCGCAGCGTTCCGGGACCTCGCCGCTAACAAGGCTACCGTCAGCCTAGCGGATTTGGAAAGGGAGGTTAACAAGATGGCCGGGTACGTGAGCGCCGTCGAGGCTTCGCACAAGTGAATGCCGTTTCAATCAGGAGGACCTTATGAGCGTGACCGACCTGTACTCGAATACCCTCTCAGCTCTGACGCAGGCTCGTTTGCAGATGTTGTCGTCCGACTGGCAGGCCGCTCTGGACAAAGGAACGTCCGACGAGCGCCTCGCAGCAAGCAGGGAGCTTCTCCAAGTGCAACAGGCCATCTTGGCTCTCTCCAACGAGAGTCTCAAAGACATTGCAGGGAACATGGGCGCCAACAGTACGGCTTTGCAGGCCGGCGTTACGGCCCTGAATTCCGCCCTGCAGGACCTGTCAAACGTCCAGAACGTGATTCAGAGCGTCTCCGGCGTTCTGAGCATGGTCGGCAAGATCGTAACACTCCTGTAAGTGCCGCTTCACGGCTCGAACGCAGGGGCGCCCGAGACTAGTGTCGTTGTGTGTAGGCCCGCAGGTGCCTCGTAATAAAAGGGCGAGGACCCCCTCGGACGCTGGGGATGCGGTTGAGATTGAATGACCGGCAGGAGCCGTGAACATGCGGGCGATCCGCGGTAATCGGCTCCTGCCGGGGTCTAAGTGGGAGGGACTACTTAGCGGCGGGTTTTTCCGCTGCCTCCTTCTTGTGGCCGCCCTTATGGGCGGCATGCGTGGCAGGCTTTTGAGCTTCTTGCTGGGCGGCCAGCCGGGCTTGGGCGGCGCTGCTTAACTGCACGGAGTCCGCGCCGGAGTCGGGTTGGGGTTGCGACTCAGCCGGTTTATGAGCCGATCTTCCCGAGTATTGGGAAACGGGTTGGGCTTCGATCGCGTTCGATATACCACTGACCATTATTGAACTCCTCAATTGTTCATATCGTCCGGTCCGGGGATTTCGTGAGGCGCAGGCGGCGGGCGGGCCGAACTCTGCCCGAAAACAGGCGGGGCGGACAGTTGCCCGCCGCCCCGCCCAAGGTCTCAGAACGTCAGATGGAGGGAGAATTGCATGGTCCGCGGACCGCCCAGCGTGTGCTGAATCATTCCGAACGACGAGGACAGCGCCCGCAGGGTGGGCACGCCGCTCGACACGCTGTACTGGCTGGCGTTGGAACTCGGAGCGTCGAAATCCGGGTGGTTGAAAACGTTCAGCACGTCGCCGCGGAACTGCAACGTGAAGCGCTCGCGGATCCTGGTGTCTTTCAGGAGCGACATGTCCCACCGTTCCTGGAACGGCGCGCGGAAGGTGTCGCGGCCGGTATTTCCGAACACCGTCTCGTAGGTGTCCCCGGCGGGCACGCCCAGCGTGCCGGGCGCCACCGTGGGCACGAAGAAATCGGCGGAGTTGAGGACCGGCAGCGCGGCGTTGATCCCGGTGGTCCCCTGCAGCATCGCCTGCTGCGGCGTGATGCCCGGCTTCAGCGGCATCACCGGGTCCAGGATCTCGACATAGCTGGAGTAGTAGATGCCGCCGCAGGCGCCCGAGTAGTCGATGCCGCCGTAGGTCTGGCCGCTCTGGAATATGGCGATGCCGCTGAGCGACCACCCGTTGGCGAACTTCGCCAATACGCCATCGCCGGAAGCCGGCTTCGGCAGGTCGTAATGGTATTGCGCCGTGACGACGTGCGTCCGGTCGTAAACCGACGTGCCGTAGGAGTTGCGCAGGTTGAAGGGATCGTTGCCGTTGAAGAACAGGCCCAGGTTGCTCTGCATGTCCAGGGTGTGCGACCAGGTGTAAGAGACCATCGCCTGCAAACCGCGGCTCAGCCGCTTGCGCAGGCCGAACTGCAGGGCGTTGTAAGTGGATACGCCCTCGGTTTTGTAGAACGCCGAGTTGGTGTTGAAGCCCAGATACGGCACGCGCAGGTCGGTATTGCCCCCGTCATAGGTCTTCAGCGGTTCGAGCGACGGCACCACGTTGAAGCCGTACGAGTAGATTTCGCCGTTGATCGGGCTGCTGGCCGTGGCGATGCCGGGCTGGTTGTAGGGGATGGGCAGCACCTGGTGCAGGCCGTGGTTGCCGACGTAGCCCAGGCTCATCTGCAGGCTGTTCACCGGCTGCCATTGCACGTCGAAAGACCAGTTCTCGGTGTAGGGCAGCACGTTGGCCGGATCGTAGCCGCTGAAGGTATAGGTCTTGCCTCCCGTCATGATGGAAGCCTTGGTGGGCACCAGCCCGTTGAAGAGCGTCTGGTTGGTCACCACCGGCGGGATGGTGGCATTCAGGAACGGTTGCGAGAGCGTGCCCGCGGAGGTGGCCACCACCTGTTGCGCGAAGGGCGCGGCCACCGTGACGCCGAACGGCCCGTTGACGCCGGCGCCGGCGCTGGGCGAAAGGTAGGAGAAGTACTCGCCGCGGTCGTAGAACAGCCCAACCCCGGTGCGGATCACCACGTTGCGCAGGTTGGGCGGGCTCCAGACCAGTCCCACCCGCGGGCCGAGGCCCCATTGCCGCCCGTTCAGCGTGGAATCGTTTACTCCAGGCGTGCCCAGCGTGGCGTTATTGCCCGCCACCACCAGACCCGTGGCTGTGACCACGCCGGTGGACGAATCGTACTGGTAGGCGCCGGGATGGAAATTGGTGAGCAGGCCGTACTTCTCCCACAGCGGGCCGCTGTAGTCGTAGCGCACCCCGAGGTTCAGCGTGAGGTGGGATTCCAGCCGGATATTGTCGTTCACGAATGCGCCAATCTGGTTGGCGCGGTAGTACCGGTTGGTGGCGCCGAAGAAAATGTTGGTGCTGCTGGAGGTCACGTTGCCGGCGAGCAGCGCCGACATATCGGTGAACGATTCGGAAGCCGTGGCGTCGGTGTCGTTGACGATATTGAGCTGTGTGTAATCCAGATTGAATCCGGCGGAAACCGTGTGCCGCCCCTTCACCCAGCCCAGGTTGGTCGAGGCCTGCAAGCGGTTCTGGTAGAAACCGGTATTGGCGAAGTTGCCGCTCGGCCCGATGCTCAGACTCTTCTTGAGGGTCGGGTCGGAGGTGGAAATCGAGAGGCCCGGGAATTGCGTGGATCCCAGCACGTTCATGCCGAGCGAAGTGGCCGTGAACGGCTGGCCGGTTTCGGAGTAATTGTACTGGCGGCCGATTCCCAGCCGCTGGCTCCAGGTGAGCGTGGGGCTCAAGATCACGTTGTTCTCTACGCTGCCCGAGTGCGATCCGGTCAGTTCCCGCTTGGGGAATCCCAGCGTGCTGCCGCCGCCGAACGGGCTGGTGCTGGGGCTGTCCTGATAGATGTACTTTTCCGCCAGCCGGTCCTTGCTGTCGACCACGTAATCCAGGTCCACGATGAACTGCTGCGGCAGGAAAGTGGTGGGCGCCTGCAGGTACACGTCATAGCCCAGTGCCGCGGCGGTGGTGGCGTTGGCGATCTGCGGCGAGGGAATCAAGTACTGGCCGCCGACTTTGGCATTAAACAGGTTGACCGCCGACGGGTCGAGCTGGCTGGCGGAGTAAGTCTTCCCGAAGTCGGTCTGCAGCATATTCAACAAGCCTTGCGCGGAGCGGTCGTCGGTCAGGTGCAGCGGCACGGTCAGGCTTTTGGAGCCGTTCATGGCGTCGGAATCGTGGATGCCCTGGTAGGCGGCGAAGAAGAACAGCTTGTTCTTGCGGATGGGCCCGCCCATGGTGGCGCCGTAACGGTTGTAATGGAGCGCGGCAACCTTATCGTGCGCCGAGATGGCGGTGCTGGCATTGCGGAAGAACTCGGCGGCGTTGAAGAAGTTGTTCTGCAGATAGTCGTACACCTGGCCGTGGAAGGCGTTGGTGCCCGAGCGCGTGGTCACGCCGATGTGCGCCCCGCTCTTGCCGCCCTGCGACACGTCGTACATGGCCGTGTTCACGCTCATTTCCTGCATGGCCTCCACCGGCGCCGTGGGAATGCTCTGCCCGACGGAATCGTAGGCCGAGACGCTGGTCTGCGTGTCGCCGCCAGTCGAGCTCGCATAGCCGGTGTTCAAAAAGAAACGCGACGAATCCACCTGGCTGGTGGTCTTCCCGTTGAAGAGGTTGTCGGCGCTCACGCCGTTTACCTGGATGCTGTTGCTGGAATCGCGCTGCCCGTTGGCCCAGATGGCCTGGTTGCCGAAGCCCGCGTTGGTGCCCGTGCTGGCCAGGAAGTCCGCGCTCACGCCGGGGCTGAGAAGGGCAAGCTGCGTGAAGCTGCCGGTGCCCAGGGGCGTGTTGTTAATGGCCTGCGAGTCCAGCACGTACCCGCTGGTGGTGTCCGTTTCGTTGAGCAGCGGGGTGCCCAAGACTTCGACGGTGGTGGCCAGGGCTCCCAACTCAAGCTTTCCGTTAACCGTGGTGGTGCGGTCTCCCTGCACCAGAATGGCGGGATGGGTCTCCGTCTTGAAACCGTCCTTGCTGAAGGTGACGCTGTAGTTCCCCGCCTGCAAGCCGGGCGCCTGGTACGACCCGTCCGCGCGCGTCACGGTCTTGAGCGCCAGATTGGTGTCCAGGTTGCGGACGGCCACGACGGCCCCGCCCACGGCGGCCCCGCTCGCGTCCATCACCGACCCCGTGACGCCGCCGGTAACCTGTTGAGCCTGCATGGTGAAGCTGGCCGCAATGGCGGCACAGATCAGTACATCGAAAATCCTGCGCATGGTGTGAGAAGCCTCCGGTACCCGCCGATTGTAAGGGCTCTCCGTCAACCCCCAATTTCAGTCGGCTTACAAAACGGTTTCATCGCGGCCCGGGGTGGGCGTGCGCAGGGGCGGAATTACGGGGCCGCGGCGCATCGAAGCGCGGATGGCGCGTGCTAGGATGGAACGTGCTCACGAGGAACGCCGCCCCGGACGGCCGGCCGCGGACCGCATCCTGGCGTCAGGCGCTGCGCTGCGCGGCTCCCGGGACGATCGTCGCGGCGGTCTTGCTGGCGCCTTTCCTGAATAAGGCTTTCGTGGTGGACGATCCGGGTATGCTGGTGGAGGCCAGGCAGATCCTGCGCACCCCGCTACGGCCCCTGAGCGGGGAAATCTGCTGGCTCGATTCCGAGACCTGCGGCAAGGTGTCCGACTTGAGTCCCGGTTCCGCGCTGGGCGCTTACTTTCTGGTCCCCGCCATCTTGCTGGGCCATTCGGAGATCGTGGCGCATGCCATGCAGTTGCTCGCGTTGTGCCTGGCGATTTTGGCTACCGCCATGCTGGCGTTCCGTCTCGGGCTGGGCCGCTATGGCGCGGCGGCCGCGGCATTGATGGTGGCCGTCTCGCCCGCCGTTCTGCCGTTCGCCAGTAGCGCCCTGCCCGACATCCTGGCCATGACATTGGGAGTAGCCGGTCTGGAGCGCCTGTGCGCGTGGAAGGCGGATGGCAGGGCCCACCAGTGCGCCGCCGCCATCGCCTGTCTGGGGTTGGCCCCGTGCGCCCGGCCGCACCTGCTCGTGCTGCTCGCCCCGGCCGCTCTGCTCCTGAAGGGCGATGGCAATTGTTTCTCCCCCCGAGGTTGGCTGGATGCGCCCCGCCGGTATTGGATAGTCCTGATTGCCGCGGTATTGCTGGCGTTGGCGGTAACGAAGCTGTACAGCGAGCCGGGCATGCCGCTGCATCCGCCCTCGTTTCATCTCGGACGGCAATTCATCCTCCCCAATGCGCGCGCTTTCCTGATTTACCTGGTCATAGCGGTCCCTTTTACGGCGCCGTGGCTGGTCCTCCGGCTGCGGGGAATCCGGGCGGCGCTGGCCGCGTGCTTGCCGGTGGCCGCCGTGCTCGCCTGGAAGGCCCTTCTAGACCCCACCCTCCAGGCCTTGTGGCCGGTGGTCGAAATCGTGGGCGCCACGGCCCTGGCGGGCGCGCTGGCCGAGGCAGTCCGGAAGCGGGAAGCCGTGCCCCTCGGGCTGGCCTTGTGGCTGTTGGTCCCACTCGCGCCGGTCTGCTATCATCAGCTTCCCCTCAAGTATCTGGCCGCCTCGGCGCCGGCCGTGGCCATCGTGATCGCGGGGCTCCTCGAAAGGGAACGGCAGCGGCTCCGCGTGGCCGCGGTGGGCGTGCTGCTGGTGGCCTCCGCCGTATTGTCCGGGCTCATCCTCGCGGCCGACCGGGAGTTTGCGGAAACCGCGCGCCGGGTGTCGGCGGAGGCGATCGCGCCGCGGGTGCGCTCCGGCCAGCGCGTCTGGTGCGCCGGCCAGTGGGGGTTCTACTGGTATGCCCAGGAAGCCGGCGCCAAACTCTCGAAGCCCGGAGGCGAGGTGGCCCGCCCAGGCGACATTCTGGTGGTGGGATTGATTGAGCGCGGCGCTGGGGCGCTGAACCGGTTTCCCCATCGCACGCTCCTCGAGTCCAAGGTCTACTACGCTTTGGGCGGCCGCACGCTCAGCTATATCGACCGTATCTCGCTCTATTCCAATATTTTTGGCGAACGGCCGTGGGGGTGGGCTCCCGGGGAAATGGCCCGCTACGAAGTGTGGAGAATCGACGATAGCCAGTAGGCCCGCCGGCGCCGCGCCGCTAACCCGACTTTCGCACTTCGAGGCCTGAGCGGTTCCTAAGTCCTGAAGAATCAGTAGAGGCCATGGATAGGTCTTCACCACAAATCAGGGCTACCTACCCCCCGCTGGGGCGGCTCCGAGG
>Ga0326727_10003136_pt1 | contig 53887 bp, 62 predicted proteins | sample MB2enrmetagenome_FD_207643 | JGI IMG/M metagenome (GOLD analysis project Ga0326727, IMG submission 207643) | Lab enriched peat soil microbial communities from McLean, Ithaca, NY, United States - MB29MY | ecosystem: Environmental > Terrestrial > Soil > Wetlands > Peat | place: USA: New York...
TGAGAACGCATGGAATCGATCGTCAAGAAGCACTTCCCCAAGCAATCAACGATGTTACTGCCTCTCCTGCAAATGATTGACAATGCAGGTGGCGTGGCAAAACCGGGCGAGCTCTACGATCAGATGGCAGCGCATTTTCATCTCGAAAGCCATATTCGAGACGCAACGGTGAAAGCCAGCACGCGCGAAGCGCGAGCGTGGGACCGACACGTTCGATGGACTCGTCAAACCGCGGTCATGCGGCGGTTAATCGACGCCGAGCAGCGCGGCGTGTGGGGACTCACGAGCAAAGCTCGAACTCGACTCAAAGAAATCGTCCGCGGCAAGATCATCACCGTCTTCGAAACCGACGCCGGCATCGTTTTATGGGCGAATGCCGAGGATGCCATGGGCGCCATCGAGAGATCGAGCGTAGACCTCCTCTGGACGTCGCCACCGTACCCCCTTCAAAGGCCCAAAGAATACGGTAACCTCGACGAACGGGAGTGGGTCGATTGGATGCTACGTCTATGCGAAGGGTGGCAGGCTCTGCTCTCTCCCACCGGCTCGATGATGCTCAACCTAGGACCTTGCTGGATAGCCGACCGACCTCAGCAAAGCCTTTACGTGGAGCGACTGCTCATCCAGCTGGAAGATCAGCTCGGCTTGCACCTGCTGCAACGCCTCGACTGGTTCAATCCAAATCGACTCCCCGGACCCATGGAGTGGGTCTGCATCCGGCGCGTACGCGTCAAAGCCGCCGTACAGCCGATCCTGTGGCTTTCTCCAGATCCTTTGGCTGCAAAAGCCAACAACCGCCACGTGCTGCAACCATACACCGAATCCGGACGGCGCGCGATCGCACGATCAACGCAACAAAACAGGAGGCCATCCGGCTTCCAATTCGGCGCAAGAAGCTTCGTTGACGTCGGCGGCAGCATCCCGCCGTCGCTCATCATCGCATCGAACTGCTCGAGCAACGACGCCTACCAGCGAGCAGAGCGCGCCGCCGGCCGCAACCCACACCCCGCAACCGCACCGGAAGCCATCGTCGATTTTGGGGTCCGCTTGGCCACGGATGAAGGCGACCTCGTGTACGATCCGCTCGCCGGAAGCTGCGTTACGGGCATCGTCGCACAGCGACTTCGCCGACGATTCATCTGCAACGATCGATCCCGTACCTTCATCGAAAGCGGTCGCCTACGTTTCGAAAGCGCCGGTTTTCGTACGCGGCTCTTCGCCTAGAACGCCCACCCCTCACAATCACTGAGCAACGAGCGCGCGGCCGCGTTCTTCCCGCGAACGCGGCCGCGCTAACAAGGAGACCCATGACCGCAGCTGCTACCGACGAACTCGAAGACAACACCGAACTCGAAGACGACACCCAGACCGAAGAAGAAGAACGCGAAGCGACCCCGGAGGAAGTCGCAACAATCGACTGCACGCCAAAGCCCATCGTCCCAAGAGCCCAACTCGGCATCATCCGCGGCCTTGCCGCGAGCCTAGCTGTCGCGGGAACACTCGTGCTTGTGATCGCGAAAGTCGCCGAGAATGAGCTGCTGGTAACAGTCCAACCCATTGCCGGAGAAAAGGAAGATGCGGCAAGCGCCCTGCCCATCCAGGTCAACGGCACACCCGACGAGCTGGACGAGAAGCTGATCGACGCGCTCGCTCACTACGTCCCGGCGCGCGAAATCGTCACACAAACGGCCGCGGAAATCGCGCAAGCCACCGTGGCCGCAGCCGCTCGACAGAAGGCAGAAAACATCAAGAGGCAAGAGGCCTACAAGCCCAAAACGCGGACCGCTCAACTGACCGTCAAAGTCACACCGGCCGAAGCAACGATCACCGTGGCAGACACCACCGGCAAGACGCACGAGGTCAAGGTCGGCAAGCCGACGACCCTCCCGATCGGCAAATACACCATCGCAGCCGCAGCTCCAAACTACATCGCCAACACGACGACGCTGCTTCTGAGCAAGAACGAGACCACGGAGCTGAAGCTCGAAGAATCCAAAGAACTCGCATTCGCACTGTCATAAGGCTCACCACATGAAAGTCTCGACACCTTCAAAACGCGTCCTGAAGTACAAGGACCAAGAGCTCCCCGACCTCAATCCGTCCGTCCCAATGGAAGCCGTAATGCGGCTATATGCGACAACCGGGCAATATCCCGAACTCGCAACGGCAGCCCTCGGCGGCCCGATCGTCAAGGATGGAATCGCCGTCTATACAGTCGAAACGCGCCTTGGCTCCAAAGGGTAACATCTACGAATGGCTGCGCGACCAAGCCAAGACCGAGCAGCAAATCGTAACGGCTCCTTCAGCAGAACTCCAAGTGGCCACGCGCGTCGGACAAGTTCTCTCGGAACTTCCGACCGACCGAAACGAGAGACTAGCCTCAAGCGAGGTGCCGCTGCTCCCGTAGCATCAGCACCACGCTGCGCATTCGCCGGCCACCGCCTTTCGCTCCAAGACGTGCCCGAAACAATCTATACCGGGCAACCCATCACCGACGATCGACTGAAAACCTACGAAGCCCTGCTCCGCGCCGGCGTTCTGCCCAGCGTACCTCGCAACAAAGACGACTCGCTCCTCACCTATCTCACACGCACCGTGGAAGCAGTAGAGACAGAATGGAGCGACGTCGACTTCACCGTCGACTTCGTGGGACAAGCGAACAGTAGCTCGGAATTTGTCACCTGCAGAGGAGCCCACGATAACGCCCTCTACGCACTCTTCAACGTCGAACCGCAAGGCGTCTTGGACTTCACCCACTTCGACCGGGCCGTACGCAAGCGCGACCCCATCTTAGCGGCAAGCCTCCTCTATTTACTCACGCGGGCATCCAACCGCTCCTTCGATATCTTCGGCCCCAAAGACGCCATCGAGCTAGCGAATTACACGCTCTTCAACGTGGATCCGGAAGATTGGTACGAGCAGCTCCGATCCGAAATAGTCCAACAAACCGGCAAAAATGGCGAGCCAGAAGATATCACCTTCCGCGAAGTGCGTGCCTTCATTCGTCAACACCACGTTCGAACACCGGGATACATCCGTCGAACGATCGGCGCACACCATGCGTTGCTCGACAAGCTGACGATCACAAAGCCACGCAAGGCCCTCTCACTCGATGTCTGCCAAGAACGCGTCAAGAAACTCCCACGACGCCAACGACGGCTCGGAAAGTCGCTTGTCACCGTTATCGATCAAATGCAAACAATCAACGACATTCTCGAGAAGCAGTCGACAGTCGCAGATGACGCTCTCGTGCGCGACAGCGATCTCAGCATGATGCCTGCACCGGGCTTCATCCTCGAGACGTCAGGCAAGCTAGAAATCGTTCGCGAAATCATCGACGATTACTACCGAGACATGGCAAACGGCGGCTCAGTCTTTGGCCCGAACTACTCGCTTGCACTAGAACCAACGGAGGAATCATGTCAACGGGTTCGCCACACTCTCAACCATCTTCGTAGCGCGACGCGGTCAGCAGAGCAACTCGCCTACGCCATCAACGAGTACGAAGAAACGCGATGAAAGAGGACTAGGTGAAACCGAAAAAGGGAACAACCGGCTATTGCATCGGGCTCACACACGGACGCATCGAAGACCTGCCGGCGATCTTCCGTGCCACAATCAGTAAGACCCGCCCAGGTGAAGTCTGTGCAGGAGGAGGGTGGATTCCAGTAAGCCACTTCTTCGAAGATGAAACGGATGCAATCCGCGGCCTTCGTAAAGTGCTCACCACCCGAATCACAAGACTCGAAAAGGCAATCGAAGAAACTCGCGCAGCAATCGCCGAAATGACAATCACGGAACTCGAGTGCGAACTCAACGTCAGTGAGGTCTGAATGAAAGCCGCACTCCACGAAACCGGTCCAGCTGCGCACCCGCTGTTCCGGGCAATCCTGCTCTACGGCAACCCCAAAAGCAGCGTCATCGCGGTCGAACATAAGATCGTCAACGATCACGGAACGCCACGCTTAGGAACTGCTCGGTTCGTTACAAACGGGGTCGCCACGGGGCTACTAAAGCTCTTCGAGCGCGCGCCGCTGCAATACGTTCCTCCCAACGTGGTCGCCCTAAGCCATCAAGCCATCGCCTGGTTCGAACCCGCAACCAAACGCCGAATGCTCTTCGAAGCGCGCGACGATGCCGCGCTCAACGCGCTCGACAATGCTGAGATCCCACAGCCACCACTGATCTTCATCGCGCGTTCGCGATCACTCAGCGCCTTCGCGCTCTACAAGAACGAGCGACCAACCTTGGATACGAAGCTCGCGATGGCCCCATATTGGAACGTCAACAGCAGAGGCGACGTGTGCCTGGGATCAGCAGAAATCCCAAAAACCATCAATCCGACCGAAACCGATGCCTGGACCAAGAGCTTCTTCGGCAGCAATTTCACGCACATCTCCGGATCGAAGGTCTGGGCACACCCCGGTACGTACGCCGAAATGCTCACCGACGCAATCGAAGAAGACGAATTCAAAACGGAATGGCTGCGAGAATCCGGCCGGACGTTGCGCGAGGCAATATGTTCAAACTAAGACACGGATTCCTTGGAGCACAACAGCTTCTCGTAGCCGTCGTAGGCGTAGGCGGCACCGGCAGCGAGATCGTCTCGCTCCTGATCAACCTGCATCTCGGGCTGATCGCGCGCGGGTACGGTGGCCTACACGTCGTCGCCTTCGATCCGGACACCGTCTCTCCGTCGAATATCGTGCGTCAGCGCTATAGCCCTGCGGACATCGGACTGCCGAAAGCGCGCGTCCTCATCTCCCGAGTCAACCTATGCTATGGGCTTGACTGGGAAGCGATCGACAAAAAGTTCTCGAGCGCATACGCCAAACACGGCTGGGACCTCGTCATCTCGTGCGTCGATACGCGCCGCGCGCGAGCAGAGCTTCACCGCTACGCGTTCCGCGAACGATTCGGCGTCTGGCAATTCTGGCTGGATCTCGGAAACGACCGCACGACTGGCCAAGCCATTCTCGGAACACCACGCGGCGCAGAACGAAAGCTACTGCACTCGCTTCCATGCGCAACGGAACTTCATCCCGAGCTGATGGACACCTCGATCCCTGAAGACGCGCCATCGTGCTCAGCCGCCGAAAGTCTCAACCGCCAAGACCTAATGGTCAATAAGGCCGTGGCGATGTTCGGAATCGACCTGCTCTGGCGCCTCTTCCGAGATGGAAAGATCACGAGCCACGCCTGCTATTTCGATCTAGCGACGTCGTCACTCTCAGGGCGACCAGTGCCGGTAAAAGCCAAGCGACGACGAACCGCAGCGTAAGATCGGGGTGGCGACAGCGGCTCGTGCCGTCGCCGCCCCGAAAGGAACTGATGACCATGAAGAAAACGAAAACGCGAAAGATCACGATCGGCAGGCCCCTGGGTGCAGAAGCCTTCCTCGCCCTAGTCCACAAGACCGCAGCCGGTCCTATGAACGACCGCCGGCGGCCATCCCGAGCCATCGCGAGACGCCGCGCCATAACCGAGGAAGAGCACCAATGAGACGACTGGCAACACTCCGGATCATCTCAAAAAGCGCCCCGTTACGACAGTACGCTCAGGAACGTCTTGGCCGCTTTACCTGGACCATCGTAGACGATCGCGGAACCATCTAGCCTAATTTGCCGCACCTCCACTACCTTCGACCGACGCGCGACCTTACCAGTCGCGCCAAATTCCTATTCCTTTTCGGGACGGAGCACCATGCCTGACTGCTATTACACCACCTATTCCATCGGAGGCCTCACCACGCGAAAGCAGCGTGAGAAGATCGCCGATATCCTCAGCGCCAACCGCGGAGTGAACTACGGCAACAAATCCAACAACTTCATCGAAGCGATGGAAGAGTCCATCAACCGGGGGCTCGTCCTGGTCGAAAGCTTCGAAGAAGCTGCTTGGGGAAGGATCGAAGAACTCGAACTCTTCCTCGAAAAGCACCACATCGCATACAGCAAACACGTTTCCGGCGACTGCGAATACTCGGCCGAAGTCGTCCTATTCGATGGAGTCAACACCTATCAGAGCGAAGCGGGCGAAGACGGCATCCCAATGGTCTCCGTCGACGCCGTTCGCAAAGCACTGGCAAACAACTCGCTCGACGCGCTGCTCTTCAAAGCCGACGTCGCGGCAGGCGATCCACCGGCGCTCTATGATGTCAGCAAAGGCAATCCCACAGCAAGTGCGAGCCGCCGCACAATGAAGAACTGGCGTCGGCAGCTCTGCAAAGCAGCATAAGCACTCAGACGACAAATCAAGCAATGAAATGAGCGGCCAGTATGCACTGAGCCGCTCGTTTCGCCTGTGCCGAAACCCACATGCATCGCAATCCTGCGAACCACAAGGGAGCACCCGGAGCCACCCCTGTAGGCCGAAACGGAAACCCCGTCCAAACGTCAAGCGTCTGCCGATGATGGCCGGTTCGCCATATCCAAACAAACTGAAAGGGCCGTCATGACTGTCGAGGTCGAGCCTTACGAAAACCCCTCACGTTGCGGCTGCAACCACCCCAAGTGCGACGGACGTCCCGCCCGCTGGAGGTTTCCCGAAACAAACCACCGTCCCCAAGGACCGCTTGTAAGCTGCAGCGTTCACCTCGCGCGTCTCTGCGAGCTCGTGCTCAAATACTACATCGAAGAGCCACATCTAAATCCGCAAGACGGACTTCGCGAGCTGTCGATCCGCCGGCCGCAAGCAGCATGAAGGCGCGCCGTGCAAATTCGCCTCACCCACATCGACGGCAAGCTTCCAAACCTGGCACTCATGAAACTCGCACACTATCACGGCGCACGAGGCGATGAAGTCCACTTCACGCGTTCGCTGGTACGCAATCTGTTCGAACCAGACTACGACATCGTCTACGGATCAAGCGTCTTTCAGTTCAACCGCGAGAAACTCGAAACGTTCATCCGCGCATTTCCGCAGGCAGTCGTCGGCGGGACCGGGAGCGATGCCCCGAAAGACTTCACCGTCGAGCAGCACCTCGGAATCACCGCTTACGAGTTCTACGACTACTCAATTTACCCGAAAGTCAGTTACTCGATCGGCTTCACCCAACGAGGTTGTCGCCGGCGCTGCCCGTTCTGCGTCGTCCCAACGAAAGAAGGTCGGCCTAAGGAAGTTAGCGAGGTCATCCGTATCTGGCGAGGGGAGCCGTGGCCGCGCCACGTCGCGCTTCTCGATAACGACTTCTTCTCGACCGGTTGGGAACGGCGTGCCGCGGGCATGGCCGGATTCCGTGTCTGCCTCAACCAGGGCGTCAACCTGCGCGACCTTACCGACGAGCAGGCCGAAGTCCTCGCGGGACTGCCGCTCTACGACTTCAAATTCCGGCGCCGGCGGATCTACACCGCCTGGGACAGTCTGCGCGAAGTGCGGCTATTCATGCGAGGTGTCGAGAGGCTGGCACGCTACGGATGTCCGCCGACAAGACTGCTCGTTTACATGCTGATCGGCTATGAACCCGGAGAAACGGACGACCTTCGCCTCCAGCGCTTCAACGAGCTCGTGAAGCTGGGCTGCAAGCCGTACCCAATGCCCTATAACAGTCGCGATCCAGCACTGCGGCGCTTCCAACGGTGGGCCGTCACAGGAGCGCACAAATGCGTCCCGTTCGCAGAATACGACAGCACGAGCCACGATCGGAAACGGAGGAATCGCCGCATCTTCGACTCCGTTCCATTCGAACTTCCGGCAGCGTAAAAGACCAGCGAGTAAGGTGGAGGCCGACACAGTCGTGGTCGGCCTCCACCTTTTTCATTTAGCGCAAAGCAGCGGATCCGCGCCTTCTCATCTCCGCAAGTAGGACCATGCCGAATTCATCACGCCATCGCGCCTCTCGCGCAAGCCTCGACCCCAGCCTCTTCGAACGTGAACAACCCGAAATTGCAGCCGTGCTCGATCAGCACGACACGCCGCAATGGGCGGCGGAACTCATCGTCGCGCAGAAGATGGGCCACCTCAAGCCCGGCGATCTCGTGCTCGAGCCAGGTTGCGGCGAAGGCCGCTTTCTCACGGCTCTCCCACCGGGAGTACGAGGTCTCGGAATCGAGCTAGACCCAAGACGCGCCGCGATCGCACGCGCCGTCTCCGGTCACGACGTTATCGTCGGCGATCTTCGCCACGTCACATTACCCAAACACATCGATGCAGCGGTCGGAAACATCCCATGGGATACGGAGATCCTCGACATACTTCTCGCGAGGATTCGATGGATTCTCCCCGAGGGCGGTAAAGCCGGATTCGTGCTCCCCGCATGGAGCTTTCAGAACGAGAAGCGCGTCCTGCGCTACAACGAACACTGGAGCATCGAATGCGAAGCCATGCCGCGTCGGCTCTTCGAAGGTCTGCGACATCCAGTCATCTTCGCAACCTTTTCCAAAAACCGCGAACGCAAGCTGATCGGCTTTTTCCTCTACGGAGACCTCGCGGCAGTCCAGGCGCTTCCTGAGAAGTACCGCAAGCTCATGAACGAGACGAGCCGCAGCGTCTGGTACGCCGTGATTGCAGCTGCTTTGGAAGAGCTTGGCGGTTCCGGGAGCCTCAATCAAATCTATCGTATCGTCGAAGGACACCGGCCGACGCCGACCCAGTTCTGGCGCGACCAAATTCGCAAGGTACTCCAAATGCGATGCAAGCGAATCGGACCTGGAACCTACGCCCTCCGCGAACAGATCGCAAGCTAAATGAGCCGACAGACGATCAAGCAAGCCCGCTCAAAAGATGACTGGCCCAGCATCAGAGCGGCGAAGAAACGTTACGCTCACGGTACGCACGCTCGGTATGTCCTCGCACGATGCCGCTGCGAGCCCTGCCGAGAAAGCAATCGCGAGTACGAAAGGACACGGCAGCTGCGCCGGCAGCTACCGTACGTAGTCGAGTACAATACGCGAATGCATCTCTGGGTCGTGCGCGAGACGTCAAGTCGGCGAATCGTACACAGCTGCAAAACCAAGATCACAGCCAAGCGTCACGCGGAAAATCTTAACAGCACGCGTTCCGACAGCTGCGAGCTCATCCCCGTCGAGCCGGTCGTCCGCCACATTCGCTGGCTCCAAGACCTCGGAATCGGCGTCAAGACTATCGGAAAAACGTCAACAGTATCGCAAAGTGTCCTCAACCGAATGCTCGAGGGGAACATTCAACGCACCCGCCGATCAACCGCAGCAAAAGTCCTCAACGTTAGCCCCGAAGCCATCCAAGGCGGCGCAAGAATTCGCTCCGATGAGACACTCGTCCTCATCGAACGACTCATCGACGCGGGCTACACCAGAACGTCGATCGCTCATCAACTAGGGTACACAAGCAACGTTCTACAAATCGGCAAAACAGGATGGATCCAAGTCCGCTCGGCAAAAGCCGTCCACGAACTCTACGAGCACCTCGTCGCAACAACACCCGGGCTTCCGCCCGCTGGGCCATTCCGAATCGGGACAAGAGAATCAACCTTCGCACGCAAGGGCGGCACACGGCAGCAAAAGACGCCAATAGCACTCGAACATGGAACGGCGGGACACTACGAAAACGGCTGCCGATGCAAAGCTTGCTGCGCCGCATTCCGCTCAGCCAGCACGGCAAAAGAGCGACAACGAGGACTACGATACGCTATACGCCTATCTCAAGGCACGAAGACCTGGATAATCGTTGACCGAATAACAGGCGCAACGATCTACGGATCGACCTCAAAGGAAAAAACGCTCGAACTGCGTGACAACCTCAATAGCGACGATCCCGCCTCGTCTCAAAAAATGCTCGTAGACGCAACGCCGGCACGAGAACACATCCATCGTCTTATCAATGCCGGCACAGGAACGACAGCGATCGCACGCGCCACTGGACTGGATCCGGGACACGTAGGCTATCTAGCCAACGGCCGGCTCAAACGGACCACAAAGCCAGCCCTGAACCGCATCCTAGCGCTCATCCCCGGAGAGCTACCGCCAGGCGGCCGCATCGAAGCCGGGCCGACCTGGGAGCTGCTCGACCGACTCACCGCCGCGGGATTCGAAAGAAAATGGATCGCAACGCTGCTCGGGTTGCCGAGTTCTGCGTTCGCGCAACGCGGCCGAACCGTGTCGCTCGCACGCGCCCGCGACCTACTCGTCCTCTACACCACACTCCGCGCTCGGATTCCCGCACTCCGCGAACTCGAGCCGACAAGCGAGGGCACAATCACATGACCGCAACCCCTTCAGGCAGCCCGTCAGACTACGGTTGCAAGCTATGCGGCGCCACCGACAGGCCACTAACGGGCACGATGCTCAATCGGCGCTGCTCGAACAGCGTGGCCTGCGCCGAGCGTCTGCGGGCAAAATCCCGACCTGTGCTGGCTGCCGCACCGAAACCCACGGCCCCGAACCGCTACGGCGTACGCAACGCCAACAACACCCCGGCGGAGGCGCTGATCGCACTACTCCAGCAACAAGCTCATCTCGAGACAATCACCGGACCACTCGAATTCAGCGACGACCTCAAGTTGCCGCTCATCGCAGCCCAGGGACGGTACGTCTGCTTCGGCAAGTCGGGGTCGGGAAAATCCAACGTAAGCGCCGTCATGATCGAAAACTGCCTGATCGAGCACATTCCCGTCTGCGCACTCGACTCGCTCGGCAACCTTTGGGGGCTTCGGCGAGCCGGCGTCATCGACGGACTGGCCATTCCGATCATTGGTGGCGCTCACGGCGACAGGCCGCTCGCCGTGGACGAAGGCACAAAGCTGGCTCGAATCTTCGCCGACGGCCACTCAATACTGATCGACTCCTCCGAACTCACGCGCGAAGACCAACAAACCTTCGCTAGCGAGTTTTTCAAGGAGTCCATGCGCGTCTTACGGCGGCCTGCACACATCGTGGTTGAAGAGGGCGAAACCATTTGCCCAGCATTCACTCGATCGAAGAGCCACTTCGCAAGCCAAGGCGCCGTGTCACTGTTCGCAAGGCAAATCCGCAACTACGGAGTCGGATGGACGTTCAGTACACAACGACTGCCTCTGCTCCATCCCGACGTCGTTGATGCAAGTAACGCATTCCTGGCAATGCAGACCACAGGTGACATCGCGCAGCGCGCGATCGGACGCGAAGCAAAGACGCGAGTAGGAAGCACGGTCGCCACCGCAATCCTAAACGAGCTCGGCCAGCTGGCGGTCGGCTACGCATGGCTCATTCCAGACCCGAGCCTACTCGAAACCGAAGTCGGCGCTCCCGTACGATTCAAGTTTCGGCAGCGGTGGACATTCGATTCAACCGCGGTTCCACGATTTGGAGCGGTATGTGCCGCGCCTCCAAAAGCAGTACCCGTCGACATGAAGCCATTCTCCACCAGCGAGAAAAAGTAGGCAGCGGGCTTCGAGGAACGTGGTACGCCGGCGACCTGCGGGCTTGGCGGACAGGTCGCCAACTAGGCAATACGCTAGCACCTGGAAATACTGATCATGCAATCCGAACCGCTACTCGACCGCGACACATTCCGCCAGCTCGTCTTCGAGCGGGATAACTACGCTTGCGTGGCGTGCGGCGCCTCCGCAGCGGAAGGCGTGCGACTCGATGCCCATCACATCATCGAACGCCGGCTCTTCACCGCGGAAGGAGAAGAAGGCGGCTACTTCGTCGACAACGGCGCCACCCTTTGCGACGATCGACAGAAACATCTCGGATGCCACCGCCTTGCCGAGCAGACCGTCCTTTCACCAAGTCAGATCCGAGAGCTTGCCGGAATCAAGACCATCGTTCTCCCCAACGGAACGTACGACGGCAAGTACACTAAATGGCTCGACCCAATTCTCAAGAACGAACGTCGCGGCCGCGGTCCCCTATTCTACGATTTGTCCGTTCAACGCATTCTAGCCGAAGCGGGAATGCTGCATCGTTACACGATGTACGTCCACTATCCGCGAACGTGGCATCTCCCAGACTCTCCCAGGCGAACCAAAGACGATTGCGCTCACCATATCATTCCGTTCGCCAACCAAAAAGTCATAGCATCGATCAAACGAGACGGCGAAAACGCAACCATCTACGCCGACGGCTACGTTCACGCGCGATCGATCGACGCGCCATCACATTTAAGTCAAACCTGGATTCGAAACCTCGCGGCACGCCTGAGCTATCAGCTCGATCCGGGCTTCCGACTCTGTGGGGAAAACCTATACGCTCGCCACGCAATCCAGTACGACGATCTCGAGTCATACTTCGACCTGTTCTCGGTCTGGGACAACAACAATATATCGCTGAGCTGGAGCGACGTCGAGCTTTGGGCGCAAATTCTGGACATTCCGACGGTCCCGATTCTCTACCGAGGACCTTGGAACCATAATGCGATCGTAAGCGCATTCAAAGCCTATCAGGAGCAACACGGCGAGCAAGAAGGATGGGTCGTGCGGACAGCAGACGCCTTCGCCTATCAAAACTTCAAAAAAAACGTCGCCAAATGGGTACGTCCACATCACAACCGCACGACCGTTCACAACTGGCGCGAATGGTTCAACAGCCCGGACTCCACCAATCATCTTAGGCGGATCGAATAGCACCCACAACCCTGCAAGCCCAAAGCTAGCAAGCCGATAACCGGAGTACAGATGCCTGAAATCACCGCAAAACCGCTTAAAGAACACCAGAAGGCGCATCACCGACTTCGACGAGTCTCCCGTCGAGCCAAGATCGTCTTGCGAAAGATCGCATCTTCCATCGTCGAACCGGTTCCAGCACTCGAGAGCCCGGCACGACGTCAAACGTGTCCGACGAGCGCGCCCTTAGCCTTTTGCGGAAATGCCGGGTGCGCTCACGAAAGCGCGAACGACGAACACTACAAAGCAGCCCCAGGAGTGAGCCCCCTGAGATCCCGCACAAAGGCTCGATAATGGAAGCCCTCGAAGTAGTCGTAAGGGCCACCTTACTCGGCACGACGAGAAAACGCAATACGTCTTAAGCTCGCCTGGTACGACTTTTGGATCGGTGTCTATATCGATCGGAAGGATCGTTGCCTCTACATCCGCCCGCTACCCTGCTGCCTTCTCGAAATCGATCTCACGGGAGACAACTCCAGAAGAAAGATCATGATCAAGCTCACCAAGATCATTCAACATCTTCTCGCCGCAATCGTCAGCGTAATCGCATGCTTGTTTCTCGTCGCGCCAGCGAGCGCCAATGCTGCGTGCAGCTACACAACGGCAGCACACATCCTCGTCGCATACGAAGATTGGCAACAAAACGGCGTCTACATCAGCGAACACAACTACGACATGGGCGACGCGGCGTACGACGCGCTCGTCCACGATTGGAACTGGGTTCGCATGTACGGGAACGACGCGTCTTCTTGTACGGGTGAAGCCGGCAGCGACTACCACTACCTACATAAGCTGATGGATACGGCCGAACCGACCGATCCGCCACTTACAGCCAAACAGAAAGCGGCAAAAGAGCGAGCCGAAGCGATTCTTCGCGCGAAACGAGCAAAAGCAGCAGCTGCCGCAAAAGAGCAAAACCAAAAACTAGCCGCCGAGGGCATTTGCCCGCAACCCCACGTCGACGCCGCGATCATTCATCTGATTGAAGCCGACTATCCGGACAACGCCCGACAGGAAGGAGCTACGGGAACCGTCGAGGTCGCGGTCAGCCTAGACTCGACAGGTAAAGTCATAGACGCTATCGTCTACAAATCGTCCGGCAATCCGGACCTCGACGCGGCAGCACTGGCGGCGGCTAAACAATCCGGATACAGCCCGGAAATCGAACGATGCCAACCAATCAGTAGTCGGGCCCTATTCCGTAGTGACTTCACCGGTCAATAAAGCAGAAGACTCGGACTCCCAACTTTCGATACAAACTTCTCGCATAAGGCGAAGCCTCGCGGCCGGTCGGCGGCGCGCGCCGCCCGCGAGTCGGCAATGCGGAGCTTCTCCACGCCGTCGACCTTCCAACTGACTCGTCAAACTAGGAGCATTATCAACGTGGTCACGATCGCACTCAAAGATCAGCATGGCGCGCACCTCATCAGCGTCGAGGCGGGAGCCAACCTCGGAAAAGCGATGTTCGCGGACCTCGAGGCGGGCCGCACCGTCACGCTCGATGCGAACGACGTGACAGTTATCTGCAGCAGCTTCCTCGTCGGGCTTCTCGGCACCGTATATGGCGCGTTACCAACCGAACACGTCCGCAAGCACATCACTCTGACCAACGCATCAGATCTGATGCAGCAGACCTTCGAACTCGTTTGCTCGCACATGGAACGGTATGTTACCGATCCCAAATATCGTGAAGCCTGCGAGCAATTCGCCGCAGAAGTCAACGCGGCGTAGGAAGTATATGAGAAACATACACATCGCTACGTTCATCGCGCTCATCGGCGTCATCGCCGTCATTCGTGCGCTAACGCAATCCGACATCAAGCATGTCGCCTCAAACGCAGCAAGCACCCAGACCGCCTCGGTCAGCGCGCTAATCGCACAACTGCCCTCAAGCTTCACGACGACATACGCCAAAAACAACCCGCGAACAGCCGCCCGACATGCCGAGAAGAAAGACAGGCGTGCAAGAGGGCCCGAAAACCCGCCTCTGCGGCTTGTCTACTCGAACCCACATCCAATGCCGGCATCAACGCGCCTCCAACACCCGCGGAGCCACGTAAGCCCCCTGGCATCAAAAGTGGCCACGCTGCCCAAACTCGCAACGCCGACACCGCCAGCACTGGTGACCCAAGCACTAGGACGTCACCAACCGAAGCTCAAGGCAGTACACGCGAGAACGGAAAGGGCACCACACAAAGTCTGGCCACCAAAACTTACCTTGCTCTCGGTCCTCCCGGCGACCATCCGCCGAGGAACTTCGGCAACGCTGTGCGTGATCGCCCGCGGCGCGCGCATCCTACGCGTCAGCGGCCTTGGCTCTCTCGATCCCAACCACGCCGACTGCGTGGCCGTCGCGCCGCAAAACTCGACGACGTACATTGCCACCGCGACCAACGCCAGCGATCGAAGCACCAGGCGATCGGTCACGCTCACCGTCATCGACGCGAGCGCGCCAGCCAGCGCGGCCGCCACGAACGACGCCTCCACTCCGTAAGCGCCTTCTCCAAACGTCCCCAGCAACGAAAGCGATCATGTACTCAGACGATCTCGCCGCCGCAATCGCGGAAGGCGACCTTTTCACGCTGCCGATCCGTGGCGAAACCGTCACCTTTCGGGTTCGCGGCATCCATCACGTCGAAAAGATTCAACGACTGACACGCTGCGGACGAGAAATGGTGCGCAGCACACGAAATCGCATGCACTACAGCATCGAGGGTATTGGCGGCAGGCTCGATGGAGCGCGCTATACCACAACCTTCGAAGACGAGAAATGGACACGGGTGACAATTCTGCAGAACCGAAACGACTAACCAATCTCGTCTAGGCGGCAGCGTTTACGCGCCGCCTAGACGATGTCACCTATCAGCACAACGCAATCTTGTCAATCGAGGAGTCACTATGGAAACATTCGTGCTCGCCATGCTGCAGTTCCAGACGCTACGCAACGCCTATCTCAACTTCATCGCCACGCACCTCGCCACCAAACTCCAAGACGTCAGGATCCCGATCGAAACCTTCGAAGGGGTCATGACGATCAGCCTGTGCTTCCCGCGACTTGGACGCCCCGGCGGACCCGACGTTACGATCAACCACTACAGCACCGTCCTGGGCAAGCTGCACTGGCGCGCGCAGACCCTGGAACAAGCTATCGCCGACGCCGCGATCGACCTCCTCGACCTCATGAACCTCGCCGAACTGCCGCCGGTTCCCTACTGCTACAAAGCCGGCCCCCGCCCGACTGCAATTCGACAAATCGAAACGACCACCGCAGGCACCGAAAACGCAGCAGCCTAAGGCCCCGATGAATTTCTCACCGTTCTTCACCCGGCCACTGCAAACCGGACAACAGGCCATGATCGAGGCAGTCCTCAGCCGCTTTCCAGAGCACATCTTGAGCTTAATGCTCGAGCACGGCATCAAAATCGTACCGCTACTCGAAGCCGAACAATACTTACACGCCTCTGCAGCACTGCAGAAACGTAACGTTAACGTAGACGCGTGGCCAATAGCTCCTGCTGGATTATTCGTCTGCGAAGAGCGGACGCTCTACTTGCGAAGCATGGACGAAATAACGATAGGGCACGAAATCGGACACGCAGTCGACCTGTGTCTCGGTAACGGAGTCTATCGTTCAAGCTACGACGTTCGCATCCGTCGAGCCTTCGCCGACACACGGGAATTCGTCAATCCGTACAGCGCCACGGGACTGGACGAGTTCATGGCTGAGGGAATCCGGCACTACTACGAATTCAACTCGAGCACAAGCCCCTGGCCAAAAGCAACTCGCCAGCGACTGCAAGAAAGGACGCCCGAACTCTTCACGATCATCGAGGAGTTTTTCACGCCTCCCGCGGTACCCGCAGCCATCGCCTGCTAGAGCGAGCGTGTGGCGTGGGTCGTTTCGTACGCGCAACGACCCCGCCAACACGGAGGATAACTTAACCATGGCCGGACTTATCGTCTTCCCGTCGCTCGCCGAAGCCCTCAGAGCGGGCTACACGCCCTGTGATCGAATCGACAACGACTACGTCGTTCACGCCAAGACATCCAGCGGCTGGGCGCGCGCGATTGCCAAAGGCAGCGACAAAAAGCCAATACGATAACGCCAGCGGATAGGATTGCGAATGCTGACCATTGAGATCGACAACGTCCAGTACCGAATGAACCGCTACGGCGTCGTCTTCGCCCCCGAGATTCCAATCTCATGGCTTCCTGGCTGGGTGGAGTTCGACTTCGCACCGCCAGAGATTCGCGACCGCGTACTCGACGCGGCGTACGAGCTGGGCGCCAAGATTCTGCGTTGGGATCGAAGTGATCCCGTATACGACATAGCTACCGCAATTAAACGACAGAAAGAGCAGAAGGCTAAGATGGCAAAGAGGAAGAGTTTCACGGTGTCGCTCAACCCGGCCGAGCGCTCAGAACACTGCGTCCGCGTCAAGTACGACATGCGCAATCCTTCCAAAAGGATCACGTTCGAAGCCTCCTCGACTCAAGAAGTCGTCGCGATCGTGACGCGGCTTGCGAAGGAGGACGGACGGTCCCTGTGCGCCAGCGTTTCGCTAACCGACCCAAAGGAGCGCAAACCCTCCGGGTTCGATGCCGCAACGCGCCACCTCTACTTCAATCTCCCCGAACCGCCTGCGACGATCAACTAGCATGGCCCGACGCAAAGCCATCCCCAAGCAGAGTGGCATCGAAATCCGCTACCGGCTTACTGACGCCGGCGCAGCCATTCTCGAACAGCGCGAGCGCGAGCACAATGCCAGTAGCCGCGCCACAGCGGGCAACACGCATGCCGCATCGAGCAACGCACGTAGAACAGTAGCCGCAGGGATATAGGAAGAGTTTAATGGCGAAGCCTGATTGGCAAGTGGACCCACGCTCGAAGCTGACGAACCCGGACATCGCAAAGGCGTACCGCGACAAGACTCTGCGACTCATCACGCTCGAATTCACGCGCTTCACCGGTTACTCGTTCACGACCGATCCAAATCGAACGGTCGAGGACCTCCGTAGCGACCCGATCCTCGGTCGCGCGTGCGCGCGAGCCCAACGGGTGACTATCGAACCCTACCCGTACCACCTCGAGCAGAACAACTAAAACCATGTCCGTTCAATCCGACTTCGGACTTGCCCAGCAAGCAGCTCGCGGCGACATGGCACATGCCATACTTTCGACGAAAGTGTTCGCAAACGCTCGCCGACGCACGGCGTTAGCAAAGCGCATCCTCAGACTCGCCTCCGACGAGCACCGCACGCTCTACGCGCGTTTCTTTGGCTCCGACTACACCAGCCCTGACGGCTGGCGCCTCCTGATCACCATCGCAGGACGCAAGAACGCCGCCTGATGAACGCAATGCTGCTATACGACGCCCCGAACGATCAACCGGTCCGTCCTACCACCCTCGAGGCGAACGCCGGCTCGAAAAACCGTTTCATCGCACGATAGATCTCACCCTCAGCAATCTCTCAACTCGACGGCGACAGAGGCCCCCTCTACAACCAATCGTCACTGCGCGGCACCGCCCAGAACTAGGCCGAGCCAAAAAGCCGGGGACTTTCGCGCTTGAGCGAGCCTCCTCACCGTCCCTCGCAACATATCACTGCCAAGAAGCAAGAGCATACGATGCCACGCACGCCAGATCAAGAAGATGCCGTCGCCTACGTGCGCCGTCGCTTCGCCGAGACGCCAAAACTCGCTGGGACCGCACTATCCAAGGCAGCCGCACACGAACTGTTCGACCTAATCGCCGACGCCTTCGTAGCCGGACGCCAGCCAAAGCATCCAGCTTCCATTGTCACTGCAAAAACACCGCAAACCATCACCGTTATTGACAGCATCGGAACGTCACACTTCCATGCCGACGGTACCATCGAACACACAGCAGTGGCCGCAAGAAACGAGCAACAGCGTAAAGGTCAACGTGCATCTCACTCCACATCACAAACGGAGCCGTCATGACATCCGTCATCAACCAATGCGCCATCTCCCTACAGCGTAAATACCGTCTCGCATCCTTTCTGGGAGCCGTTCTCGGAGGATTCATTCCGATCGCCAGCTTCGTGGTGGCCCATCTCGAAACGACAGAACACCCAGAGCGCTGGATTTTCGTCGCCGGCGGCATGACCTATTCAGCCATGACCGTGTACTCATGGGCCAGCATAGCGTTCTCGAACCGCATCAAGGCAGTCGGATTCATCCTACTCGTGGAGGGCGTCGCGATCTTCGCGAGCACGTTCGCTCTGAACGTTGCTGCCCTTACAATCCTTGTCGCAATCAACGCTCTCGCGACGGCCTACAACCTCATCGCACAGCAACGAGACGTCCACGCACAGACACGCCCCGAGAAAATCAAGGCAGGCGTGACCCAAAAAAGACGCGCAGCAAAACCCAATGGAAGCACCGCAATAGCTCGGAAAGAGCTAACCGCTACGAAACGGCCGACGCTAGCAAGAGCCACAACCATCGCATAAAGCGAACCACGCCCTCGCACCTTCCCGATCCGCCTAAACAGCAAGGATTCAACCGCAAGCCCTCGGAAGACATTCTTCGCCGCCTACCCCGCCGTCGCGCGCATGCGCGCTTCACTCATCCTCTGAGCCACGCGCGAAATGCGCTGGCCGGGGTACGCCGCACGCGGCCACGCCGACCAGAATCGAGGACCGCATGAACGCCACGACCGATCAAAGCGCTACATCACCGGATCCACAACCGGATCCACGAACTGAATGCGAGGCACTCTACGCCCGCTATCTCGCACGAGACGAAGGCCGAATCGCGGACTGGGCGGCCTGAAATCGCGAGATCGACGCGCTAATCGAGCGGCAGCTCCAATTCGCGTAAGCGACCGATGGCAGGCGCCCCGCTCATGCGTGAGCGGCCCGCCTGCCCAGAAGTTGAACGCCACGAGCCTCTCGATACCCAACGAGGAGGACGCATGAAATCGATCTCTCTTGACACCCCCCGCGCGGATTTCTTGCGCGCGGGACTCGAAGGCGCCGGAATCACCGGCGCGGCGCAAGACGCGATCCTGCGCGAAACCGCCCCGCAGCGCGCCGAGATACGCACAAAGACAGCTCTCGCAGCGCTCCTCGATGCGGCGCTGGCCGCGCACGACCGCGAGTGCGTTAGTGGCGAAGGCGACGCCTGCGTCTGCTTCCGCCACGAGGACCGGGCTTGCTTCGGCGACAGACGCGCCCCCGCCAACGTGCGCCGCGTTGGTGCGGCGCTCGGCTACGCCGACGTGGCCGGGATCGGCGGCCATATGGGCGTCAGCGGAGACGCCACGGCCCGAATCCCCGTGCTGCGAGGCTTGGGTAAGAGCCGCAAACACGCGAGCGACGGCGGCGCCTGGAGCGCGGCAATCGCGACTGCCGCGTATCGCCTCGTCTCCGGCTCCGACAAGTTCGCCGCGCTACGCGACGGGCGTCTCGTTTTCGGCGAGGTCGGAACCGACCCCGACCTCGCCCACGCCTCCGGCCTCGCGGTCGATGTAAGACACGCCGTGCCGTATGGCTGGCTGCTCACCATCGCGCGCGAGGGCTTGCGCCGCGCCGTCGGACTCCAGGCATGGCACGAGAGCGTGCCGATCTACGCTCCGGCCGCTTCCGCCCTAGCGTGGGCCGAATCCGTCAACCGGCTCGACGCAGCATCGCGGCATATGTGCCACGTCTGCGCGGAACGCCAGGTCCCCAGTCCGGCCGAGTTCGAGCGGCCCGACGTGGCCCTAGTAACGGACGTCCCGACGTGCAAAATGCACGCGGCGCCCGATCAGATATGTTGCGACCGGGACCGTGCCGGGCAGCCGTGCCAATGCGACGCCCAGGGAGCGGCGTCTTGGGGACCGCGCACGTACCTCCCGATGTCAGCAGAGGCGTCCTAATGATGGACTACGTCGATCAAGACAACGTGCTCAAGGCCGCGTGCATCACGGCGGCCGCGACGACCAATGTCAGCGCCGAGGCCATCGACGAAAAGGCGCGCGCCATCTACGCGTTGGCGACCGCCGGGCCGTGGATTCGCGGCCGGAAGGCGCAGGCCTGACATGATAGCAAAAGAGCAACCATGACGACTACCCCAGGCCTCCACGACGAGCGGCGGCTCCTCCATATCTACCACCCTTTGCCCCAGCGGCAAAGCGAACGCACCAAGATGCTACATGACCTCGCAAACACGGCGTTAGCTGCACGCGACCATGCGATGTACAAGCATCTAGCCCGCGACTACCGCGGTTGGGGCCGCGATGGTTCGCGCGTCGGCCCCGGTAGCGGACGCGCGTCCGATTGGCTCGATTCCGGCTTCCGCGCGCTAGCAGTGCTAGCCGAGACCATCCACCGCGACACAGGCCTGCGCGACGGGGAGTGCCGCCGCGTCGCGCACATCCTGCATAGTCGCAGATGCCAGCCGCCGGGATGGGGCCTCGAACGACTGCCCGAGTGTCCCGTCGACCCCGTCTATTGGGCGTCGTCAGGATACGACGAGGAGTTCGAGCGCCGCATGGCTCAGAGGGCGCACTCCTACACGAGCGGCGACGAGACACCCGAGCGCGTCCAAAGGTGGATTCTGTGGAGCAAATGGGTCGGTAACCGCGCCATCGGCACCGACCGCCTGCGACAATTATTGGCGCGGCTCGAAACCGACCCCGCATCGACAATCTCGGGCGTCCTCGCCGAGAGCATCATAGCGTTTCAAATCGGCCAGCACGGCTACGAAGGGTGCTCCGGCGGAGAATTAGACGGCGTCGTGCGTGATCGACCCCAGCTGTGGGACTACCTGCTCTCTCGGGCACCGAGAGGCGTATACGTCAAAGACGCGAACGGCGGCGTAGCCGTGGCTCGCACGCGCGCGCACGAACACGAAGCCGAGACTGTGCTCCGCGAGGCCGGGTACACCTCCACCCTCCACGGCCTCGACTGCTCGACGACGTGGGCGTACTCCAACCTGTTGGGTGGGCAGGCCGATCGGTTAGTCCGAGTCGAGGACCTCCGTCGACTCGGACTCGTGAGCGGATCGACGCCAGCATAAGGGAGAACGATCCCGCCTCTGCGCTCGACCAGACCGAATGAGATAAAGAGGCACTGGAAGTCGCTTTTAGCCGTTCGACTTCGTCACCAAACGAAAGAGTCAATCGAATGATAACCGCCATGCATTGAAGTCGCTTGAAGGAGGCGACTCCCATGCATCACGATGATCTCGACCACGAACCCCCAACCGACCAACGCGCGGAGCGATTGCTCTTGATCCGCCGCGTCGGCCAGCCGTTCTGCTGCGTCTGCCCTCCCTGGAGCGGCGAAAACCCTTCGCGCGGCCGCAAACCGCGCTCGGACCGCTACAAGAGCCGGCGCAAAGGGCGCTAAACGAACGATAGTCAAAAATCCGGCCGGGGTACGCCAACGCGGCTACCCCGACCGGAATGGAGGACCGCAGCGACAACACCGCGGTCGAAATCTTACAAGTCGACCTCCCGGATGCCACGCGTCAAGTCGCCGTTTGCGCCACCTGCGCCAACACGATCAAGAGCCTCTATCCGACCGCCGTCACCATCTACGTTGCGAACTGATCCCTAAGCGATTCGTCGAAAAGTTTGCCGATGACGCCCAGGCGGCAACGGACCAGGCCATCGTTGACCTGACGGCTGCGGCGGAACGAAATCGCACCCTAGGCAAGCTGAAAAGGTATCTTGGGCTAGCAGGAGCAACCTTCCTCAATCCTCCGCGTCACCGCAAGCGCCGCCGCCGGACAGGTCGTCCGTTGTTCCGATCATATCGCGAATGCGATCGACCGATCCGCCGCCCAAGACGCCGCCGAAGCCGCCAACAGCCACAATGCGGAGCACCGTGCGCTGGCAGCACGCTATTCGTTCCAAAGGCAGCCCGGAGGCCGTTCGGCGCACCTACAACCGCTCAAAGGGCGATCGACCACGACGCTCTGCAAGGCCCAGCGCCAATGGTTTGCCGACGCCCCCGCGGCCCAAAAGGAACGATAGCTCAACCGCCAGGATCCAGAAGCCCGCACCGAATCGCCTCCTAATTCGGACACTCGCTTTACCGCCAGCAAGACGCCCTCGGCTCGCCTCCGCGCCGAGGGCGTCTTGCTTTTTCTTTCGACAACGCGCAGGTCCGAGGTGCACTTTCGCGCCCACCTCGACCCTCCCGAAGGAACGTCCATGCTCAAACCAGCGACCATCGTCGCCGCGGCCGGGATGATCAGCCTCGCACCGCTCGCCACCGCCCTTCCCGCCGCCGCCAACAGCCCCATCGCCAGAATCCCGCCGCCGAGCAACGCCACCCCCGACGGTCCACCAGTTCAAATCCCATCCTGCACGATCCGCGATTCCGCCGCGATCGCCCGCACCGCCGGAGGCGTCGGCCTGCCCTACATCGACCCCCGCGCAGCAACACCATCCTGAGCGTCATCACCGCAGCCGCCGGCATCACCGCACTCAACGCCGCGACCACGCCGACCCTCATCGTCACCCTTGCGAACGAAAACCCGCAAACGGCCGACCTCATCTCCGTGGAGATCACGGGCCAAGGCGACCCGTACTTCGTTCGCGCAACCAAAATCGTCCCGCCCGGCGCCGTCGGCCCGGCTACCATTCACGACGTCCCCTTCACCCAGAACCTCTTCAGCTCAGGCGATCACCTCGTCAACTGCAACGTCAACTTCATTCACTACCCGGCGGGCAAAGCATGAAATTCGCACTCATCTCCGACATTCACGCCAACCTCGAAGCCCTCGAAGCAGTCCTCGCCCGCATCCCCGACCTGCCGGTCCTGTGCCTCGGCGACACCGTCGGCTACGGCGTCCAACCCAACGAAGTCATCAACCGCATCCGCGGCCGCGCCTCCCACGTCATCATGGGAAACCATGACCTCGCCTGCGCCGATGGCACCGGCATCGACGAGTTCAACCCGGTCAGCGCCTGCGCCGCGCAGTGGACGAACCACCAGCTCTCGCAAGCCAGTATCGACTGGCTGCTCGGACTGCCCTACGTCGTCTCGACCCCGACCTTCGCACTCGTCCACGGATCACCCCAAGACCCCGAGCGCTTTCGCTACGTCCTCAACTGGAGCCAAGCACGGTTCGCCCTCGACTGCCCAGATGCACACAAGCTCGTCACCTTCGTTGGCCACTCGCACTGCCCGACCGTCTTCAAGCTAACGCTGCCGAACGATGAGATCACCATCACGCACGTCAAGGACGATCAAACGATGCAGCTGCGGACCGACTCGCGCTACATCGTCAACGTCGGATCGGTCGGCCAACCCCGAGATCGCGATCCTCGCGCCTGCTACGCGGTCTACGACGACGAATCGCTCTCCGTCTCCTGGCACCGCGTCCCCTACGACATCACCGCAACGCAAGCCAGAATCTTCGCAAGCACGATGGCACCCGGAGCAGCCCAGGCCATCGCCGATCGACTCGCACTCGGGCAGTGAGGAAGACCAAAATGACCACGATGTTCCTGCCCCGCCCGCTCGACCAAAGCATGCTCTCGCAGTTCCTGACCGTCTGGCCGAAGACCCCCGCGGAACAACTCTACGTCGTCTGCCCCAACTGTGGACACTACGGGTTCGAACGCGACCTCAACTTCGACGCTTGCTGCGTCAACGGCTGCAGCTGCACCAGCTCCGATCTCCACTGGGGCGAACGCATCCGCGCCGAACACATGATCTCGTCATGGGGCGACAAGCATCTGAGCCAATCTCTGGGCGACGCCGACGAGATCGACCGGGAGAAATGGTTCGCCCGCCACAGCCAACAGGCTCATTTCTTTTCGGTCACCCTCAAGCGGAAGTACGCCAAGACCGCCTGCGCCTTCTACGACGCCATAGAGAACGACGGCTGGTTCACGATCGTCAACCCAACCCCAACCTCCACCGTCATGACGCCAGACGGTATCGTCACCACTCTCAACTTCCAGAACGAAGCACGCAAGTCGGTCCAGATCCACCTGGCATCCAAGTATTCCGAAGTCGTGCGCGATCACCACGCGGCACTCGCCGACGAAGGTCGCGTCTGGCTCATCCACAGCAGCTCGGTACCACCGACGGAGCCGCTTCCCACCGCTGGTCGCGACGCTCAGTCCGCACCCGAGGATGACTGCCCATTCTGACACCAACCGCACCGCGGTTCGCTGCCGAAAACCCTGTCTTTCAAGCGCGGCTCCAGTACTCGACACGATAGCGCAGCACGCCTAGCCCCGAACCCCCGTTAGCCGGCCGACTACGCGGACCGGCTAACGGTTGACAACTCTCCCAACACGGAGAACCCCGATGCTCACCATCAACTGCTCCCAGTGCAGAGTCCGCCTCGAGTACGCCACGAAGCCCGACGGCGGTCTCGCATTTCCCAAAGTGCTGCGCCACGCCACCCCCAGCAAGCGCTGCACACTCCATCCGCAGCCACTTCCAAAAGCCCCCACGGTGCGCCCGAACAAAGCCACCCGCCGCGCCGAGCGCAAAGCCAAGCGCCTCGAAGAGATCGCCCGCCGCGAAAAGCTGCACGACTTGGACGCCTTCTACGCGCAGCACCCCGTCGTCATCGCGGCCGCTGCCTACCACGGCACCGCCTTCGTGCGAATCGCTATGCAAGCCCTGGCTCCTCGCCCAATCGCGTCGAGCCAGACCACCTGAAGGCAACCATCTTCCGCCGCGAAGCGCACCAGTCGGCCGGCCGAATTCTCGGACCGCCGACTGGGTTTCGATCCGATAGCCGGCTGCGGAGAACACCCTCGCGATGCTCTCCGGAGCCAGAGCTCCGGGACCGTCTCCCCCGTAGCGAGACAGCGGTCAGGCTAGACCGCGTGAGTCGGGTACTCAGGCTCAGGCTATTCCCCCCGAGCCGCCTACAGACACGCAGCAGTGAGCATAGCCCGCTAGGGCTTCCGTGCCCCCAAGGGTCCCACGGAAGCGGCGTCCCTCGACGCGAGTGAGCGGACCCTTGCCCCTCCCATCACGCCTCCGAAAAGCGTCGGGCCGCGGCCCTTACGAGCCGCCCGACGACATCCCCCAAGAAGCAGCATGATCCCATACGCTCAAGGCATCTGCCTCCACGGCAACCGCCCCGACCGATGCAAGCTCTGCATCGCGCTCCTCTCGCACCCGGTCTTCCAGGCAGACCTCGCCGCTGGCGTCGCCGCCGTCGCTCGAGCCATCGGCGTCCGTCAGGCGCAAGACATGCTGCGCGTCGCCGAGCAAGACCGCGAAGACTGGTCAGCCCAGAGCCAAAACGCTCACATCTTCCCCGCCGGCGACTGCTGCACAGCGATCCTCGAAATCTGCAGCCTCGCCCGGCGCGCCCTGGCCGAAGAAGGCATCCAAAACCTCGATATGAGCCCCATCACGGACCTCGTGCGACCCTTCGCCGATCGACCGCTGCGGCCGCACTGGACAACCCCCCACGACTGGCTCTCAACCCTCGCCGAACTCTCCCTCGGGATGCACCTCACCATCGAATACACGACCGAGGAAGTAATCGCCGTCCGCCGACTCTTCGCCGCCATCCACCTCACCATCTGCGGCCCGCTCCCCGTCGGAAACTGGGGAGCCGACGACAGACAAGAGATCGTCGGATGCCCGGAATGCCTAGCCAACCATCACGGCCGAAACGGCGCCGCATCCCTCCCAACCGAACTCGCTTTCGGGGCCCGCGACGGCGATATCGATCCCGCCTACACGCCGCTCCTCTATCCCGACAGCTGGACCTTCGGGATGCCCACGCCGCCCGACAATCGCCCGCGCGCCGCTCGACTCACCTGGCACGTCGCCGACGGGCTGGCGGCCAAGACCCTCCGTGACATCCTCGAGGCCCTCGGTTTTGCCGTCGCAGAGAACCCCGGCTGGGGCATCCTCGTCGCCCAAAAACCGCTCCTCAAAGGCGACGTCCACGACGCGATGCGCTGGGGATCAGCACTCGCCACACGCCTCAAAGACCTCGGCGTCGAGTGGTACGGAGCGCAAACTATCTTCTCGCTGTCCTAGCCGCCGTAAGCCCCTCCGCAACCCATCCCCCCATCCCGTAGCCGTCGGGCAGCGACTCGTACCGAGCCGCCCGACGCCATGCCAGAGAGGCCGCATGAACACCCTCTTCAACCTAAGCCCGAACGGGCTCACCTGGGCTTGCTTCGACCCGACGCTTCGCATCCGCGCTCGATACGAGCCGCACATCAGAAGCGGCGCGCGCGTCCTCCGCAGCGACCTGCCAAAACCCTGGTATTGCCCTAACGAGTCGCACCACGCGAAAGGCAAAACGCTTCGCGATCATCGTCAAGCTCAGCCTCCGTACGCCCTCTAGGACCGCAACAAATAGCCGTCGGGCAGCGGCTCATACGAGCCGCCCGACGACACGAATCACTTTCAACCACGCGGCTCAGAAGGCAATCATGTACGAACCCCGCAGCCGCCGGCACGCCATCGACGTGCTCACTTCCGACCGTCGCAGCATCTGCGCCGCAGACGTCGAGAAGCGCGCTCGCCGCACCGCAAAACGCGCCCAACACGCAGCCCGTCTGGCCCGCGACTACCGCGAGAACCAGATCCGCTCAACCCTCGCACTCGCCGCAGTCGCGCACGCCTAGCTCAACCCTATCGCCGAGCTAGCCCAACCAAGAACTCGGCTGGTACCGGAAGCCCACCTGCTCCCCCCGGCCAGTGGGCGAATCGTCGCGCTCGCCCCACCCAGGCGCGACTCGATCAAGGCCCGGTCGGCAGTGGCCAACGCCACGTCGGGCCCTCCCCCCAACCTCCCGCCGAGTCTCCCCCTACACTCAAACCTCGCAGACGCTCGAGGTGAGGCGGAGGCCCGGCGGGCGGCGTCCTTACGGACCGCCCGCGCGGTCTACTTTTTCGCACACAAGACACGAATATGAGGTACCTCCCCAGATGTTTTCCCACCACGAACTGACCATCTACGCAACCGTCCTGACCGACATGTTGAAAGCCGAACTCGGCAAGACCAAAGGCGGTCTGGAAGCCATCACGCTCGACCTCGTCGTCAACGAGAGCTGGAAGGCGAAGGACGGCTCCAAGCAGGAGCGCCAGTGCTACTACCGCGCTCCGTTCTACGGCAAGGCCGCCCAGACGATCAAGAACCACGTCGGCCAAGGCGACGCGCTCTTCATCCAGGGCACCCCGGGCGATCCCGACGCGTGGTTCGACCAGAAGACCAACACGCTCCGCTCGCGCAACACGATCCGCGTCCTCCGGTTCCGCTTCGGCCAGGAATCGCAGAAGAACTATGCCGCCCGTCAGGCCGCGAAGGCCAACGCCGCGGCAGCCGCTCCGGTCGCCGCCGTCGACTTGGAGCCCGAGATCGTCGCCGAAGAGGTGCCGTTCTAGCGCAACCTAGACCGCACCCTCCGCTCTCCCACCACCCGCGAAAAGACCCTCGTGCGAACCCCGCACGGGGGTCTTTCTCTTTTTCCAAACCCGATGCAACATGAGCGCCGGGCGACGGCTCTTACGAGCCGCCCGACGCTTTTAACAAAGAATCATCCCAGATATCATCCCCCCCCCGACTCCACTCCTCCCCAGGACCCGAACGAGAACCGATGACGGAGCCAACCCCTCCCGAACCTAGCCCCGAGACGATCCCTAGCCAGCCCGAATCCCCACTACCCGACTCCTACGAAGGCCTCGTGCGATAACCCGCACGGGGCGCCTTTTTCATTCCCGCTACCCCGCAGAGACAACCGCCGAACCCCTCGCAAGCTCACAGCCCATCGCCCTCGCCGCACCCCGCACGCCCGGCTCCCGACAACCCCCACAAAACCCCGCGACTCTCCCCGGAGCCGACCCTCGCCGCACGCCAAGCCCCGTCAATCCGGCGCTTAAAGGCGCGGGGAAAGGACGACTTCACCCCTAGGTAATCTGCAACACAAGATATGCCGTCGCAGGTTTCCCCCCTAAGCCTCGCAAAAGGCTCCCACGCCCCATGATCGTCAGGATTCTCGGTACAGGCTCGAAGTCAAAACTGGCAAAAGCCGGCACAGCTGCTTACATCGCACGCGAAAAGGGCGTGTCCCGTGTGAGACTCTACGGTGGGTTGCGGTCCGAGCAGGACGCTGAGGAATTGGGTTGGGCGATAGCGGGTCGTGGGGAGCGAGGTTTGGTGCATATCGTCTTGTCGCCGTCTCGCGAGGAGGCCATGCGCCTCTCGGACGACGACATCCTCGACTTGATGGAGGACCTGATTGCCCGGCTCGACGTGCCCGACCACCGCAGCATGGCGAGCACGCACGTCGACTCGGCGCATCGTCATGCGCATCGTATCGTCGAACTCGAATCGCCGGAGGGTGCCATTGAACGCGCCGCTCATTGGCAGCCAATCGCACGCGCTTGGGCGAGGGAGTGGGAAAAGAAGCTGGGAAGCAGGGAAACTGCGCCCTGGGGCTCCCTGATCTCAAAAGGAGCGCGAGACTCGGAATCGTGGCGCGAGGAGCCGTCATTCATGCGCTGGTTCGCGAGCGCTGGTAAAAGGCTTGCGGAAAGCCGGAACGCTGCGGCATTCGCAGCCGGGCTCGACGCTCTAGGTGTGCGACTCGTGGCCGTGAACCGAGGCTATCTGTTCGAGACGGAGCTGGACGGAAAGGCCATCCGTATCCGCGCCTCGCGTACAGCGTGCCGGCCCAATCCTGAATGGGTCGACGAAATCCTCGCTAGGCAAGGGAGAGCCGCCGACGCTCGCCGCTCCGCCTATGACTGGTTCATCCATCAGTGGCGAGTCGAACGAATCGCCCGCGATGCCCTGTATCGTGAATTCATCTCGGCCAAAGCCGACTGGACGCGTTCGGGAGCACCCCGGGTGCGCGCCATACGGGCCAAGTTGAGCAACGAGCTGGTCGCCTTCGATCGCATGACCAAAGAGGTCAATCAGGGCCTTATTGGTGATGCGCAACATGCCCTATGGAATGCGCTGCGTGACGATCTACGGCGCGACCTCAAGCGGCGGCATCATGAGACCCGCGAGCAGCTCATCAGTGAGCGGCCGCCGGTTTTCTTCAGGCGATACCTCACCTGGCGGTTGGGAAGATTTTTGCCAGACTCGGGTGGAGAGGACCCTCGCACCCATGGGGGGAATTGTCTAATACCCCTCACGGGAGACACGACCTTGCCCGACATCTCGCGACCCGCGAACCATCCGTTCACGCTCGACGCACACGCGCCGGTCGAAGACCCGAACTTCCAAGTGTGGCTGGCCGGCTATCGCCAGGCCTTAGCGGGATCCAATACGGCTCAGGCCGACGAGCAGAGCCGAGCCTCGCAGCTACTGATAAGCTCCCAGTGGGGCGCGCTCGTCGTTCTCACCCCGGAACAAAAGCCGGTGGTGGTTCACGCGGTCACGGGCCTCCCGATCGGCGACGCCAAGGAACTAGGCATGGAGGGCGCAAGCCTTGCCGCTCTTCAGCAACTGGCCGCAGCTTCGGCTCCCGCAAAAGCGCCGGCGCCTCCCGTCCAAGTCGAGCCGACCACGGAGCTAGAGACGATCCTAGGAGAAGTCGGTCCAGCCACGCCGCAAGGTCGCTCGCGCGACGCGGACGAGGACGTGGCGGATCTCGCCGCTATCGCCGCGCGGCTCGCCCGGGAAGAAGCGGAGCTTGGCCCGGCGGACGACAACTCGCATGGGCTCGGCGGCGAGATCGTTGTCGACGAGCAAATCGATGAAGCCCTGCTGATGGCCGACATCGAGGCGTGGCAAAACGGGGAGCGCGTCGAGGCGGGACCGGACGTCCCCATCCAGGGCCAACAGGAGCAGCAGTCCGCGGTCCCAGCGCAAGGCAGCGCCTCGGAGGACAACGCGGATGTCGCGGTGGGCTCAATCGGCGGCCCAGGCGTCAATGGCCGCGCCGCTAGCTCAGAAAATTTGTGGGCGGCACGACGCAAGGTCGTCGCACGGGTTCGGGACCAGGCGCTGGAGCCGGAAACCGACGAAAAGGGTAAGGTCGTTCGGCAGAAGACGCAGCTCGAAAAGGACGTGGCATGGCTGACGTACGCCCGTGACCTAGCTCGCGCCGACCTGAGTGGTTGGGTCGAGCACACGGCTCTGAATCGTCCGGACGAGCACATCTGCCGCGAGGCCTACCGCACACCGGCCCAGGTCGCGCGAACCAATAGCGTCCTACGCGCCATGAGCGAGATGGAAACTCACGCGATCGACAAGTCGCGCATCGCGGTTTTCATGGGCAGCTCCAATCTCCCAGCGTTCTACTTCGAGAACGATCGCTACCAGTTCACGAGTCTCACCGGATCGAACCAGATCGCCCTCGCCGCGGCTCTCCAAGCATCGGCCGACCGCTGGGGATCAGTCTCGATCACGGGCAACAAGCAGTTCGTGAAAGCCTCCCTGCAGGCTGCCGCGAAGCTCGGCATTACGGTCTCGAATCCCGAGCTCCAAGAGGAATACCGGAAGCTGCGAGCCGAGATCGCCAAGGAAGACGCGAAGCTGGCCGAGCCGAAGCTCGCCAACGGCGAAGCGGTTCCGCAGGACTTGGAATGGGCGCACCGCGTCGTCGGCAACTCGCACACTCCCATCGAAGTCGTCGACCTCCGGGACGAGGGCGCTCGCGATCTCGCTGGGCGTATCGTCGCCGCTCGAGTCATCGAAGAAGGCGCTGCGCGCGAGTTGATCGTGCAGACCAAGAACAGGACGGATGTCGTCGTTCGCGCCTCAGCCGAACAGATGGCCGATCTTGAGGAAAGCCAGGGCCTCGACCGTCCGTACCGCCACCTCATCGAAGTCAAGCACGCCGACAAGGCGGTGACGATTACTGGGAAGCCGATCGAAGTCGATACGTCCCTCAACCTCTGGCGTAAGACCAACATCACGGCGCTTCGTGCGCAGGACAATCAGCTCACGCCTCTCGATGCCTTGGCGGTCAAACGTCAGATCGAAAAGGCCGCAGGCCAGCGCGAGCAGTTGCCTGAGCCGAAGCAGGGCCGTGTTCGCTCCCATTAGCCTTCTCAGGTTTGCGCTGGTCGTTATAGCCGCACTATTGCTGATCGTCGACCTTGGGGAAAGGCCGTTTCTTGCCAACGTCGATATCAACTGGACGGACTCGATGCCGATGGGCTACTACCTCCGTCGGCCCCTTCCCGACCCGATGACGCGCGGTTCGATCGTGCGCTTCTGCCCGCCGCTCTCAGCTATCGCTCCCATCCGCGAGGATCTGGAGCGCCTAGTGAAAGGGAGCCAGCCCTGCGCCGGCGGTTCACCCTATTTCCTCAAGCGCATCATTGCGATTCCCGGGGACACCGTCACGATCGCCAGGAGCGGCATCCTCGTCAATGGACAGGCGATCCCGAACTCGACCGTCCCTCGGAAACTCTTGAAGCAATTCCCCCACATGGCTCTCGGGGAGTATCGCGTGACCGCGCACCACGCATGGGTCCTTTCGGATGCCTATCTTGGCTATGACAGCCGATACTATGGGGAAATCGTGCCGCTCATGATCGATGTACCGGTGTGGACATGGCACTGACTGTGATCTTGGCCGAGAAGTGCATCCAAGCCGAGACGCTAGCCGCCGTCATCCTGCGTGGCCGCAAACGATGCGGCAACCATTTCGAAGGGATCCTCCCGGACGGCAACCCGGGCGTGATTCTGTGGGCCGAGGGCCACCTTTACGACCTTGCCGAGCCTGAAGCCTACGATCCGAAGTACGGAGGCAAGTGGGACGACCACAACGTTCTCTTCGTTCCGCACGAGCCGATCGTGCGCCAACTCGACAAGGCGAAGGGACTGATGCCTGACATCCGTCAGTGGCTCAAGCGCGCCGACCGGATCGTTCACGCATGCGATCCAGATCGCGAGGGCCAGCTCATCGGCGACGAGATCATGGAGCAGGTCGGCATCGACCCGAAGGTGCCTGTTTCGCGCCTGTGGTGCCGCTCACTCGAGCCTGGCGACATCGTGGCTTCATGGAACGCGCAGCAAGCCAATGCCAACTACGAAACGTGGGGAGAGGCAGCGAAACTTCGCCGCGAGGACGACCAGTTCAGCGGCATCTCCTGGTCGCGCTGCGTCACGGTAGGGGCGCGGAAGCGGGGCCACAAGCTCCAACCTGGCCGCGCCTTACCCCTAGGTCGGGTTCAGACCACCGCGCTCAACTTCATCGTCGAGCGCGATCGCGAACGAGCCAACTTCGTCCCGACCAAGCACTATCGCGTGGGCGTCGAACTCCAACTGCCCGCGTTCCCTAACGAGCGACTCATCTGCTTCTGGTTGCCTTCAACGGATCTCCCGGGCGTCGATGAGAACGGGCGGCTCACCGATCGGTCCGTGGCCGAGCAGCTCGCAAAGAGGGTCCCTGGCCTCCTGGGGTACGTCAAGAGCGTCGCGCGCCAAGACAAGTACGAACGGCCGGCAAAACCACACAATACCGCCTCAATCCAAGCCGCGTGTTGGCGCGAGCGCAAGATGACCGCCCAACGCACTTCAAAGGCCCTCCAGAGCCTCTACCAGCGCGGCGCCATCACTTACCCCGGCACACCATCTCGCCAGCTTCCAAGCTCGATTGAGCCGTCGATTATGGACATCGCGAGCGCCGTCTCGACCTTGGTCCCTGAGCTACGCCTAGCGATGCCGCATCTCGAAGCTAAGAATGCCACGGAAGTCTTCGTCGCCGAAACCGAGATCGAGGCATCGCACCACGCCATCATCCCAACGAAGCGTCAGTTCCCGAACGGCGTGAATGGGTGGACGATGGACGAGATGGCCGTCTACGGCGTCGTCGCGCGCCAGTTCCTCGCCAACCTCATGCCTTCCAAACACTCAAAGCACGTCGGCATCGAAACCTCCGTCGCAGGATACCGATTCACGGCCTCGCAGTCTTTCCTCATCGCCCCCGGCTGGCAAATCATCTTCCCGGAGAAAGAGACGCGGCCGCAGCCGACGAGTAACCTGTGGGCGCACGTGAAAACAGACGACAACGTGCAGTGCGTTGAGGCCGCAGTCGTCGATCAGATGACGAAGGCGCCGGCGCTCTATACCGACGGCACGCTGATCGAGGCCATGGCCGCCGCGGACAAGTTCACCGACAACCCTGCGGAAAAGGCAATCCTCCGTAAGACCGAAGGCATCGGAACCGGTAGAACCCGCGTCGAGATCGTCGAAAAACTTCTCAGCTACGACCTGATGCGGCGCACGGATAAAGGCCTTACTTCCACCGGGTACGGCCGGCTCATCATCGATTCGATACCTGCGCAAGCCAGGCGGCCTCAATTTACGGCAAAGGTCGAAATCGAGCTTCAGAAAATCATCGACCGTCTCGAGCAGCCCGACACCTACCGTCGAGAGACGCGGGAACGAATCGTGAGCGTCCTTGACCAGATCAGCGTTCCGGGACCGGGCAGCGACTACGCGCCTCCGGAGAAAGCCGAAGACGAGGGGGGAGGCGGACACGCAAGAGCGCCGCAGCGGCGGCCGCGGAAGTCGCGCTTCGTTGTGGATACAAAACCGACCAATCCCCCCATCGTGCGCTCAACGACCTGACCGAGGTGACAGCTTTACATCACCAATTGGGGGGAATATGGGAGGACTCCCCCTAAACTGTAGGGGTAAACGCCGACCGTAGGGGGACCATGGGAGACTTCCAGATCACGCCGGAAAACGCTGCGATCTTGTCGCACGTTCGAGCCGGCGGCTCGGCGAGGATCATGGCCGGAGCCGGCACGGGCAAGACGAGTCTGCTTACGCAGATCGCCGCCGAGATCGCAGAGCCATCGCTTTATATCGCCTATGGCAACGCTGCTGCGAAGGACGCGCGAGGGCGATTCCCGCGCCACGTCGAGGTGCGAACCTTCCATTCGCTTGCATACGAGGCGGTCGGCCGGCTCGCTCAGGATCGATTGACAAGCTCAGCCTGGCAGATCCGAAGAGCTTCCCTTGCCGGCTTTGAGAGAGAATTGCAAGCGGTATCCTTCAACCGCCTCACCGCCGGCAACGTCGTGATGGAGACGCTCAACAACTACATCACGTCGGCCGACTTCGACATTAGCGCCAAGCATGTTCCCAAAGATGCTACCCGGCAGCACGGGGTTGACGTCGACGCGGCGATCAGGCTCGCGAGAAAGGTGCGCCATCGCTGGTTTGATCGTACCAGCGACTGCCCTATCTCACACGACGTCTACGGCAAGATTTGGCAGATGAGCCAGCCTCAGCTGCCGCACAGGATCCTGTACTTCGATGAGGCCCAGGATGCGGGGGGCGTCATGTTGGCGGTCTCTGAGGCCCAACAGAACGCTCGAACGAAAATCTACGTCGGCGATCCAAACCAATCGATCTTCGCGTTCCGCAACGCCGTCAACGCTTTGGAATCGTTGACCGGCTACCCGCGGTTCGACTTAACGCAATCCTGGCGCTTTGGACCGGAAATCGCTCGGTTTGCCAACGCCATCCTGCAACTGAAGGGAAGCGACCTGCGGCTGTTGGGGGCTCCTCACATCGAAAGCGTAATCCGTCAGGTCTCCGATCCAGACGTGATCATAACCCGCACGAACGTGGGAGCCTTCAAGGCGGCTCTCCAATGCGTTAGCCAAAATCCAATTGCAAAAATAGAAATGATCGGCGGCTTTAGTAGCGTCGAAAAGACCGTCGTGGACGTCGTCGCTCTCTACGAAGGGAAGGCGGTCTCGCCTCAGGGTGAGTTACGATTCTTCTCTAGCTGGCATGACTTCAAGGGGGCGGCAGAAGAACCAGGCGGGGAGCGGTTCAAGCCGTTCCTGAAACTCCTCGAGCAATACGGTCCAGCAGACCTCAAGAAAGAGATCGAGGGATTGCGCTCGCACATCGTCATCCGACGAGACGATGCTACTGTCCGAATCTCGACAGCACATGCTTTTAAGGGACAGGAAGCAGACATCGTCCAACACGGCGACGACTTCTGGCCTTTCGCCCAGTTCGATCCCGAGACGCGTCGAATCGTACTCGACGTCCAAGAGGCGAACCTCGCATACGTCGCCGCGACACGCGGGCGAACGGTTGTGGACGTCAGCAACTATCTCCCGGTCCTCAGAGAGACCATGGAGAAGGTACAGATCATGCGTCGTACGCAAGACCGGACGAATGGGGGCCGTTCGGTCACGAGTAATGTCGGCAGCGTCCGATAGCTCAGGCCGACCCATTTCACGCTCGAGGAGCGCAGCGGTCGATCTAGCGGCCCCATGGACGCGCGTCTGTCCTTCCATGCTCGCGTTGATCGTGCGGCGGATTTGTGCAGGACGTGCCCCGCTTGGCGGATGGACTCCGCTGTTCTACCTGTGGCCGGTCGCGGTTATGGCGATCGGCATCATGCTCTTCGCGCCGGCGGCTTTCGATGGCGAACGCTACTGGTACTCGGTCGTTGGGCACGACATTCTTCGGACGGGCACGATCCCACAAACTCTTGGGCGGCTGACCTTTTTCCCGAACAATCGCTGGATTCCGCAAGAATGGCTCGTCTCTGTAGCGACGGCATGGACCCTCGACCATGGGATATTCTGGGCCCTGATCGTTCTGGAATGGGTCGTCCTCAGTCTGAGCTTCATCTACTTTGTCGGCGAATCGATTCGCGCTCGCGTCGAGCCATGCTGGTCAACCGCCGGCGCCATCATCTGGATTGTCAGCGTCACAGGATTCGCTCAACTGCGGGCCGCAGCCGTGACGATCCCATGCTTTGCCCTGCTCGTGCTCTTGCGCCGCCGCCGATCGTTTCTCACGTCGACCATCGTGATGTGCCTGTGGGCAAACTTACACGGCTCTTTCGCACTCGGAATTTGTTGGCTGCTTCTGCAACTTCGCCGACGTGGAGACGTCCTTCCGACGTTGCTTGCAATCGCCGCGACCTTGCTGACGCCCCTCGGCCCGTCCCTTTGGGTCTACCCCGTCACTATGGCGACGAACTCTGCGTTCCACCGCGTCATCCAGGAATGGACACCGACTTTTTGCAGCATCGATCAAAGTGCCAATTGGATGCTCTATATGCTCGCCTTCGCATTTCCGCTCGTGGGCCGCTGGAGACTACGGCGCCAGATCGACTACCGTCAGGTAGCGATTGCCGGCGCAGTCCTCGCCGCAAGCATCGATGCGTTGCGATTTACGCCGCTTTTCATCGCCTTGTTCGCGCCATGGCTGCAAGGCATCATTCGCCCGCAGCGGCCGGCTCGGCCAGCCAACGCGTGGGCCCTCATGATGGTTGCCGTACTCGTTGCGATGCTAGTCACCAACGGACACATGTTGGGCTATAGCGGCCGCCTCGATAGACACTTCGACACGCTCGAGGTGCCAAACGGCGTCCCTCCCTCAATCGCTACTCGCGAGCGTGGACGACGACTTTTCGTCGATGATCCGACCAACGCATCGTACATGGAAAGCCAAGGGGCTATCGTTTCAATAGATGGCCGATTCGACGCCTACGACCAAGACTACGTTGTCCAGGTCGCAAATCTGCTCGGCGCGCGTCGAGTGGGCGAGCTTTTGACTCACTCGCAAGCCCAGGACGCACTCCTGTTCTTCGGAGAACAGCCAGACAAGTCGTGGAGGCTTCTCCGTTCGGGACCTCATTGGAAGCTCTATACGAGATTGCAAGCGCGAGCGGTGTCTTCGCCTGAGCTGCGAGGGCTAATTGGGGAGCAATATTCGCACCCATGGTAAAATCCCCATGACCTCCCATAAGGAAATTTGCGCCAAGGGTGGGCTAGCAAGATGAATGCGACCAATAGCGTAGGGAAACTTCGAACCTACCAGCGCGAGAGCGTCGATGCAATCGCTAATGCGCGGGCCGCGGGCGTTGGCGCGGTTCTCGTTTGCCTAGCAACGGGCCTTGGCAAGACCCACGTCCTTGCAGCCCTTCCAAACCGCCTGCAGACCAAGGGTCGCGAGACGATGTTGGTCGTCGCCCATCGCGACGAGCTGATCGCACAAACGCGAGACAAGTTCGCAGGGTTCGACCCCACGCTTCGAATCGGAATCGAGCAAGGCGACCTTCGCGCGTCTGCGATGGATGATGTCGTAGTCGCCTCCCTGATGACGCTGAAGGGAGATCGGCTCGACGATTTCGTACGCCGCTTCATCTCGCGGATCTCGGTTACGGCGATCGACGAAGCGCATCACTCGACCGCAGCGACGTACCGCGACATCATCGCGGCCTTCCCGCGAGCCTTCGTCGTCGGGGTTACTGCTACACCCAACCGCAGCGACGGCGTCGGGCTCGGGGCGGTCTACGATCAAATCGTCTACAACCTCGATATCCGCTGGGGGATCAATAACGGCTATCTGACGCCCGTTCGGTCCTATGTCGCACGCTCGCGGGACACCAGCATCGACCACGTCGAGACCCGTGCTGGCGACTATGCCAGAGACCAGCTTGGCGAGGTCGTGGATACCGGCCGACGCAATGCGCTCGCAATCAAGACCTACCTCGAGACGAGCCGAGGCAAGAAGGCCATCGTCTACTGCGCCACGGTCCGACATGCAATTCATCTTGCGGAAGCTTTCGGAGACGTAGGTATAACGGCCCACGCCATCCACGGGAAAACGCCGGAGGAGATCCGCCGACGGGTCATTCGCGACTTTCGTAGCGGCGCGGTGTCGGTGCTAACGAACTGCGACGTCCTAATCGAAGGCTTCGACGTGCCTGACGTCGAGGTGATCATCAACGCTCGTCCGACGAAAAGCTCGCTAAAGTACACGCAGATCACGGGCCGCGGCATTCGTCCGCACGATAGCGTAGCGAAATTGGTCTCTGCGGAGACATCCGCCGCGGCACGTTGCGCGATTATCGCCTCGAGTCCCAAGCCTGTTGCCACGGTCATCGACATCATCGACGGAGACAAGCCAAGGGCGCAGATTCAGACGCTTGCAAGCCTCTGGGGACTCCCGCTTGACTTCGACGCGAAGGGCGTCGAAATGAGGGCCGTCGTCGAGGAATACGAGAAGGCAGCAGCTCGCAATCCCGTCCGAGCTCGTGAAGCCCACTCGTTTGAGGATTTGCACCTCGCCATTCAGGAGGTCGACACCTTCGCGCCGCCGAGTCTAGATCCGACAGTCGCGGCCAACTCGAAGAATCTTTGGCTCGCTACCGCTGGCGGCGGCTATCGCGTGACACTCCCACCCGCCTACGTGCCTGTCGGAGTCGACGCCCAACATCTCAACGCTGAGCGGCAGCGTATCGGAGATCTCATTCGAAAAGCGATTCGTGAGGGGATGCCGGACCCGATCGAGGCTGTAGCCCAGGCAGAAGGACGGCGTATCGCAACGATCGACGAATGGATACAGATCGCCGAATCGCTGCTCGGCCGTTGGGAAGTCAACGTCCACCAAACCGTTCGAATCGATGGGGCGACAACGGAGCGGTCAAAGAAGATCGCCGACGAAAACACGGTGGACGCGGCGTTCCGCTGCGCAGACCAGTGGCTCATCAAGGAGCGAGCCGATCATCTTCGCATCATCAAGCGAGAAGCGAAATGGCGCTCCGAGCCGCGTTCTAAGCCGCAAGAGCGGCAACTCAAGCTGTACGGAGTGCCCGAGCACCTATGGCCCCAGACCAAGGGAGACGCCAACACGCTCCTGACGCGCCTAGCCAACGAGCGCCGCGATGCCAAGCCTGAGCGACCGGCTTGGGAAGGCGAAGAAGTAAGCCCCGGTCAGAAGTGGTTCTTCATAAGCAGGGGCTTACAGGCTCCGGCAACCAAAGGAGAAGCGCGACGTCAGATCGGCCACATCCGGCGCCGAGAGACCGCCGCAGCAAGACAAGCTTTCGAAGCAGAGAACGCAGCCTCGTAAAATGCACCCTAGAAAGCCGACAACGGGCCCCACGCCAACGCTCCGCTTGAAGATCGTAGGCGACCCGTTTCCCCTCACTGGCGCCGACGCGGCCTGGATGCGTCCGGAGGACCCCGACTTTCTGCGCCAGCGCGGCCAGCAAGGGGATCTCGTCATCGCCCAGGTCGTTCTTCCAGTGCCAGACGCGCCGAGCGGCCGTACTCGCGTTCTTCCCTGCAACCTCGCAAGCTCGCGGCTGCTGGCGCAGGCGGATGATCCGCAGATACTCGCGATCGTCCAAAGCTACTGGCGCTACGGAGCGATCCCGCTCAACAGCTTGGAGTATTTTGGCCGCGCGATGCCCTTCGACGCCGACTCGTGGCGGTTTGTCCGCTGGAGTTTCTACGTCAACGCTGCGCTCCCGGAAACGATGCATCGATACTATTTTCTGGGTCTCTCGGCCGACTATTCCCATGTCTGCATCGACCCGACCCTGCACCAGGAGCGGCGCGAGGCCGCTCGTCGTCACTATCGGGAGTACGGCTTCCCCGGCGTCAAGTACGCGGAGCCTAATCTTGTCCATGACGAAAAGAACGGGAGATGGTACGCTACCATCGCGCCGCGCAAGAGCGAATCGGGCTTCACGGCAGGCTACGACGGCCGCCACGCCATCCCGGATTTGAAGATCAACCCGCGGAATCGGTTGCGCGCGCCGACCGACGACAGCTCTCCCTCGTAAAGCGGCAAGCCCTAGCCCGAAGAGGTGCCCCCTTTCGATTCACTCCCACATCCTGACACATGGGAGGGAATCGTCGAGCGTGGGGGTAAATTTGAGGCCGGCTACTTTCCCTCTATGACGTCGTGCCAGGGCGGTGGCCGCAAACATCCCGATCCCTAAGGCGAGCGTTCATTTTGTCCCCTCAATCAGCCGCTGGTGGATTTCCCCGGTGAGCGCCGCGCGAGTCGCGCTCTACAGTGACATCCATGCGGAATTCGAGCGAGAGAGCATCCTCGTGCCATGGGACCCGCTCGCACGGTGGATACCCCCACGCCAGGAGGTGGAGGCGATCGTCTTCGCCGGAGACGTCGACACGTCGCCCGAGCGCGTTCGCGAATTCTTGTTCGCCGTCCGGGCATCTCAAGCCAAAGACGTCCACCTGATCATCTGTGGCGGCAATCACGAAAGCTACGATGGGACTCCCTTCAGTAGGCGAAGCGAGCTCTATAAGTCCGCGCTCGCCGAGATCGAAAACGTTCACCACCTCGAGAACGAGTCGGTGACCCTGCCATCCGGCCTTCGCATCCTCGGCACGAGCCTTTGGGTCGATCTATCGGATCCGAACATGGCGCTTGCCGCGACAGCGCTCGTGACTGACTTTAGGCGCATCAAGTACGACGAAGCGCGAGCCCTTACACCCGCTGACGTCACGACAGCCCACCGCAAAGCCATAGCGTTTCTCGAACGCGAGCTGGCGCACGGGAATCCACACTCGACCGTCGTCGTAACGCATCATGCGCCGTCGCAGCGATCCCTTTCTGGAAGGTACGTCGACTTCGGGCCTTTCTACGCTTCAAATCTCGACGGGTTGATCGAGCGCACAAAGCCGATTGCATGGTTGCACGGCCACGTTCACGAGTCAAGCTCCTACAAGATCGACCAAACCTTAATTGCGGCAAATCCGCGTGGCTACGTTCACGAGCAAACCAACACTTCGTTCGATCCCATGTTCGTCATCGATCTCGGGCAACTTCGCCGCGAACGTGATAGCGTACAGGGGACTCAAAAGAGCCGTTCGACCCACGACCTTTCCTCCGGAGGGCAATCAATGCAGAGCCCCTTGCCGTTCATCCCTCGGATCGTTCATGTCAAACGCGATCCGTACGACGTCTATCTTGGCCGGCCGATGCCCGGCATGCCAACGGCGTTCGATAACCGATTCGGCAATCCGGTCCGCCTCAAAGGTGAGGCATCCCGCGGATCGACCCTCAAAGAGTACCTACGGCACTTGCTCGGCAACTGGAAGCTCGTCGAGGACGCCCGCTCATGCCTTTCGGGGTGCAACTGCGGAGCGTGCTGGTGCGCACCCAAAGGCGGCCTCGGCGTCGACGATCCCCTGGTTTGCCACGTGCAAGTTCTCTCCCGCGCCATGCGCGGTGACTACGAACGCCTGCGTCCCCTCTATGCCGCACACATCGCGGATCGAAGCGATAAGGCTAAGGCATCTGCTTTTCAGACCGCACTCGATAACGTGATGGGTACGAAGGAGCCACAGTTGAATCTCAATAGCAACGAAGCAAAGCCATCGGCGGAAGTGAAGTCCCAGGGGAAGCCCACCACTGCGGCTCAGGCTCAAGCCGTCGTGAAGGAGACGAATCGCGCAAGCGGTGTCACGCGATTCACGATCGGCAACGTTACCGTCGAGCTTGACCCGCCCAAGAATCACCTCACACTCATCGGCCAGATGACAATTCCTGAGAAGTACGCAGATTACGTCAGCGAGTTCGCTCGCGTACAGGGGCTGGCCGCCAAGGCTGCAACGGTTTTAGGAGCCGTTAGCAAGTTCGTTGGCCGGTCGGATGGATCCGAAGGCATGGCTAAGGCTTGGGAGAGCGGCTTCGGGCCGCGGCTGGTCTCCTATCGCTTGAGCGGCTACGGCGATCAGCAACGAATCGTAGCCGCCGCGGCCGGCACACAGTACGCGGTGGCCGCCGCAGCCCAGGCAAAGGCGACTGCGATTGCCGAGGGCGTTCATGAGAATTGGCCGGCGGTTCGCCGCAAGAACGCTGACGTGTTTCACGCGCGCGGCGTCATAACAGTCCTTGGCCATGATCTCAGGACTCCGAGCCAATACGTCGTCCTTTGGGCGATTCCGGAAATGGGTCGAGTCGACGGTAGCTCCAACACGCCCTATCAAGTCGCACTCGAGACCATGGGCCATGAGCGAGTCTTCAACCTCGCAACACGGGAGGGGCAGCGCGACTTCGCCACCTTGCTTCGGGACCACGATATTCACGTGGAGCGCGGATCTTGGGCGCCACGCGCAATAAAGTCTATGAAGGACCATATTGCCGATGTCAACGCAACGGTCTCGCGCAACACGCCCAACGCCTTCGCGGTAGTCCTGCCGTATGCGGTCGACCCGAAGTTCATGACGCCGTTGGAAGCCCACATGATCGACGCGCGCAACGAAGAGAACCTTCGGGCGTTGCGCTCGAGTCAAGAGGTGGATATCGTCGGCTCGAACGCAAATAGTCGATTTGCCTACATCGGCGTCCCGGTCTATCCGAACCACGATCGCGATCGTCTAGTAAAGTCGCTCCTCCGCGTCGAGGCCATCGCTCGCGAGCTCAACTTCGATCGAGTCGTCGTCCCTCAACGGGCTCTCGGCCCTCAGGACGCGTACTCTACAATGAGGCAGGCGTTCGGCGCCGATCTCTTCGATTCGCGTCTGGTTCCGGTTCACGTGCCCGAGAACGAACTCGGAATCGTTTCCCGTAAGCAGCGCACCCTCGAGCCGCAAAAACAGGCCACGGCGGGGATGAGCCGCTAGATGCAAGGCAGCACGCCGCTCATCCTCATCATGGGCGGCATTTTTCTCTTCGCCGGCGCCGCGAGTTCCGTCACAAGCATACCTCATGGTACGGGCGACAGCGAAGGGACGACAGCCGGCATCGACTCCAAGGGAGCCTCGACGGTGCAAACACCGGGCCCGCTGGGCGCTGCTCCTCCCGGACCGTTCGGAACAGCTCTCGCAAACGCAGCCATCGCCTTCGTCGGGACATCGACAGACGGCCTGCGCGGAGCCCCGGGCAGCGTCGCCTGCATGGCGTCAGTGCAGTACCTCGTCCAGGAGGTCACGGGACATGACCTGGGTGCTGGCCCACTTGCGAATGACGTCGACGCTGGCTTGCAGATCGGCCTCAACGACGGGCACATCGTCGAAATCAGTCGAGCGGACTCCGAACCAGGAGACATCGAGGCGGTCTTTTCGCTCGACGACCCAAATGAGCAGCATATCGGCGTGTGCACAACCGCCAACTGCACCGAGAATCTGTCGAACTCAAGTTCGACGATGCAGTTTGGCTGGCAATCCTCCGATTTCCAGGAAGGTGGGGGCGGCCCATACGATAGCCCACCTCACGCGATTCAGCTCCGCTTCTTCCGGGTTGTTTCTTGAAAGGCAGGCCACAATGAAGGCCCTCTCAAGGCTCTTTATCGTTATCGCAGTCTTTATCGTTATCGCAGTAAGCTTACTGACAATCTCAACCGCCAGCGCCAACCTACGCGCGCTACCCGATGAAAAACTCGCCAGCGCCTGTCTTAAGCATAGCGGATACGTTCATAAGGCTTCGGCGATTGCCTCGAGTATGCTCTATGATGGCACGCGATATGGCCTGTGTGTAGCGAAAGAAGCGAACGCATCAAGTGAAACATGGTGGAAGCGCGACGTGAAAGGCAGATGGGCTCTGCTCGGTGGATCTGGCGGATGGCTCGGTCAAGACGCAGGCGACTACGTCGAGCAGAAGTTTGGCATCCCTTCAAAAGCGGTCGACCCGCTTTCCGCAACCATTCTAACCCTCGACAAGCCCAAGCCGGAACCTTCGAATGACCAACACTAAGGTCGCAACCCCGTATATCAGCGTAGCGGCATCGACCATCGCCGCGGTCGCGTTCGCGTGCGTTTTGCACCAGTTTGCCTTGGCGTTTTCACTCGTGTTCCTCGTTCCGGCAGCCATCTACGATCAGCGCGAGCGAATTCTGCCGGACGGGCTCGTCCTCCCAGGCATGGGAGGCGCATTGTTCATCGCTGCGCTTAGCGGACATAGCTTCGCAGCAGCGTATGGCTGCGGGATTGGCATGCTCGCCCTGAGCGTCATGTTCTGGGCACGCCCGCAGAGCGTAGGCCTCGGCGATGTGAAACTCGTCGGCGCCATAGGCGCAGCGCTCGGTCCAGCCGTCATGATCGCGACCGCAACTGCCTCCATGATCGGAGTTGTGATGCTTCTTCAGCGCGGTGCTGACCGGAAGGCTGGGGTCGCGATGGGTTGGCCATGGGTGATAGGCTCGCTCGTTGCCGCAGCGTTCGGAACGTTCACGCCTTGGCACTTTCTGCTTCCGTAGACGAGGGGCGCGCGTTACCGCGCCCGCGAGTCTCCTCGAAGCGCGTTCTGTCGCTACTGTTCTACGTTGCGCTGCTTCCAATCGCGTTTTTCGTACCGGCCGACGTCGCCGCGATCTACCGTATAAACATGCAGACCGATCTCGCTGTTCGCCTTGTGGTCACGCGCGATCGCCTCGAGACAATCGCTCGAGCACTTTTGGCGTACCGAAATACCGTTGGCCAGTTTCCCGGCGAGGACGGCGATCTTTCAGAATCGTTCCTTGGGGATTTCGCCGCCGGCGAGACGCTTAACGTCCCGGGTTCGCAGCAACAATACCGATACATTCGCCTAGGCCCAGATCCAGTGCGTCGCTTTCTCGTGATCGACCCAACCACCTATCCCTCGGCAGCGCTCGCATCCGCGGCAAGGGAAGACGGAAGCAGTGTCTGCGCTCAAAGCTGCACGCACGTCGGGGTCGAGTACAGTGACGGGGAGCCTGGTGGTTCTTGGCCGCAGATCGTGGGCCTGGTAGGCGATCAACCGTAACGAATACCGCTAGGAAACGGCAACAGCACTCGCAGCTGGTGGGCAAAGAGGCTACGAGAGATGTGTTCTCGGTCGTTAATCTCAAACGATTTAACCACGCGGACAAGGCGATCCTCGTCGCGGTATGGTTCAGATGACGCGCAAAGCGAATAAGCCGATGGCGTGCGCGATATTCAAGACGAGCCAGAATTTCCCTAAGAGCGCCGCGCCGATCATCGCATCGAGAAGCAACCAAAGCACAGCGATCACACGCATCGCCAGCGTAACCAGCGGCCTCAGACCCTGGTCACGCAGTTTAGTAACGATGCGGTGAGTCTCGGCTGAGAGCGGCATCACGTCCCACAGCGGAATCTCGTGCCACAATCGGCAATAGACGATGTGATCGAGCTGCCGCGCCTTTCGCAGTGGGAAGATACCATCTCGGCCAAATGTAAGGACAAAGCAAACCATCCGCAAGAGCCACCACGTTGGTTCGCTAGAAGAAATTCTTCGCAGGTAAGAGTCGGAAAAATAGCCGGGTTCGTCGCGAAAGTTCATCCCCCACGATCATAGCACCCGCCGAAGGCTATACCCCCCAATATGACGATGGATAGCGCCGATCCGCAGAACGTTCCTAACCCGATCAGGCACAGACATCATGCGAGCATCTTTTTCGAGCCGGCCCGTCGCCAGCCAGGTCGCCATTCGGCCAGGGAGCCATCTTGCCAACCCAGCCATCGCCTCCCCTAGAAACTGGACGAGACTGGGTAGGACTCCTGCTATTCACCCAGAGAAGACGACTTGGCATGCCAAGGGGGCCTAAAATCCTAACGCTCGAGAGCCGGAAAAGCACCCGGCCGGTTCACCGATCCTGTCCCATCGATCTCTCAAAGGCCACGAAGGGGCCGCGGAGTGTCGCTGGGCCCCTGATCTACACGTGAAGACCCCTTTTGCAAGTCATTCCTGCTCCTAGGTGACAATCGATCCCTCAGTTTACACAGCTTTTACGCACCCTGGGGGGAACGCCCCGGAGTTTCCCGGGCCAACGCAGAACCCAGGAATCCAGCGAAACACCCAATGCCCCAGCAGAGTAGAAAATCTGAAACCCAGTAAAGTTGAAGTGCTTCCTTTCGAAACGAAAAACGAACCCAGCCAACTAGGATTCCACATGAATAATAAGGCCAATCAAGTGCAAAGAGCGGTACGGGCTGGGCTGACGAAACTTTACGCAGAGAGTGTCGTAAACAAGAACGAGCAGCTCATCGTACAACTCGCCTCAACTGGCGTCGGTGCATCGGCGATTGCACAGGCAATTTTCGATAATATCAATATCGAAATCGTCGATCTTCCCGAGATTCGCCCACTTATCGAAGCTGAAGTCCAGCGTCTTACCAACCAGTCAAGAGCCGTTTCTCAGTCCGAATCTGGAAGTGAAAGCGCGCCCGCGGCAGCACCCGTAGCGACCGTTTCAGCGCCTCCGAGTGGCAGCGTACCGGTCAAAACGCGCAAGCCTCGAGCGGGAGTCTCCAATACGATCAGGACGATCCTCGACGAACTTCGCGTCAAAAATCGTCTGGGGAAGGACATCTACCTCCCCGACCACCCGGAGCTCCGCGAGGCAGTCGCGGAAGCCATTCCTTCCCTTCAGGGTCTCCACCCCCATGCCCAGAACCGCCGGATTCTCGACGCGTACCTGGGACGCAAGACCCTACCAAAAGTCGAGAATCGCAGGGGTAAGAGACGGATCGTCTTTTCTTAGGGAATCAGCCGAGCGTCGGAGAGCCGGATCGGCTCGGGCGGAAAACGTGGGAGGGAAAAGTGGGAGGGAAAAGACGTACTGGTGGGTGAAAGAAAGTCTACCCCCCATCTCCCCCGTCGAAAGATGACCTTGAAAAACCGAATTGCAGTCGCGGCCTCCTTAGCGATGGCACTGGGCGCCGCGACCGTCCCGGCCCAAGCCGCCACCTCGAGTGCGCCCTTCTCCGTCGCCGTCACCGCGGCGGCGCTGGCCTCGATCTCAATCAACAACTCGACGATCACGTGTTCGCCCACGGACACGGTGACGGCGAACTTCGCGTGCTCGACGACCACGGTCACCGGTTCGCTGCGCAGCTCTCCGACGGGGTCTGCGACCTTGACGGTCTCCTCGCCGGCGGGTCCGATCTTGGGAACCGGCACGAATACAATCCCGATCTCCGCCTTGCAGATCACCTGCACGAGCACGGGAACGGGCAAGAATGCGACCCCCGTGACGCTCGCGGCGGATGCCGCCCTCACTGCAAGCACGACGACCACGTGCGCGTCTTGGACGACGCTGCCGGTGGTTACCAGTCTCAACGTCCTGCTCGCGTTCTTCATCAACGACACGCAGGTCGCCGCAGACGCGTACACGACCCTGACGGGATTCAACGTCGTCGCGACGGCTACATAGCCGGGCGCGTCTAAGGAGTCCCGTGAAATCTCGCATCTCGATCGCGACGGCGCTCGCCCTCGCGCTCGCTGCGGCGACCCTTCCGACCCAGGCCGCCGCCTCGAGCGCCCCGTTCTCGGTCGGCGTCACCGCCGCGGCCCTCGGTTCGATCACGATCAGCAGCGCGGCGATTACGTGTGCGCCGACCGATACCATCAGCGCGCATTTCGCGTGCTCGACCACGACGGTCACCGGCTCGCTGCGCAGCTCCCCGACGGGTTCGGCGAGCCTGACCGTCTCGTCTCCGGCCGGGCCGATCAGCGGAACCGGAGGCAGCACGATACCGATCGCTTCGCTGCAGATCACCTGCACGAGCACGGGGACAGGGAAGAACGCTACGCCGTCGGCGCTGGCAACGCAGACCGCGCTGACGGCCGGCACCACCACGGCATGCGCTAGCTGGACGACCCTCCCGGTCGTCTCGAGCCTCGACCTGCTCGTTGGGTTCTTCCTCGATGACCGGCAGGTCACTGCCGACACGTACACGACCCTGACCGGATTCAACGTCGTTGCGACCGCAACGTAGGGCGTTCGCCTCGGCGCTGTTTGCAGCGCTGCTCTTTGCGTGCGCGGCGCCCGAAGCTCGCGCCGACGTCGGCATGACGGTGCAGCCGCTGGTCATCGAATTCAAGGCGATGCCCGGCGCTGAATCGTTCGCGAACGTCACCGTCAACAACAGCGGCTCAGAACCCCTGCGCGTGACGCTGCAGCAGATCGATTGGCACACGACGGCAGACGGCTCGGTCAAGATCGAGAGCGTCGGGACCGAAGGAGCGCAGTCGCTCGATCCGTACTTGAGGATCTCGGCTCCGGGATTCGAATTGGCTCCGGGGGAAACGCGCCAGCTCACGATCACCGCGCGTCTTCCGGCCGGCTATCCTGCCAAGAGCGGGTCGACGTGGGGCGGTTTCTTCATCCGTGGAAGCCGCGCCGATAGCCCGCCGGGCTCGTTCGGCCCGGCGGCGACGGTTCTCGCCTACGATACGATGGGCACGCCGGTCCGCCACATGCAATTGACCGCGCTCCGCGCAACGCAGATCGGCCCCGGGACGGTGCGATTGTTCGCGCGCCTGCGCAACGATGGGGAGAACTTCATCCGTCCGAGCGTGCGCGTGATGGTTGAGAGGGCGAGCCGCATCGTCGACGATTCGACGCTCGTGAACAGCACGGTCTTCCCCGGCGACCTGCGCGTGCTGCAGCACGATTTGACCGGCCTCGCACCCGGTGCATACCGGTTGGAGACGACCTTCGACTACGGAGGAGACACGCTCGTCGAGGGCACTACCGATTTCACGGTAAAGTAATGCCGGCGAAGCGTCGCGCGCTGACAGTGATCTCTCTGGTGGCGTTTCTGCTCGCGTGGTGTGGCGAGCGGGCGCTCGCGGCGCCCGGCGTTACCGTTACGGTCCAAAGGGGCAGCCCCGTCAGCTTCGCGCCGACGGACCTGACGAACGCCGCCTTTCCGGCCACGGCCACGTTGACCGCTAGGCTCACCATCACCACGATGACCGGCGGCAGCATCGCCATCTGGGCGCCGGCCTCGGTCATCGGCTCGCTCGGGTCGACGCTGAGCCCGGCGCTGATATCGTTCAGTTGCGCCCGCGGAAGCGCAGGCGCGTGGTTCGTCCCGACCGGAACGGAGACGATCGTCGCGGGCGGTACTTCCGCCGCTTGCGCGACGATCTCCGCCAATCAAACCGGCAGAACCGGGACGTTCGTCATCACCTATACGATCGACGACCGCTGCGATTCGACGAGCCCGCTCGACGCCGACATCTGGACCGCAACCAACAGCTTTTTGATCGTCGCGACGGCGAATTAAGGGCAGATCGTGAGCGGAAGAAGGCGCCGGATCGCAAGCCTGGCGCCGCTGATGCTGGGATTGCTGCTCCCACTCCTCACGCGCCCCGTTCTCAGCGAGCCGGATGCCACGCGCGCGGCGAGCGTGTCCGTCGACGGCCGGCCGGCCGGCGCAGCCGCGCTGCTCTCCGGACCCGCCGGCCGGCTCGTGGCGCTCGGCTTGCTCGCCCGCAGCTTGGGTTGGCGCGTTGAAACGACGGGGCGCACCGTCGAGCTCAGCGGCGACGAGCGGCGCCTCGAACTGACGATCGGATCGAAGCGCGTCTTCGAAGCCGGCGCTGAAAGCACGTTGCTGACCGTCGCACCGGCGCTCGTCGGCGGGACGCTCTACATCGGCCTCGCCGACGTCTCCGCGCTGTTTTACGTGCGCACGAAACTCGAGGAGAACCGGCTCAGCATCTCGACGACGATGATCGACTCAGGCGAGGTCAAGGAAGTGAGAGCCACGCCCAGGCCGGGGGCGAACGTCGCAGCGACACCTCCGCCGGTCGCGACACGACAGGCGGCAAGCCTGTCGCTGTCGCTCAACGCGCTCGGCAACCAAAGGTTTTATCAGTTCGGCATCATCTCCAATGGAGCCGGCCTGCGCAGCGACGTGACGCTGGCCGGCGCGAGCCAGCTCGGTCCGCCGTCCGGGTCGGTCACCTTCGGGCCGGAAGCGCGCAACGTGACGGTCGGCACGAATACGGATCCGCTCAGCGGCATCATCTTGCGGAACGGAGAACTCGCCGGAATCGACGCGTACGATCGTGCCTCCGGTACCGACCTCAGCGTTGGACGCCGCGTCGCCGGCCAGGACCTAATCGCTTGGTCGCGTCGTTCCGGGTCCGTTCCGGAGAGCGTGGCGCTGCTCACGCAGCAAGGCCGGTTCGACCAGCTCCTCGAGCGGCGCACCTACGAGTCTCCGCAAAAGTGGGGCGAGCTCGACGGCGAGCTGCTCCTCGGGACGAAAGGCGCCGGCGCGGGCGTCTATGCACGCACAAACGGACGAACCTTCCTGGAAGGGACCGCGACCGCGGCCATGCGCGGACTTCCGCTCGCCAGTAGCGACGCGCCGCTGCAAATCGACGTAGCACGCCAAGTAAGTCAGAACGTGACGATTCGGACCGGCTTCGTTTCCGGTTACCAGCTCCGATTCACGCCCTTCGCGTCGCTGAACGTCCGCGACAGAAACGCGACCTTCTCCGCTACCCTGGGCGGAGGCGCGTCACAGCTTGGGGCCTCCTACCTGACCGACCGCTTCGACGGTCAAATCGGCGTCGGCAACGGGCCGGGAGAAAGATGGAGCTACCTGCACGCCACGGCGCCGCTGCGCGGGCTGACGCTGAATTTACAGAGCTTGATCACGTTATCCAGTCGTGACACCTCGCTGGAACTGCAGACGCAAGGGCGAAGCATCGACTTCTTTACGGGCGTCGAGAGCGTCGGCACGACGACGACCCGCCTCGGGCCCGTCGTCGGAGTCTCCATGCCGATCTTCCCCGGACTCGCCACCCAGATAGCCTTCAATCCGACGACCGCCGGGAACGACATCCGCTTCGGCCTCGTAGCGAACTTCAAGGCCGCCGAGCGCGAGGGCGTGCGAAATGACCGCGTCACGATCGGCGTCGCCGGCGGCGACATCGCGGGCCCGATGACGGTCTACGTAGACGGCGAACCGCGCAAGGGATTCAGCGGTTCCAGCGTCGCCCTCGACATCGTCCGGGGGACGCATCTGATGTGGGTCGAAACGAACGCCGGGACCCGGGGCTCGCCCGAGGCGCGCATCGACGTGCACCACGGCTCTGCCGTCAGCGTGTTTCTGGCCCCGCTGCGAACCATTACGGGATACGTCCGCGTCGACGCCGCCGCGGCGCAAATTCCGAGCTATTTCAGGCTGTCGGCGGTCACCGTGCTGCTGCAGCCCTGGGGCCAAGTTACCACCGTCGACGCAAACGGAGCGTTCACGTTCTCCAAACAAGTGATCGGGCCGGACTCGACGGTCTTAGTGGATCCGAGCACGATTCCGAACGACCTCGAGCTCTTGCATCCCGCGCCCGTCGCCGACGACGGACGCGCCGATCTGACGCTCGTTCCGAAGCGGAAGATCGAGCAGCACTTCTTCCCTTCGGATCGTATGTCATCATCGACGATACGCCGCTCGGCGGCGGTGCATACCCATTTTATCAGTCGATCGTCGGCAGATACGCACGCACCGACGGCAGCCCCTGCCAAGCGTCGGACTACCTCGCGCGGAGCTCACTCGGCACGTACTGTGCCACTAGCATCGACGGCTAGCTCCCCGGGTCGCGCTTTTCGCGGTCGTTCGCCGGCGGCGCCGGCGCTCTGCGTTAGCGGGGGTGTCCGACGGCGCGGACCGTCCGCAAGCGAAGTTTGGGACGGAGCGGCGACCCCGCATCATGCGGGTCGCCGCCCTTCCCTTTTTAGAGCGTCGTGCAAGAACACGCGCTTGCGTGGGGGGAGTTAGGTTTCGCCGTGATATTATGGGTGGAGTTGTGAGACTCGAGTGCCAACACGGTGGCACTCCCCAAGCGCATACTACTCCCATAAACATTCTCCCCATATTTGCAGAGGACTCCCGCCTTGTTCGACGACATCGTAATGGCCTCGACCCTCCAACAGTACCTGAAGATTTGCGTCTTCGGGCCCGAGGGTACCGGCAAGACCCATTTTCTGCTCAGTGCTCCTAAGCCGATCGTCTTCGACCGCGAAACGCGCGCCTTGGGGCTACGCGACACCTTCGGCGACTTCGCCATGATCCGACACACATCGGAAAACGCCGTCTCAAAGTTGTTGCAGTACATCACGGCGGCGTGCAACGGGGAGATCCCCTACGAGACCTTTGGCCTTGACTCGTGGACGGTGTTCGAGCGCGCGTTCGTAGAGTCGCTCGGCATCAGCACACGGACCGGATCCACGTCCACGAAAAGTACCAAGAACTTCGACCTCGCCGACGCCCGCGAAACGATCGAAAAACAGCTGCTCATCCCCGCGCTCACGGTGCCTAATCCCCGGTGCCACATCGTCTTCACCGCACATCAAAAGAACCGCTGGGGACCGACGAGGGGAGATGGCAGCGGCGTCGGCACCATCGGATTCGCACCCGATGCGACTCGCAATTTCTCTCACTACTTCGATCTCGTCGTCAATATGCAAATCGATCGCCAAACGCAAAAGCGATCATCCGTGGTCATCAAGTCAGTCTTTCCGACGTTTCTACCGGTCGGCAAGGTTGTCGAGGACTTCGGCTGGCATCATCTCCAGCCCATCATTGCGGGCAACGTGAAGCGCGAAAAGGTCGACATGAAGCAACTCCTGGAGTTGCATCAGCAGGCCGGCAGCCCCGAAGGGAAGCTCGGCCAATGGCTCATCTCTGCCGGCTTCCCGATCAGCAAAGAGAACCCGAGCCTCAGTCAAGAGGACGCGCTGCGCGCGAAGGGTTTGCTCGAGGCGCTCATCGAGGAACACGCAACCCAGGCGGTCGCGTAATGAGCGAGATCCACGTCCTACCAGACCGGCAACATCTCCGGGCGCTCGTCTTTGGTGAACTCGGCTCGGGCCGCACCCCATTCGCCTTGAGCTTCCCCGACCCGATCCTCATCGACCCGCTTTCCCGCGTCTATCGTCATGAGGGTGGCCCTCCCGTCCCCAGCTTACGATCGGACTCCGTCGTCGACATCAATAAGCTAATCGCCCGTCTCAAGGGCGGCATGCTCGCCGTCCGAACGGTCGTCGTCGGCGACATCTGCGCCATCACGGACCGAATCGAACGCGAGAGTGGGCTCAAGGGTTACGACGCCTATTGCGCTGTCCGCGACCAGATCCAAACGATTTTTGCCGACCTCTATGCCCTGCCCGTCAATGTGATCGTCACGACACGGACCAAGAAAGAGTATGCTCGGCCTGGCGAGATCGTCGGCGGAAGGGTCATCGAGATCGGAGAGAACATCGTTCTCGGAGCCATCCCGGACATCCACAAGACCCTCACTGAGCGCTTCGACGCCATCTTCGAGGTCTACGAGACAGAACGGCGCATCCCAACGCTGAGGGTCCACGCTTCGGGGATCCCGGGGCCTGGTCTGAAACGGAACGACACGATCGCCAATCCCGACGGACGGGAGATTCTCCGTCGCATCGGCCTTCCGCAGTTGACGGCCGTCTCCGAAGCGCCAACGCCGGCCATGTACGACGGATACCTCCGGGCGGGTATGGAGGCTCGAAGCCGCGGTCTATCGGATCAAGTGCTCGCCCGTCTGTACCATGGCTCGCGGAAGGCCGTCCCGGGCGACAACGGCGAGTATCTGACGGCAGCTCAAATGGGCCACCTCACGGCCCTCCTTGCGGCCTGGCAGCCACAATCGACGGCAGAAACGGCTACCGTAGCCGAGACACCGGATCCCGCGGCAGGCGACATACAGCGCGCGGCCGCGTAGCGATCGAGACCCAAAAGACGTCTCTGGGGAGAGGCAGGTAGAGGAGGGGGAGCGCCCACGGCGCTTCCCCTCTCTGCGTCTTGCCAAGGAACACCCCCCATCGGGGGCCAATTCTATGCCCGGGAGGGGCTCACGGAGGGGGGCGGCGCTTCGGCGCCGTCCCCCTCTTTCATTTTCGGGGGGAATAGGATGGGGAA
>Ga0326727_10003137_pt1 | contig 53874 bp, 44 predicted proteins | sample MB2enrmetagenome_FD_207643 | JGI IMG/M metagenome (GOLD analysis project Ga0326727, IMG submission 207643) | Lab enriched peat soil microbial communities from McLean, Ithaca, NY, United States - MB29MY | ecosystem: Environmental > Terrestrial > Soil > Wetlands > Peat | place: USA: New York...
CAGCAGGGCAATACGATTATTGTGGTGACCCATGAACTGGATATTGCGATGCATGCGCATCGGATTATTCATGTGAGGGATGGGAAGGTGGAGTTGGACGAGAAGGTGGCGCATTAAGGGACCGGACTAAGGCATGGAATCCAATACCCCCTGCGCCGAAACCGACGTATACGCTCGATGAGCTTCTTGCTCAGCTCGACCCCGACGCTCCAATGAGCGCTGAAGATCGTGAGTGGCTTGACATGCCTCCGGTGGGTCGCGAACAACTGTGAGGGCCCTGCGTTCAGTTACGTAAGGTATGTTTAAGGGCCTTCTTTCACTCGAATTGGTACGTGATCTCCTCCGCTACCGTCCAGGTCTGCAAAGTGGAATCGGGTTTAATGCACTTGATCCTTTCCAGGTCACTTAGGATCGTTTCCAGTTCTGCCGCCGCGAGCACGCCGAGATTCTGAGAATCGAAGTCCGCCTGACATCTTCCGAGGATCTCTTCTTTGGCAAGCGCCCGTTCTCCGCGGCTCAACTCCCACATCGCGCGAAACACAACGACTTGTTGGGTGGTTAGGTTGACCGTCTGGTTGGAGAAGATTTCCCAGAGCGCCCATGCGACCTGCAGGATACCAATAACTGAGTGTGTATGGATGGACTGGTAGGCCGAGGGGCCGAGGCGTGCGAACGTCCCTATATTGAGCCTGATGTTACCTGGTTTTTTGCACACCCCGCCCGCGAGCGCGCCAGCACCAAAAATCTGGTTCGGTCCCTCGACAGTCGCCTGCACCAGACCCCCAGGCGCGGGGCTATCGTACACCGGGTCGATAACGTAAACGCTTTCCATCACCGCGCTCAACAAGTAATCGGGAACCTCCGTAAGGGCTCGGCCATGTGTGCCATGGATGCGGTTCCAGACCTCTAGCAGTTTCTGGTGTCTGCCTCTCTGAAGCGTCGGGACAGATGTTTCGGTTCGCCCCTTCTTGGAATCTGGGTCTACTTCCTCAATCGTCCATGTCGCTGTGATACCGATCTGCGCGAGATCTTCGTCTGGATCCTTGAATTTGGGCCCTTCGGGGTACACCGGCCCGAAGTATGTAGGGTCTAGTTTCCCCTTTCTCGGCGAATTGGCATCCGTGTCCGGGCGAGTCATGTCCGGATCAAGATGCATAAAGATCAGCTGGCCGATTTTCCTACCCGGATACAACAGGACCGGCGTATTGGAAACATTGGCTATCTCGAGCGTTAAGCACCCCCGATACTCGGGGTGGACCCACGGCGCTGTCTCAATAACAACGAACGTGCGCGCTATCGATGACTTCGTAAGGATTTCTGCGCATAGATCCCTAGGAAGCTTAATGAATTCAAGCGTTGCTCCCAGAACGGTCTGGTGGGCCGGCACGATTAGATAACGGCCAAACGGCACAAACAGCTCGACGTAGATGGTGTCATGTGATTTTCGGTCCGGACAGAAATATGGCTGTTGAAGACTCTTGGGAAGCAAGAATGTTTGCCCCAGCCGGACGTCAACCGAATCCGAATCAAAGGCGCCAGCCTCATCGAGTAGGGGTGTTATTACCAAGGACTGCGGATCGTCAAGACCCTTTAACAGTCTTGATTGCAGTTCCTCCCGTCGTACTACGCCCATATTGTTGCGCTCCCTCAAGCAAAAAGAAATCCTCGATCGCCTTTACGGTCCACATCTCGAGACGCTTTATCCAGTAAGAACGGTGTTCAAGGTCTGTCGCATCTTGGTCGGCTAACGCGGTAATCAGGCTCGGTAGCTGCTCGGACAGGTAGAAGCAAAATGCAGCGTTGATAATTGCCACGGGCATCGCGAGAGACAAGGGCCTTGCGGAGAAAAGACGCGAAGGTACCACCCCTTCAGCCAGGCACGCCTGTACGTCCGCGCTTTCATCTGCGAAACACTGCCGAGCGTCCGACGGATCGTTAGTGACTTCTCTAACGCACTTCCAGACGGTGCCGAGTAGCGTGTCGAAAGCAGCCAGGATGTCCGTCCGTTGCGCCCTCTTGCCGTCGAGAGAAAGCCAATAGCGATCTTTGGGCACCTCGGCGAGTCGCTCAATCTGAACGCGACGGTCGGAGTCCAGTAGGGCGACGCTCTGCCACCATCCGTCATCCTTCAACATCGCTAATTGCTGCTGAAAACGGCACGCAGGGGCGGGATGACTCTGGACGAAGCGCTCCGGAGTGTCTCCGGCCAGGACACCGACGAGACCGAACATTTCAACAGAAGCGAACGTGAAGGCCGGACCTATAAGCCTGATAGCGAAGAGGTCGCAGAAAATCTCGAAGGCCCAGTTCTCCAACATGCGGGTAAAAAACTGGTCAGATTTGGGGTTCGCGGTAAGCTCCTTCCCGTACACCTGACTCAGCGAATCGGAGGCAGCCTTTCTAAGGGCACCAGCCACGGCCGTTCTCTCCGCTAGGATAAAATGGCCCAACTCGTGGTACATAAGCACATTGCTGAAAAGGCTCGGCCCCTGAGAAAAAGGCAGTTCTACGAAACCGACGAGACCTGTCGGGATATCCTTTTGCCCGGTCGCCTCGCCTAACGTGCAGATCGTATTCTTTAGGCTTGTATGCGACCGTTGGAAATAGTTCAACTCAGGCGTCACCAGCACCGCGATCAGCGCACCGCCCATTTGCTCCAACGACCGCAGTTGCCGCTCAGCCAGCGTTACGAGGGAGAAGGGTACTTGAAGAGCGTGGGCATCGGCGGCGGGCTTGAGGTACCTGTGGAGAATGGTCCACTCACATTTAATAGTGTGCAGGGAATCACGCTCATTGTTGAGCCATGTATCAGTAAAGCTGGATTTTGCCGCAGCGCGTCTCACGCCCTCCGCGGCCGTTTCCTGGAGATGCCTCTTCGTTCGGTCGGCCAAGAGCCGAGCCATGCCTAGAAAGCGGCTTGTCGCCGGTACGTAAGAGCGGCTCGCTTTCTGCTCGACACAAAAGCGTTCGATGAATTGAACTAGGCGGTAGACCGACGCAGCTTCTTGCAGTAGTCCGTCTATTGGACCCCGCATAGCTTAAATACACCGAGGGGGAAACCATGTTCCGGCTGCTCGAAATTCAACAGAGCTTGCGCCGACAGTTTCTGAAATGGGACGAGCAGTTCTTCCGCTGCGCCCTTGGCCTCGGTGCCACCACCAAATTCAAGGAATTTCCTGACCAGCCCGAGAATGTCTTCGGTCTGAGTCCCCCAAGCGTCACTCAGGGTGTTCAGTCCCTCGTACGTTGTGAACGCGGTCGCCGGCGGGGCCGCGCGCTCACCGAGGCAATCCTCAAGCGGACCCACAATTCCTGAGAGCTTTACCTTCAGGGGCTCCAGCTCGTTCTCTTCAAGATAGCTCAGAATACTTCGCACGACACTTTGCGAAAGCTGCGCCAAAGCCAAATATTGCGACCGATCTTCCACGAGGGCCCTCCTTCCATTCTCCGCCAGCCCAACAGTCAAACCACAGCAGGATTTAAGCGTACCAGATTTGATCACACCGGAAAGTCTGATATCCCTGTGTAAATTTTAGATTGACTAATTTAGAATGTCAATTTAAAATTTACAACTGAACGGTATGGCAAAATTCATCTTTGGCGTCGACATCAAGAGGCAAGTCGCGGCGCGCATCCAAGCTCACATCGCGACGAACTTCGGCAACAACAGTGCAGAGGCGGCGAAGGACCTCAATATCAGCCGTCAGCGGCTGTTCTCGTACACGAGTGCAACGACGCTGCCACGACCACCCATGTTCGACCTATTTCTGCAGAAATGGGGGCTAGATCTCTTGGGTAAGTCTTCTCAGAGCGGCAACGCGGCGCTGATTGCGGCGGTGCCGATCCAGCGCGGGCTCTTCGACAAGCCAATTACCCTGAAAGGCAGTGGAATGAAGGTCGTCATAAAGCGCCAAGGATCATGTGTGGTGGCGAGCATTGAGATTTCCACCGAAGTGAAAATCGCCTAGCGGCGCGCTCGTACCGTCAAAAACTAATTTACACGGACCTGAACCTTTAGCTTGAAGCCGCGGGGCGCCGCTCTTTAGCTGCAGGGTGTCTGTACCTTCAATCGCAGAAGCAGTACGCGGGACCAGCCGCGCGCGCTTCACTCGGGTTTTCGCGCTACAACCCGCAATCTTCGATAATCCGCAAACCAGTTTCCATCTCGAAATAGCCTGGGCCGCAGTTCCCGTTCCACATCTTCGATAGGTCGAGCGTTATCCGGCCGGAACGTAGCGAGCCAATCGCGAAGGCCTCGCTCGCCGCCGGCCAGCTCCGTTGGCCGATCGAAGATCAAGGCGTTGAGCACTTCCAGACCCTGCCGCTCCAGCACACTGGCGTACTCGCCAACGCTTGGGAAGTAATTGTGAATATTGCTTTCGAGGGCCGCGGAGATCAGCGCGATGTTCCCCCTCGCACCCATCTCCAGCACGAGCCTGCCTCCAGGACACATCGCCCCACTGATGGCAGCGGCTGCCTGGTCCGCTTCCGGAATCCAATGCAGCGCGGCATTCGAGAACACCGCATCAAAAGGTTCCGCCGCATGAAACTCGCGCACATCCGCCAGTTGAAAATGCAGTCTAGGGAAATTCTGCCGGGCCTGGGCAATCATCGCAGGGCTGGAATCAATCCCCAGCACTTCGGCGCCGCTTTCGGCAATCTGCGCGGCCAAATGCCCCGTGCCGCATCCCACATCAAGTATCCGCTCACCCGCTTGCGGATTGAGCAGCGAAACCAGGTCGGCTCCATACTCCCAAACGAACGAATGGCTGCCCTCGTACCGGGCCGGATCCCAATCCGCCGACCGCGCCATGTTACACGTCCAGATTCTTCACATCAAGAGCGTTGTCTTCAATGAACTTCCGGCGGCTCTCCACGTCCTCACCCATCAGCGTGGTGAAGATCGAATCGCTCTCCACAACGTCTTCCAGTCGCACCTTCAACAAAACGCGCTTGTCGGGGCTCATGGTGGTTTCGCCCAACTGCTCGGCATTCATTTCGCCCAGTCCCTTATAACGCTTCACGCTGGAATCGCGCTTGCCTTCTTCCTTTACGTGCGCCAGCAAAGAACGCCAATCGGCCTGCACGTCCTTGCGCTCGTTCTTGATCACCGAGAACGGCCCGTGGTTGTTCCGGCTGATCTGCTTGGCGTAAATGCGGTAGCGTTTGAAATCCGGCTGAGACGCCAGCTCGATATTGATGAACCGCTCGGCATTAGTGGAATCGTGGTACACGATCATCCACGCGGCGTGTTCCTCATCAGCGCGGATCTCGGCCGAATGCACATTAGCGGCCTTCAATGCCGCCAGCAGAGGTTCCAGATTCGACCGCTCCAGGAAGTCTCCGCGCGTATCCACGGGGAATTCAACGCGCCCCAGAACTTCGACTACGCGCTCATCCCGCAAACGCCGCTCAATCTTGAACGACATCTGCTCGAACTCATCCAGGCTCATCAGGAACGCTCGCAACTCGCCCGCCTCCAGGCGTGTGGAAGGCTGCCCATTAGCCGATGTTTCGATGATCAGGTTCTCCGTGGCGCGGCGCATAATCTCGCGCGTGAATTCCTTTTCGTCCTTGATGTACTTCTCGTTCTTGCCTCGCTTGATGCTGTAGAGCGGCGGCTGGGCGATGTATACGTGGCCGCGCGTAATCAGCTCCTGCATGTGCCGGAAGAAGAACGTCAGCAGCAGCGTGCGAATATGCGAACCATCGACGTCCGCGTCCGTCATAATGATGATCTTGTGATAGCGAAGCTTGGCTACGTTGAAGTCTTCCTTGCCGATGCCCGTACCCATCGCAGTAATCAGCGCCCGGATTTCGTCGTGGCCCAGCATCTTGTCGTAGCGGGCTTTCTCGACGTTTAAGATTTTACCCTTCAGTGGGAGAATCGCCTGAAACTTGCGGTCTCGTCCCTGTTTCGCGGTCCCGCCTGCGGACTCACCCTCCACCAGGAAAAGCTCGCATCGCGCCGGATCACGCTCCTGACAATCCGCCAACTTACCGGGCAGTCCGCCTGAGTCGAGCGCGCCTTTACGCCGCGTGAGATCGCGAGCCTTTCGAGCAGCCTCCCTCGCGCGCGCCGCGTCGATGGCCTTCGACACGATCTTTTTCATCACCGACGGATTCTTCTCGAAGAACTCACCCAGTTTGTCGTTGACGAACTGCGTCATAGGGCCCTGGATATCGCTGTTGAGCTTGCCCTTGGTCTGCCCCTCGAATTGCGGCTGCGGCACCTTCACGCTGACCACGGCGGTCAGGCCTTCGCGGACATCATCGCCCGTCAGGTTCTCCTTCACGTCCTTGAACAAGCCTGCCTGCTGGCCGAACGCGTTGATGGTTCGAGTGAGCGCGCTGCGGAATCCCGATAAGTGCGTGCCGCCATCCACGGTGTTGATGTTGTTGGCGAAACTGAACACGCTCTCCGCATACCCGTCGTTATATTGCAGCGCTACTTCCATCTCCATGGTGTAGCCGTTGGGAAGCTTCGCAGATGATTCGAAATGAATCGGCTTGTCATGCAACACCGACTTGCCGCGATTGAGATGCTTGATGAACTCGGAAATGCCGCCCTCATAGACAAATTCATGGCTCTTCGGCGGATCCACACGCTCGTCGGTCAAACTGATCCGCAGACCCTTATTTAAGAAGGCCAGCTCGCGCAATCGCTGCGCCAAGGTGTCGAAGTTGAACTTCGTCACCATCATGATGGTAGGGTCGGGCTTGAACGTGATCTTAGTGCCGGTTTTGCGCGTCTTCCCGGTTTCCTTCAATGGGTACTTCGGAATGCCCTGCGCGTACTCTTGTTGCCAGGTGGCTTTGTTGGTCCAAATCTCCAGGTCCAGGCGTTCACTGAGCGCATTGACGCAGCTGACGCCGACCCCGTGCAAGCCACCTGAAACCTTATAGGAATTGTCATCGAACTTGCCACCGGCATGCAGCTTCGTCATGACGATTTCAGCCGCCGAAACACCGAACTCGGGCTTAATGCCCACGGGAATCCCGCGGCCGTCGTCGATCACCGTAACTGAGTCGTCGATGTGAATGATGACTTCGACATTCTTGCAATATCCAGCCAATGCTTCGTCGACCGAGTTGTCAACTACCTCATAGACCAAATGGTGCAAACCCATCTCACCGGTCGACCCGATATACATCGCGGGCCGCAACCGAACAGCTTCCAAACCTTCGAGAACCTTGATACTTTCCGAGTTATAAGTGTCAGGAGACGACATGTTGACTTCGTTGGACATGTAAACCTAATTTCGACAATCTTCAAATGCGCATCGGCATCACAACGTACCGGTAACTTTGGCTCTGCGTCCCATCGCCGGCTGGCAGCCAAGGCTGCAATTCCCCCGCGCTCTTCTCATCTTTCAGCGAGAACGCAACCTCATCCTGAGAGATCGCTCGCATGAAATCCAACAGATACTGCGCATTGAAACCGATTTCCATCGCAGGACCCTGGTATTCGGTCGATACGCTCTCTTCACTCTCACCGGTCTCTACTGAGGAAGAAAACACGCGCACTTCGCCAGGTTCAAAGCGCACTCGAATGGCCCGCGAGCGTTCATCTGCAAACTGGGCCACGCGTTCAATTGCCGATCGGATTTCAGCCTTAGACATCCGTGCGATGTGCTCATTCTCTTTAGGCAGCACACGTTCATAGTCCGGAAAATTACCTGTTAGCTTCCGAGTGATCAGCAAACGGTCGCCGAACTGGAAGAACAGGTGATTGTCATCGCTCGACAAGTGAGCTTTCCGGTCGGGACTACCCTCGGCGGCCAGTTTCGCGATCTCATTCATCGCTTTACGCGGCACCAATGCCCGAAAGCTCTTGTTGGCCGCGTCCGCTAGCTGCTGATCTACAAAAGCCAGCCGGTGACCGTCCGTTGAGACCATCGTCACGCCTTCCGGCTTAACCAGCAGAAGAGCCCCGTTCAACGTGAAACGCGATTCCTCCAGCGAGATCGCGAAGTATGTCCGCGCAATCAAGGAAGCCAGCAGGCCATAAGGGATTTCCGCGATCTGCTCCGGCATCTCCGGCAATTCCGGAAAGCTCTCGCGGCTCATACCGGCAATCTTCGTTTTGGACCGCCCACACGTAATCGACGCCCAGTGATTCTCCAGAAACTTGAACGTGATATCGGCATCGGGAAGCAGTCGCACGTAGTCCAGCAGTCGGCGGGCTGGAATGGTGCCGGCTCCTTCTTTCTTCACGCGAGCCGGACACGAGCACCGAATACCCAGTTCCAGATCCGTCGCGGTCAAAAACACGCGATCCCCCTCCGCCTGGATCAAAACATTCGACAGAATCGGGATCGTCGTCTTCTTTTCCACGACACCCTGAGACAAGCCCAACTCGCGCACCAGATCACTTTTACTGACGGTGAATTCCATCCATCTCTCCATTACTTCTGATAGGTTCTTAAATGTATACAGAAGAACCCGTATTAGTAGGCCTGTCGAAACTGTTGATTTCTTCCTAAATTATACAAAATCCAATAGGTTCCTGTCTCAGCAAACTTAGGAAAACGCTGCGGACAAACCTGCAAAAACGGGTACCGCAACCAGATATTTACAGAAAACCACTTCGCATCACAAGGGGGGCTGTGGACAGAAATACTAACCACTTTGCAATGAATCGGTTAAGCTGTGTAATACCCTGTTCAATTCGGGGTCCGTTACCCGTTTCTTGGTCACCACCCCAATCGAATGGATCACGGTGGTGTGATGCTTGCCACCAAAGGCTCGGCCAATCTCTGGAAGCGACGCTGCAGTCAGCTCCTTTACCAGGTACATCGCCACCTGCCTGGGATGGACAATAGCGCGAGTGTTGCTCTTCTCCTTGAGCTGGGCCTGGCGCACCCCAAACTTCTCGGCCACAGCCTTCTGGATGGCGTCTATCGTGACCCGCCGGTCCTGCGCATGCAGCAGATGCTTCAGGCACTGCTGCGCCATCGGCAGGGTGATCTGGGCGCCCGTGAGAGACGAATAGGCGATCAGCTTCACCAGAGCGCCTTCCAGTTCACGAACATTCGACTTTGTTCGGGACGCGACGAATGTCCGAACGTCATCCGGCAGCCTGACGCCCTCCGCTTCTGCCTTCTTATCCAGAATAGCCATCTTTGTTTCCAGGTCCGGCGCCTGGATATCCGCCATCAATCCCCACTCGAACCGCGATCGAAGCCGGTCCAGCAGGCCTGGAATCTCCTTCGGTGGAGCATCGCTGGAAATCACAATTTGCTTTTGGTGGTCGTGCAACTCGTTGAACGTGTGGAACAGCTCATCCTGGGTTCGTTCCTTACTGCCCAGCAACTGAATATCGTCGATCAGAAGAACATCGGCCGAGCGGTAACGCTGGCGCAGCGCCGCCATGTGATCGAAACGAATCCCGGAGATCACCTCGTTCATGAAGCGCTCGCTGGAGGTATAGATGACCCGCATTTTATTGGAACTGATCAGTGCGCGGCCGATGGCATGCATCAGGTGAGTCTTGCCCATCCCCACGCCGCCATAGATGAAAAGTGGATTGTAGCTGCGCGAAGGATTGGTAGCCACCGATCTCGCCGCCGCGTGTGCGAACTGATTACTGGCGCCTACCACGAACGAGTCGAAGGTGAACCGCGGATTCAGCGCGCTCATCAGCGAGGATGGGTCTTCCGGCACAGGATCGGCGATCGCTTCGTTGCGTTCACTGTAAGCGGCGTGATACGTCACCAGTCGGTAGTGCGAACCATTCACGTTACGCACAAGCGAGTGGATCAAGTCGCCGTATTCCGATTCAAGCCACTGCCGCGTTTGCTGATCGGGAACCAACACATGCAGGGTTTCCCCCTCCACCCGGTCGAGCGCCGTACGGCTGACCCAATTGTCGAAACTCTCTGAGCTAAGCGTGGAAGCTAGCTGAACTTTGATCTGATCCCAAGCGTTCATTACACATTCCTGACGTGCGACTTGTCGCTGTTCTGTAACCCAACCCCAAAGCAATAGTCGTCCATAGGCTCACACCTCCATGGGAGCCTATGGGCGCGCAATTGCTTTAAGCTCGGGCTGAGTAAGCCGCGGCGACTCGGGTGAAGTTCGGGCTGGTGATCCGAGGATGTTGCGGCATTGCTTTCAAAACAGCAGCACTCACTTTAACACAAGCAGAGCGCGTCGCAAGGGCCAAATAAAGTATTGTCTTGTAACGACTTGGATAAAACAGGATCACCCGAAAATGGCGAAATTTGACACCAGCGCCGAAACCATTAGAGAATAGGAATTCCGGTTTCGCGGGAGTAACTCAGTTGGTAGAGTGCGACCTTGCCAAGGTCGATGTCGCGGGTTCGAATCCCGTCTCCCGCTCCATCCTTCCCCATTGTTGGTAGAATCCAAATACCCCATTTCCCATCAATAAGGTAATGATCGAGGTCCGCTCCCACCTTCGCAACGCCCAGGAGGTCGTTTCTTCCTCAATTGAAGAGTATGGCCGGGATCTCGCCGTTTGTACCAGTTTTCAGAAAACGGGAGCTGTGATCCTCGATCTGGCCTTGCGAATCGATCCTACAGTCCGTGTTTTTACCCTGGATACAGGCCGTTTGCCTGATGAAACCTATCAGATGATGGAAATGATTCGTGACCGATACGGCGTGCAAGTCGAGACCGTCTCGCCGGAAACCAATGAGGTGGAGGCCATGGTCACCCGTTATGGCCCCAATCTGTTTCGGCGCGAAGTGCCACTTCGGATGCTCTGCTGCAAGATTCGCAAGGTTCGTCCGCTGGGGCGGAAGCTTAAAGGCTTTCGCGCCTATATGGTGGGCTTGCGGCGCGGGCAGAACCCATCCCGAGCGGCGCTCCCGTTGATCGACCGTTCCGCCGAGCTGGTCAAGATCAGTCCACTTCTGGACTGGTCCAAACAAGAAGTGGACGAGTACATCGCCGAGAATGGACTTCCCATTCACCCGCTCTATGAGCAGGGCTACACCAGCATCGGTTGCGGACCCTGCACTAGGGCCACGCTCCCGGGCGAGGATGAGCGCGCTGGCCGCTGGTGGTGGGAGGCGGAGGCGGAAAAAGAATGCGGCATCCACTTCACGCCCAATGGAAAAGCCGAACGCACCGTCGACGTACTCCTGCGCGAGTTGGTCGATCCGGCTGAAGATTTCGAGTTGGGATTCGATCCAGGCTTATAGGGATCTTCCTAGTTCGGACTGCCATTCCCCATATCCAGGACCACTTTCCAGCTTCCATCCGTCTGTTTCTTCCAGATTGTGGTGTATTTGCCATGCTCCAAGACGGGCTTGCCGTCTTTCCCCACCGAACGGAATTCAAAGGTCCCATAGCTGTAGGCCAAGTCGTCGGACTGCGCCACGTCGATGTGCAGAGGCGTCCACGTCAGCCGGTTCTTCTTGTCATTCAGAAACTCCATCGCTTCAGCCAACCTTGTCTTTCCTTGGATAATCGCTACCCCGTCAGAAAGCTCAACGGCGTCCTCCGCGTAGAAGGACAAGTATCCCGCCGCACCCTTCTCTGCCGCCGCCGACATCATCGCCGCCTCCTGCCTCTCAATCTCTTCTATTTGCTTTTGAACCGAGGGCGGGGACTGCTGGGCCGCGACGGGTCTTAAGCACGGCAACCACATCACGGCCGTGAATAGAATAACCACCGATTTCATCGCCTTTACCTCCGAGAGTTTCGATTGTATCGACCCCGCCGCCTTCTCCCTCGTCCTGGCCAAACTGAAGCGGAGACCGTGGTGAGTCACGTCCCGAAAACCGATTTTTTTCCAACATTCTAAACACCTTATCCGAATTCTTCACCTTCCTCCCCGGGTTCTTCTGGTTATCTGAAAGCGGGTTGATGTTGCCGCGCAGCGGAAACCGACGCAGCCCTACCGGACAGAATCTTATGCAAATATCTTTATGGCGGAGATGCTCCGCGATAGCCGTCGTGTGCGGATCGGCCCTTTGTGCGCAAACTGAAGTCGATCTCCATACTCAAACCAAGAATGTCGATTTCAGCAACGCGGCTTCGACCAAGCCGGCTACCGTCGGCGCCAGCCTTCCGGCGGCGTGCGGACAGGGTCAGTTCTTCTTTCTCTCCACCGGACCAGCTGGACAGAATCTGTACGGCTGTTCCGCCGCGAACGTATGGTCGCTGGAGGGCGCGGCTATTCCCCAGGCCAGCCTGGTGCCCAGCGAGCTGAATAACGCCGGAGCGTTCCTTACAACCGACGGGACGAATCCCATCTGGCAGCAGTTAGCCGGCGACGTGACGGGCGCGCCGTCGGCGGTGACAGTCACCGGTTTGCAAACCCGTCCGGTGGCGAACACAGCCCCGACCAACGGGCAGCTTCTGGGGTGGAGCGCCTCTTCCACGACGTGGCTCCCCCTTACCGTGGCGACCCCGCCGAATTTCGGCACAACGTTCAACAGCACAACCGTACTGGCCATCCCCGGGACGGCGCACAATCTCAACACGCCAAACCTGCTGGTGGGCTGCTATGACAACGCTAGCCCGGCGAACATGATCGAGCCCAGCAATATTACGGTGAACCAGGCTACGTTTGACGTCGCCATCTCATTCCTGCAACCCCAGACCGGCCGCTGTGTCGTCAACGGGTCTGGCGGGCTCAGTTCCGGCGGCAGTGGCGGTGGAGGTGGCGCCTCCGGTGCGGGCATGGCGGCACAGCTCGGGGATTTTGCTGTCTCGATGAACAATCCCAACCTGCTCACCATTGGCGCGCTCTGCTCGTTGACCACTCCCTGCAACGTGCGCTTCGGCACAGTCACTTACTCCATCACGCAGAGTTCTACCGTGACACTTTCCGGTGGCACCGCGACCGCTTACATCTACCTCACGAGCGACGGAACACTGAACGTGGGGAGCAGTTCTCTTACGTTGACTTGCTCCTCAGGTTGCAACGTCCAGAACAGCGTTTCCCAATTTCCGATCAACTCCATTCCAGTCTTTACCTGGAACGCTTCTGGTGGCACTTGGGCCGCTGGCGGAGGCTTTGATCAACGCGCGTTTCTTTCCGCGAAGTCACTTGCGGCTGGAACCGGCGTCGTAATTCTGGAAAGCGGAACCAGCAGCACCATCAGCGTGGATTCCTCCGTGGTTCCCACCTACCTCACCGGATCTGCCTTACTGAACTTCCCATCCATCGGGACGGGGGCCTGTTCCAGCGACGAAAACGTATCCGTACCGGGAGCCAATCCGGGCGACGGAATCGCCGCCGGGTGGCCGGCCCTGCCGCAAGGTTTTATTGGAATGATGCGGGTGAGTTCCAGCGGAGTTGTTTCCGTGCGGCTCTGCAATTTCAGTGGCGCATCGGCGACGGTTTCTGGTTTGACCTACACCGCCACGATCGTGAGGGGGTCCTAGGATGAAGCGTGCTTTCCTCGCAACCCTCTTGGCAGCATTACCGCTCAGCGCGGCCATCAGCAACCTCCGCGTGACGGGAGTGACCAACACGCAGGCCATTCTCGCTTATGACGCTCCTGATGGCGGTAGTTGCCTGATTTCGGTAAGTGAGAATTCATCTTTCACACCGGTGGTCTACGATGTCGATCCAACGAAGTTCCCTGGATCGGAATTAGACAACCGGCCGGGCAACGTCACCAACGGAACCTCACGAGTCTTTGTGATTGGTAAGCGTTCGGCTGATTTGGCGTTGGATAATACACGCTACTCACGCGCCCTTCAGGCGTACACAACGCACTATTACGCCATCAGTTGCCCCAGTACCGGGGACTTCGTCAGCGGCCAGTTCCAAACCGCGAATATCGCCATGGGGCGCACTTACACGGACCCCGCGCCGCCTGACCCACTGAATCCCGGTGGGTACGCCTGGCCCACCCTCAGCATGTCTGATCGCACGCAGCAAATTATCGACCCGCAAACCGGAGCTTTGTTACGCCGCGTTTCCCTTCCGCAGGACCGCGCGCTGACCCAGTACACAACGAATCAGCCGCTAAACCTGGCGCTTTCAAACTCGTGGTCGAATCCGGCCAGCGCATTGACTAGCGGTGCCCAGTCCGCCACAATCAACGGGAACGACACCGGCACGCTTTTCATCTCGACGGGAAGTGACGGCGGAAACGCGGGCAACTTCTTCCTGTTCAATTCCCGGCATGAGAACAACTACTACACGTTGGATTGGTATCAGGCCCACCTGACGGCCTCCACCACCAACACGAATTGCAACACCAGTGCGACGGCGGACTGTAACATCGTAGTCTGCCTGACCATTGACGGCGTAAACTGCAACACCGGCGGAACCCAGTTTCAACAGCCGCTCACGACTTCCCCGGTCTCTTATAGCTTCGGAACCACTGGTACGCCAATCGACCTTTGGCAGGGGGCCGGGGTCATTCCTCCGAATGGTACTCAGGTAGCCACCGCGCAAGGTCAGGTGAGTTGCAATGGAACTCCGGCGATTACACAAATTTCCGGAAGCTTCTTTGCCACTTACTGGAGCTTGGGAAGCGACATTCAGATCAATGGGCAGGACTATAAGATTTCGTCTGTCTCGGCACTAACGACCGCGAATTTGACATCCAGCTGCCCCAGTGGCATCTACAATTACTACGCGACAAACTTCGGCGTATTGGTTCGCAAACAGACCGCTAGTGCAGACACGATCTCTGTCCAGAATGCCAATGCGAGCTACCAGGTCGGAGTCTTTCCTTACTGGGACTATTCGGGTGACTACGATCTGTGCAGCACCGCGACAGTCGTTGGACCCACTGGCAACCCGGGTTACAACTGCTCGACTGTACAGAACGGCGCCATGTACTGGATCGATAGCATCACCGGCGAAGCGCACCTCATCGCCCTCAATCAGGGCGTCTACAACTCCCCAACCGGTTTCTGCGGCGTGTTCGATAGCATGACCTTTGACCCGATTGACCCGGACATCTGGTATTGCGGCGGCAACCAGCCGCAGCAGGTGCAATACTTCGGCAACCATTCCGAACCGACAGACGTGATTTATCCCGGTCACCTGGAAGAGGGAGAAAACCTTCCCGTCTGCAACTCCTCCACCAATCCAACCATTCAACCCTGTCTTTTGTTTACCGCGCTAACCGGCGCTACTACCATGAGCGCTCTAATGCCGCTCTTCGACTCGGAGTTTCAGGCTGATCGGTTCTTGAACTGGAATCTGAGCGGCGTCGAAAACGGGTTACTGAAATTTCGCAACCAGCGCGGCGATTATGGGTCCATCGGCTGGACTATCTTCTTCGATCCCAACGCGACCTCAAATGGTCAAACCAACAACGCCGGATGCGTGGGTGGTGGTCAACCCGGCTGCATAGTTGCCGCGCTGCCTTCCTGGACCAGGCCCAACGCCCGCTGGTGCACCCAGAAATCCAACGACTATTTCGGCATACCCGGATGGACCGCCATCGGTCCTTACTTCTGGAGTTCGTACGGCGACACGTCGCCCGGGGTCGGACCCTACATCTCTAACGTCATCGATGGCTCCGCCTTCTCCGCCACTCCGGGAGTGCAAGGCGGACTGGGCACCTGTCCGCCCAATCCGTTCGGCGTCACCGGGCAACAGTGCACCACGGTCACGGTCAATGGAGAACCGTACGACCCATCGCCGTGCACGGCGTCCACCGTGCAATGCGGCGGAGCGCTTGAAACCGGACTGCCCGGAGAGATCGGCACTTCGGCGCCCGGCGACTATTTCGTTGTCAACAACGAGCAGATTCGCTTGCTCGCGAAGAACGGCAACACCTGGACTTTTCAACGTGGGTATGACTCCGGTGGTTACATCGGCACAAGTTCGCCGAACCCGGCGCTCTACACCGCCTGTAACTCGGTGCCAAACCCTCTTACGGCCACTCAGCCCAGCGGCGAGTTCTTCTGGGACTACGCCCTCGACCCGCACGGGACCGACACCTCGGGAAGCTCGATCGTAGGCGATCCTTACATAGATGGCGATCCCTATACCATCGCGGCGCATACCTTTGCCCAGGACGGCCTTTACATAAACTCATATTCGGTCGATCCCCGCTGCCCGGCGTACAGCAACTTCTACTACTGCTATGAATTGAGAAACTATCAAACCATTGCCGGGCTCATCGCCACGCCGCCGTCGCTGTTTGTACAGCAAGATCCATTCTTCGCGGGACAATACGGGCCTGCTAACGGAAACGAAGAACAGGAGCATCCGGCCGGGCCTGGCCTGTACGCAACAGGAAACGCGAGGCAGTTTTTCTGGGACGGAAGGCCGTTCAACGGCAGCGCTCTTTCTGGATCCGGAGTCAGCGATGGCGGAAACCCAGCGGTCAATGTGGCGGGGCAACTCTGGAAATTCACGGCTAGCCAGACGCCCAACCTGAATCGAAAATTTCTGCCGACGTTCGCATTCGCGGGTTACGAAACGTTGATCGATGTTAGTGGTGCGGGCAGTTCTATAAGCTCCACCGCGCAAAGTCAGTACACATATTGCGTCACGAATGTGGCGGGCGAATGCTACTCAGGCTCGTCCGTTGGAGACGTCTACGTCAACGCTCCGTTTGTCAACCGCCCTTACTGTCACACCGCCGGACAGGATGGCCAAATGCCCGACGAATTCGATCTCTGCATCGGTAACAACGCGATGGTGTTCAATTCCATCATGCAAGTGGGGGTGGTTCAGACGGATAACGCTGGTAAGTACCAGCGCATGATCTCCAAGGGCCTTTCGCATAACCGGTTCCTGACTTCCTTCTACCATCCGCACGCGTTATCCAACGGCAACTGGATCATCACCGATACGAACTATGCGGGAAATGTCGGGGACATGATCTTCGCCGTAAAAGTTCCACCGCCTCCGTCGCCCGATTCCACCGACAGGGGCAATTTCATCGCCTTGGAAGTGACGGCCAAGCCGCCGTCGAGCGTCTCCGTGACCACCGCCTTTGCCGAGTTCGGCTATGCGGAGGATTCTCTTAGCGGCTATTTCTGCACAACGCGCGCGGAAACCTGCGCCGTCGGCCGTAGCTCTTCTTCAAATCAAATCGATCCCAACAATCCTTTCTACTTTGAAACCTCGGAAGCCACCCTGTTAACGGGCACGCCGTGCGCGGGCGGGTGCACCATTGCGATTCCGGTATCAGTGGCCGCGTCCTTTATGGCAGGATGAAATATCTAAATGCCGCAGGCGCACTGGTCGCGACGGGGGAGCCATTCGTTATTCCCGTCCCCTAAAACCGAGGTTTGGATTGGCTGACCGGATTCTATATTTGATCAGCCAATATCCCACGGTGAGCCATAGCTTCATCCTTCGGGAAATCCGTGAGCTGCGAAATTTGGGACTAACAATTGATGTGGTTTCGATTCGCAATCCGGATCGCCCGGTCGCGGAATTGACCACCGAGGAATTGCACGAAGCGGAGCATACTTACTATGTGCGCGCGGACACCAGTAAGTGGCCCCTGGCGCATTTGCGCGTCTTCCTCACACGGCCGGCGGCCTATGTACACGGCTTAGTCCTGGCAGTCCGGTACTCCAAGTGGAACCTGCTCCAACTCGCCCGGCACCTGCGATTCTTCGCCGAAGCAATACTCGTCGGCGATTGGGCGCGCGCTCGCGGCCTCCTTCATATCCACACGCACTTCGCCTCGCTCACGGCAACGCTCGTCCAGAAAGTATTCGGCCTTGCCCTTTCGATGACCATTCACGGTTCGGATGAGTTTATCGACCCAGTGGGCTTCTGCATGGCGGAGAAATTAGACGCCGCCCAACTTGCGATCGGCATCAGCCGCTATGGCTGCAGTCAGATCATGCGCTTTAGCGATCCCAAGGACTGGCCCAAAGTCAAAATGGCTCGCCTGGGAATTAACCTCGATGACTTTCCTCTATCAACCCAAGCCGCCGCGCCGGGCTTCCAGGTGATATGCGTTGGCCGGCTCGTACCCGTGAAGGCATACCGATTCCTGCTGGAAGCCGTCGCCATCTTGTCAAAATCCGGCCACGCGGTCGCATTGACAATCGTCGGCGGCGGTTCGGACCTGGCTGCTCTACAGAATCTTGCAGCCGAGCTACAAATCAATGTGGAGTTCACAGGCCCCCTGCCCAACGAGGCTGTTCGCGAACGGCTGCGCCACTCCCATTGCTTTGCACTGGCCAGTTTTGCGGAAGGCGTTCCCGTTGCGGTAATGGAAGCGATGGCGCTGGGAGTGCCGTGCGTAGCGACACGCGTTACCGGCGTTCCGGAGCTGATTGAAGATGGCCGCGACGGTTTGCTTGTCCCGCCCGCCGACTCCGAAGCCCTGGCCGCGGCCATAAAACGCCTGATTCTTGACTCATCACTGCGTCGTCAGTTTTCCGAAAATGGCCGCGCCAGGGTCTTCGCGGATTACAATCTCAAGCAGAATGCGCGCCTCCTATCGGACTATTTAAGAAACTGTTCGTAGATCTCACTCATTCTGGCGACAGACGCACGAATGGTCAGCTTTTCTTCCACAAATGCCCGGGCCGCCCTTGCCTTCTCCAACCTTAGCTCCGGATCCCTGATCAACTGACCCAGCTTGTCCACTAGCTCGCCCTCCCGAAACAGCAGCCCTCGTTCATCATTACCCACTAACTCGGGGTTCCCCCCAACATCGGAAGCGACCACGGCGCACCCGCAAGCCATGGCTTCCATCAGCGAATTTGAAAACGCCTCAGTCTTTGACGGCAGCACAAAAATATCGATCTTTCCCAGCCAATCCGGCACGTTCGATTTTGCGGGCACAAAGGTCACCAGGTCCTGAATTCCATGGCTCGCGACAAGCTCCTTCAGCGCCGGTTCACTCGGACCGCTGCCGACCAGCAACAAGCGACAGCCGTCAGTTACCTGCGAGAAAGCATCAATCAAAAGCTCGAGATTCTTCTCCGGCCGCAGCGCACACACGCACCCAATCGTTAATGGACTGGAACGGAAGGAACGCTCGCGAAACGCAAAAAACTTTTCATCCAGCCCGTTGTAGCAAAGGTGAATCCGCTTGCCAGGCACATGCTCATCCTGAATCAAATGCTTTCGGATGTATTCGCAGTTCACGACGATCCCATCGGCAATGTGGTCCGTCGCGCGAAGAATCCGCAACCGCGCGCCTTCCGTCAAACTGCGGTGTGCGCGCTGGCTGGTCAGCACCACCGGGCGCAAGCTTAGCTTGGCCGCGGGCGCTCCAAAAATATCCATCGGGACATCGAATGCATGCACCAGGTCGATCTTCTGTTGATGGATATAGGACACCAGCCGCATCGACTGATATACGGCGGCCAGAGAGAAGAAAGACATCATCGGGAACCCGACAATCGGTATACGAGCCGCCCGCAACTCCGGCTCGCGCAACCCTCCGCATTCCATGCACCCGACGTGCATTTCGAAGACATCGGGGTCCATCGATCGGGCGATTTCCGCCAACTGACGTTCACTGCCGCCAATGTCCAGGCAATAGGAGAGCAGCAGCACCCGCTTCATTCCAGTACCTCAATCGTCGTCTTCAACGGCGACGGAAAGGGCGTGTCACTGGTGCAACATAGTATGAAGCTTCTTTCTCGCGACCCGAAAACCTCAGAGCGGAACGCCTCCAGGATGACGGGCCGCAATCGCGGGTCGATCTCTATCACCACGTCTCCCAGCGCAAACCGATAGGGCGCAATCTGCCGGATCTCCAACGCCGAATGCCAGTTCTGTTCCAGCGTCCCCGAACCAGCCGGGCCCGTCACGGTATCTTGCACCAGTAGTCTGCCGTGCGTTGACCAATCCACAGACCGCCCATGCACCCATTCCCGATAAGAACACTCACCCGCCGCGCGCCATCCGTTGCCCTCCACCCTCCGCACGCGCGGCTTATTCTCCCAACGAAACGGATTGACCGGGTCGGCTTGATCTCGACCGCCCAACCGCAGAGTCGAATGTGCGCCCGTCCCGCGAAACCAGTTGCGCGCGGCAGCGTCGCGAACATAGGTGAAGGTACCGGGGTCCACCAGCACGTCTTGCCCGCGAACCCGCATTGTCAGAGACAAAGCATCGGCATGGCTGTGGCCTGCACCTCCGCGGCTAAAGGGACCGCAATCGAAAGTGATGTGCGTCGAGCCTCGACGCAACACCGACAAGCCACTCGACGCCAAATGCTCGCTAAAATCTCCCGCCGCACGCGTGGTCTGCGCAAACGCGCGACGCCGTCCATAAGGATGATAAAACCGTCCCCCGTCATCATCCCCAATCAGCGGGAACAATCCATCTGAACTCTGCAACACTGCTGCCACGCGAGTCATCTTCCGGAGTACCGGATCGAAATGACCCGGACGCCCGCGCAGTTGGTAGTGGAACAGGAACATATCAAGCGCATAGACATGGTAGTAACTCGACAACTCAAAGTGAAAGCCATCGTCCAGCACTTGTGCGCGTAGTTCCCGATCCACAATGCCCGCGCCCAGGTCAACCCAGTCTTCTCGACCAAGAGTCATGCCGAGCGCATGCAAAGCCACACCTTCACCCAAGATATGCGTATTCGGCGCAAAGTAAGTGGAAAGGTTTTGAGAAATGGCCACTCCATGCTGCAGAAGCATTGTCCCCAAACGCGCTCGCGTCTCGGCCGGAAGCGCCGCCCCGCAATAGTGCAGCACCCAGATCCACGAAAGCGCACGCATGGCCACCTCCAGCGCGCTGGCCCAATTCACCGACCGCAGGAACGGATTCTGGGCGTCCCAACTCGCGATCTGCGTCGCAATTTCGGCCGGCGCCCGCGGGTCATGCTCATTCGCCCAATGCCGCGCCAGCACCACCAAATGCTGGTGGCGGTTCAATTCCCAAATGTACTTGTGATCGCCGCTCCGTTGAAAATCGAGGAACGGAATTTTTCGGAACCACACTGCCGGGGTCCCGACGCGATTGTGATAATCGAACCGCCAGTCGATCCCCTTGCCCGTTTCAATGACGCGGTCGAAGATAGGAAATTCGTGGCGCAGAATCGATTCCGCCAATTCACGCAACTCCTCCGCATCAACCTCGAAAGGCTCGGAGAGCGGCAGCGATCGAAGGTTCTCAGAAAATCGTGGGGGTGGAAAGACGAAACTGGCCACACCCAGAACCTGCTGAGACAGGCGAAACGCAAGTTCTCGCGGGCTTCGCAACCGTTCCAAAGTAGCATAAAGACTGAACATGTGTGGGATCGCGGGCTATTGCCTGAAGGATGGGAACGCGGACGCGGCCTCGGTGCGCGCCATGTGCGACGTGATTCGCCATCGCGGCCCCGATGACGCCGGCTACTTCACCAACGGCCCCGCAGCGCTTGGCATGCGGCGCCTCAGCATCATTGATCTTTCCACCGGACATCAGCCCATGTCCAATGAGGATGGGTCCATCTGGGTCGTGTTCAACGGTGAAATCTATAACTTCGCCGATTTGCGGGCCTGGCTGCGCCAGCGGGGTCACCAGTTCAAAACCGCCAGCGATACCGAAACCCTGGTGCACCTGTACGAGGAGGAAGGCGCTGCGGGAGCCAAACGCCTGCGTGGCATGTTCGCCTATGCCATTTGGGACGCGCGCAAACAATCGCTCCTGCTGGTCCGCGACCGCCTGGGTAAGAAGCCCATTTACTATGCGTCGCTGCCGGAGGGTTTCTACTTTGGCAGCGAGTTGAAATGCCTGCGTGTAGCCGGCATCCCCCTAGAAATTGACGAGCAGGCTTTACGGCTCTATTTCCAATTCTCCTGGATCCCCGATCCGTGGACCATCTTCAAATCAGCCCGCAAACTGCCGCCCGGCTGCTGGCTTGAGGTGCTGTCCAATGGCCAGCATCGGATCGAGCGCTATTGGGCGATGCCTGAAACGCGGACCACGCACAACAGAAATATTCCCGAGCCGGAAATGCAAGCCGAGATTCGCCGCAAGCTCGATGAGAGCGTTCGCATTCGGATGGTCGCCGACGTCCCGCTGGGCGCGTTTCTCAGCGGCGGAATTGATTCGAGCGCCGTGGTCGCTTCCATGGCCTTACAAACCGAAACTCCGGTCAAAACCTTCTCCATCGGCTTCGAGGAGGCGCAATACAACGAATTGGATTACGCGCGTCTGGTGGCAAATCGCTATAAAACCGATCACCACGAAATCCTGGTTCGCCCGAATGCCATGGATCTGGTGGAGAAACTGGTGCGCGATTTCGATGAGCCGTTTGCGGATTCAAGCGCCATCCCCACTTACATCGTTTCCGAGTTCGCCGCCCGCCACGTCAAAGTCGCCCTCAGCGGCGATGGGGGCGACGAGCTTTTCGGCGGCTACGAAATTCTTCACGAACTGCCGCGTCTGGAGTCCTATGACCGCATTCCCTCGGTAGCGCGCACCGCCCTCGGCCTCTTCTCAAGCCTGCTTCCCTATCGCGCCAAAGGAAAGAACCTGCTCCACATGATGAGCCGGAATTCCGCTCTGGAGCGCTACTTTGAAAGCAACTACGCGCCTTATCAGATGCGCCGCCGCCTGATCAATCCTGCCTGGATGCTGGATCAGGATTATGGATATCTCGATACCATGCGGGACTATCTTCCTTCCAGCGGCGCAGATCTGCTCAGCCATGTCCTCTACTTCGAAGCCACCTGCAAACTGGCTGGCGACATGCTGGTGAAGGTGGATCGGATGTCGATGCTGGCTTCTCTCGAAGTACGCTGTCCGTTGCTCGACCACGAACTGGCCGAGCTGGCCGCGCGCGTGCCGAATCAATGGAAGGTCCGGAACGGCCGCGGCAAAGACATTCTGATCGATTCAATCGGGGATCGCCTGCCCCCCGAACTGCTCGACCGTCCGAAAATGGGCTTCGCCGTTCCTTTGGGACCCTGGATGCGCGGACCCCTGCGAGAGATGATGTCAGACTACTTAACCAGCGCCGCTTTCCTAGGCCGCGGCCTTGTCAACGCCGCATTCGTGCGCGAAATGTTAGAGGAACATCAAAGCGGCCGGCGTGACAACCGCACCTGGCTGTGGGCCTTGCTGGTTCTCGAAATGTGGTTCCGAAACGTAACCGAAACCGCGCCGGCAGTGGCCGCCACCATATGACGGTCTGCGCCGTCGTCGTCACCTTCAATCGCAAGGCCTTGTTGCGGGTCTGCCTAAACTCCCTGTTCGCGCAGACGCGGCCTCTCGATCAAATTGTGATCGTCGACAATGCCAGTACCGACGGCACCGACACTCTGCTGCGCGAAGAGTTCCCTCATCTCGAAGTCCTGCGCCTGCCTGAGAACAGCGGCGGTTCCGGAGGCTTCCATGCCGGCATGAAATGGGCCCTGGAACGCAGTTTCGATTGGGTGTGGGTGATGGATGACGATGTTCGCATGCGTCCCGACGCGCTGGAAACCATGCTCACCTACGAACCGATCGCCGACATGATTCAACCTCGCAAGGTGATCAACGGGGAGATCCTCATTTGGGAAGCCGTTTGGGATGCTAACGCCTGTTCTGCGGTCACCTATTCGCGCGAGACGTCCTTCGATAACGGGCGCGATTGGACATCGGTGTCTTATGGGTGCTTTGAGGGAGCGTTAATCCGCGGCAGTCTGATTGAGCGCGCCGGTCTGCCCGACGAGCGCTATTTCGTGATGGGCGACGACACTGTTTACGGGTTCGTGGCTTCCCAACATGGCCGCGTCATTTACCTTCGCTATATCGGCGTTGAAAAGGACCTTGGACCGGGCACTCGTCTTTCGCGCATGGCACTCTACCTGCAAACCCGCAACCGCTTCCTGACGGCCGAAATTCTGACACGCTGCGGCGTTCCCGTATCAAGGAAGCTCCTGATGTTGCACGAGTTGAACATCGTGTTGGGTTCGTGGGCCGTTGTGGCGCGCACACCTTCGCTTCGAAAATGGTCAAACCTAAAGGCCCCGGTGGAAGGCCTGATTCACGGACTACAGGGCCGCTTCGGGAAGCCCTACTGGATTAAGTGAATCCTAAACTGCAATCCGTTCCCTCTCTTCAACCTTCACGGGCGTGGCGCCAGCCAGAGACTTCTGGATATTCGCCAATTGCAAAGTGAAACTTGTTCGGTCATTCAGTGAAGGCCGTTGCGGCAGTAGCGGCGGCGCGACCGACGTGAGCCTCACCGGCGCCGGGAAGCTTTTCCAATCCCTCTCCAACGCCGCCAAGTCTTCGTGGGTCAAGCGGTGCGGCTTCACCCATCCCGTCCTTTTGTTATGACGCGCAAATAGCGCGAGAACCGAAAAGCAGGCGAAAGAAGCGGCAAGTAGCGGAAGGATATCCGGCGTCATGCCCGTCTATCGTCGGGGGCTCCGGCAAACTTTAGGCCTCACCTCGGCAAATCCCAGGAAACTTCATCAGCGCTGCAACAACTCCACTAACTGTGAGGCTGGAGTTGTAATCCATGCAATCCTCCGCCCCCCAAAAGCGACTGCTGGCATGGGGACGCGGACCAACGCACAACCGGCAACCCTCGATGCCTCAATTTGCTCGTTCAGGTCCGCAACTTCAAGGCAAATGTGGTGCAGGCCCCCGCCCGATTCCACGAACCGTTTCACCGGTGACCGTCGGCCCGCCGGCTCCACCAATTCAATCTTCGGGAAATTGTCATCGCCCGACCCTAAGAACGCGACAGCAACCATTTGCAGCGGATCGTGAATGATCCGCCCATCCCATTCCAAGCCGAAGGCTTTCACATATCCGTCCACCGAACCGGCAATGGACGCCGTCACATATCCCACATGATGCAATCGACTGTCGCTCATGATTCGATGGCTGTAACGTTGCGAACGTGAGTCGCCGTAATAAGCGGGGTTAACGGTACGTTCAGCTCGTACCGCACCAACTCGCCCGTGTCGCTAACGCGCTGGAAGCCCAGCTGATGGTAGAGTTCCTTCACCAACGCGTTCTTGGCAGTGGGCCGGTATACACCCACAATTCGGCTGATGCCCCGCTCCACGGCGGCTTCGATGAGGCGATCGAACATGAATTTCTCCATCTGCCTGCCGAGCGTCCGGCAACTCATCAGCCACGTATCAATTTCCCACACGGCGCCGGGTTCGGGCCGGCAGAATAACACCCCGATTAGCCCATAGCTCCCCATCCTATCGGACATGTGGAAAGCGCCCGCCCACCCCTGGGCGTCTTCCGCGAGCGCGCGCACCTGGGGTTCGGTATAGCGGCGGGTAGTGACGTTGAACTGATTCGTCTTATTCACCAGTTGCGTCACCCGCGCCAAGTTCTTGCTGCTGATTCCCTCAACGGAGGCCTCCAGCTGCAGCTTCTGCAAAAAGTCGTCCAGCGAAACGGAACCCGATCGCAGGCTCTCCCGCTGTGCTTCCACGCGGTATTGATCGGCGCGCGCCAGATCTTCCCCCGATAGAGATAGTGCCTCGAAATAGCGGCCGCGGTTCAGTTGACGCACGTAGTGAAACGCAGACGGCCCGATCTCAACGACGGCAACATCGGGGAGTTGGGAACGAACCCACTCACGTTCCAGAGGATTGTCATCCAGGAACACGAAACTGTCCAGTCCGAGCGACAAGTCGTGCGCCATCCCCCGCAGATTTTCAACCTTATCTTCCCAATTCGCCCGAAAAGCGGCGAAGTCTTCCAGCCGCAATGCCATGTGAGGATGTTGCTGGAAAGGCAGTTGCGCATCCGCCAGGTTATTCTTGGAGCACACCGCCAGCAGGATTCCTCGCTGTTTCAGGTCTAACAAATAGCGCTGCAGATCAAGATGGGCCTCCCCTTCCGGGCTGCCGGGTCCAACCGCGATACCATCCAGACCATCTTCCCCAATAACGCCTTTCCAGAGCGTGTTGTCCAGGTCCGTCACAAGCACTTTGCGTGACAGCCCGAGTATCGCCCGCGCGTGCGACATGTAGGCTTCGGCGAGTTCCGGCAAGGCCTCTGTTGCCGGATGCTGCCGGTAACGGGCCCACTGCGTTCCGTCCTCCCATCGTTCCGTCCCAGCCGCGCGCTGCGCCGCGGCCAGGTTCACGATCGACACATGCGCGGGCGCCTCTTCGCCAAGGCGAAGGTTCAGGATGCCGATCACCCTGTTCCGGCCGCCTGCAAGCACGTCGGCCAGATGCCCGTAGGCCTCGTCAGCCGGAAAATCAAACGACGGTTGGACGATGTGGCACGCGAAGCAATCCGAGAGACGCTTCCAGATGGCTTTCCTTTCCTCGACGAAACGGCCGACCCACGCTTGCTCGCCCTGCGTCAAAGCCCCCAGGCGAAGGTCCCGCCAATGCATGAAAAGCATGACGATGTCAGGGTGAAACCGCGCCAGCCCGCTTTCGGAGTCCCATATCTCCTGTTCAATAGAGCCATAGGGACCCTCGTAGATCTCCACGCCAATCCGGTCACGCAGGCATAGCGCCCGAAGCACCGGCACAATCAGATTCGTGGTGCTGGAACCCAGCACGGCGATCTTGCACTGCCTGAGGTTCGACCGCACCGCGCCCGCCAGTTCCCGCACGAGCTTTTCAGAGCGCGCGAGGAACGTCTGATCAACGCCCCGGGCCAGCGCCGATCGCATTTTTTGCGCCGCGTCCTCGTAAGCTCCAGTAGCAGCCAACGCACGCGCCCAGGCCAGCCAGTGGAGCGGGTCAGGCGTCGCTTGAGTAGCCTGAAATGAAAACATCCGTTCCCAGGCCATCGCCAGGGCGGCGTTGTCTGAGAGAAATTGTGTCCGCATCCAGACGCCGTTCGGGGTGTCCGGCACAGTCTTGAGCCAAGCCTCCAGATGGGGACTGCTCACGCTGTCCAACTCTTCAACCAGCAGAGCGCACACGGCGGAATCGAAGCGGTCCCCTAGCCCCTCCAGCGTCTTGCGCGCCAGATCCAGACGCTCCGTCTCGCCAGCCGCCCGCAGGCGCCGGCTGAGAACCCGGTCCATGCCCTCATAGCTCACGCAGTCGCCAGTTCCTCTTCCTCTAATAACTGGCCCTGGGCCATCTCGGTGGGTCGTCTGGGAAGCAAATCGGCCGTTCCGTCCAGCCATGCCCGAAACTCCAGGTCGGAGGTTCCCTCGGTATCCACCAGGCGAGGTAGCAGCAGTGGATTGGTTTGGGCCGTGCACAGACCCGCGGCGCACGTCGTGGCAGATAACATGCCGTACTCTCTGAGGTACGCCGGGTACTCAGGCAGGTAAAACCCACCCGTGTAGCAGAAGTGTCGAGGCACATCGGGCGTGTAGCCGGCAATCCGTCTCAGGTTGTCCCGCAGCTCTTCAAACATCCGCTCGCGGGTGCGGTACACGCGATGTCGGTGGGTGTGATATTGCAGGCTCACCCCTCGAGCCGCCACCTCCTTCGCTTCCTGGGGCGTGATCAACTGCATGATGCGCTTCCGGCACAACTCCTGGTAATCGATATCGAGGCGACCGGCCAGCCGGGCCAGCAGCTCGTCTTTCTCCAGCCCGGACAGCTTGTTCGATGTCGCGAACTCCTTGATCGCGGCAGTCGCCGATTGGCGGCCGGCGCAGTCTAGCGCAACGGGGCCGGGGAAAATCTCCGGCCATTCCAGCTGCTGTCGGCGGCGTCCTTTCCACAGAAGGTAGGAACACATCGGATCGAATACGGGGCGATTGAATTCCACGTAGTAGGTGGTCAGGTACAAGGTGACGGGGAACCCAAACGATTCCAGAATCGGGAAGGCCACAGTTGAAAAATCATGCAGGCCGTCATCGAAGGTAATCACCACGGCGCGATCCGGCAATGTTCCTCTTCGCAGTCGCTCGACAGCTTCGGACAACGGGAGAACATTACAGCGGGCCTGCGCGACAAGGTCCATGCGCCGCCGGAAGGTTTCCGGCGAAATGTACATGTCTGCCCACTCGTGTTCGTCGAACATCGAAACGCCGTGATAGCACAAAATCAGCAGGCGATGCCGTCGCCAGGCACTCCCGGAAAGTAGAAACGAAGCGCCCGTTCTCTCGGCTAAACCCAAAACACCGAGCTTGGCCTGCTTCAGCATGGAAAGCTAGTCACGGAAGGCGCCTTTGCTTTGGAGCACCCTGAGCAAATCCCCCACGGTCTCCGCCTCAATCAGGTCGCTGTCGGGCTCGATTCCGAACTCGCTGGTGATCAGGGAGAATATCTGAACGTCCGCCAATGAAGTCCAATCACCGACGGTATCGCGGTTGTCTTCTTCACGGAGGGTTCGTGCCGGAACGCCAAGAATCTCCTCGAGCGCGCGAAGAAAGGCTGATCGTGTCAATATCTAAACTATACTTGAAAACCAGTCTCCATTCCGACCGATGATTCTACCTTCAGAGATGCCTGAAAGTCTGCGTCGGACGGACTTGACTCTGCTTCGCACCGGAATTCATGCCGAAGAGGTAGCCTGGAAAATACTCTGCGATCGAACGAATGTTCAGCAGATCACGGCCCTTAAGAACAAGTGCGGCCTTCAAGGCGACGAAGTCGAGAGACTGCTTCTGTGGCATGCTTCGCGGCAGGCCCTCCCTCGCGTACCTTCCCTACCTGTCTATTTGCCGGTTCGTGAAAAGCTCGGCCAGGACCTGCGTGACTTGCAAGCCAGGAATGTTTCAATGGCGGCGGGCTCGTACAATTTCGATCGCGCGGCGCGCATGGCCACGCTGCGACGCTTCCCGGCGGGACCGATGGAGTGGGAAATATCTGGTATTCCGCGCTCCTATTTCCTACATGCAACGTTTCCAGCCAACCTGCGTCTGTTCGCATTTGTGGTCCGTCACCTGAAAGGCCTGGTTCCGTGTTTCTTTATCCACGTCGCGCCCTCTCCTCGCAACAGAGCGCTAACCGTTCAGAAAGAAGTGCTTCGTTCTTACTATCAGATGGCTCGATCGCTGGAATTCCAGCCTGAGGTGCGCGCGATTCTGGGTCACGCATGGTTCCACGACCCTGCCGCAGTGCGGGACTACCCTCACCTTGAGCCGCTCAACCGGCCGTTTGTCAATCACGGTGGCTTAATTACACTGTTGAAGCCCGCGCCCCCTGACTCAGGCGTGCTTGAGCGGAACCCTCAGCGGAGCGCGGATTACCTGGCTGGAAAGGTCCAGTATAGGTACGGTTTTGCCATATGGCCGCGAGATGCAGCCATTCAGTGGGCCAATGCCCATCCCGAGTTCGGGGAGTGACCACCCGCTGGACCGGTAGATCTATTCCCTTTCCAGTGACTCTCGGTAAAATCAAAACATGACCGGAGTACTGGGCGGCCCGTTAGCGCGCTGGGTCTTGAGCCGCTACAAATGGGCGGACATGTCCGGCGACTTTTACCTGGGGAAAAGCAAGCTGGAGACGACGCTCGGCCCTGCGGTCTGGTCGCACCTCGCCGGTAAGACCGTGCTGGACTTTGGCTGCGGCGACGGCGCCGAAGTCGTCGAGATCGCTCAGAGGGGCGTTGCCGCCCGGGTGATCGGCCTCGATATCAATCCGGAGCTGATCCGAAGAGCGCGGGCCCGAGCAGAGGCAGCCGGTGTCGGCAACCGGTGTGAGTTTACGGATTCGTTTGCCGGAAAGGTGGACGTGATTCTCACGCTGGATGCTTTCGAGCACTTCGCCGACCCCGCGCATATCTTAAGATTAATGTCGAACCTGCTCGACGCCAAGGGCGTTTGCCTTGTGAGCTTCGGTCCCCCGTGGTATCACCCCTGGGGGTCGCATTGCCTCATTTTTCCGTGGGCCCATCTGGTTTTCACCGAGAGCGCGGTCATGGACTGGCGGCTTCCCTACAAGAACGATGGCGTCCGCCGGTATGGCGACGGCTCGGGCGGCGTGAACCAGATGACCATCGCACGGTTCGAGCGGTTGGTTCGTGAGAGCCCGTTCGAGTTCACACGTTTCGAGCCCGTCCCAATCCGAAAGCTGAAATGGGCGCATAACCGACTGACTCGCGAGTTCACCACGGCGGCGGTTCGAGCCGAATTGCGACTGAAACACGCTTGACCTTAACTGGCGAAACTAAAGAACTGCCGCATACGATGCAGCAGGATATACGCATCCAGCGAAAGCGATAGATGCTTCAAATAATACAGGTCGTATTCCAGCGCCGCCAGCGCATCCAGAGGGTTTTTCGGGTCCACATTGATCTGGCTCCAACCCGTCAACCCCGGCTTCAATGAGTAGCGCTGCTCATAGAACGGAATGCGGCGGGCGAGCTCACTCGAAATCTCGGGACGCGCCGCGCGCGGACCCACCAGCGCCATCTCCCCGCGCATCAGATTGAACAAAGCCGGCAGCGTATCGAGCCGCGTCCTTCGCAGCCATCGTCCCACGCGCGTCATCACCAGCCGGTTGGTCCCCGGCGCCACGCGCGTAATCCGAAATCGATACAGCGTGAATTCGATTCCCAAATATCCGGTGCAAATCTGTGGATCGAAGATGGGTCCCCTGGTGGAAAACCCCACCATCACCGCCAATACCAGAAGCACGGGACTCAGCAACACAATGCCCGCCAGCGCCAATATGTTGATGTAGATGGATTGCAATGCCAGACTGCCCGGCCGGTGCACCAGAGTCTGATCGAAGATATACTCCTCCGGACGGAACTCGGAAGCGCAGATGCGCGTGCGGAGCGCCTCGTAAAACTTCGGTCCAGCTTCGATGATGACGCCGCTGCGCCGCAGATCCAGCAGTTGTTCGATGGGCATGGTTTCGCCGCGCCGGTCGTCACAGGCCACCACCACACGATCGGGTCTGTACTCGGCCACAATCGCCTCAAGCTGCGAGAAAGGTCCCAGATACGCCCCATGCAGCATTTCCTCCTGCACCGGGTCGCCCACGTAGCCCGCCAGCCGTACGCCTCGTTCCGGGAGCTCCTCGATGGCTCGCACCAGTTCGCGCGCCAACGGTCCGCTGCCTACCACTACCACGCTTTGCTGGCCAATCCATTTCCAAAGGAAGCCGCTATAGAGTACTCGCCAACCCAGCATTAGCGGCAGGCCCGCCAGAGTGGCCAGCAGCACCACTCGTCGCGGCGGAGTGAGGTCTGGATTTACGTAAGCCAGCAGGGTTTGGAACACCAGCGAGAGTCCAAACACGTTGCAGAGCTTTAGGCCCAACGCCACGCGAGAGCTGACACGCAATGAGGAGTACAACTCGTTGAAGTACAGTCCCCCAATCACGCTGAACACGGCGATCAGAATGCGCAGCCATCCCCCTGAGCCAGTGATATACAGGTTGGCGCTGGGGCCGAGCAGCAGATAAAGCGAACCTGTGTAAAAAGCCGCCGCGATCAGAAAATCGCATCCGAGCAATATGCCCTTCTGCGACGGGAACAGCGGAAGGACGCGCATTACCCCGCCATCGCCGGATCCAACTCCGGAGCCGATCCGGCCTGCTCCGCGCTCAGCAGGGATTCCAGCTTGGGACCAAATGTCTCGTGCACCGCCTCCACAAATGGACCGACCACCGCCGCTGAGACCAGTGCCTGAAAAGGCCGGGTGAATTCCACATGGCTGCCGGCAGGAAGAGGAACCCGCATTTCATAGCGCATCTCCGCCGGTTCGGAAACCGGTTCGGCAGGTCCCGCCGTCGTGAGCATTTGCCCGCGCCCGTACACCAGCCGCTCGCAGCGGAACCCGCACCTTTCCGACGTCCGGCAAAGCACGCGCCAGCAATCCTCCAGCGAATCCGCAGCGCTCACGTCGCGTTCGAACTGCCGTAGCTCAATTTGCGCCTTCAGCGTCTTCTGGAAATCCCCGCTGAAGATCATCTTCCCGGCCACCGAGAACTCCGCGTACCCCAGGTATTGGATGCCGATCCACGCCATCGCGCAAAAGACGATGGTGATGATTCCGCCCAGGCCGTTGCTCCGCACCGAACTCTGCAACAGTGAAAAACACGCCACGACGCTGCAGCCCAGGTAGACCACCAGCACGGCGCGGCGCGGCGTAAGTCCCCGGTCCAGAAGCTTGTGGTGGATATGTCCTCTATCGGCGGAAAAGATCGGCTGCCGTTTCAGCAATCGCCGGATGATGCTGAGGCCTGTGTCAAGCAGCGGAATGGAAAGGGCCATCAAAGGCGCCGTCATCCCCAGCAGGGTCGCGGATTTTTGCGTCCACACAATTCCAAAGCACCCCAGCAGAAAACCCACCAGCAGGCTTCCCGAATCGCCCAGAAAGATGGTCGCGGGATTGAAGTTATAGCAGAGGAATCCGAGTAGACATCCGGCCAGAGGCAAGGTCGCCAGCGCCAGCGCGGGACTCTGGTGTACCAGGCCCGCGATGAAAATGGTCAGCGTCGAGAAAAGCCCGATGCCGCCGGCCAGCCCATCCATTCCGTCGATGAGGTTGAAGGCGTTGGAACAAACCAGCAGCCACAAAATGGTGGCCGGAAAACTCCACCAGTCTTCAGTCGCCACGCCCACTACGATGAGAACGCGAAAGCCCGCGTAGTAGGCGATGGTGGCCGCGCCAAACTGGCCGATCAACTTCTGCCACGGCTTCAACCCGAAAAGATCGTCGATGATTCCGGTCGCGAAAATGACCGCTGCGGCGGGCAGCAAATGCCAGAACAGATAGAGATTATTCCGTAGGACAGATCCCTGCGGAGCCGGCGCCAGCAGGAACGCGCCCGCGTACGCGATGGCGATAGCGATCCCACCCACCCGTGGAATGGGATACTTGTGCAGCTTCCTCCCTTTGTCCGGAGCGTCCACCACATTGTATGAGCGGAAGACGTCACGAAAAATCGGCGTCAGGATCAGGGAGAGGAAAAAAGCGATTCCGCCCAGCCAGAGAAGCGAGCTCATCGTCGCTTGAAGGTCCATAGCGAGCTAATTATGAGTATAGGTCAGATTCGTGAGTGGGGCATGATCAAATTAGCGGCTGATAATGAATCCTAAGCCATTTGAATCCCGTCGGTTGTGGGCTGTGTCATTCCTGGCGGCCGCCGCGCCGTGCGTCCTGGCCCAACCCGCGGCCACCATCCAAACCCGCGAAACCTTCATCGAACTCCGCGCCCAAAACAACCCCCGGCTCGCACGGCTTGGAACTTGGCCCAACCAAACCCCGGAGAAATTGATCGATTCGGTCACCATCGACGGCCATCCCACCGCCTTGACATGGAAATTCAACGCTCAACAAAGCGTCATCAATCATCGCCGCGTCGAATTCATTTACGAGTGCGCTTCCCCGAAACTACGCCTCACCTGGGAGTGGAATGCCCGCGCGCTAACCGGCCCGATCGAGCACACCATCCACATCCAGAACCTCGGCCCGCAAGAGATCTGGATTCCCCTGCAAGATAGCTTCGGATTTCGATTTCAAATCAATCCCGCGTCCCAGTGGCAACACTTCTATGTCGAAAAAGGCGCCGGGAAGCCATCCCCGGTTGGTACACATCTGGAGCCCACGTCAGCCGGATATCACTGGAACGGCACATCCTCCACCTACGCTCATCCTGGAGACGGCCAACCGCGCGAGATCATCCCCTTCCTCGCCGCTCAGGAATCGGAATCGCAAACCGGCTGGTACGCAGGCATCGAATTCAGCGGCCGCACACGGCTGACGCTCGAGCGTGATCAAGCTTCCCTCAGCGGCGCCGTTGGACTGAATCCCGACCCAGGGCCGTTCCGCAGCCGCTTGCAGCCAAACCAGACCTTCGACACCCCCACTGTATTCGTCGGCGCATTCACCGGCGGGCCGGACGGGCTGGGCAATACGCTGCGCCCCTGGGTGCGGAAAGTCCTTGGCAATCCGGAGACGTGGCGGAATCCGAGCTACCCGTTTCTGGTGAACAACAGTTGGGGCAGCGGCATGCAAGTGGACGAAACGCTGGCCAAACAGATGATTCGCGACTCGGCCGGCCTGGGACTCGAAATGTTCCACGTCGATGCGGGTTGGTTTCGCGGCGTGGGGGATTGGTTTCCCGACCCAAAAAAGTTTCCGCGCGGCCTGGCCGCCATCGCCGATGAGGCTCACCGGTTTGGCCTGAAGTTCGGCCTCTGGTGCGATTGGGCGCAGGACACGGCGGTGCGGGACTGGACCGTCTCAGACCTACCCGCCGACTGGAAGCCCGACGCCTTCAAAAGCCAAACCATCGACATCGGCGACCCAGCGGCTCACGCTTATGCCAAACAGGAAGTCTTCCGTATCGTGAAGGATTATAAGCTCGACATGCTGGAGCATGACGGTTACGTAGTCGCGCAGGGCTGTGTGCGCGCCGATCATCCCCACGCCCCGCCGGACGCTTCCCACATGTCGATCAGTAAGGATGAAGGCTCTTACTTTGTCGAGAGTTCGAACTCGACCGATGTCAGTTACCACGCCGCTCGCGCCTATTACGATATCTATCGCGACTTACGGCAGCGGCATCCCGGCTTGTTACTCGAAATCTGCAACGATGGCGGCCGCATGGTCGATTTCGGCAGTGCCGCGCATGGGGATTACTTCTCGATCACCGATAGTTATGATCCCTTGTCCAATCGCCAGGCGTTCTATGATGCCAGCCATCTGTTGCCGGCCGCCATGCTGGAAGCCTATGTGGAGAAGTGGCCCGCTCCGAACATTGAGAACTTCCGGTATATGCTGCGCAGCGGAATGATGGGCTGGCTGACCATCATGCTGGATACCAGCCAATGGAGCGCGCAGGAGCGGGTCGTCGCCAAAGCCGAGATTCTGCTTTATAAGAAGGAGCTGCGCCCATTGATTCGAGATGCGGATCTGTACCATATCTCGGCCCGGCCGGATGGCGTTCATTGGGATGGCGTAGAGTACTTCGACCCCCGGCGCGGTAAGGGAGTGGTTTATGCATTTCGGGGGTCGGGCCGAGAGGGCGAGCATCGGTTCGTCCTCCGGGGGTTAGTGGCGGGGAAGAAGTATCGGGTGAGGTTTCACGATAGTGAGAAGCAGGTTGTAAGTGGAAAAGAGTTGATGACGACGGGGTTGGCCGTAAATCTGCCGGTTCCGCATAGCTCAGAGTTGGTGCTCATTGACGAAATAACTTGACGGCGACAAGCGATGTTCCTGAGCTCCGCACCTCGGGAGGTGCAGAGCTCAGCCGGATGAGCGACCTCCAGGTTTACGCTGGGAACAGATTCGTCATCCACGCCGACCAGGCAGGCTCGTCGCGCGCCACGACGGCCGCTGCCGTGTCTCCGTAGAAGTAGAAACTTACGGTGACCCACGCTTTCTGGCCCGCGGGGACTGCGGTGGCAAACACCGCACCCGGAGCGGGCGCATCGACGCGTAACAGCGTATGTGGAGGCCCGGCCGCAGCGACTGACTCCACAATGCCGCTCAATGGGGGCGCACCGTCGCCCGTACTGCGCCGCTCGCCCGGCGCCGCCCCTGCCAGATTCAGGGAAGCGGCGAGCTTCTCCCATGCGCCCGAAGCCGCCGGCATTGCGAGGAGTTGGATTTGCGAACTTGGCTGCCCGGGAAAATGCTCCAGATACAGCCGCAGAATTCGGAAGAATGAGGGCCAGCCGGATTCAACACCGGTCAGTTGATTGTCCCAATCATCCGTCTCGGCAAACAGGCTATGCACTACACGAACGATGCATGTGCCTCCGTCGCGGGCCTCGACAATCCATTCGGTGGCCATGGTGGGCGCTTTTGGCCCCCAGGAACCTTCCTTCACAAAGCGATGCGGCGCGTCCCATTCGGTGATGGTAGAGACGGAATCCATGCCCCCTCCGAAGTGCGAGGTGACGGCGCCGCCGACCCGGCCATCCACCTCCGTGGGCACAAACCATGCACCCACGCCCGGGCCCGTGGCGATGGCTTGCCAAACCTGTTCCGGCGTGCCCGGTACTTCTACTTCCACCTGCACCGAACGGCGTCCGTTCGCTTCTTTTTTTACGCTCATATTGCGGTCTCCTTGTTGTTTTGTTGGGGTAACGGGTGCGCCACCAGAACCAGGCGGTGGGAGCGTCCGCCCGGGGCGGAAGCGTCATGATAACGGGCCGCGAGCTGAGTGATCGCGGTGGTGAGTTCACTGCTGAATTGTGCACGCTCGGCGGCCGAGCGAAAGCGGATCTCCGTGTCGATCGAGAGCGTGGCGAGCCGCTTTCCGGTTTCGCGCGCGCGGGTGGCCAGCTCGCTGACTTCACGGACGACACGCGCCGCCAGCGCGATCAGATAGCCCGCGGAAAGACGGTCGCGGCTGCGGCCAGGGTCGGACGCCACGGGGCCCATGGCGGCGGGCGAAACGACATAAGACGAGGCGGTTGCTTCCACTAGGCGCTCAGTGAGACCGCCCCACTTGCGTTCGCTGGTGGGACGCACCAGGTGGTGGCTCTCCAGTGCGCGCAGGTGGTAGTTCACTTTTTGGCGTGGCAGGGACAGTCGCGCGGCCAGGGTGGCGGCTGACGCGGGCTCCGACAATTCGGCCAGCAGCCGCGCGCGGACCGGGTCCAGGGCGGCCGCCGCAGCCTGCGGAGATTGTATGACCTCGACATCCAGCACGAAGTTATTAGAGCATTGACAAATTAATTTGTCAATGTTCCCGCCCTCTTCCCCTGAGGGCTCCCCTTTTGGATGCCATCGGAGAATTGGCGCAAGCGATCACCGCGAATTGAACATTATTTTCCAACGTAACTCAATGAAAACAAGCTACCCGCGACCCCGTGCCGCCCGCCGCGCCGCCTACCCGCTGATAGCCTCAAAGCGGAGGAGGTGATCGACACATGAAAACGAAAAAGAATCCAACACCGGCGCCGGCCAAAACCAGCTATTCCGAGCGCGCGCCCAATTCCGAGGCGCTTCTGGCTTTGTTCCGTGCAAAAGTGACGAAGCAGAACTCATAGGTTAGTGGGGGATTTCGGCCAACGGTTTCGTGCTGCCGTAAACCGGATGCCGAAATCCTCCCTCGCAGCGCTGCAGGGTATGGCGGTTGAGGAGCGAATTTACCCCATCCTGATTTGCAGCAATGCAGGTAACCTAATTAGAATCAGCGGTTTCACGAAGGGCTTGTTTTGCAGAAAGATCAACAACTGGGTTCGTTCCCCGCGCCGGGCACTAACGCGGGCCAACGCTCATGAGGCAGAACTTTCATCAAATGAGGACGCATTGCTACGATCAGACTGGCCATAACCCATGCCCACCAAACCCTTCACCGACTACCTCCTCATCGACACCCTCTTTGACGAACAGGAAAAACTGGTCCGCCAAACCGCGCGCGACTTCGTAGATTCCGAAGTCCTCCCCATCATCCAAGCCGCCTACCGCGACGGAACGTTCCCCACCAAACTCATCCCCGAAATGGGCCGCCTCGGATTTTTCGGCGCGAACCTCGAAGGCTACGGCTGCGCCGGCATGAGCAACGTCGAATACGGCCTCATCATGCAGGAGATCGAGCGTGCCGATTCCGGCCTGCGCAGTTTCGTCTCCGTCCAAGGCGCGCTGGTCATGTTTCCCATCTGGAAATACGGCACGGAGGAACAGAAACAGAAGTGGCTGCCGCGCCTGCAATCCGGCGAAGCCATCGGCTGCTTCGGCCTCACCGAACCGGATTTCGGGTCGAATCCCGGCGGCATGCGAACCACCGCCGTGCGCGATGGAAACAGCTGGGTGCTCAACGGCGAGAAGACCTGGATCACCAACGGCAGCGTCGCCGACATCGCCATCGTGTGGGCCAAAACGGATGACGGCGTGCGCGGATTTCTGGTCGAAAAAGGCACGCCCGGCTACTCCACTTCGGATATCCACGGCAAGATGTCCATGCGCGCCTCCGTCACCAGCAGCCTCGCGTTCGCCGATTGCCGCGTCCCCTGCTGCAATATGTTCCAGGACGTCAAAGGATTGAAAGGGCCCCTGGCGTGCCTCTCGCAAGCCCGCTTCGGAATCGGCTGGGGCGTCATCGGCGCCGCTATGGATTGCTTTGAAACCGCGCGCGAGTACACCGTGCTTCGCAAGCAGTTTGACGACCGGCCCTTGGCCTCGCACCAGCTCGTGCAATTGAAGCTTGCCGACATGATCACCGAGATCACCAAAGGCCAACTGCTGGCCATCCAGTGCGGCCGTTTGAAAGACCAGGGCAAGCTGCACCCCGCGCACATTTCCATGTTGAAGCGCAATAATGTCTACATCGCGCTAGACTGCGCCCGCGCCGCCCGAGATCTGCTCGGTGCAAACGGTATTACAGAGGAGTATCCTGTTATGCGGCACCTGTGCAACCTCGAAACGGTCAAGACGTATGAGGGAACCGATCACATCCACGCTCTCGTCATCGGCGAGCGCGTCACCGGCATCGCAGCCTACAAGTAAACCCTCTCGCGTGGTCCTCTACGCGCTCACAATTTTTCTGAGCGCGTTTCTGCTTTTCGAAGTGCAACCGCTGATCGCCAAGGAAATCCTGCCGTGGTTCGGCGGATCGGCCGGCGTGTGGACCACCTGCATGTTGTTTTTCCAACTCGTTTTGCTGGCGGGTTACGCCTACGCGCATTGGTTGGCAAACGGCCGCAACAAGTGGATACATACTGCGGTATTAGTGGGCGCGGTGCTGACTTGCCGGATCATTCCCTTCGATTGGTGGAAGCCCGGCGATGGCCGCTTCCCCATCGTGCGCATCTTAGGGTTATTAGTGGCCACTGTAGGGCTACCCTACTTCACGCTGGCTTCTACCAGCCCCTTGTTACAAAGCTGGTATGCGCGCGAGCACCATACCGGCCTCCCTTATCGTCTCTTCTCACTCTCGAACTTCGCCTCTATGCTGGCGCTGCTGAGCTACCCCGTGGTCATCGAGCCGCAGTTACGGTTACACGCGCAGGCTTGGCTCTGGTCTGGCGGATTCATCATCTTCGCGGCTCTGAACTACTGGCTCGCCAGGCAATCTGAATCCTATCCCGCTTACGAAGTGGAACCAGACGAAGCTCCGCCGCCTTCACGCCGCGACCGCATCACGTGGCTGTTGCTGGCCGCGTGCGCATCCGCCCTTCTCCTCGCGGTGACAAATCACATCACCCAGAATGTTGCTGCGATACCCCTGCTATGGGTGCTCCCGTTAGCTGTCTACTTACTTAGTTTCATCCTAACCTTTGAAGGCGGACCGTGGTATCAGCGGCGTATCTTCCTTGGGTTGTTCGCAGTCGGTCTGGCTAGTATGGGCTTCGCATCCGGGGGACAAACCATGGTGAATGAGATCCGCGTCTTGATCCCCCTCTTTGTCGCTGGCTTGTTCGTTTGTTGCATGGTTTGCCACGGTGAGTTAGCACGCAGCAAACCAGCCAAGCGCTGGTTGACATCCTTCTATCTCATGGTTGCACTGGGAGGAGCGGTCGGCGGACTCTTCGTCGCCATCATCGCGCCGGCCGTGTTTCCCGCGCTCTTCGAATTCCCCATCCTTCTGATAGCGACTCCCGCCGTGATCCTTTGGAAACTCTTGCTCGATCGCCACGCCGTCATCAACGAATACGCGCGCGCCCAATTCTGGCCTATCTGGATCCTATCGGCAATCGGCGTCCTCGGCCTCGCCGGCTATCTCACAAAAGCCGAGTGGGATTACCTGGGCGACGCACGCCTCCTGACACGCAACTTCTATGGAGCTCTCCGCGTTACCGACGACGATGAATCCGGGGTCCGGTCGCTCGCCCACGGCACCATAAATCACGGCGAACAGTACTTGGACCCGGCTCGTCGCCGCCAACCAATCACGTACTACGCGCCCGCCACCGGAATCGGAATGCTCATGACTGATTTGGGGAAGCGCGGTCCCGTGCGGCTCGGTGTCATCGGCCTCGGCACCGGTAGCATGGCGGCGTGGACCAAGGCGGGCGATTCGATCCGCTTCTATGAAATCAACTCGCGCGTGCTCGAGATCGCCCGTACCCAGTTCACCTATCTGCGCGACTGCCCCGCCCATCCCGAGGTTTCCATGGGTGACGCGCGGCTTTCGCTGGAGCGTGAGCCCGCGCAACACTTCGACGTCCTCGTAGTGGATGCGTTCTCAGGTGATTCCATTCCCGTGCACCTGCTCACGCGCGAAGCCTTCGACTTGTATTGGCGCCACCTCAACCCGGATGGAATCCTCGCCGTCCACGTCTCGAACAAATACCTCGACCTCTCGCCGCCCGTGATTGTGCTGGCGCGTCAGTCGGGCCGCGAAGCCCACCGGATCGAGAGCGAGAAGGACGACGACACCCAAACCTTCGCGTCGGATTGGGTGCTCGTCGGCCACAATGAGGCCGCCCGCTTTCCCTGGATTGAGGAACAGGAATCGGACGTCGACATCAAGCCCGGCCTGCGCGTCTGGACCGACGACTTCAGCAACCTCTGGCAGATCCGCCGCCCGTAGGCTACAGGGTTTCGAGCAGACCGCCGAAAGAAGAACTGAATGATGGTTCGCTTGGCAATCCTGCTTGCGCTGCTCGGGGCGCCGGCTTTCTCGCAAACTTTGACCTTCACCTCGCCCACCTGCGGCGGTACGGTTACGGGCACAATTACGCTGGCGGCGAAACCGCTTGCCGGCGCCGCGAGGGTCGATTTCACGATGGGTTCGCTGGACATCGGTTCATCGCTATCACCAGTCACCTGGAACACGGCCTGGGGAATGGACGGCGAGTCGGAGATTGAAGCGACAGCCTATAACGCCGCCGGCGCCGCCATTGCCAGCGGCAATTGCCTGGTTAAAATCTCCAACCGCCAGGTGACTCTGAACGTCAATGCGCCGGATCTGACGAAGCCGATCTCCGGAGTGGTCAACGTATCTGTAACCGGCTCGGATGCCGATGCATTCCCGGCTATCTGGACACTGAACATAGACGGGGAACAGCAGTCCATTGTCTGGACCGACAACGCCTGGGTGAGCCCCAACACCGTCACGTTCACTCTGGATACCACGCGCTTCAGCAATGGCCCGCATGAGCTCCACATCTCGATGAACTCGCGAACGGGACCCGCCAACCCGCAATGGGTGAATTGGCGCGGTATGGTGAATCGCGTGGTCCAGTTCTCGAATGGCCGCGCGAAGATGGATATCGTTCCTTCGCTGCAGGGGCTCTTCATGAAACCCGGCGACAGGCTCGCGCTGGGGTGTGTGCAGTTGATGACCGATGGAACTTCGGGGACCTGTCTGAGCCCCACTTTTACTCCCGCTGATGAAACCGTCGTCACAGCCGATACGTTCGGCAACATCACGGCGCTTAAAGATGGATTTACGTTGGTCAACTTACAAGCGGGGCCCTACACCGCCGCCGCGCGTGTCTGGGTCGCGGCCAATATGGATTCGCCCCACTTCGGCGGCAACGGCGCTCTGCTCAGCACGTACCAGGCTGGGGCAAGTCTCTTTGTGGTCGCCCCTTTCTTTCTCGATCCGACGGCGTTCACCGGGTCCAATGCACTTCTCAGTGAAGTCCCCCAGGCGGGAATCAATACGCTCAGTTTCGGCATGTACCTGAATCCCTGGAACACCACCACGCCTTTCGCAACATGGCAGACCAGTTTCGAACAGGCTATTGGGCAGAAAATGGACTGGGCTAAGACCAACGGCTACCATATGCTGCTCACCGGGGACGACATCTTTCGGCGTATTGGTGGCGATGCGTGGTACACGCTGAATTGGCCGTCGGGACAGCAGGCTGTCCAGTATGCAACCCACCGTTTGGCTGCAACCGGCGTGGGGATTGGGCTCGAAGGTATCGATGAGGCCAGCGCGATTTGGGGCGACCGGCCGGTTCCAAATGGGCATATCGGCGCGGCGTCCTATCTATTCAATACCGTTACCTGCCAAGCGGGCGCATGCAGTGTCAACTGGCTCCAGAACCCGTTACCCGGCGGCTGGCCTTTCGCCTTCGCGGGTGCAACGGCGATCCAGACGCCCATCGGCTCGCTCTATAATGCCCAGAATCCAACTGCGAACGGCTTCCAATTCCAGGCCGCGACGAAAGCCACCGGAACCTTCACGGCGGCCAGTTCTCCCTCGCTGGAATACCTTTGGTTCGCTGGAGATTACTGCGGAAAATCGCAACCCTGCGTCCCAGTGGTGCCCAATAATGCGCTGCTCACGATGAGCAGCTGGATACGCAGCGAGACCCCTTCCGTTCCTCTGTCCTTCCCTTCCCTTGCGGACGAACCCGCATCCGTGGACGGCAACTGGATGGGTCCTAACGGCATTAGCGACTACGCTTCCAACTACTTCACATCGTTGAAGACGCGCACCACGTATCCGTGGACCGAAGGCATCCAGGAAATGAGCTCGTCGATGGAGGATGAGTTCCTAGCCCGTCAGCCGCTCTACATGTTGAACCGGCCGCAACTGATGCTGGTGAGTCTTGCCGGGGCGTCGTACACGAAAGCGAGTGCCGGAACCGCAACGTACCAACCAGGAAAGGACCAGTTGAGCGAACCGGGCGTCAGCGCGGCACACGTTTCGGCCATGATGATGCAAGCCGCGGCGCTTGGGGGTGCAGGCCTGCGCCTCTATTACTTTGAATCACCGGCTGATTTGACGGGTCGCGCGGCTGCCCCGATTGGCTCGCAGCTTCAAACAGGGGCGAACCCCACGAACCTCCAGACGGCCCAGTGGCAGGCCATGTCCGCGGCCGCCAACTTGCTCACCGCTACGCTCAGCCCGTACTTGCTCAGCCCACGCATGAACTCTCCGGCTTATGGCCGCAACATCACGACGGCTGCGCGCGACGCGGCCAACGGGCAAATGCTTCTGATCGTGAATGGTAATGACTGGCCGCGCACCATTCCCGTCGCCTTCGCGCCCTATAGTCTAGGCTTTGGCGCAACGCGCTATTGGCTCCACACTAACGGAGTCGTTACGACCGCATTACCGGCGACCCAGACCTCGGACAGCGTGACTTTGGCGGCTGGGGAAAGCGTCGCGTACGTGTTCCCGAGAATCAAATAGGACATGCCGTCTGGCCGTGCCAACTCCCGGTTTTGACCCTCTTTATAAGGGCGGGAGCCAACCGAACGCCTTTAGGAGTCACCCTCCGGTTACCCGGCTGGGACTAGCACACCGGCGCTACTTGAGCCAACCCCCTGCATTTTTGAATTGTGGATCAAAAATGAGGAGCCAGCAAGACTCAAACGGCACGCCCTTTGGTCATCATAGCGTGCCCACCTTCCGAACTTTCGTTTCTTTCCACAAGTCACGCGGCGGCACGAAGAAAATCTTCACCGCAACCACCGAAGAAAGCACTAACATCACGAACGTGCGGATCGGGCTGGTCATCCGTTTCAGCGGAAACGATGACGGCACAAACCGGTCGATGGCGGCCAGACCGTAGAACACGCCTTGAAAGCCGACCGTCCAAAGGGCGAACGGCTCCGGCAGTCCGCAACTCGAAATCGCCACCAGCAGCAGAAGCCACGGCATCATCGGACGCCCATATTTACCCGAGAGAAAATGGAACCGCATGCGGTTCTTTGAAGTCAGCATTTGCGGGTAGGCTTTCAGGATTTGAAATAGCCCGGCCTGCGTGCGAACCTTGCGCTGGAACTCCGAACCGAGTCCTGTTGGGTAATCGAAGGCCTTGGCGGAATCGTCCAACACTATTCGGTAGCCCTTGAAGAATGCGGCTAGCGGCAGGTAAACGTCGTCCAGAAGAGTGTCTTCGGGAATCGAGACTGCCAGGTTTCGGCGCATCGCGTAGAAAGGTCCATTGGCTCCGAAAGTAGAGTCGATGGTGCTCATCTGCTTGCGTATCCACACTTCGTAATTCCAGTAAAGGCGTGTGTCGGTTTCCTCGTCCGTCACCCCTTTTAAGATCGATAGCTCGCCGCTCGCCACACCGACCTCGGAATCGCCGAAGCACCCGACGAGCCTGCGGACGCTATCTGTGGCAAGTTTCTGCCGAACATCCGTCAGAATCAGGATCTCGTTCCTGGCTTTGGAAATACCCAAATTCAGAGCTGCGGCTTTGCCGGAGCGCGGGATGCGCCATAGCGACACGCCGCGGTCCGCGAACCCGGCTGTGACGGTGTCGGTGGAGTCGTCCGAACCATCGCTCACCACCAGAATCTCCATGAGCTCCCGGGGATAGTCGAGGGCCAAAATCGAATTCAACTTGTCGGCAACGAACTTCTCGCCGTTGCGGACGGCGATGACGATGGAGACCGAGCGGAGCCGTTCATCCCGCTGGAAGGGCCGTGCAAACTTTCGCGCTAGCATAGCGAGCACCAGCGGATAGCCCACCACCACATACACCAGCAAGGCGGAGCTGATCAGGAAGACGGAAGTCGCTAAGACCGTCATGTCGCGCGCGCCGCCTGAAGAATTTGTTCAAAGCGCTCGGTCACCGATTCCCAAGAGAACCGGTCTGCGGCTGGCGCACGCCGTTCGGCCGGGTTGGCGAGCAACTCCAGGACTCGCCGCGCGAAGCCTGCCGCGTCGTCCGCCAGCCGGATATCGCGGCCATCCATGACGGCCAGCCCCTCGGCGCCCACGCTTGTAGAAACCACTGGAACTCCGGCCGCCATCGACTCATAGATCTTGAGTCTGGTTCCGCCGCCGATACGCAAAGGTACGATCGATACGGAAGCGCCCCAAAGATATGGCCTTACATCCGGCACGGTGCCGGTGACCTGGACGCCCGCCAGCGCGCGAATCTCAGGCGGCGGATTGCGGCCTGCGAACGTGACGGAAGTTTCCGGACGAGCAGAGCGAATCAGCGGGAATACCTCCCGCATGAACCATAGCGCGCCGTCGATGTTGGGAAGCCAATCCATCGCGCCGACGAAAACCACATCGGACGTGGCCGGCGCATCGGCGGGTCGGCGGAAATAGTCGAGGTCGACACCCGTCGGTACATCGTCGATGCGCTCGACGCCGTAGGTCTCCCGCATCATCTGGCTGTCGGCCGGCGATACGGAAATCACCCAACTTACGGCGCGGCAGACCGCGCCTTCATACTTTTCCATGCGGCGTGCCTGCGAGCGGAAATAGATCCGGCGCTGCGGCGAAGCGGCGTGCTCCGCATGGCGCTTCCAGATCATCGACTCCACATTGTGCTGGAACAGCACGCACCGGGACAGGTTTTCGAAATTAGGGGTGATCGAAAGAAAATCGGCCACCACCGCGTCATAGTTTTCGGCCTCAATCAGCCGGGCAATCTGGTCGCGCATGATGTCCGAGCGATAGCGGGCAATGGCGAGCGGCAGCGGCGAGACCAGGTTCGCGGCCAGCTGACCGAAAAAACGCGGGGAGCCGCGCGGCGCAATGGGCCGGTTCACCGGGAAGCTTTTCGCGCTATACTCCGAAGCGCGCTCGCGCCCTTCAGGCGTGGCCGGATCATCATAGGCGACGTAGTGCACCTCGTTACGGCAACTGAGCCGCTTCAGCATTTCGAGGGTGCGGATCTGCCCTCCTCGATTAGTGGGATGCAGAAAGTCGGTCTTGGCCCAGAGGATCTTCATGCGATTTGCCGTAGAGGAAAATATCGCCCCATAACTGGAGATTGAGCAGGTTCCAGATGCGATCGGTGGCGTCTTCAATGCCGCTGCGATGGCGCGCAATCAGCTCGCGCGTGAAGTCGAGACTGAGCTCTTGTGCGATCAGCCCTTCCGGTTCCAGCAGAAGGTCGTAGAGCGGCGCGGACTCGGGTTCGAGTAGCCACGTTTTCAATGGCGTAGGAAACCCCATCTTCTTGCGATAGACAATCTCATTCGGAAGCAGGTCTGCCACGGCCTCCTTCAGAACGTGCTTGGCGGATCCCCCTTGCAATTTCAAAGAAGCCGGAATGGCGCCGGCGAACTCGACAAATTCGTGATCGAGAAACGGGACGCGGCTTTCAATAGAGGCGGCCATGCTCATCTGATCCTGCTTCATCAGCAGCTCGATCAGATATGTCTTCTTGTCAGCGTAAAGCATCTGCTCCAGGGGGCCGAGCGCAACGGATTCATCGAAGTAGTGTCGGTAATTCGCATACGGGTTGGTTCCGCCCGTAGGCAGCAGGCGGGCTTGCTCCTCGCGTGAAAAAGCCCCGTAGAAGTTGGCGAGATAGAGGGATTCCAAATCGGGCGAGCGCCCAAATACGGTGTGATTCAGCTTGCGGCGTAGATCGGCAGAGAGGAGCGTCGAAGTCGCGATCCGTTCACGAATGGATCGCCGCAGTGAATCGGGAACATACCCATAGAGAGCTTGAGCGCGCAGGTTCAGGAGTTGAAAGCGATAGCGGCCGTAGCCCGCGAAACACTCATCGCTGCCCTCGCCGGTAAGAACCACCTTCACATGCTGCGCCGCGAGGCGCGAAACAAAGTAGAGCGAGACGCTGGAAGGCCAGGCGATGGGTTCGTCCTCATGCCAGATGAGATTGGGCAGGGTGGAAAAGAACTCGGCGCGCCCGACACGGACCTCGTGATGATCCGTGCCAATTTTCTCCGCAACGGTGCGGGCCCAACTGAGTTCCGAGTAACGCTCCTCGGCGTAGCCGACCGAGAAAGTCTTCGCCGGACGGTCGATCTTGCGCTGCATGAGCGCCGCGATGGCGGAAGAATCCAGTCCCCCGGAAAGAAACATGCCTAGCGGCACGTCGCTCATCAGATGCGATTCCACTACCTGATCGAGACGCGAACGGGTCTCGCGAATCCAATCCATGTCGCTTTGTTTGCGTGTCGAAGCAGTGACCGGAAGATTCCAGTATTGGCGGATTTCGGGTTCAAACCGCTCGGCAGAGATGCGAAGAAAGTGCCCCGGCATCAGTTTGCGTATGCCGTGGAACAAGGTCTGTTCGCCGCTGCCATAGCCAAACGCGAGGTACTCAGGCAGCACGCCGGTCTCGATGCGTCTTGAGACCGCGGGGTGTTCGAGAATCGCTTTGATTTCAGAGGCGAATAGGAAGACGCTGGAATCGAAGTAGTAGTAGAACGGCTTGATACCCAGGCGGTCCCGGGCGCAGAAGAGTTCCTTGCGATCACGATCCCATATGGCGAATGCGAACATGCCGCGCAGTTGCGTCAGTGCTGCCGGCCCGTACTGTTCAAACGCGTGCAGTATGGTTTCGGTATCGCAATGGGAGCGGTAGACATGACCCTGGCGGAGGAGAGCGGCGTCGAGATCGGCATGGTTATAGATTTCGCCGTTGTAGACGATGGCCAGGCGATCGTCTTCATTGAACATCGGTTGCAGTCCGCCGGCCACGTCGATGATGCTGAGCCGGCGATGGCCCAGTGAGCAGAAGCCGTCTTCAAAGAATCCGTCGGAATCCGGACCGCGATGCCGGATGGCGCCCGTCATGCGGCGAATTATCGACGGCGGCTGCGGGGCGCGTCGGCTGAATATGCCGGCAATGCCACACATCTTCTTAGTAAACCCTTCTCATCTCAGATCGTATTTGGATGCGCGTGAAACGGTAGAGCGCTGTCACAAAAGCGGCCATCATGGGGAAGTGATACAGGTACGCGCCAGGGCTGAAGAACATGCAGATGATGAAGCCTACATAGGAATAGAGCAGGGCTTCCGAGACCTCGCTGGCAACGCCGAGGTCTTTGCGGTTGCGCGTGAACTTGGAAATCTTGAACACCGCGATCATGCAAAAGACTACCGCTGAGGTGTAAAAGAATGCGCCCGGAAGGCCCGTCTCGGCCATGACGAGGAAAAGGAAACTGTGCACCGGATGCCACATTGCTGCTTGTCCATGAGTGTTCGAGAGAGTGGCGGAGGCGGGCGCGAACTGGTCCATGCCGACGCCGAAGATAGGATTCTCAGCGGTCAAAACGATGGCGTGCACGATCAGCTCCGTTCGGGTCAATTGGGATTCAGCGGCGCTGCTCGCGACCTCCGACATGTTCTTGCCGCTCGTTCCGGAGAGTATGGTTCCATAGCGCTCGCGAAGATCCTGGTTGAGCAGCAGGGGCGTAGCGGCCACAAAAATGGCCGCCGCGACGATCATCGCGAGACGCCTTTGCGCAGAGGAGCGAAAGAACAGCATGATCCCCATCCCGACCAGGGCAATCAAGCCGGCGCGCGAACCGGTACGCAGGACAACGTACAGAAGCACCGGAACCACGCCTCCGGCAAGAAGCCGAATCACTTTTGCGCGGTGCTTATCGAGGGCCAGGTAGAGGATGAAGGGTAGGCCCAGGATGAGCTGCATGGCAAGGTCGTTTGAATTTCCGAGCATGCCGGACTCGAAGGAAAAGCGATCGTCGGCCTCCGCCGTCATGCCCATCTTGAACGAAAGAAAAACGATGACTGTGGTGGCCAGCGCGACGCACGTGAATGCTTTGCGAAGCTGGCCTAAAGAGACGATCAGCGAGACGACAATGATGTACGTGAGATAGGACTTCAGCCACGTGTCCATCAACGTATGGAAGCTGCCGCCGCGCCAGGAACTGAATGGCAGCTCGAGGATCGCCCAACCGCTGAACGCGGCCAGTGCGAGGCCGATTTTGGTATCGAACGCGTTTGTGAACGTGAGGCCCATGAGGGCGGCCACGGCAGCCAGCGCAGCGGCCACGAAGGCAAAGTGATACTTCTGCTGCGGGTCGAGGTACTCCACCACGCGGCTCATGAGCAGGAAAAGGTAAATCTGCAGAATAAAAAAGCCGATGTTACGGAACGCATTCTCGGCGGAGGGTGCTGGCGCGAGGGGACTCGGCGGTCCTGCCGGGCTCGGCCGTAATGAGGCTTTCTGCGGGGTAGCGGTCGATATCACTCTTGCCGGCCCGCCGGATTGCCCAAGTTCGAACAATCAGCAGCTTTTTGAGGATAGCATTTTTCGAGGCCTGCCCCTTTCAGGTTTCCAGCCCTACGGCATCTTAAAGGAATCGTCGAATTCAAGCTCAATTTCCGCTGTTTCGCCCGGCTGTATCTTCACCGGTTCCGGCGTCCCCGGTGTCTTTGCATACATACCAAGAGACGAACCGCTCGGCGGAGGGCCAGTCACTTCGTTATAACCGCCTTGAGGATCGTACGCGACGCTCACGAACACAGGCGACTTATCCAGGTCGGAAACGGTCACCGTGCCGTTCTTCGATGCGGAGTTCTTCATCACAAACGGCATCGCGCCACCCGTCGTGAAGTCCGCCGAATCCCACAGGAACAACTGGATGAGGTGCTTGTCGTCTACCGTTCCCGATCCGGTGTATTTCAGCTTTATGGTCAGCGTGCGTCCCGCAGTTTTCTCTTGGGCCTGAGCGGCACCGGCGAAGGTTAACGAGCACACCGCCGCCAAAACGCCTAGAATCAGAAGCCGTCTGTTTTTCATTTCTTACACTCCTTGCCAGACTTTATACGGATTCGTTTCTAGAATCGTTCCCTTCACAATCAAGGATTCGGTTCGGGGCCAAAGTCCTCAATCGCAGGAGCGCCAAGCCCGATGGCGTGGCCCTCACGACGCATCTTCCGTTCCGCTCTTCCTGCTTGATCAGTCCACGGTCGTTGGCGTCCTCCCACACCGGCAACCGGGGGCACGAAGTGCGCCATGCCTCCATCACTTCCTCGTAGGTTCGCTCGCGCACTGTCAGCCAATCGATTAGGTCCAGGATCAAAACTTCTACGGTATCGACCATCTCTAACTATTTTACGTTTTACGTTGGCGCAAACTGCGTCATAGAATACTGCAAAGGGAAGGTTGCAGGTGGATTTCTAAATGCCTGGCAAGATCAGATCGATTGGGTGCACTGAGTGCGAGCAGAGGTCTTTGCTTGGTCGCGGAAACGGGAAATGCATCCAGTGTCATGGGTTGGGAACCAACCTAAAATTGCACTCGCCGGATCCGAACTGCGGGAACTGTGGAGGCACGGGGAACTGTCCTTCTTGCGGCGGCGTTGGCACGGTTCCCACGAGAGTCGTATTGGCGGGCAAGAGCTCCGCACAAGTCTTCATTGGGACATTGATGCTGGTCTTTTTGACTACCCACCGTTATGGGAGCGCCGCGATTTTGGGATTGATCGCGACCACCGGTTGGTTTGCGTGGCCGAGAGTCGAGCGGTGGTTCAGGAGCCGCGGAAAGCCGCCCCTGTATTTCACGGCGGCTGCGCCGATCGAGGAAGGCTTTGTGAGTTATCCGGCTTTAGCGCCGTCCGAAACCTTGCTGGAGGGAACATGGACCGTCGCGGGCCGAAGCTTGATCGCCGATGAGACGGCTCTCCGTATTCAGTATCTGGTGGGAAATGTTCTGGAGCGAGTGGCGAACGACTACACGGGATGGCGAGCGCTTTTTCGTGATCCGGCGGACGGCCGCTATTGGGAGCTTTCGTATCCGCAGGGCCAGATGCAGGGCGGTGGACCGCCTTGCCTGACTTATATCGATGTGAACTTCCTCAAAGGGGACATCGCTGAGACATGGGCAAATCTGGCTTGATTCGTGCCGGTCTCCGCTTGGCACTCAACGTGCTTTCAATCGGTGGTATGAAAGAACAGGCCATTGATCGGAGCATACCAATGGTCATCTTCATGACAATCGTAATTCTGGCTGGTCTAGTGACTGCGGGTCGCGATGAGCAAGCCGCGGCGAGAGTCCGGCTTTGGTTTGCCGGCACTGGGGTTTCGGCGGCCGTTAGCGGGAAATGACGCGGGATTTTTCAAAATTCCAGGCGGTCTGAACGATTTCGTCGAGCTGCGCGAAGCGAGGTTTCCAGCCGAGAACACGCTGAAGCTTACTTGAATCGGCGACCAACTCCGGCGGATCGCCGTCGCGGCGTGGGCCGATCTCATAGGGCACTTTCTGCCCGGTTACCTTCTCTACTGACTCAATCATGTGTTTCACTGAGAAGCCTTTACCTGTTCCGGCGTTGAATTTTTCGGAAGCGCCTCCGGCGATCAGGTGTTCGACAGCGAAGATGTGGGCTTGTGCGAGGTCGGTGACGTGGATGTAGTCGCGGATGCAGGTTCCGTCCGGAGTGGGGTAGTCGGCGCCAAAGACTTTGATTGGCTTGCCCGTTTCGATGGCGCGGAATAAAAGCGGGATCAAGTGCGTTTCGGGTTGGTGCTCTTCGCCGCGGCGGCCTCGCGGGTCGGCTCCCGAGGCATTGAAGTAGCGCAGGCAGACGCTCTTCAACTGGTGGATGAGGTCGAACCAATCGAGAATCTTTTCGACAAACACTTTGGACTCACCGTAGACATTCACCGCCGCGTACGGGAATTCCTCTTTGATGGGCACAGATTGAGGCATTCCGTAGACGGCGGCGGTGGAGGAAAAGACGAGCTTCTTTATTCCGGCGCGCAGCATCGCCGTGAATAGCGAGAGCGACGCGCAGGTGTTGTTTTGAAAGTAGGCTTCAGGGTGCTGCATGGATTCGCCGACGGAGATGAATGCGGCGAAATGGATGACGGCGCCGACGGGCTTTTCAGTAAGAGCGGCCTCGACGGCGGCGGTATCGCCGAGGGTGATTTCGCGGAGCAGGCCGGGCGGGACGTTGTGACGATAGCCATGAGAGAGGTCATCGATCACGATGACTTCGTAGCCGCGATCGAGCAGTTCGAGGACGGTGTGGCTACCGATGTATCCGGCGCCTCCGGTGACGGCGATGCGCATGGTTTGAGTTTAGCGGGTGACGCGTTTATACAGGACCGTGGTACGAGTGCGGGCGAATTCCTGGTAGTGGGAAAGCCACTGGCGGAGTTCAGGGTAATTTTGCATAGCAAGGCGGGGGTTGTAGAGGCTGAGGCCATCGGCGATAACATCGGGGCTGGAACGGGCAAGTTCCTGGCGGGCTTCGGCGGTTGACGGTAACGCGACAGGGGTGGAAACGCCGAGATGACGGTCGGCCGGAACGCCGGTCATGGCTTGGGAATCGAGGTAACGGGACGCGGCGCTGGCGTGGGTGTAGACGAACATCTCAGGCCGGTACCCCCAGACATAGAGGGTTGAGCCAGGAGCAATCAAGCGGGCGGCGGATTGGGAATCGGCATCCATGGCGGTGTCTGGCCAGTTGGGCTGGAGGCTGAGCGCGAGCATGGGGTAGCGTGGGCCAAACCGGATGAGGGGGATCAAGAGGAACGCGAGCACGGCATACCGGGGGGTTGTGCGCATTTTTGCAAAGCCGCGGGCTGCGAGCAGCACAAGGACAGGCAGCAGTTGGAAGAAATAGCGCGGGTAGAAGCGCATTCCGAGGGCTACGGCGGCGAACGAAAGGCCTAGCCAAGCGAGCCACTTCCAGCGGTTTGTTGTGCAGGATTGTGCATAGATCGCAGCGGCGCACAACGCACAATGGAAGCCCATCCAGTTGAGGGTGCGGATGGCGGCGTTCGCTAAAGGGTTGGAAATAGGAGAGTTGCCCGCGTAGATAGCCGGCCAGATCCAGACCTGGTGGAGGTAAGCGGGCCACGCTCCGGTTGTGCAGAGCACAAGGGCTGCGAGGAAAAGCGGCGAAACGAACCCAACTGCCAAGGGTAGGATTGACGGCCAGGCGAACAGGACGCATGCTGCCAGCACGAACGCGCCCTTCACGTTGGTAAGGAATGCGATTCCGGCGAATAATCCACTCCAGAACGGGCGCTTCCGGAAAGCGAAGTAGACGGCGGCGAGGTGCGGGAGTAGCAGAAGCAGGTCGGCGGCGAGCGGGAGAACGGCGGAGGGTGTGTCGAATGTGAGCGCGAAACCCAGGAGTCCGGCGGCCCAAAAAGCTTCGCGAGTTCCCCAGGCGGCGCGGGCGAAGAACCAGGCGACGAGGCAGCACGCGAAGCAATAAAGCGCGCCGAAAAAACGGAGAATGAACCCAATCTTTGCGCCCCACAGCAGGTAGACCAGCGGAACCAGCGGGGGCTTATCGAACCAGATGTCCTTGTAGAGTGTTTTTCCGAGCAGCATTTGGCCGGCTGCGGCGAGTGGGAGGGTCTCTTCCGCCCACAGGACGCGCGCATGGCAAAGGTGGGCAGCCAGGAGCGCCGTAAATAGGGTGGCGAAGAAGAGACGGGCTTTCAAGTTCTGTTTAGTATATTAGGCAAAGAAAAAGCGAAGATGGGGAACTTTACTGAACAGCTCGCTTTCTTGCGCCAGAAGGTGGCGGGGATCGACCGGAAGTATGCACTGCTGCGTCCTCCCAAGCTTCCCGATTATGCGGAACGAATTGAGACCGTGCTGTCTGGCGATGTGATGGAGACGGCCTTTGGGAAGCACTTCGAAACCGAGAAGAAGTACGAGCGGCATAAACGGCACGGCAGCATTTCGATTGGTGATTTAAACGATCTTCCCGAGGATCTGCTGGGCGCGATTTCGGATGGGGTGATTGGGCCTTCACCTCCCTCGAAGTGGGCTTTTCTGGATACGGAAACGACCGGATTGATGGGCGGCAGCGGGACGTATGCGTTTCTCGTTGGGATCGGGAGCATCGATGCGACAGGGTTCCGGGTGCGCCAGTTTTTCATGCGCGATTTCGGAGAAGAGAAATCGCAACTGGCGCGGGTGAGCGAGTATCTGGCCGGGTTCGATGTGCTGGTGACTTATAACGGGAAGACCTTCGATAAGCCGCTGCTGGAGACGCGCTACACGATGTCGCGGATGAGGCACCCGTTCGCACACATGGAGCATCTGGATTTGCTGTCGGGTTCGCGGCGGCTGTGGAAGCTCCGTCTGGAGAATTGCCGCCTGTCGTATCTGGAGAACCAGATTTTGGGAGTGGAGCGGCATGGCGATCTGCCGGGCGAATTGATTCCGCACTATTACTTTGATTTTGTGCGGACGCAGCGAGCGTTGAGCCTGGTGCCGATTCTGCATCACAACGCGATGGACATTGTCACGCTGGCGTGCCTGATGGCGCTGGTGCCACAGACATTTCGAGATCCGGCACGGGTAGAGGCACGCCACGGCGCGGACCTGTTGGGGCTCGCCAAATGGCTGGTTTCACAGCGGCGGACAGCGGAAGCGATTGGCTTGATGCGGCGGGCGGTGGAAATCGGCATGCCCGACCGTCTGCTTTTTCCAACGCTGTTTGAGGTCGGGATGCTGGAGAAAAAGCAGGGGAATGAGGCTGCGGCCGTGGCGTTGTTCGCTGAACTGGTGACGTGTAAGAATGCCTGCCGCGGGAGGGCTTATGAGGAACTGGCAAAATATTATGAGCACCGGGAAAAGAACTGCGCGATGGCGTTGGAGATGACTCGTGGGGCGCTGTCGCACGAGCA